>ERZ1370068.10322-contig-9032_pt1 | contig 34082 bp, 42 predicted proteins | sample MGYA00561227_ERZ1370068 | MGnify/ENA primary metagenome ERZ1370068 (study PRJEB38410, sample SAMEA6850437) | metagenome | study: Metagenomic assessment of the ecological functions of the soil: analysis of the soil microbiota associated with the...
AGCTCACTTCGTTCAGTTACGTATTGCTGACCCGGTGAACTGCGCTTCCAGTCATGCCAAGACGGCCGCTTCTTGCATCGCGAGCGAACAGCCGCATCTACCGACAAGGATCGGAGAGGCGCTGCGGTCGACACTCTGGTCCCGTTCCGGTCCATCCACGCTCCCTAAAGAACCTCATCGGCTGGTTGCCGCGTCAGCAACTGGCGATCAGCGGAATGGGATAAAACTGGATGTACGCTGGGATCAGGCATGGGCCGATTCTGCCAGCGCGGCCTGGGCAGAAGCCAACTCCTCCAAGTCCAGACGCGTTCAGTTCGACCGCTACGTCTTCGATACCTTCAGCTGCCCGGCATCCGGTCAGATGACCCTGACCCATGCTGCCCTTCCACAGGATGCCCTAGAAGCACCCTTCTCAGAACTAAAGTACACGGACGGTTGAGCGGGAAAGGAATGTAACCGCTTCCCGTGATGACCGCCACGATCAGGCACGCGGCCGGGCCGATTCTGCCAGCGCGACCTGGGCCAAGCCAGCTCACTCAAGTCAGACGCGTTCAGCTCGACCGCTACGTCTTCGATACCTTCAGCTGCCCGGCATCGGACGGATGACCTGACCCAACATGCTGCCCTTCCACAGGGATGCCGTACGAAGCACCTGCCAGAATCAAAGCACGCGGGGGCAATAACCAGTAAACTGTTTCCAACTCGCTTATGCCTCGCGGATCTGTAGTGCGTGAATGGCCTTGGCGAGGTGCCCGCAGGCGCTGCTGCCCGCGCTGGGTGCGGCCTGAGCCAGGCGGTCAGAGCGTGATCCACCCCGTCATCACGTACGCGCCGTCGGTGGTGCGGAACCGCAGCAGGAACGGGCCGGGCGGGATGGGCTCCACGGCGAAGAACCCGGCCTCGTCCACCGGCGAGGTGGTCATGCCCGCCTTGGTATGCGTCTCCAGCGTCCCGGCCTGCGGCGGGACGACCTGGCCGAGCAGGGAGCCGTCGGCGACCTCGAGCTCGATGGACAGGTGAGGCCGAGGTGAAGGTCAGGGCCCGGATCGAGGCGGTCTCCGACCTCGCGACCGCCATCGCGTCGCGCGTCGGTTCGCGAGTCGTAGGTCAGCTGCGCGAGCTCGGCGTCGATGTTGTGCCAGGCATAGGCGTTCTTGCCCGTCTCGGACGAACCACGACGGAACGGCGGCCCGCGCTTTATCGCCTCGCCCAGCGCCGCCAGGAGCTGCTCGTCGTCCCAGCCCTCAAGCACCTGGATCACCTCCCGGGCGGTTACCGCCGATATCAGCCAGGCCAAGCAGGGCGCTGGACTCGCGTATCCGTTCCAGGCAGCGGGCTCGCCGCGGGCCGATGCTCTCGACCGGGATGCCCAGGGCGGTGCTGATCGCCGCGTACGAGTACGGCGGATCGCTGACCAGCATGTCCATCAGCGGCTGGCAGGATGCGGGAGCTCGGCGAGCGCCGCCCGCAGCGCCGCATTCCGTTCGGCCATGATGACCTCCTCGCCGGTCACCACCGTCCGTCGCTGCGTGATCCGGCCTGCGCCGCGGACGCCGTCGCCACCCGGAGGCACTCACGCCGCGTGGTGGCGGCCAGCCAGCTCTAGCCAGCGCGGCAGGCTCCGGCAGCTTCCCAGCTGCTCGACCAGCAGCAGCCACACGTTCTGCGCCACGTCCTCGAGGTCGCGGTCGCTCAGCCGGAACCTCGTGCAGATCGACCACACCATCGGCGCGTACCGCTCGACGATGTCGTCCCACGCGCCCTGGTCGCCCGCTGCCGCGCGGGTGCACAGCGCGGCGGCAGCCGGGTCGTCATGCCCGGCCAGACCTTCGGCCGACTGGCCTTCAGCCCCATGTGCGCCTCAAATAGTGCAGCCTCAACAGTGCCGGTACCCCCTTTTCCAGACGGAGGGCGCTGCCCTGCTATTTGATACTATGACGGAGCCAGGATGTCACCAGACTCGATCGTAAGCGACTGCGGCAGCTGGCCGAGCCGATAGGCACGGCCGCTGTGCGAGATCCGCGCGTCAGAACGGTCGGAGCTGAGGCTGGCAGCGTACTGGTCCGCAGCGCGCACCAGCGAGTTGCGTGCGCATTGCGTGTTGAGATCAGTATCGTGATCGTAATCGAGGGCGATGTGGCGCCGGGCTTCGAGCGGGTCCGGGATGTGTTCGGGGACAACTTCGAGAGCAACGGCGACGTGGGCGCGGCGGTCTGCGTCTACCGCCACGGCCGCAAGGTGGTCGACCTGTGGGGCGGCCTGGCCGACGCCGGGACGGGCTTGCCGTGGACGCGGGACACGCTGCAGCTGGTGTACTCGGCCACCAAGGCCGCCACGGCGACGTGCGCGCACCTGCTCGCGCAGCGCGGCGAGCTGGACCTGGACAAGCCTGCGGCTCACTACTGGCCGGAGTTCGCCGCCGCAGGGAAGGCGGACATCCCGGTCCGCTGGCTGCTGTCGCACCGGGCCGGGCTGCCCGTCATCGACAACCCCATGCCGCTGGCCGACCTGCTGGCCTGGGACCCGATGGCGGCCGCGCTGAGCCGCCCAGCGGCCGGTCTGGGAGCCCGGCACCGCGCACGGGTACCACGGCCGGACGTTCGGCTGGCTGGTGGGCGAGGTGATCAGGCGGGTGTCCGGCCGCAGCGTGGGGACGTTCTTCGCCGAGGAGATCGCGGCGCCAAGCCGGGCTCGACTTCTACATCGGGCTGCCCGCGGCCGAACGCGGGACAGGTCAGCCGGATGATCATCGACGACCCGCCGGGCGCCGAGGTCGCCGCTATCCCGATCGAGCAGATTCCCGAGCAGTTCCGCGGGCTGGTGGCCGCGTTCACCGATCCCGAGTCGCTGATGAACCGGGCGTTCGCGCTCCAGCACGCCGGACATCGACTTCAACTCCCCCGAGGCGCAGGCCGCGGAGATCCCTCCAGCAACGGGATCTGCACCGCGGACGGCCTGGCCCGGCTCTACGCCGCCCTGATCGGCGAGGTCGACGGCGTCCGCATCCTGGACGCCGCCTCGCTGGCTTGGCGCGATCGTCGGAGCAGGCCGCCGGACCTGACCGGGTACTGCTGGTACCCACCCGTTTCGCGTCGGGATACATGCTCCCGACGGAGGAGGCCCCGCTCGGCGGCCCGGCCTCGTTCGGCCATCCGGGCCGCGGCGGGTCGCTCGGTTTCGGCGACCCGGAGAGCGGCGTCGCGTTCGGCTACGTGGTCAGCCACATCCGGCAGGACATGGCCGACAACCGCGCGGGCTGCTCGTCCAGGCCGTGCGGGCCATTGCTCCGGGGCAGGGCCCGGTGACCCGGCCGCCCAGACGCGCGAAACGTGGTCCGGCGGCGCGCGGCGGACCCCGGGGCGAGCACGGATCGTGCTCACCGGCCGGCAGCGTTGATCGCATGCCCCGGCCGCCTGGCGCCCAGCGAGGCCCGGGCCTTGCGCAGGGCCGCGGCGGCGTCAGCTCAGTGTGACGTCGTGGACTGGGGAATGGTGACGGTGGACATGACCAAAGGCCTCCTTGATGCTTACTCCCAGCGGAAGAAGCGGCGCGCCAGGAAGGCGAAGACCAGGGTGTACCCGGCCAGGACCAGCAGCGGCGTGGCCGGGGGAAGCCGGTCTGCACCGAGTCCTGGATCGCCTCCACCGCCGCGCCGAGCGGCGTGTAGTTGCTGATGTCCAGCAGGACGGGTTGGCATGAGCGCGCGCGGCAGCCACAGGCTGGTAAACGAAGAACAGCAGCGGGATGAGGGCCAGCTAACCGATGGCGTTCACGCTGTTCGCGGTCGACGCCAGCGCGGCGATCAGCAGCCCGAGGGCGAAGAGCCCGCCGATGGCCAGCAGGCTTGAGAGCGCGAGCCCGCGCCGGGCTCTTCGGGACCGGCGCCCCGAAGGCGGCGACGCTCGCGATGTTCACGATGGCCAGGCTCGAGCCAGCGCGATGCACAGCTGGACGACGACCTGCGCGGCGAGCAGCCAGGACGGCGGTACCGGGGTGGTCGACAGGCGGCGCAGGATGCCCAGCTCGCGGTAGGAGACGAGCGGGCCGGGCAGGCCGAGCAGGGTCAGCATGGTGAGCCCGAGCACCATGATGATCGGCACGTACGTGTCGAACAAGGTAAGCCCGCCATAGCGCCGGCAACGGGCTGGTGGAACGACGGGCAGCTCGCCGAAGATGATCATCAGGACGACGGGCGAGGCCGATGCTGCCGATCATGTTCGGTCGGCTGCCTCCGCACGAGCCAGCCTGGCCTCGTTGAGACACGACCTGGCCGAACGCGGCGCCGCGCGGCGCTCCGGGCATCCGGAACTGGCCGCGGCCGCGGCAGTGACGAGGCGAGTTCATGCCAGCCGCTCCTTCCTTGGTTCAGGTTCTTTCCGGTGAGCTTGACGAAGGCGTCCTCGAGGTTCGACGAGTCGAGCTGCACGTCACGAGCGGTCACCCCGGCCGCGTGCAGGGCGAGGATCACCGCGTTGACCAGCTCGCCGGTCCCGGTCACCACGACGTGCTGGCCGCTCCCGCTCGACCCAGCTCACCTCAGGCAGCCGGTCAGCAGCCGGTCCTCGAGACGGCGCGGACGGCAGGAACCGCACGGTCTTACCGCCGCGGGCCTGGGTAGCCAGGCGGGCCGGGTGTCCAGCGCGACCACGCGGCCGTGGTCGATCAGGGCGACGCGGTCGCAGAGCCGTTCGGCTTCCTCCATGAAGTGGGTGACCAGGACGATCGTCACGCCGCGGTCGCGGATCTGCTCGATCAGCTCCCAGGTGTCCCGCCGGGCCTGCGGGTCAAGACCCGTGGTCATCTCGTCCAGCACCGCGATCCTCGGGTCAGCCGATCAGCGCCAGCGCGATCGACAGCCGCTGCCGCTGCCCGCCGGACAGCGACCGGTAGTAGTCGCCGCGCTTGGCGGCCAGGCCGAGAACGTCGAGCAGTTCGGCCACGTCGGCCGGGTCGCGGTAGAACGGAGCGGTACTCCTCGAGGATCTCGCCGACGCGCAGCTTGGTAAGCAGCGCGCCCGACTGGAGCTGCACGCCGACGATCTCGTGGACCTGGTCCGGTCGGCGTGCGGGTCGAGGCCGAGCAGCCTGATCGTGCGCAAGCGTCCGGCCGCCGCAGCCCGATAGCGCATTCGATGGCGGTGGTTTTCCCGCCCCGTTCGGTCCCAAGATGCCGAAGATCTCACCCTCGGCCACCGTGAACGGGACGTCGTCCACCGCGACCAGCGTCCCGTACGTCTTGCGGAGATGCGCGACCTCGACGGCGTGCACGTGACCGGTGCGGACCTCGCCAGGGGCGCTCGCTGCAGGGATACGGCCGCTGTGCTTTCCAGTGTGATGACTGCCTTCCTGCCTGCGCGCCGCTAACCTGGGCGCACCGAACTGCCCGACACGACGTCGGTCCTTGCTAAAGAAATCTGATATCACTATGATAGATGCGTGGTATCTTGCACGTCAACCTGAGGTGGTGGCGATGAGCGTGGAGGTCCCGGCCGGGGCGGGTCAGCGGCCTGAATTCCGCCCAGATGGCGGAGAGCAAGGGCTGGTCGGCGCCTGGCGTCGTCAACACCGGTTCCGTTTACCGGTGACGGCTCTACCACTGACGGCGGAGACGGTACCAGCGTGAGCGAGCGCAAGGGCATATTGCTGCGGCTGGACCCTGCCGTTCACGACGCCCTGGCCAGGTGGGCCGCTGACGAGCTGCGCAGCACCAGACGCTCAGATCGAGTTCCTGCTGCGGCGCGCGCTGGCCGACGCAGGGCGGCTGCTCGAGCAAGGCGGGAGAGATGCGCAGGCCCGGTAAGCCGCGCAACAGCAGGCGCAGTGACGGGATTACAGTCGAACCGACGAGCACTGAGTTCGATGAGACGCTGCAGTTCGATGAGCCGGGCGGTTCAATGAGCACTGAGGTCAATGAGCACTGAGGAGCCGCCGCGTGAGCTGCGCCGAAGCCGGCAGGCAGCCGGGCAGCCCGGAGCGGAGCGCGCGTCGCGGCCGCGGCGCCGGGGGTTCCGGACCGGGCGGCTGGAGGCCTTCAGCGACGGCGTCTTCGCCATCGCCGTCACCCTGCTGATCCTGGACATCAGGGTCTCCGGCACGGCTAAGCCATGACCTGCTGGGGTGCGATCCGCAGCCTGTGGCCCTCCTACCTCGGCCTACGTGGCCAGCTTCTCCACCATCGGCGCGGCCTGGCTGGCGCACAACGCGATCACCGAGTACCTCCGACCGCGCCGACGCCGCGTTCGTGCGGCTGAACCTGCTGCTGCTCCTCGTCGTCTCGTTCCTCCTGTTCCCCACCCGGCTGGTCGCCGGAATTCATCCGCCAGGACAAGGCCGAACGCGTCGCGGTGACCTTCTACGGCATCGTCCTGGCTGCTGTCCTCGACGATGCTGCTGGTCCTGTGGCGCTACGCGGTCCGCGCGAAGCTGGTGCGGCCGGATCTGGCCGACGAGGAGATCGAGCTGCTGACCGAGCGCCTCACCCCGGTCTCGGGGCCTACCTGGTCCTGATCGTCTCCGGGTTGTTCGTCCCGGTCATCGCCGTGATCGGGTTCCTGGGCATCGCGCTGTACTCACATCATCCCGTTCCGGCGGCTGTCGGCCTAGCATCCTTGACCTGGCGCTCGTACAGGAAGCATCACCGGCGCTAGCCGTCCTCGGGCCGCCAGTAGACGGCCTTCACCCAGATCGTGCACAGGGCGTCCAGCGCCAGGTCGTCGTCGAACGGCACGTCCTTCTCGCCGCCCTGCCCGAGCCAGATGTAGCAGAAGTGCTCCAGCATGGCCGACAGGGCCGAGGCCGTCACGACCGGATCGACGCCCGGGCAGTAGCCGTCCGCCTGCGCCTTCCTGACGGCGGTGGCGATCCGGGTGATGGCCTCGCCGCCGGCAGCTCGCAGCCAGCCGGTCCCGGAAGCGGCCCTCGACCATGGCCGCCTGGAAGATCCCGATCAGCTCGCCGCGCCGTTTGGCGTAGGTGCGCCAGAAAGTCAGCCACCGCCTCGCGCAGCGCCTCCTCGCCGGACAGGCTCGACCGGTACGGCAGGGCGGCCAGCTGGGAGGCTTCGGCGTGGAACTCCTCGGCCAGCGCGATGAGCAGGTCCGCCTTGGTGTCGTAGTAGTTGTAGAAGGACGCGACCGACCGGCTAGGCCGCCGCGGCGATGTCGCTGATCTTGGCGTTGAGGTAGCCGTCGCGGGCGAACACGAGCCGGGCCGCCTCGCGGAAGGCCTCGTCGGTCTGCCCTTGCGGTGGCCTTTTCCGGCCGGACGGTACTGGCTGGGCGGACGGGCTTCTCCGGGCCGGACTCGGCGTCGTCATGAGACGAGGCGGTCGCGGTCAGCCCAGAACGGCTGGCGCAGCGCGGCCCGCAGCACCTTGCCGGTCGCGTTGCGCGGCAGTTCGGAGACGACCGTGACCCCGTCGGGCACTTGAACCCGGCCAGCCGCTCGCGCGCCCAGCTGACCAGGGCGCCCGTGTCGAACCCGGGCTCGGCGTCGCCGCATTCGCCCGGGGCCAGCACGACGACGGCGTGCACGGTCTCGCCCCACCGCTCGTCGGGGACGCCGATGACCGCGACGTCGGCGACCGCGGGATGCGCGGCCAGCACCGCCTCCACCTCGGCCGGGTAGACGTTCTCGCCGCCGGTGATGACCAGGTCGCTGAGCCGGTCGACGATCGTCAGGTAGCCGTCGGCGCCGATGGTGCCGACGTCGCCGGTGCGGTAGAAGCCGTCGGCGGTCAGCGACCTGGCGGTGGCCTCCGGGTCGTTCCAGTAGCCGGGCAGCGGCGCGGCGCCGCGCACCTGGATCTCGCCGCGCTCCCCCAGCCGAACCTCCCAGCCCAGCGACGGCCGTCCCGCGGTACCCAGGCGCCCTCGCGCCGGGTCGTGGTCCTCCGGCGGCAGCGAGGTGATCGGCAGCGGGCCGGTCTCGCTGCTCGCGTAGTTCTGCCGGAACCGGCAGCCGAGCACGGCGACCGCCCGCTCCAGCAGGTCGGGCCGGATCGGCGAGGCGCCGTAGACCGACCTCGATCAGGTGGGACAGGTCGGGCGGCTCGGCGCGCGAGCTCACCTCCTGCGTCACCGCGTGGATCAGGGTCGGCACCAGCTGGGTGAGCTGGATCCGCCGGCGCACCAGCTCGTCGACGAAGCCCGCCGGGTCGAAGCTAGCCAGGAGGTGCAGGTGCCCGCCGGTGAACAGGGTGTAGCTGAGGTTGGCCAGGCCCGCGACGTGGAACAGCGGCAGCGCGGACAGGTGCCGGGCACCGGGAACCGCCTCGGGCACCTCCAGCTTCATGAACACCACGGCCGTGATCAGCTGCTGGTGGGTCAGCGGCACCAGCTTGGGCCGACCGGTGGTGCCGCTGGTGTGCACGAGGATGGCGGGTTCGGCCGGACGCAGGCGGACGCGGCGTACGGGCGGGCGTTCCGGCGGTCGCCGTGTGTGACGTCGGCGGCGGCCGGTCGGCCCAGGTCAGGATCGGAACGGGACGGTCCACGGTGGCGACCGCCTGCCGGGCCAGCGCGGCGCAGTCGGCGTCGGCGAGAACGGCGGCCGGGGCGGCCAGCCGCAGCAGCGTGGTGACCTCCGGGGCGGCCAGCCGCCAGTTGACCGCCGCGGGCAGCGCCCCGGCGCGGATCAGGCCGAGCATGGCGGTCACCCAGCCGACCTGGTTCCTGGCGATGACCGGCACGACGTCGCCGGGAGCGACTCCGGCCGCGGCGAACCCGGCCGCCGAGCGCATCCACCGCCGCGGCCAGGTTAAGCATAGGTCAGCTCCGCGCCCTGCTGGTCGGACAGCGCGATCGCGCCGGGGTGGATCGCCGCCCGCCACTCCAGGACGTGGATCAGGGACAGCAACGGCTAGAGCCGGGACGCCGGTCCGGTCGGCCGCTGTCTTCGGCTCGTGCCGAACGTCGCCGGGCTGCGCCCATGACCCGCCGCCAGCAGGCGAACTCGAGCAGGATGCCGTCCGGGTCCTGGAAGTAGAACGAGCGCGACGAACACGCCGGGGTGCAGTTCCCTGGCCACGCCGAACTCGCTGTCGTCGTGGTCGATGATGGGGCTCACCCGGACGCCCTTGGCCTTGAGCTTGGCCCGGTACTCCAGGAACCGCTCCTCGGGCACGTTGAACGCGACGTGGTTCATCGAGCCGACCGCGCTGGTCCACTCGCCGATGCCCGGCACGGTCACCGGCGCGGAGATGCCGGGCACCGGATCGGGGGCGTCGGGGAACCAGAAGAACGCGAGCGCGTTGCCGCCGCCCATGTCGAAGAAGAAGTGCTGGCCCTGCGCCGTCCGGGCAGGTCGAGCGTCTTGATCAGCCGCATGCCGAGCACCTCGGTGTAGAACTCGACGGTCCGCTTCATGTCCGAGCAGACCAGGGCCAGAGTGGTTGACGCCGCCGAGATCGAACTCCTCGTTCCGCCATTCCATGAACGTTCCTCCTCTGGCCTAGCGGTCAGATCTAAATCTAAACTCAGTTTCAGTTCCGCGCCAGAGGACCGCGAGGGAGTGGCCGGTGACCGGGATCGTGCGGGAGTTCGTCGGGCTGCCGTCGCCGGTGGTAGGCCGGGCTGGCGCGGGCGGTCACCCGTGCCAGGGCATCTATCACCGCCCGGCGTCCGGCTTAGCGCGGGTGGCGTTCATCGCCACGCACTACAACGTGGACTTCTCCGAGCACTACCTGGCCAGCTTCATGGCCGAAGCGGGGCTTCGGGTTCCTCGGCTGGAACACCAGGTTCCGCGGCAACGAGGCGCACTTTCTCTGGACCACGCGCTGGCCGAGATCGGCGTCGGGGTGCGCTGGCTGCGCGAGCAGGCTGGGGCCGAGCAGGTGGTGCTGCTGGGCAACTCGGGCGGCGGCTCGCTGATGGCCGCGTACCAGTCCCAGGCGACCGAGCCCACCGTCCGGCCGGTCGCCGGGATGCGGCCGCTGCCGGCTGTCGAGGACCTGCCGCCGGGCGACCTGTACGTGGCGCTGGCCGCGCATTCGGGGCGACCGGAGGTCCTCACGGCCTGGCTCGACGCCTCGGTGACCGACGAGGGCGATCCGCTGTCGGCCGACCCGTCCCTCGACCCGTTACGATCCGGCCAACGGGCCGCCGTTCGGCGCGGACTTCCAGCGCCGCTACCGGGCCGCGCAGCGCGACCGCAACGAGCGCATCACCGGCTGGGCGCTGGCGGAGCTCGACCGGCTGGCTGGGACGCGGGCCAGGGACCGGCTGTTCACGGTCCCGCGCAGCTGGGCTGACCTGCGCATGATCGACCCGTCGATCGAGCCGTCGGACCGGCGGCCGAACTGGTGCTACCTGGGCGACCCGATGCGGGCCAACTACGGGGTGTTCGGCGTGGGCACGGTGAGCACGCTGCGCAGCTGGCTGTCGATGTGGAGCCTGCGCACCTCGCAGTGCACCGCGGCGCCGCACCTGGCGCGGATCACCCAGCCCGCGCTGGTCATCCACGCCACCGCGGACACCGGCGTCTATTCCAGCGACGCCCGCGCGCTGTACGACGCGCTGGCCGCGCCGGACAAGACGCTGGAGTTCATCAAGGCCGATCACTACCTGCAAGAGCCCGATGGCGCGCGAACCCAGGCCGCCGACCTGATCGCCGCGCGGGTCGGCGACCGCATGCCTGAAGCGCGCCGACCGTGCCCGCTGGCCCGCTTGACGCCCTCGTGCCAGATTGGCCGTAGTGAAACCGGGATCCACTGGGGCAGCACGCACTGGAACCTGCGGGTTTCATGGCGTTCCGCCGTCCGGGCACGGCACAGTCCCCTCATCTGAATGCCGATGCCGCCGTCGGAGTGGACTCACCGGTGCCGGTGATCCCGCGGGCGCGGTCCGAGGCCAGGAAGACGTAGCTGCCCGCGTGGTCCTCGCCGCCGAGCGCGACGCGCAGCGGGGTGCGGCGGCGCAGGTCATCCTCGCGGCCCTCGGTCGCGTCCAGGACCTGGCCGTCCAGGCCGAGGCTGGCTGACCCGGTGAGCTCGGTGCCCAGCGTGCCGCCCGGCGCCACGCCGTTGACCCGAACGTCCGGGGCCAGTTCGTGGGCCAGCGCGATCACGCAGCCGCGGACGGCGAACTTCGACGCGACGTAGAGCACGCCGCCGCGGCCCGGGTAGAAGCCGGACGTGGACACGGTCAGCACGACCGAGCCTGCCCGCCCGGCGCGCAGCTCGGGCAGGGCGGCGCGCACGGTGACCAGCTGGCTCTTCACGTTGACCGGCGAACATCTCGTCGAAGGCCGCGTCAGAGCTGGTCGTCGGCGAGGTCGGCCAGGCCGCGGTAGAAGTCGAAGATGCCCACGCAGTTGACCAGGACATCCAGGCCGCCGAACGAGCTCGTGACGGCCTCCACGGCCGCCCGGGCGTCGGCCACGACGGTGGCGTCGCCCGGGTCGACCACGCAGTCCGGCAGCTCGGTCGCGAGCCGGGCGGCCTTGGCCGGGTCCAGCTCCAGCGCGCCGACCTGCGCGCCCTCGGAAACGAACGCGTCCAGCACGGCGCGGCCGATGCCCGAGCCAGCGCCCGCGACGAGCGCGCGCGTTTGCCGTCGAGCCAGCCCATCAGGACTCCGGGCCGTGCGGGTCTGCAGCAGGCGGGAGAACAGGTCGTGGTCCTGCCAGGTCAGGGCCTCGAGCTCGAGCGGGCAGAGCAGGATGGACCGGCCGGAGGCTTAGCGACCGAGATGCGCAGCCGGGCGCCGTTGCGGGTCGGCACCCGTTCCACCACGACCTCGCTGAACTCGTTGGCCAGCCGGATCACGGCTCGTCTGCCATCACAGGAACACCGCCAGGTTCTGGGTGCGCAGCACCGACTCGTCCACGGTGATCTCCCGCCGGGCCAGGCGGAGGCCGTCCGCGGTGGCGCGGAGCAGGTCCGTTCGGCCCGCCGAGATCAGGGAGGCTTCGCGCGTGTCCCCGCGGCTGCGGAACAGCAGCAGCGCCGACTCGACCCGCAGGTCATCACCGCTCGGCGCGGAACGTCCTGACGTTGGTGACGAAGTGCCGGGTCCGCGACGGCGGGTCCTCGGTCCAGGCGTGATCGGTGGCCAGCCGCTGCACCCGCTTGCGCAGCGCGTACATGTCCTCGTCGAAGTGGCCCATGTCCGCCAGGGAGTCGAAGCCCGCGCCGCGCGCGGTCGTCACCCGCACCGGCATCAGGTAGCGGATGTCCTCGCACGAGCAGGCCGAGCCAGCCCGCGTAGTCGGCCGCGTCGAGCAGCGCCGCCTCCTCGACCAGGAACTGGTGCGCGGCCAGGTGAGCCGGGTCGCCGTACGGGAGCGGCACGGCCGACGGTCACCGCGCATCCCGGGCGAGGCAGTCGGCCCACAGGCCGAGCCAGTGCCGCTGGCCGTACTCGCCGAAGCCCTGGTAGGCCAGCGCCGGGTCCGGCGAACGTGGCCAGCGGCGGCTTGACCGGCTTGCCTTCGGAGGTCAGCCCCATCCGGCTGTTCAGGGTCAGCCGCCGGGCCATCGACCCGGCGGCCATGTCGGTGATCGACACCCAGTTCTCCACGTCGTCCTGCTCGAACATGCCGGAGCTGCCGAAGCACATCAGGTAGGCGCGTGTACGACCTGCGCTTGAAGTCCTCCGGCGCGGCCGCGTCCACCGCGAACCAGGACAGGACCTCGGTCTCGCGCTCGCTGACCGGCTGCCACTGGCGCAGCGAGATGAACGGGGCCACGGTCCCGTCCGCGTCGATCTGCGGCCAGTTGTGCACGAAGCTCAGGTTCGGGAACAGCGTCGCCGCCGAGCACCATGAAGCCGTCTGTCGGCCGACCAGCGCCCGCTGCCGGTCCGACCAGGCCGCCGCCATGACCGGGATCATCGCGTCCGGGATAGCCGACGTAGCGGAGCTGGTCCGCGAAAGCCGTGCCGCCGGGCGGCAGCTTGTAGGTCGTGCCCGCGCCGGGGCCGGCCTGGTAGAGGGCGCCCTCCTTGCGCTTGCTGGCCTTCGGCTCGCGGAACAGGCCGATGTCCACCACGCTGGCGTGGGTGTGCGGGGTGTGGTAGCTGTCGCCGGCGAAGTTCTCCGCGCCGATCTTCCAGTTGGCCTTGATCCGCCACCGCTGCGGGCCGCGCAGCTCGAGGCCGACCGGGCTCTGCCGGGTGTAGAAGTCGAGGTAGAACGCGAAGTCGCCGAGGTAGTCGGCAGCGCGGGCGCGTCCGGGTCGCAGGCTGATGAAGATCAGCCCGTTGTAGCGTGTCCATCGACGGCGCGGGCAGCAGCGACTGGTCGGCCCGGGCGAAGCCGTCCTCGCCGCCGTAGGCCTCCTCGTGGAACGGCAGCCCGGCCAGGCCGCCCGTCGTTGCGGTAGGTCCAGGCGTGGTACGGGCAGCGGAAGTGCGAGGCGTTGCCCAGCTCGGCCCGGCAGACCTGCATGCCGCGGTGCAGGCACATGTTGAACATGACCCGGACCACGCCGGCCTCGTCCCTGGCACACGATGAACGAGTCGGCCAGGACCCGGCGGACCACGTAGTCGCCGGGATCGGGGATCTCGGACTCGTGCGCCAGGAACACCCAGGACCGGGCGAAGAGCCGGTCGCGTTCGGCCGCGAAGATCTCCGGGTCGGCGTAGACGTGCGCCGGGATCATGCCGCGCCGCACGTCGCTGACCACGGAGGCTAGATCGAGCATGGTCTGTCCTACAGAAGTCGTTTTCTGCAACGATACGTTGCGGACGAAAGGTACTCGCGGGATGCAGAGCTGGATCCACGTCATCGAGTGGCGCGCCAACACACGCCCTGAGCTGACGGCGCTGGTCGACGACCGGGGCGCGGCGTACACCTACGCGCAGCTGACGCGCCGAGGCCGAGCGCAAGGCCGGCGGGCTGGGCCGGGCCGGACTCGGGGCGGCCGGCGACGTCGGTGGCGGTGGTGGCCAAGAACAGCGCCGACTTCCTCGTGCACGCGTTCGCGCTGATGCGCGCCGGGGCGACGCCGACCTTCGTCAACTGGCGGCTGTCGCCGCCGCGAGCTGGCCGAGGTGCTGACGCTGGTCGAGCCGAAGGCGATCGCCGCCGACGCCGAGTTCGCCGGGCTGGTCGAGGCGGCCTGGCCGGACCACTCCCCGGGTCGTCATCGGCGGCGGGCCCGATCGCCGGACGGATGACCGGACGGCGCGGCGCTGTCCGGGCCCTCCGGGCTCTCCGGTCTGTCCGCCGCGGCCCGCGCTCACCGGCGACACGGTGCTGGCCGCTGGTGCACACCAGCGGCACCACCGGGCGGGCCAAGGCCATCCCGCTGCGGCACGGCGCGCTGATGATGAGCGTGGCCGACTTCGCCATCGAGATCGGCGACCAGGTGGCCGGGTCGCATCACCTGCAGATCCTGCCGCTGTTCCACCTGGGCGGCTTCGGCCAGTGCATGCAGGCGATCCTGACCGCGGGGACGGTCTACATCCACACGGCGTTCAACCCGGCGGCGGTCATCGACGCCATCGAGGCGGACCGGATCGAGTTCTTCACCGCGGGCCCGTCGCTGATCGACATGCTGGTCGCCGAGATCCGCCGCCGCGAATCGCGCGGACCTGTCCAGCCTGCGCGAGATCGCCTACGGCACCGCGCCGATCACCCCGTCCTCGCTGACCGCGGCGCTGGAGGCGTTCGGCTGCCGGTTCCGGCAGATCTACGGCAACACCGAGAGCCAGTCCATGATCAGCCTGCTGGCCCCGGAAGACCACCAGCCTGGGCACCCGCGGCTGGGCAGCGCGGGCCGGGTGTCGTTCGGCTGGGAGGTGCGCATCGTCGACCCGGACGGGCGTGACCTTGGCTTCGAGGAGGCCGGTGAGCTGCTCATCCGGGGCGAGCCGCCTGTTCTCCGGGTACTGGCGGGATCCCGGGGCCACCGCCGCGGCGTTCGCCGAGGGCGGCTGGTACCGGACCGGCGACATCGGCACAGCTGACCGCCGACGGCTACCTCTACATCCTCGACCGGGCCAAGGACATGATCATCAGCGGCGGCGAGAACATCTACCCGGCCGAGGTCGAGGCGGTGCTGGCCCGCCACCCGGCCGTCGCCGACGTGGCCGGTGCTCGGTCAGCCAGACCCGACCTGGGGCGAGGCCGTGCACGCCGTGATCATCCCGGCCGTCCGAGGCGGTCCCGGCCGGGGAGATCATCGCCTGGTGCCGGGACCGGCTGGCCCGCTTCAAGTGCCCCAAGAGCGTGGAGTTCACCGACGCGCTGCCCCGGACGACGACCGGCAAGGTGCTCAAGCGGGAACTGCGGGCGCAGCTCGCGGGTCAGGTGAGGCCGTGAGTCGTGAGCTGGGTCTGTCGATCGCCTCGCACAGCGAGCTGCCGCCAGCCCGGATCGGCGAGCTGGCCGGGAGGGCCGAACGGGCCGGGTTCGGCGCGGTTTTCGTGGCCGAGGGGCACGGCGACGCGCTGGCCCTGTGCCATCCTGTAGCCGCCGCGACCACGCGGGTGCCAGGTGGGAACAGCGGTGGCCAACGCGGCGCTGCGACCGCCGGTGCTGGCGGCCAAGACCGCGGCGCAGCTGGACCAGGCGGCCGAGCGGCCGGTTCATCCTGGGCCTGGGTGTCGGGAACGCTGTGATGAACGCCAGGTTCGGGCTTTCCCCGCTGGCGCCGCTCCGGATGGTCGAGGAGTACGTGGCAGTCGTCCGTTCGGTACTCAACCGGGGCACCGGCTACGACGGCCAGCTGTTCCGCACGGGGATGATCCCGCTGGACAGCCCGCCGGTGCGGGCCGACCTGCCGGTCTGGCTGGGCGCGCTCGGGCCGCGGATGCTCGCCCTGGCGGGGCCGGATCGCCGACGGCGTGATCCTCAACCTGATGACGCCCAGCCCAGGCGGGCGAGGCGGCCGGCGCTCGTCCGCGACGCCGCGCGGGCGGCCGGGCGGGACCCGGAGTCGGTCGAGGTCGCCTGCGTGGTGCACTGCTGCCTGTCCGACGACCCGGCCGCGGCCGCGGCGGCGGCGCGCGCCGTGGTCCCGCGCTACGTGCTGCACCCCGCCGTGCCGCGGCTGTTCGGGAGCTGGACGGGCTGACCTGGGCGGCGTGCGGGGAGCTCACGCTGGCTATACGACCGGGCGGGCGCGGCCGGGCTGGTGCCGCAGCAGGTGGCCGACGGGTTCGTGGCGTGGGGTGACGCCGCGCAGGTCGGCGCGCGGCTGGCGGAGTACCGGGCCGCCGGGGTCGACCTGCCGCGGTCATCTTCCCGATGCCGGTCGGCGGCGACTGGGGCTACGAGCGGACCATTGCCGCGTTGCGGTATTCTAAGGAGGCACTTGCCATCGAGCGAGGAACTTGTCATCCGCTTCTTTGCCGCGATCGAGGCTAGCGACCTCGGCACGCTGCGCGAGATCTACGCGCCCGATGCTGTGATCTGGCATAACGACGACCTGCTCGAGCAGTCAGTCGACGACAACCTGAAGGTGCTGCAGGGGCTGCACCGGGCCGTTGTCCGGCCTCCGCTACGACGTCATCCGGCGCGCGGCGACCGCCGACGGCGTGCTGCAGCAGCACGTGCTGCGCGGGCGGCTGCCGAACGGGGCCGACGGTCGAGCTGCACGCCGCGATGTACCTGCAGGTCCGGGACGGGCACATCACCCGGATCGAGGAGTACCTCGACTCGGCGCGGCGCTCGGAAATCAGGAAGCGCCGCGCGAGGCGCTGTCTGGCTAGGGTCGCTAGGCGGCTTTGGGGAGTGGTTCCCCAGCGCTGAGTGCGGCGTGACGATTGATAGCGGCGTGACTGCCCGGCCAGTCACGACGAGGGAGTACGAGTCCGGATCCACCCGATGAGAGGCACTCCGTCACATCAGCTCTGCCGTATCTGGACTATCGCGCGGGCATCACGTGAATTTAGCGTGGGCTGATCCGGGCTTCTGGCGGTTGGTTAGGGGACTATCGTGCACCTGATCAACCGCCAAGCTCACACGATCTTTGGCAGCTGGTGCCTCACGACGAACATGTCTCTGCTAGGCACCCGCTAGCATCGCGACCTGCGCGCCGCCACGGACGGATCGTCTAGGGTCCGTGCCCAGAACGCGAGTGGTGCTGGGCGGCGAAGTCCGTCTCGACCGTGCGGGGCGGGCGGGACCAGAGACAGCATCCGCTGGCTGGCAGCGGTGAAGCGCGGCCATCGCGGCGGCCGGGATCCCGGTCTCTGGCCAGGTTCGTCCAGTCCTGCTTCATGGCCGCCGCGAGCTGCTGCTGGGCTCGCGCGAACGGTAATGGGTGCGTCGTGAGCGTGGTCTGGCTGAACAGGTACGGCAGCTCGGAGGCGTGGGCCGCGCCGTAGGGAAGCTGACCGGAGGCAGGAAGAGCTCGGGCGCGTTCTCGTCGTTGAACTCGTACGCGTAGGTCGGCACGTACCGGGCCAGCGACTCCTCGGCGGTGAGCGCGTGGCAGGCGAAGATGCGCGTCGGTGCCGACCGCGCCGAGCGCGACCGGACGGGCTGGGGTAGCGGCTGAGCGGGTACTGCGCGGCTATCGCGGCCGCGATGGCCGCGGACACGCCGAGCGTGGAGGCGATCATCGACTGGTAGTTCGCCGCGGTCACCCGCTGCGCCGAGGAACTGGAACGCGCTACGAACAGCCGGTACTCGTCGTGGTTCGTGCCGATGACCACCGGCACGCGGTTGAAGCTGCCCGTCGCGCCAGCGCGGTCTTGATCGACTGGGTGAGCACGGTCGCCGTCGACGTCCGGGGTGTAGCCGACCGGGTCCTCGTTGGCCAGGATCGTCGAGACGGGCAGGCCGCGCAGGCAGGCCGCTGTGTCTGGCTGGCGCAGTCACGCCTGACCGCGAAGGCCTGTCCGGCGGCCTCGGCGCGTGGCCAGCGACTGCTGGGTCAGCTGGTAGGTGCCGCTCTCCACGATGGCGCGCTGGAACAAGCCCGCGCGCGCCCGGGCGAGGCCAGCTGGGACAGCGTGGACAGGCCGCCCGCCGATTCGCCGAACATGGTGACGTTGCGCGGGTCGCCGCCGAAGCCGCGGATGTTGCGCTGCACCCAGCGCAGCGCGGCCTGCTGGTCCATCAGGCCGTAGTCGCCGGACTGGCCGTCCGGGTGGCTGGCCAGCGCCGCGTGCGTGCCAGGAAGCCGAGGGCGCCGAGCCGGTGAGTTGATGGTGACCACGACGACGCCGTGCCGACCAGCGCGGCGGGGTCGTAGTCGTCGCTTCGCCGGTGCGCAGCGAGCCGCCGTGCACCCAGACCATCACGGGCAGGTGTGAGCCGTGCTTGCTGGTGGCGGGCGTGAACACGTTCAGGTACAGGCAGTCCTCCTGACGTGCTGGCCCGGCCGAACTGGACCCGGCGGCTGCGGGCAGTGCGGCGGCGAAGCTGCGTGGCCGTCGCGCACGCCGTGCCAGTGCGCGGCGGGTCGCGGCGGCTGCCAGCGCAGCGCGCCGACCAGGGAGCGCCGCGTACGGGATGCCGAGGAACTCATCGCGTACGCCGCGACGGCCTGGCCGCGCACGGCGCCGTCGGCGGTGGCTACGACGCGAGCCCGCGATTCGTGGTTCTGCGGCGCTGAGCGCTCTTGCTGGTACCGCTGGCTGGGGGTGGCGTGGTCGGTGCACGCGGCCACCGCGGTCCAGCACCGCGGTGGCGGCCGCACCCGCCGCCAGCCCGGTCCGTAAGCGCGCTGTCCGATCGGTATCGCTCGCATCGCGCGCGCTCACCTGGTTCGCGACAGAACAGTCTGACTCTGTTGAATAATTAACTTAATAGGCCAGGCCGTCTGGAATCCACGCCGTCCGGGTCTCATTCTCAGTCAACCGCGCCCATGCTCTGTGAGCGCGGCCGTTCGTGGGTACTTTTGAACCGCATGGCACGTGCTGGGCGGACCGAGCCGGATTCGGTCTCCATCTGGCTGAAACTCTCCGCGGGAAGACGCCGCGCGGATGACGCAGGTCCTGGCGCGGCCCGAGTTCGCCGGGTGGACCCGAGCCGAGTGGTGCCTGGAGATGATCCAGACGGCCCTGGGCTACTACACCAGGCCGCCGCGTAGGCAGCGGGGCCGACGCGGGAACGCGCGTAAGCCGCCGGAACCTGCGCCCGCGGAACCTGCGCCCGCGGAAGCCTGGCGCCCGCGGGAACCTGCGCCGGACGGCCGGAGGAGTCGGCGACGGCGACCACGGAGGCCGTGGAGACCGAGCCTGCGGGGCTGCCGAGGCCTGGCGCCGGGTCCGTCGCGCCCGGAGCCGCGTACCCTGATGGCGAGCCGTGGCCGAGAGCGGCCGTACCTGATGGGCCGGAGCCGGTGGCCGACGAGCCGGAGTCGCCGGTCCAGGCCGACTGCCCGCACCCCGCCGATGCCCGGGACTGACCAGAGCGGGACGTGCGCGCGCCTCCAGCGCCATCCTCTGGGATTGAGGCTCGCCACGGAACCACCACGATGTGACAATTGCCGTGGTCGGGTGCGACGGCGATGTCACTCGTCGTGGTTCTCGGGCGACAGCAAGGCGGGTCTGATTAGCGCCGACGGGCATCTCAGGTCACGCCAGCCTGCCAGAGAGACACATCAGCACCACATTCCCACGATGGCGGCGCTAACCATCAGGGGCGCGGTGGTGACAATGGTGGTGTCTGGTGGTGCGGGCGGGAGGTGGCGGTGGAGGCTACGGTGCCCGGTGGAGGACCTGGTCCGGTGGGCGTTCGCGCACGCGCCGGTGGTGATGGCCAACAGAGGCGCACAGCGGCCTGGCGCGCTGCGTCCGGACCCGGGAGGTGGGGTGCGCATGATCCAGGCGGCGCACGGGGCCGGGATCCTGCGGGACCAGGCTCCCCCGCCGCTGGACGGCTGGGCTGAGCGTCGACGCGCTGGTCGTCTCGACCGACAACGAGATGACCGCGCATGATCAAGCAGCTGCTGGTCGCCAACCGGGGCGAGGTCGCGGTCCGCATCATGCCACGGCGTCCGTGCTCGGCATCGAGACGGTAGCGGTCTACCGCCGACGATGCCGCCTGCGGGCACGTCGGCCGGGCCGACACGGCGGTCGAACTGCCGGGCACCGATGTGGCGGCTTACCTCGACGTGGACGCGATCATCGCCGCGGCCGCCGGGACGGGACTGCGACATGCTGCACCCCGGATACGGCTTCCTGTCCGAGCGGGCCCGAACTAGCCGCGCGGTGCGCCGCCGGTTACCTGCGCTTCGCCGGACCGGGAGCGGAGGCGCTCGCGCTGTTCGGCGACAAGCGCGCGCGGCCCGGGCCCGGGCATGGAGCTGGGCGTACCCGTGCTGGCCGGGACCGGAGCCGACCCCTCGCCCGGGCAGGTGCTCGCCCTGCTGCGCGAGCACGGCGCGGTGATGGTCAAGGCGGTGGTCATGGCGGCGGCAGGCGGGGCCTGCGGCCGGTGACCGACGAGGCCGGACTCGCCGAGGCCCAGCTCGCCGACACCATGCGCCGCCGCGCCTCGAGGCGGCCGCGGCCTTCGGTGACGGCCGGATCTACGCCGAACGGTTGCTGCCCGCGCGCCCGGCACGTCGAGGTCCAGCTCATCGGCGATGGAACGGGCGCCGTGGCGGTGCTCGGCGACCGCGACTGCAGCCTGCAGCGGCGCAGGCAGAAGCTCGTCGAAATCGCCCCGGCGGCGGTGAGCCGACGCGGTCCGGGCCCGGCTGGCCGGGGCCGCGGCGGCGCTGATCGGATCGGCCGGTTACGCCGGGCTGGCCACCGCCGAGTTCCTGGTCCAGGACGACGAGATCGCCTTCCTCGAGGTCAACCCCCGGCTGCAGGTCGAGCACACGGTCACCGAACAGGTCACCGGGCTGGACCTGGTCGAGCTTGGGCTGCGCGTCGCGGACGGCGCCACCTCGGCGGGCTGGCGCTGGACGTGGCGCCGCGCGGGTGGCCGTGCAGGTCCGGGTCAACGCCGAGACCCTGCGGCCGGACGGCACGCTGCTGCCGGGCGACGGCACGCTGAGCCGGTTCCAGCCGTATCAGCCGGGCGCGGCGTCCGCGTCGACACCCGCGGGCTACCCGGGCTATACCGTCAGCCCGCGCTACGACTCGCTGCTGGCCGAGCGTGATCACCACCGGCGGCACGCTGGAGCAGGCGGCGCGCCGGGCGGTGCGGGCGCTGGCCGAGTTCGACATCGCCGGGGTGCCGGCCAACGCAGCCCTGCTGCGGGCCGTGCTGCAGGCGCCGGGGCTCGGCACGCACGACGTGGGCTGGATCGACGCGCACGCCGCGGAGCCTAGCGACCGACGGCGACCGGGGAGCCGCCGGACGGCGACGATGCCGGAGAGCCGCCCGGCGACGACGCGCGCGGTGCGCGCGCCGCTGGCCGGGACCGTGGTCGCGGTCGCGGTGGCGCCCGGCGACCCGGTGGCGGCATGACGACGAAGCTGCTGGTCATCGAGGCGATGAAGATGGAGCACGAGGTGCGGCGCGGAGCTGCGCGGGCCTGGTGTGCGAAGGTGTGCCCGCGACGGTGGGCGCCACGGTGGCGGCCGGAGACGTCCTGGTCGTGCTGGCCGAGTCGGGGCCTGACGCCGCGCGAGCAGGCACCGGCTAGCGAGGTCCCGCTGGATCACGTCCGGCCCGACCTGGCGGAGGTGCGGGAGCGGCACCGGACCGGGCTGGACGAGGGACGGCCCGAGGTGACCGCGCGGCGCCACGCCGCCGGACGCCGAACGGCCCGGGAGAACATCGCCGACCTGGCCGACCCGGGCAGCTTCACCGAGTACGGCGCGCTGACCATCGCGGCGCAGCGGCGCCGCCGCGCCGCTGGATGACCTCATCGCGCGCACCCCGGCCGACGGGCTGGTCCTGGGCACCGCGACGGTCGACGGGCCACGCCGGTCGCGGTGATGTCCTACGACTACACGCGTGCTGGCGCGGCACCAGGGCCACATGAACCACCGCAAGACCGACCGGCTGCTCGAGCTGGCCGAGCGCGAGCGGCTGCCGCTGGTCATGTTCGCCGAGGGCGGCGGCGGCCGCCCCGGCGACACCGACAGCGACCTCGGTCGTGCGGCGCTCGACGTGCCGAGCGTTCCGGCTGACCGCGCGGCTGTCGGGCCGGGTCCCGCTGGTCGCCATCGTGTCCGGCTACTGCTTCGCAGGCAACGCGGCGCTGGCTCGGCTGCTGCGACGTGATCATCGCGACGCCAGAGCGCCAGCCTGGGCATGGGCGGGCCGGCGATGATCGAGGGCGGCGGGCTCGGCGTCGTCGCACCCGGACGCGGTCGGGCCCATGTCGACGTGCAGGTACGCGAACAGGGTGGTGGATCTGCTCGTCCCGGACGAAGCCGCCGCCGTGGCCGCGGCGCGGCGCTACCTCTCGTACTTCCGCCGCGCGCAGTGCCGCGCGGCCTGGCCGAACGCCGACCAGCGGGTGCTGCGCCACCTCATCCCGGAGAACCGGGTACGCAGCTACGACGTGCGGCCGGTCATCGAGGCGCTGTGCGACACCGGCAGCGTGCTCGAGCTGCGCGCCGGGTTCGGCGTCGGGGTGATCACCGCGCTGGCGCGCATCGACGGGCACGCGCGCTCGGGCTGCTGGCCAACAACCCGCGGCACCTGGGCGGCGCGATCGACGGCGACGCCGCCGACAAGGCCGCGCGCGTTCCTGCAGCTGTGCGAGCGCGCACCGGCTGCCCGATCGTCTCGCTGGTCGACACGCCCGGGTTCATGGTGGGCCCGGAGGCGGAGCGGACCGGCGCATCGTGCGCCGCGTTCGGCGCGATGTTCGTGGCCGGCGCCGGCCTCACCGTGCCGGTCTGCGCGGTCGTGCTGCGCAAGGGCCTACGGCCTCGGGCGCGATGGCGATGGCGGGCGGCGACGCTGCGCCGCCCAGCTCATCACCGTGGCCTGGCCGACCGGCGAGTTCGGCGGCATGGGCCTCGAGGGCGCGGTGCGGCTCGGCTACCGCAGCGAGCTCGAGGCGATCGAGGATCCGGCGAGCGCGCGCGGGCGCGCTTCGAGGAGATGGTCGCCGAGCATGTACGAGCGCGGCAAGGCGGTCAGCACCGCGATGCGCGTTCGAGATCGACGACGTGATCGACCCGGCCGAGTACCCGCGCCGTGCTGAGCTTGGCGTGTGGCCCGGCCCGCGGCCAGCGGTGCAGCTTACCTGCGGCGGCGGCTGCTCAGCGGCGGATGACGGGCAGGATCAGGCGGCTGGGATAGTCCGGGCCGTGCAGGACGCGGTTGACCGCCACGGTGACCTGGCTGGCGGATTCCTCGGCGATGACGCCGCCGGTGTTGCTGTTGCGGTCGTAGCGCGGGAAGTTGCTGCTGGACACCTCGAGCCGGATCCGGTGGCCGGGCAGGAAGACATTCGAGGTGATGCCGACAGGTCCAGGCCGAGCTCGTAGGGCTCGCCTGGGTGTGAGCGGCTCGGGTTCGGCCAGCGAGTTGCGGTAGCGGGCCCGCAGGATGCCGTCGGTCAGGAAGATGGCGCGCCCGTCAGGGGAACACGTCGACGAGCTTGCCGGTGAAGTCGGTGTCCGGCGCCGACGAGGAGGCGAACAGGGTCAGCGACACGTGCCCGGTGACCTCGACGGGCTCGGTCAGGACCTCGCTGGTGAAGCACAGGACGTCATCTCGCGCCTCGGCCGGGCGCTGGTCGACCGCGCCCGCCGCGTTCGCGGTGGTGGGCAGCATGATCCGGCCGCCGAGGGTGGGCACCGGGCCGCAGCGGGTCGTAGAGGTAGGTGTCCGTGGCGGTGGCGGCCGGGGCATCGGTGCTGAGCCGCCCGTCGCCCGCGGCCGTGTTGGCCGGCCCGAGCCGTGCAGGTACCAGGATTCGTAGCTGGTGTCGGGCAGCGGCCAGTCCTGCTCCTCGCGCCACTGGTCGATGCCCATGACGAAGATCTTGACCGAGGCGCGGCTTGCCCGGCTCGCCGGCGTCCGTGCGCCGCGCAGCCAGCGGTCGAAGAACCTCTAGAGTGCTCGCTGGTCAGGTCCTGGGTGAGTGGCGTCGGCCGGTGAGGCCGAACCGGCGGTCGGGGTAGATGCCGGTGCTGTTCAGGTGGTCCCAGGGGCCGATGATCAGGCGCTGCCCCTCCCGGGCCTCGGCAGTGTAGGCCACGGGACCTGAGCTCGGTGAAGGACCGCGCGGTGTTGCGCGGCGAAGATGTCGAACCACCCGCCGATGTGCAGCGCGGGCACGCGTCACCTGCGTCGGCCCGGTCGAGCACGGACAGGTCCTGCCAGAACTGGTCGCGGCTGGGGTGGGACAGCAGTTCGGACCACCACGGCCAGACCTTCTCCAGCACCGGCTGGTGGCTCGGCGGCAGCGCGCTCCAGGGTGCGGCTGCGGGTCGGCCAGCATGGCGCTCAGGTCGGCCAGCAGCTGCGGGTCGCCTGCGCCCCGGCCCAGCTGCGCGCAGCGCCTCGGCCAGCGCCATCTGGGTGGACCACGACTGGATCGAGTGCCAGGACAAAGACGCCGCCGTCGGAGTACCACGGGGTGGTGTAGTAGTCGGTCGTGGTAACGCAGGGCGCGATCGCCCGCACCCGGTCGGACGCCGGTCACGCTGGCCCACTGCACGAACCCCAGGTAGGACGGGCCGTAGGTGCCGATGGTGCCGTCGCACCAGGGCTGGTCGAGCAGCCAGGCGCGACGGTGTCGGCGCCGTCGTCCGCGGCTCGGTTCAGCATCGGGGTGAAGTCGCCGGCCGACCTGAACGTACCCCGGCAGTCCTGGTAGACCACCCGCGTAGTCCGGCCTCCACCAGCGCGAACAGGTTCGGCACCAGCCCGTAGCCGAGCAGGCCCGGCAGGTCCTTGCTGTAGGGCAGGCGCACCAGCAGCGTCGGCGCGGGCGTCGCCTCCGGCACCCACAGGTCGGTCGCGAGCTCGACGCCGTCCCGCATGGCCACCATGACGTCCTTGTGCACCGTGGATGCCTGCGCCGCCAGACTCCTTCGCCCTGGGTAACGACACTCGTATCGCTGATCAAGCGTAGGCTTCGGCAGGCCCGAGTAGGCCATGGCCGCGCGGCGGTAGCTACGCAGGCGCGGCGGCGGCGAGTTCGACCTCGGAAGCTGTCGGTGCTGGCCAGGTAGGCGGCGTAGTGCTCGGGGCCGCCTGGCGTAGGGATGCCGGTCAGGAACAGCAGCGTCCAGCCGTGGTCGGGCCGTCCGCAGGCGAGCTCGTCGACGCGCTGTCGCGAAGCGGCGTGGAACGCGAGGTGGTTCAGCCGGGCCGGAGCCGGTCGTGCTCGTCAGCGGTCATGGGCCGGCGACTGCTCCACGACCAGGTACGTCGCCCAGGCGCCAGCTGGGCCGTCCGGCCAGTCCTGGAAAGACTCGTAGCCAGTAAGCCGAGCAGCCATCCCCACTGCTGGACGGCGCGGCCCAGGTCAGGCACCCAGCTCGAGCGTGGTGCAGGCTCCCGGCGATCGGCTCGTCCACGGGAGCACCTACCGGGGCGGCTAGCCGCGGTCGCGGAGCTCGCGGCGAGCAGCTTGCCGGAGACCGTCTTGGGCAGCTCGTCGAGGAACTCGACCTGGCGAGGTACTTGCAGGCGGCCATCTGCTCGCGGCAGAAGGCGATGAGCTCTCGGCAGCGTGGCGCGTCTGGCCGGGCGCGCAGGCTGACGTAGGCCTTCGACGGTCTCTGCCGCGGTAGGCGTCAGGCACGCCGACCACGGCGGCCTCGCGCACCGCTCGTGCTGGTAGAGCACGTCCTCGACCTCGCGCGGCCAGACCTTGTAGCCGCCCGCGTTGATCTGGTCCTTCTTGCGGTCGACGATGTAGAACCAGCCTACGCGCGTCCATGTAGCCGACGTCGCCGGTGTGCAGGGCGCCGCCGGGGCATGCGCGTGCGCGGTCTCCTCGGGCTTGTTCCAGTAGCCCGGGCACCACCATCGGCCCGCTGGTGACGATCTCGCCGACCTCGCCGGGCGGCGGTCCTGGCCGTCGTCGCCGACGATGCTGCACCACCGTGTTGAAGATCGGGCACGCCGACGGACAGGGCGCCGGAGGCGTCGTCGACCGGCGCGGTCGCGTCGGAGGGCACGCCGTGCGAGCGGCGAGGTGGTCTCGGTCAGCCCGTAGATGTTGTGGATGTACTGCCCGAACTGGGCCTGGAAGGCCTTGACCGTGCTGGGCGGGATGGGGCGCCGCCGGACCAGATCTGGTCAGCGGGCCGGCGATCTGTGCGGCATCTGCTCCGAGGCATGCCCACCAAGTCGGCGGCGATAACGAGCGCAGTCCTCCTAAGGCTCACCAGTTCTCGATCGAGCGGGCGAGGATGCCCGCGCGATGTCCTCCTCGTCGACCGGGCGCGGGCAGGTGGCCAGTAGCGCGCTGCTGCTTCATCGTGCCCGGGACCAGGTCGGGGATGTCCGCCTCAGTGTAGCCGACCGCGCCGATGCCGTTCGGGATCTCGATGTCGCGCATCAGGTCGACCACGACCGACGGCAGAGCTGCTCGGCCCGGTCGTTCAGCTTGTCGCGTCCGGGGCCAGCAGGGCGGCCGCGCTGCGAGGTGCCGCTCGGGCACGCTGGCGAAGCGTGAACCGGAACGCCTCCGGGGCGGTCAGCGAGACCGACTATCCCGTGCGGCACCATCGGCTCGTCCTGCGGGGTAGTCCGGCGGCCGGTAGTCCTCGACCATGCCCGCGATCGGGTAGGCGTTGGCGTGCGGGATGTGCACGCCCGGCAGTTGCCGAAGCCCATGCCCGGCGAACGTCGCGGCCAGCATCATGTTGCTCCGCGCGCTCGAGGTCGTCGCCGTGCCTGACGGCGCGTCGGAAGGACGTGCGCCAGCAGCGTGCAGCGCCTGCTCGCACCACAGGTCGGAGACCGGGTTGGAGCCGCAGTAGGTGACCCGCTGTTCGGGCTGCTTGCAGGTCGAACGTCGGTGTACCAGCGGGCGGTGTAGGACTCCGACGCGCGTGGCAGACGATGTCCATCCCGGCCGCGGCGGTGACCTCGGGCGGGATGGTCGGCGAGCGCAGCGGGTCGATCACGGCCAGCGTGGGGCGCAGCGCGCCAGTGGCTGATGCCGGTCTTGCACCCGCATGCGACCAGCACGTCGAGCACGCAGATCGCGGTGCTCTCCGAGCCGGTGCCCGGCCGTGGTCGGGACCGCGATCAGCGGCTTGAGCTGCTGGCTTGCGGCGCCTGGCCGCTGCCGATGGGCTTGTTGATGTAGTCCATCAGCGAGCCGCCGTCGGTGGCTGGTCAGCAGGTTGACCGCCTTGGCGGTGTCGATCGACGAGCCGCCGCCAACCGCGACGAAGCCGTCCCCACGGGCCCTGCGCGCGGGCGTAACGTAGCCTTGTCCATGCTGTCGTCGGTGGGCCTCGACGTGCACGCCGTCGAAGATCTCCGAGGTGATCCCGTGCTTGGTCAGCGAGTCGGCGATGCGCGCCAGGATGCCGAAGCGGTTGATCCGCGGGATCGGTCAGGATGAGCACCCAGCCTGGCCCCGAACTGGGCCATCTCGAAGCCGATCTCGTCGACCGCTCCCGGCGCCGAACCAGCGGCGGCGCCCCAGGTGACGATGGTCTCCTCGGTCAGGTCGGTGCCGAGCTCCCCGGTCATCGGTAGCTCCCCTCCGGCGCGGTGCGCAGCTCGTCTGATCTGGTCCGGGTCGTGCCCGAACACCACGGTCGCGTTCGCCTCGGTCGCGATGCCGCGCAGCTTTCCACGCTCGGTAGAACTGCTCAGGTTGTTGACGATCGCGGCGCACCACGGGCGGCCGAGCTCGCGCCCAGGAACCGCGTCCGCGGTGAAGATCATCGCCCCGCACGGAAGGATGCCGACTGTCGTACCTGCGGCCATGTGGTACCTCTGGATCACCGGACAGCGGTCTTTGCAATTTCCACCCTCTGCCGCGGGCGCGAGCAGTGTCAAGATCGCGCAGACAGAAGCTGGGTCGCCCGCTGACCCGCGTCTGCCGGGCCGATGCTTGCTTCTCTGCCCCAGGACGCGCATTTTAAACCGCTGCCCGCCGCGCTGGGCCTGCCGAATTCAGTGAATGGCCCTCGCTTCTGCCCTCTATGCGGTAGCGAGACCAACTCAATGGGGCTGGGGCAAAGGAGCCCTAAGGGTGAGGATGCGTGAGGGAGGCGAGCTCGGAGCTGGAGGGCAGCGCCTTCCAGAACTGTCACCGCGTGGCGGATGTTCGGCCCGGCGCGGCCGGGCCCTGGCCGGAGTTCTGGCCCGCGCCCAGATCCTCAACCAGAGCCCCGAGCTCTGGCTGCTGACAGGGGCTACTGGTCAGCCGGCCAGCCAGGCGGCGATCTGGGCGCGGGGCTGAAGCCGAGCTTGTTCAGGATGCTGCGGACGTGGCTGTCGACGGTTGCGCTCGGAGATGATGAACAGCGCGCGTGCCGATCTGCTTGTTGGTCAGGCCGTCGGCGACCAGCCGCGGCGACATCCGGCCTCGCGCTAGGCCGAGCGGCCCGGCCTGGCGGCCATTGCCCGTCGGCGCGCGCGAGGCCGCGGCCTGCGGCGGCGGCGGGCCGGCCTGAGCGGCAAGGCCGCTGCCGCGGCCCGGGTGCCTGCACGTCTCAGGACTCGGCCGCGAACCTGGCGGGCCCGAGGCGCGGCGCCGCGGCCGACTCCGTGAGCCTGGGTCGAGCAGCTGGGGCCGGGAACGGCATGGTGTTGGCGCCCGCGCCGGTGCGTTCAGCGTCCGCCGCCGCGATCAGCCGGCCGCGAGCCGCGGCTGGCCCGCCTAGCGGCGGCGTGGCAGCCGAGCGCGGCCAGCGGGTAGAACTGTGCCACCCGGTCATCGATCTCGCGGGCGATCCGCAGCGCCTCGGCGAGCCGCGGCCTGGCCCCGCCAGATCGCCGTCCAGCAGCGCGGCCGAGCCCAGGTTCGAGCAGCATGATCCCAGGCGCGTGCGCGGTCGCCGGTCTCCCCCGGGCCAGGGCCGCCGCCTGCTGCGGCGGCGGACCTGACCGGTCACCGGGATCGGCGTCGATGAAGCCGTCCGAGCGCCCGGGCCTGCAGGACCGCGATCAGGCCGGACGGGTACGGCCTAGGCCACGGCTCGGCCGCGTCGCAGCCTCGGCGAGCAGTGCGCCGGGCTGCGGCGCGGGTCACACGGCCATGTATCGCCGCGACCGCGGCCATGGTGCGCCGCCGGACAGCAGCTCGCGCTGGCCCGTTGGCCCGGGCCACTGCCACCGCCGCGTGCAGCGGCAGGCCCGGCCGCGGCCGGGTCGCGCCTTCAGCACGGCCGGGAACCGCGCAGGAACATGCCCCAGCCAGGCCAGCCGGATCGCGCGTCCGCCCAGGCGCGAGGAACTCGCTAGCCAGCGCATGCCTTCGGTGGTCGCTCGGGTGATCAAGTACCAGCCCCAGCGCGGCGGCCGAGTTCAGGCCGGCATGCGGCGTCGCCGCGAGTCGAGGCAACGCTGCAGACCGCGCGGATGTTGTCGATCTCCAGGTCGCGCTTCCAGCCAGTCGCAGGCGAGCAGGTAGCGGCCTTCGGCGTGCCGGCCGAGGCCAGCGCGACACCGGTAGTTGCGCGGCACAGCGCAGCTCCGCTGGCTCTCCTCGCTCGCGGCCTCGGCAACGAGCCAGGCGGACATCGCGCATGCGTCTCGTGCGGGCGGTAGCAGGCCACGGCCCCAGGTCGTCCTCGCTTCATCACCAGTGACTTGTCGACCAGCGAGGACAGCACGTCCAGCGGCCTCAGGCGCGGCGGCGGCGTCGGACGTGCACACCGACTCGACGTCGTCAGGGTGAACCGGTCCCGCGAGCACGCGGCACCGGCGCAGGACCGCGCGCTCGCCAGCGGTCAGCAGGTCGTGGCTCCATTCGATCGTGGTCCGCAGCGTCTGGTGCCGCGGCAGCGCGGCGCGGCTGCCGCCGGTCAGCAGGCCAGACCGGTCGTCCAGGCGGTCGAGGATCTGCTCCGGCCGCGAGGACTCGGGTCCGGACCGCGGCGCAGCTCGATGGCCAGCGGCAGGCGTCAGTAAGCCGGCCAGTCAACGACGCCGCCTGGTTGGCGGCGGTCGCTCGAACGAGCCAGGCCGCGGCCGCCCGCTCGCGTGAACAGCGAGACCGCCTCGTTCTGAGCCGGGCCAGGGTTCAGCCCGGCGGCGCGGTCAGCCCGAGCGGCGGCACCGGGACTACATGCTCCCCCGGCACGCAGGCGGCTCTGGCTGGTGGCGATCACGCGCAGGCCCGGCGCGGCCGCTCAGGTCGGCGCGAGCCTGCAGCCGCCGGCCGAGCAGGTGCTCGCAGTTGTCCGCGACCGGCGGCAGGTCCTTGTCGCCCAGGTAGTAGAGCCAGCAGGGTAGCGCGGGCGCCGGACGCGGCCTGGTCGCGCAGGTCGAGGGCCGCCATCACGGCGCTGCTGACCAGCGCCGGGTCTGTCTACCTCGGCCAGCTCGACCAGCCACGCCGCCGTCGCCGGAAACCGCGGCCGCAGATCTGCGGCAAGCCGACCGGCCAGGCGGGTCTTGCCGACCCGCCCGCGTCCGACCAGGCTGACCAGGCGGGCCTCAGTGAGCTCTTGCTGACCTCGGCCGAGCTCGCGGCGGCAGCCGGTGAAGCTGGTCGCCTCGGCGCGGAGGTTGCCCGGGCGCCGGGGCAGGCCGCTCGCGCACTGATGCCGCCGACCGCTATACGGTCCGCCGGCAGCGCGGATTCCGCGGTCGCGATCGGTAAATTCCGCCGATCAGCGCCGGGTGCGCCTCACCAGCGTGATGAGCATGCCCTGAGGGACTGCCGGTACGGCGCGTAGAGGTCAGCTTCGTCGACGGCCGCGCCCGGCCGGCGCAGTGCGAGCGCGTCCGGGGTCCAGCGAGGTCGAGGCCGACGGCTCAGTGCTGCGGTGCCTGGTCTGCGGCAGCTTCCAGCCATTCCTCGAGGCACTGCGCGGTCATGAGGTCGTCGGTTCAGCTCGACGCCGCACAGACGCCGGACCCCGGCCTTGCAGAATCGCGCGCGCCTGCCCACCAACGGGGAGATCTCGCAGTGGTCATTCTTGCCGCCGCCGGGCGGTTCGCGGTCCGCTTCCGCTGGGCCGTCGTCGCGGCCTGGGTGGCCGCGGCCGTGCTCGCCACGGCCTTCCTTCCCGTCGCTGTCCAGCGTGACCAGCGCACAGCAGCACCGGCTTCCCGCCGGCCAGCCGCCAGGCTGCGACCGGCCCGGCTGGCCGCGCCGCTCGAGGCCGCGGACCAGACGCCGGTCCCGGTGCGTGGTTGCCCGCTGACGGCGGGCCGCTGACCTGCGGACAGCGCTGCGACCGGGCGGCTGAGCCGCCCGGCCTGGCCAGGTCTTGAGCGGTCGCGCCAGGTCAGGACCTCGGCGTCAGCCGCCGACCGGCCGGGCGGTCCAGCTACAGGTGCTGGCCGGCATCGACGTGAGCGACCCGGTAACCAGCTGGTGGACGGCCTGCGCCAGGCCATCGCGGCCCGCGCGCTGCCCGGCTGGCCTGCGCGCGCACCGCTGGTAGGCCCGGTCGCCGTCGCAGGCCGGCGTCAACCGGTCAGCGCACTCGGTCCGGGAACCTGGGCGAGGACCTGTCGATCGTTTTCATCCTGGTCCTGCTGCTGGCGTGTTCCGGGCCGTGCTGGCGCCGCTGCTGACCTGGCGCCCGGCCGTGCTGGTCACCCAGCTGGCCGGGCCGGTGATCGCCGAGGCGAGCAAGGCCGGACTCAGGTGTCCTCGCTGACCCAGATCCTGCTGCTCGTCTGGCGCTCGGGCGTCGGCGCACGGACTACGGGCTGTTCCTGGTTACTTCCGGGTGCGCGAGGAGCTTCAGGGCAGGCCTGGCCCCGCACGACGCGGTGATCGAGGGCGCTGGCCCGGGTCGGCGAGTCGGTCGCGTTCTCCGCCGGCGACCGTCATCGCCGCGCTGCTCACCCTGCTGCTCGCCACGTGTTCGGGCTGTTCTCCAGCCCTGGGCGCCCCGCTGGCCATCGCGATCGCGCTGATGCTGGCTGGCGGCCTGACCCTGCTGATCGCAAGCCCTGCTGGCTCATCTTCGGCCGGGCCGCGTTCTGGTCCGTCGCGCACCACCCGGCAGGCACCGGGGCGACCGCGGCTGGTGGGGGCGTACGGCCGAAGCCGGATCGTGGCCCACCCGGCCGCGACGCTCGCCCTCGGGCTTGCTGGTGTTCGGCCGGCCTGGCCACGGCCGCGATCGGCTATACGCCCAGCCGGGTTCGGCGGCCACCCGCCCGCCCCGGCCAGGTTCGGACTCCGCGGCCGGGCAGCGCGCTGCTCGCCGCGCACTTCCCGGCGGCCAGCGGCAACCCGACCAGCGATCGCTGCTGCGGTTCCGCGCGCCGGTCTGGCGCGATCCGGGCCGCGGCCGCGCGCGCCGAGCGGCGTCTCGCGGCGCAGCCCGCTCGTTCTACGCACCTGGCACGGCCCGCTGGACGTCAGCGGGTCACCCTGGCGCCGGGTCAGCTGGCGGCGCTGCACGCCCGGCTCGGCGACCCCGCGCGCTGCCCGTCGCAGCCGCCGGCCGCGGGCTCCGGCTGACCGCGTCCGGACCTGGGCCGCCTACCGCGCGGAGAGCCAGTTCATCAGCCCCGACGGGCGGACCGGTGCAGTCTCGGCGGCCAGCACTCGCCGTACGCGACCCGAGCTCGAACGCCGCGCTCGCGCCAGGTCGCCGACCATCCGCGCCGCCGCCGCCGCGGCGGCCCGCGCGACGCAAGCGCGACCGACTACGGCGTCAGCGGCGAGGCGCCCGTCATCTACGACATCAGCCGGGTCTCCGACCAGCGACCTGCTGCGCATCTTCCCGGTCGCGATCGTCGTCATCGCGTCTGCTGCTCGCGCTGGTCCTGCGTAGCCTGGTGGCCCCGGTCTACCTCATCGCCTCGGTGGCGCTGAGCTACCTGGCCGCGTTCGGCCTGTCGGTGCTGCTCTTCCAGGACGCGTGCTGCCGGGCACGGCGAGCGGCGGGCTGCCGTACTTCGTGCCGTTCCTGATGTTCGTGTTCCTGCTGGCGCTCGGCCAGGACTACAACATCCTGGTCATGACCAGGATCAGGGAGGAGGCCGCGCGCGCGTGCCGCTGCGCCAGGCGTGTGCACGCATGGCGCTGGAGCGGCACCGGGTCGACGGTCAGCTCGGCGGGGCTGGTGCTGGCTAGCACGTTCGGTGTGTTCGCGGTGGTGGTCGGCTTCCAGCCGGGGGCGCGCCCGTACCGGGCCGTGCTGGCGTCGCTGCGCGATCGGCATCCTGATGGACGCGTTCCTGGTCCGCGACCGCTGCTGGTGCCGTCGGCGGTCGCGCTGCTCGGCCGGTGGAACTGGTGGCCTTCTGCCCACGGGCTCGCGGGCGCGCGAGGTCGAGCTCAGGCCAGAGGCTTGCAGGAACGTGCGAGCGATGACCCGGTAGCTTCACCTGGTTGGCGTGCTGGTTGGGTCCGCGGGGCGGGCGGCGCACTCCCAGGTCCACTGGCACAGCCGGGCGACGTTGCGCGGGACGCTTCGTTCCGCTGGCCGGGTCGAAGTCGGCGGTCTCGAAGGCGCCGAACACGTTCGACGGACTCCGCGGCCTTGGCGTAGGCCCGGGTCAGCAGGCGGTTGTACGGTGGCGGCCAGCTTCTCCGCGGTCCAGGCCACCACGCGCCCGGACAGGCCGCTGCGCCATTCGGCCAGCGCGGGCAGGTAGTAGGTCATGCCGACGATGCGCGACGCCCGGTCCCGCGGCGGCCTTCAGCCTGGTCATGATCGTGCCGCAGGGTCGACCGGCGCCGGGGACGTCCTTGACCGCGCACTCGGCGAGCTGGCCGGAGGCCGGGCTAGCCGCCGCAGTGCTTCGGGGTCGTTGGCGCCGATGTCCAGGGTGACCAGGAGCACCCGGCCGCGGTGGGCCTGCAGGAAGGCGACCGCCGCGGCCGAGCTGCGACCCGCCGCGGTAGCGGCATATCCCGCCGTTGATCATGCTGGCGGTGGTCTCGCCCGGGCAGCCCAGCTTGACCAGCTTCAGCCCGGGGCGGCTGGGCGTGCAGAGCGCGTGGACCTGGTCGGGATAGCCGTCTGGTCATCACGCTGACGCCGGCCGCGTTGGGCTGGACGCCCTGGGCCGGCGAGTCGCCCAGGGCGAGGTAGTAGGTGGCGGGCGGGGCCTTGAATCTGGCGCGGCGTTGGCGCGCCGATTAGGACGGCGCCGGGCCCGAGCACGCGGTGAGGACCACGGCGGCGACGGCCTTGGCGTGG
>ERZ1370068.3859-contig-2957_pt1 | contig 34082 bp, 54 predicted proteins | sample MGYA00561227_ERZ1370068 | MGnify/ENA primary metagenome ERZ1370068 (study PRJEB38410, sample SAMEA6850437) | metagenome | study: Metagenomic assessment of the ecological functions of the soil: analysis of the soil microbiota associated with the...
AAGTTACGTATTGCTCGACGATGATGAAGAGGATCATCCTGATACGTTAACGCACGCATCGCCTGAGGCCCAGACGCTGAGCTCCGGTACGCCGCGAAGGATCGTGAAGGCGCCGATTCGGTCGGCGTCGCCCAGCCCGCCGACATCGAGGCGACCACGACGACGAAGATCGAGACCAGCGGCACCACGTACTGGACGAAGGGCGCGAATTTCTCCCAGCCGCGGTACTCGGTGAAGTCGCGCGCCGGCGCGAGCGACGGATTCATCTTCACCCGCAACACGATGTACGACGACGAAGGCGACGCTGAGAATCAGCCCGGGCACGATGCCGCCGATCAGCAGCTTCGAGATCGAGATACCCGAGAGGCTTCCCAGCAGCACGGTGAGCGCCGAGGGCGGGATCAGCATGTCGACCGCGCCGATCGCCATCAGCGGGCCGGTCGCCATGGTCGGGTGATAGCCGCGCGACAGCATCACCGGCAGCATCAGGCTCGCCGAGCATCGCGGTGGTCGCGATGGTCGAGCCGGAGATCGCCGAGAACACCGTGCCCGCGACCACGGCGACCACCGCGAGCCGTCCCGGCACCTGGCCGGATCAGGTGCTCGACGCCGTCGATCACCTTCACCGCGAGCCCGGTGTGGAACAGCACCTCGCCCATGAGGATGAAGAGCGGGATCGGCGTGAGCGAGAAGCTCGCCACCGAGCCGACGCTGTTGCGCGCGAACTGCACCAGGCCCGCTTCGCCGCCGAGGAACAACCACGCGCCCAGCAGGTTGATCACCAGGAACGAGAACGCGACCGGCAGGCCGAGGAACGAGCAGGCACGGTGGACCTGCCGAGCATCAGCCACTGCCGCGCCTCCCATGACATGGCTCTAGCCGGTGCGAGACCGCGTCGTCGCGGCGCGGCGCGCGCTCGCCGAGCGAGGCGGCGCATGCGGAACAGCATCTCGAGCGACAGCGCGAGAAAGCCACCGGCAGCGCGCTGAGCAGCCACCACTCCGGCGTCACCAGCGTCTTGATCGACACCGAGCCTCGCCGTTGAAGCTGGCGAGCGCAGGCGCGGGCGCCGTACCAGGCGATGACGAGGCAGCAGGCGAGGCCGAGGACGTCCACGATCCATTCGAAGATCCAGCCGAGCCCCTTCGGCACCGCGCGCAGGACGATGTCGACGCGGATGTGCTGCCCGCGCCGCAGCAGCCACGGCGCGGTCGAGCATGGGTGACGAGGTAGAGCATCGCCTCGGAGATCTCGTTGCTCCACGGCGAGCCCGGCGACGCCCGGGACGATGCGCAACGTTGCGCAGCAGCACGTCGGCGCAGATCATCAGCGTCATGCCGAGCACCAGCGCGCAGGCGACGAGGGCGAACGCCTCGAGAAGCTTGCCGTACGCCGCCTCGAGTCCGGTCCATGCGCTACTTCGCCAGCACCTTCCTGAGCTGCTCGCCGTATTGCGGGCTCGCCTTGATGGCGTTCGCCCAGCCGATCTCCTTCGCCTTCTCGACGTAGGCCTTGCTCGTCGCCGCGTCGAAGCTGATCACCTGGATGCCGGCCTGCGCCTGCGCGCTTGGCCTCTTCCTGGTTGTAGGACTTCCAGAAGTCGTTCTGCGCCTCGTAGGCGAGGGCCTTTCGGTCGAGATACTCGCGCTGCGCTGGCGGTGAGCGACTTGTACTTGTCGAGATTGATGATCAGCGCCACCTCGGCGTTGTAGAAACCCGGGTCGACGCGGTACTTGGTCTGTTCCTGCCAGTTCAGGTCGAACAGCGCGTGGATCGGCCAGCCGTAGCCGTCGATCACGCCGCGCTCGAGCGCGGTGTACACCTCGCCGGGCGCGGTGGCCATGACCTGCGCGTTCATCGACTGGAAGAATTCGCGGTACACCGGCGTGATGCGGATCTTGAGGCCAGTCAGATCGGGCTTGTCGATCTTCTTGTTGAGGTAGAGGTGGAAGGGCGTGAACTCGACGACCTTGGCGAGGTAGCGCATGTTGCCCTTCTCCGCCCAGATCTTGTTGATCAGCTCGAAGCCGCCGTTCTTGCGCTGCTCTGCGGCGCTGGTCTCCGAGAGCTTGAGGATGTCCGCCTCGGGCATGACGTTGGTGTAGAAGCGCGCCGGTGCTGAAAGCCGATGTCGACCACGCCGCTCTGCACCGCCTTGCCGACCTCGAAGGTCGGGATCGCCTTCGGCCCGCCGATGAAGTTGATCTGCAGGACGCCCTTGCCGTCCTTGTTGACGTCCGCGATCCAGCCCGAGCGCGTGTGCGCTCGACGTAGAACTGGTTCTCGGGAAAGGCGCTGACCAGGCGCGCGTTGGTTTCGCAGTGCGCAGGCGACTTCGAAATACCAGGGGCAGCGCTTCGGCGAGCGCGAGCCTGCGCGAAACGGCGCTGTTCTCCTGATGGTCTGCTGGACGTTTTGGACGATACGCCGGATAGCCGCCGCTACACCCACGGCAGGCGGCCCGCGCTGGTCGCCTTCCGACCCGCTGCAGCTGATATGCGCGTGCGGTAGCCGTCCTTCGTCTTCCAGGTGGTGAATGTAGAGGTCGCCGTGGCGAGGTTTACCGCGGTACAGCTCCATCAGCGTGGTGGAAGCGCGATACCACGCCATTGTTCGGTCATCTTCGCTGACGACGACATTGTTATCATTGCAAGATTCGTACCCCCAGAGCGCTGCTGCGACGCGTCCGGGTAGCACGCGCTTCATGCGCACCGTCATCAGGTTCTTGGGTCCTCGGCGAAGATCGGCACGTCCCAGGTGCGGTGGCGTGCGACGGCTCGGGGGCATCCAGTACATGCCGTCCTCGGCGAAGAGGTCGATGTAGTCCCGCCAGCGTTTTCCTCGTCGAGAGAGTCGGCTTGCCGGTAGAGAAACTGCTCGACCGCGTGTTGCGCGGCCGTTGGGCGCCTCGTCGTCTGTTTCACGTAGTTCAGCTTCTGCCGCGGCCCCCTCCTGGCGGGCTCTTCGCCGTCCGCTTTTCAATACCACGTCACTCCCCGGAGCCATGTACTGCGTCCAGTCTGGTTGCGCATCGGCGCTTCCGATGTGCCGCAAAGTTGGGCGCGGTCGATGATGATTGTAAATCTCGCCATTGAATGTGATAAATGAATTGTTGTCGCCGGATGGCATTGGCTGGGCTCCATTCTCGCTGACATCGACGATGGATAAACGCCTGTGCGCAAGTGTGAGCCTCATGCCCGTTTATTGAAGATCTTCACTCCGCTTCCATCAGGTCCACGATGACTGATAGAGTCAGTGATTCATTTTTGAACTTAAATTTATACATCCAAGAATTCCGCACATAGTAATGAATTTATTATGACGCCTGTTTCTGCTTTGGTGATTTGTAAGAATAAGCCAGTTTGACTGCTGCTTTATCCCCGGTCTTATTGACCGGCTTTGCCAATTTGTGATAAGAGATTTAAACGCATCGCGTCATTTTTGCAAGGTCGAAGATGTCTGCGGATGCGCTGTTGGCCATTTTGCCCCATTGCCTGGCCAGTGATGGATTGTACTATCAATAGCTCCATTTTCTCAACGATCTGGTCAGGTTTTTGATCCACAAGGAAACCTGTTTCTCCTTCTATTACCAGCTCCCTGGTGCCGCCCTCTCTTGATGCGATAGCCGGCTTACCGAAGCCATGTGTTCCATGATCAGAATTGGAGATGCCTTCACAAGGTGTGATCAAAAGACCAACATCAACGATCTGAAGAATTGCTTCAATGTCACTTCTCGAACCGAGAAACAGGATTCGATCCTTTATTGAAACAGGCACTTGTTGTTTTATTGAATCCATCAATGATCCCTCGCCGATCAGCAGGGAAAATCATTTGTTTATTCCTTTCGCAGAAGTTGTACCGAGGCTTTGATAAGCGTATCATAATCCTTCCTGCCTTCAAAGGCGCCCACCATCGCACCGATATAACTATTTCCTTTTGTTCGCCCCAATAATTGCATTTCCATTTGTTGGGGGTGGAGTCAGATCGCGAAACCGGTTAAGATCGATGCCATTGTAGATACAAACTGTTTTGTGTAAAGGCACACGATATGCTTTGATACCTGCCTGCAGGAATTGCCCAGCATCACTTTGGAAAATGGTGTAGTCGAGCTTTGTTCTCTCAGGTAAGTGTGTGTCAAACCAATTCATATTCTGGTAAGCATCGGCAATGGTGCCGTTGATGAAACGACTATTCCTGGTAAAGAGATTCACCAGGCTCAGGTATACACTTGCCATTGTACCCCAGGAGTGAATAATATCCGGTTGGAATGATTTGATTATTCTCCTCAACTTGAAGACGACGCTAAGATCTTTTTGCTCTTTCTCTCGATAATCTCAAGCGTAATGGGAAGCTTCGAACATAATCATATTCCACGACGTTCGTCAATGAAACAAGATATATCTCATATCCTTTTTCCTGTAAAGTCAGCGCTTTTTACCAATTCGAGCATCCTTCGCTCTTTGCCGCCCTTTACTATTGAATCAACAACCATCAAAATTTTCATAAAATGAGTTTATAGGGTTATTGATTGTTTATCCATTTGTCATACTCATAACTGGAACACGGCAGGAACCAGATCTTTTCGTGTTTCTCTTTCCCGCCATTGTAAAATTTCCGACGAGATCTTCGACATACGAATAATCAAATATTCCTTGTTTTCGATGAACTCCCTGCTGGTATATTTATCTACCAATGGTTTCAGTTCATTTGGAGCCAGGTGCTTACAGGTACCATGAATCCCATCTTCGGCCTGTCCATCAGTTTTGCATCTACATATTTGTGAACGATCTGTTTCAGGATGTACTTTCTCTGGCCATTGTTGATCTTGTATTGATTGGGAAGTTTGGCCGCCCATTCAATGATGTGTTGATCGAGAAAAGGTTCCTTCCTGCGAGACTCACACTCATTGTGGCCTGTCTACTTTGTGCAGGATATCATCTACCATGTAAGTTTGGTAATCCAGCGCCATGGCATAGGAGAGGGATCGAAATACTCTTTGTGCAATTCTTCCCTGCGGTGATCGGAACGATCGATTCAACAGGGTTTAGAAAAAAGCTTATCTCTTTCCTCATCAGAATAATACACGGTTGCGGCCATGGAACAGATTCTTTGGAGAAGAGGTCCTTCATCAGGGATTTCAGCTTCTCGAATTTGCTCTTTGAAAATGTTATTATTCCTGACGACCGGTAATGTATCGGTAGGAAAAATGTTCAATAACGCGGTTCCCGTTTTCCTGAACAGGTTGGGGATCGAGTTGAAACGGTATTGTAGTATTTCACCATCCAATCATAATGGGTGTAGCCCCCAAGATCTCGTCACCACCGTCGGCCGAGGGGCAACGGTCACGCTTCTCCGCCATTTACTTACGAGAGACGTGAGGTAATGGCGCTGCTGTCTCCGAAAGGCTCGTCATAAAAATGGGGCAGTGTAGGAACAATATTCAGCGCATCCTGTTCTGTGCAAATACAACTCGTGATGATCTGTGCCCAGTACTTCAGCTAATTTTTTTGGCAAAAGGAGCCTCATCAGTTTTTCTCCGTCATGCCGATGGTAAAGTCTTATCTTTGAGTACTGTTTTTTGCAAAGAGAGGTTACGCAAACACTGTCATAACCGCCGCTTAAAAACCGGTACATCGGCCACCATTCGATAATTAAATGCCTTTTCCAGGACTTTCTCCGTTTCGTTAATTGCATCCGGACAGAGATCAATCTTGATTTTTCAGTTGTAATTATCATAAACATCCCAACAGAGTTCGGTGCAGAGCTCCTGGTTCGCTCAAATTCAGGATGAGGTAATGTCCATGTTTCAGCTTATAAGTATCCTGGTAGATACAATGAGGCGCAGGTATATAACCAGAATTGCATGTAAGGAAGCGACTGCATTCAGATCGAGTTCTCTTTTGAACCTGGGATGGGCCATTAAAGCCTTTAATTCAGATCCAAAAGAAATAAGCCATCCTTCCAATAGTAATAAAATGGCTTTACCCCCGCACGGTCGGAAACAGGTAATCATATCTTCTTGCGAATCGTAGAAAGATCACAAAAGCGAACATCCCAATAAAGCGGTTGACGGCTGTTTGTTCCCCATTCATGACATGCCATGCAAGATGACTTCTGTATCAGAATGAGAGGCTGAAGCGATGACCCTTCTGCTCCAGTTCTTCTTTTTATCTCCTGGTAGTTATAAACTTCTCCGTTGAAAACGATTTGGTATCTTCCATTACCAAATTGCATGGGTTGATTGCCCAACGGCGAGAGATCAATGATCGAAAGACGGCGATGACCAGTCCAATGGCATAATTATATCTCTTGCCATAGTAGCAACCATCTGCATCCGGACCCCTGTGCACCAGGGAATCGGTCATCTGTTTCAGAATACCTTCAGATGTTTGGTTGTTGAAATCTATAAATCCTGCTATTCCACACATATGCTTTGAGTTAAATGAGCTGAGATCAGATTATAATGGTTTTTGACACCGGGCTTCGACACCATTTCCGCCGTATTCGCACCAAATATCTCCTGCGCCAAGTCCTTCCAATGCGGCACGGATCTGTTTGGTGTTCCTCAAATGCTTAAACCAGTCAGTCAGCGAATCATTGTATCGAGCAATGCCCATTCGTATTGCAACTGGTCGTTAAGTTCCGCGGTAAGTTTGATAATAAGTATCAACCGGGTGAAATGCGGTTTAACAATACACGCATTACCCTGCTATTGGCGAATCGTTTATGCCACGGTAAATATTTCTTCACCAGCTTCGTGGTAACTGCAAGCGTTTCATCAAACGATTTCTTTCTCAGTCTTCTTCTATACCGGTGGTTGTTCTCAGGGAAACTCACCGGGATTATATTTATAATGATCGATTACGAGATGACCACCGGGCCACACCAGCTTAAAGAGGTTGGCAATGGTCTCTTCGCTGGGACTGGCTGTATGCTGGATGACACCAATGCAAGCACACGATATCAAATGTCCCATCTTCAAATGGCATGTCATTGATATCTGCCTGGATGATCCTGTGATTTTCATTGAGCGGAAAATTCTCTTTGTTGGCTTCCACTGCTGAACTCAAATCAGCGAACGCCAGGCAGGCACCATTCTGCAACAGTACTTCGGTGAAGCGACCAGCGCCGCAACCGGCTTCAGATTACAACTTTACCTTTCAGATTATCTTTCAGCGGTCCCAAACAACGGAACAAGCGATTTTGGCTTATTGGAGTTCGGTGCCAAGAGTGAAGCTGAAGGTCTTCTTGTATTGTTTCCATTGCTCACCGAATAAGGAAGCATAAAGAACCTGTTTCAACGAAGCAGGGTATCTCGCTGACTACAGGGTATGGCTGCGCTCTCACACACGAGACTGTCGCCTTGCTGTTGAAAAGTTTTATTGCTATTTTCTTGAATAAAATTCCGGGAACATAGCGGTTAAGGATGTTTTTGATAATATCATGAATAAGATTCGGCCGACAATGCGCCAATTTTGCTTGGTTTACTATTCTTGTTTAATACCCGATGGTATAAGCCAATGTAAGCATCAGTCATCCTTTTAATGTCAAGGTTATCCCTTACCCATTTGTTTCCCTGGGCGCCGATTGTGGCTGCCAAAGGTGCGGATCCTTCTGACCAACATTCCATTTTTGCAATCAACTGGCTGCTGTTTTGCCTGTCGATGATGAATCCCGTCTTACCATCCTGCACCAATTCGTCCGTGCCGCCGCCGGTAGTGGCAATAACGGGAGAGACCAGAGCCATGTATTCAATAATGAATTGGATAATCCTCTGTCGGCGCAGATATCAGGAGACCGACATCAGAGATTTGGGAAGGATCGATTCGATATCGTCCGCGCATACCCAGGAAGCGGATCTGCTTGTTTAAAAAGATCGGCTGGCACCTTTGCATCAAGCGGGATTTATTTGAACCTTCTCCGATCAAAACGAAGTTGACCTTTTTATTGGCGCTGCACATTGATGGCCGCGTCGACAACTGTATATGGCGTAGTCTTTGCGATCTTCAAATGCGCCAACATCGTGGCGATATATCGATCGCCTTTGGTTGTTGAAGAACTTCCTGCCTCTACCGCGTCAACCGGTTTGAGATTGTCAAACCTTCCCGGAGTCGATGCCGTTGTAAATGCAAACGGCTTTATTTGCTGGAGCTTTATACGCCTTCATCCCTGCATGGGAATTGGTGACTGCTAATATCGGAGATAGCGGTAAAAAACCTGATTTTGTTGTAATCGCGCTCACAGAATTCATCACTTGTACGCACTTATAAATGACGCAATTGACCAGTTTCTTGTTCAGAAATACATTGGCGGCAATGGGTAACCGGTTGACATCATCCACGAAGTGAATGATATCAGGGTCGAAGCGTTTAATGATCTTCCTGAGTTTAAAGATCAGGCCCAGATCCTTGTCCTTTTTGCGGATCACTTCAAACCGGATCGGGAGATCGAATACATACTGGTAATCTATTCGATCGCTTAAAGAAATGAGGTAGATGTCAAAATCATCATTTTTTCCTTCAACCCCCTTGATGAGTTCGAGCATTCTGCGTTCCCTGCCCCCTTTGCTGAGACAATTAATGACCACTCAATATTTTTCATAGCACAATTTGTTTGGCTTGTTTGTACGGTTCAATAGAGATGATTGGGGCTTTTGCGAAGGGTATTGAGCATGGCGGATGTTCTCGCAACTTATCGAGTAAAGAGGCCACGCAATATAGACAACGGAGGCGATAGTTGCAATCATATTCAATCCTTTTTAATCGTATAATCCTCATTGGTTTGCAAGTGTCAATTCCTCTTCCGATACTTCCTCACGAGGCATTGAGACATAGCGGATCTGCGCTATTAATGACCCCATGATCAGGAAGGCGAAAAACAGAAGCGATCTCTTTGTTATGGCTTGTTACATATATAATGATGAAAACAATTGATATAAAAGCGGGCGATGACAGTTTCAGCTTTCTAACCTTTGTCCAGAAGGAAAAGATCAGGCTGAAATAAATGAGAGGAAACCGATCACGCCGGTTTCGATAAGCAGCAGGAGCAGCCATTGTGTGCGTCATAACCGCTGCCGATATCCGCCGCGGGAATCCGCCATAACCAATGCCGATCATTTGGTCGGTGCTGGGCAACTCATGTAGTAATTATATGCCGAGGGACGAACTTCTTCGCGCCATTCATTGAATCGAGATTGTTGGCATTAAAATCATTACCCAATGCCTTGTTGATCATGGCAGAGTGGTTCATCGATCAATCGCCCGGTTATCGTTGTCAAAAATCATTTGAAATGCCAAGAACCGAAGCGTTGGCAGAATGGAAAATGGCCAATAACAGGCAAACTCACAGTAATGGTTATAAGGTACTTGCTCTCTTGCCATGGGTCTTCGACATTAGCGCTTTTCCTATCAAGACGATCGTCACAACTATCATAGCCAGCAAGGCGCCCCTCGAAGTGGACAGTAACACACCCATGAACTGCATCGGCATCAGCAGTAGCGACATCTTATTTGTCTTCGATTCGGTAAGATAGTCAGAAAGCAAAAACACAAATGCGGTGCCGCAGATATACCCGAAAGAAGTTGTGATTGTTGTACTCAAACGCCGGTGTGAATTGATAATAGATCCTGACGACGGGGAATCCGCCGTGAGCATAGGTGTAGGCAAGGTCAGCCAGGCAGATGAGAGCCCACCCAGAATGATACCTGTCTTGAGGGAAATAAAGGTTGTTTCTTTTGAAAAAATAGTAATAACCGATATATGCCGAAAAACACCGGAGGAAAAACTCTTTGAATAAGGCAAAGTCAAGTAAGCTTCGTTCATCTAGGTTACCGCCGAAATATAAGCCACTAAAAACAGCATGTGCCAGGTGAGGCCATTGGAAAGAAGCTGGGATGATCGCCGGAACTTATCTCACCCATTATCCTTACAAATAAAAGAACAGTGATAGCGGCCCTGAAGTAATGGCAAGCCACCGGGCAGATCAAAATTAACATCGGCCACTATAAGCGTGAAAAGCAGCAAGGCAAGCCAATCAGGCTTTCTTGCCAGGGCATAGAGGAAAAACCTCCCCCCACTGCTAACATATGATGAGCTTAAGCACGACTTGCTAATTTATAATCTTGATACGGGACGTTTTGAGGTAAATAGAAACGTTTGATACTTTTACTGTCTTGTGAAAAACGGAACCTGCACAAGCAATTTCAGGCGCAGTTTCAGCGAAACTAAATTCTCTTTCTTTAAAACGGCATAGGCCTCGGACGCTTCACGATACTTTCTCCATTTGTAAGCTAATTGGAATTTTGTTGGTTGAACTGAACTTCAAATGCCCTGTTGACATCAGCCGGCACGTTGAACTTCCGGATGAAATGCTTCTTCATGTTATAGTGCCGCTTGCAACAAACATACAGTTTCCTGTCGCCGTTCTTTTGGGTGCGAATGCGAATTTTCAATCACACGCGATAAATGGAAGTTGCGTCGCTGAGAATTTGAATTGCATGGTATGACAGGGCGAGCCATGTTGGAACGAAAATCTTCGTACAGGAAGCCTGCTCTTTCAAACTCGTCAAAGTCTACATATTTATCCATGGCCGCTTTAGTATAAAGCGCGGTCGGCGTCGTTATAGAAAACTTGCTCAACAACAAAGCCTCAAATACATCGCCCTCTGGCATGTTGGGATGCGTTTTGCATGATAGCCATGAAGCATGGAATCACTTTGCTCCATATAAAAATCGGCGTCGAGTGTGCACCAACCCATAAAGTCGGGATTTGCCTCGAGGAAGTCAACCTGCTTTTGCAGTTTCAACGGATCGTGCCAGTAATCATCACAATGACAAAAATGCAATGTGTTTCCCGGTGCGTAATGCTTTTACCACGTTCGGCATAGTTTCTTAATACTCCTTTATTGGGAGCCTTAGGCAAAATCCGGATGATGTCGGGATAGCTATGCGTGTTGGTATTCCTCAATAACATGGTCCTGGTATTGATACGGCCGATGCATCACCGATGACAATTTCGGTAGGCAGTAGGAGCATTGCTGAGCCAGGATGCAATCCAGCTGTCTGGCGTACATATTTTTCCTGGTTGTATCCCCATCACTCCAACACTGGTATCGCGTAGGGGTACTACTGCGTTTGGAGGAGACAAAAGTTTCTGAAAATAAGAATCATGATCACGGAGTTGGCAAAGGAAGGCGGCGGCATGACCGATGGTAGCGCCAATGGTCCCGAACAGGCTCACGCAAAAGCATACTGAGCCCGACAAAAATGGCGGGCAGCTCGGGGACCTCGACAAAAATGTAAGTTTTGTCATGGCTTTCGCCACCAACAAATAACCCAGACCAGGTAAGTGGACATTTTTAATAAGTCACACGAACAACTGGGGCGCAAAGAATTGCTGCATATCCTGGAAATTTCCGGTAAACAGGATGCTTATGATATAATAACGGAATGCGATTAACAATAACGAAAAAACTACGAGGCCCGGCACCAGGAGCTTATACGCGGTCGTTACTTCAGCGATCTTTATTTCCTTATTATTGGTCTTTAGAGTAGCCAGTTTGGGCAGATAATAGACGCTATGAGGGAAGTCGTGATAGCACCATGAGATAGATGTTTGATATCTCCGTACCGCTGGCTTCCCAAGATCCGGCGTTTGTTTTACCGACGTGGGTTACGTAATGAAGTCCCTGACCAACCACTGGCTGGCGCTCAGCGGCAACACGGAAGCGGTTACAATCGCCATTTTGGAATAGCTCAGCAGTCATGGCACGCTGTTTTGCTAAACCGGCCAAAGAACATTTTCCATTCAAACTTGGGCGATTTTGCAATCAGCACCAAGCGTCACTATCACGACGATTGATTGGTAGGTAACGAAAGAGATCAGCGCACCATATATTCCAAAGGTATAAGAGAGAATTACGGTAAAGATCAGACCGACAACGCTTTCCCAGGATGATTGACGATGACGTATTTTCTAAATTCTCTGAAGCCGTTAATAATCGAGATCGGGAGATCGTTGAGGGCATAGAGGAGGATTGTGGCCCCAAAAATGTGTGTATCACGGCGGCGTAATTTGAATCTCTGAAAGTACTTCTTGCGGCGAAATAGGGCGCTCCGATGATCAATACGCAGCCATAATGATGAAGCGATAAATACGATCCAGCCTCGTGGACGAAACAAGTCCATATCTCTTCTGACTCAGAGTATTGTGCCGGGTGTTTGGTAACACCGTTTGCGGATGCCAGGCTCCCGAGATCGCCAAGCAGTATCATACTGAAGCTGGTAAGTTGTCCCAACAGTGCCATCCCTTCGCGATCAAGCGTTGTATGGCCACGATTCCTTTCCGGCTGATCAATCCGGGTCAACATTCTCACGAGCGTAGCAACACTATTGAGAGAAGTGACCTTAACAAGATCCGTAGAAAAAATTTTTCTTTAGTTTTAATAGCATGGTACGGTACATTATCTATCTGTTCATTCGTTTTAAAAATTGGTAAAACAATACAAGCCACATTCTCTTCAAACGGTCAATTGAACTTTAGCGTGCTACCAATTAGTGGCTGTCTGCCCCTCCACTAAGCCGGGAGGAAATATCGATTCCGGATCAGGATCTATCCCGCTTTCAACTGGGGTTCTTGCAAAGGACTAATAGTCTCAAGGTTTTCTTTTCTTATTTCACGCGACCAGCGTCTGGCCCAGTGAAGGCAACGTTATTTTCACTGTATTTGTTCTGATTTCTACTACATGACCCTCCCACATCATCAAAGGACCATTGATGATCCGTACCCGGTCATTGAGGTTGACCTGGGTTCTTTCTCACTCACATGATCATTCATGGAGAAATTTCTTGATCGTGTCAATTTCCTCATTGCGTATAACGGCAGGTCTGTCCAGCCAATACACAAAATTGATCACGCCATCTGTTTGCTTTATGCCTAAATGTTCCTGTTCGGTGATGTACACGAAGACATAGGAACTGAAAAGTGGTTCAAATACTATTTTTTTCTGTCCGCCCATCTGCTTTTGCACTTTGTTCAAGGGGCAATACACTTCCACTTTCTTTTCTCGAGCATATCGGCCACTTTCTTTTCCCATCTCGGACGGGTATAGAGAGCATACCAATGCTTCTTAGTAATCGGAATCATGAATTAATTTTTGTGTTCACAAAAATTCATATTCCATTGGACCCTTATTTGGTTTTTCAGGAAAAGGCTCTGCCCATCTCACTTACACATTACTCATGAGTAAACAGCTTTTAAAAACACTAGTCATACTTCCTTCCACTACGCTCTCTTGTTCTTCTTTTTCTTTTACCATTATTGTTGTCATGTATATATCCATATCCGTAGCCGTAGCCATACCCATTCTTGGTAAATCCACGGGACTTGATACCATTGAAAATATTCCCACATTAATCAACCGATTCACCTGAGTTTTCCTGTTCCAGTCTTTCGGTACACTTTGGGGTGAACTTATGCTTCACTACGTACAAAGTGGCGTGGCACAGGGAGACAGGACGTAAGCATCAGACAACAAACTCGCCGGCGCCGAGTCGATGACGACATGATCAAAGATCTCTTCGAGATAATTCAGCAACTCTTTCATTCTTTCGTTCATCAGCAACTCAGAGGATTGTCAGGCAAAGTGCCGCAGGGCAGCAAAAACAGGTTATTGTTGGCAACGGTCCTTTTGATTACATCTTCAGGTCACACTCACCCATCAGGTAATCACTGACACCTTGCTCAGGTAGTTTACCTCTAATTTTTTACTAAGGACGGATTAGCGAGTCGAGTTCAGCAACACGACCTTCTTGCCGGTCATCGCAAGACTAAGCGCAAGGTTAAAAGCAACGAAACTTTGCCTTCGCCGGAAAGCGAGTGACGTGACGAGCACTCGTTTTTTACCTGGCATGACTGTACCCCGAGATAAGCATAGCGAGGTACGTATCCTGCGGAATTGTTCAGCGATAAATGTTCTCTTACCTTCTTTGATCACTAACGGATCTTTTGATTTATCCAACATTACTTCGCCAATGATTGGGAACGAAGTCAAGTTTTCACTCCGCGCCCTAAACATATACTTTCTTGCTGAACATTCCTTTAATGGCAATGAAACCAACAGGGAGGGCAATTGAAAATACCAATAGCCACCATATACATCATGCTACCCGGGACTTACAGGGATGCAATTAGTCTGTGCTCTGGTCGACAACGCGTGCTTCGATATAAGTCCGCTTGAAGCACGCAATTCTGGTGGCATTTTGCTGTTAACGGGTATTCGTAGATCTTGTTCTTGACATCGCGCTCCCTCGTGATCTCTAACACATTCCTTTTCCTTCTGCGGAATGGTCTGGAGCATGGAGGAAAGTGTGGTAGTTGCTTGAATGCAGATTCAATTTCACTCGCGTCCAGGCTTGCGCGCTGACTCTGGATATTGGTTTCACATCCGGTCCGGTTGATCTCGCCTTCGATGGAGGTCATGATCGGATTGGCCTCACCGGTCGTTTTTTTCAGCCGCTCACTAGCTCAGTTCTTTCGGTTAATTTATTGAGCAGCTCGTTAAGCCTCGAGAGTCTTAACCCTAATGTTGATGCGTCGTTATGCTTGAAGTATTATCAGAGCTTCTCAAATGTTTTTCAACCTCATTCAGCACGGCAATTTGCATATCCGCTTCGTTTAGTTTGGCGTCGACTGGCGCTTTTGAGATACCGCTGACCGCTCGGGTGCTACATGTCAACTGCGTCTTTCTGAGACTTGTGGAGCTTTTCCTTTGTTCTCAATATCAGTCCAACTCATCCCTTACGCTTTGCAGAGACGTTCGTTCAAAAATTGAGGGTAGATGAGGCGAGGCTCTTCTTATCATCGATACTTGCCTTATTCATGCACACCGCGATCAATTCATTCAACACATCCTCGGCGCGTTCCGGAGCAGCATCTTTGAAAGTTTAGGTTGATACGGTATGACCACCCTGCTCGCACAGGATCTTCACTCGCCCGGAATACTTCGGCGATCACCCTGGGGTTCGCCATCGAAAAGATAGCGAGCGGTCTTTCCGCGTTCCCGTTGAAATGTTTATTGGGAACGAATTTTACCACACCGTAGTCGGTCTTGATAAAGTATCGAGGCACTTTTTTGAGCCGATGATGACCAGCGCGCTATCGCTGAAAACTAAAGGGGATCTTCTCTACCTTTCTTACGGCATCGGGGTTAGACGCTTCGATCATGATGGGTGAAGAAGTGTATGCCGATTTGGGAGTCACTTCGCCCTCTTCAAAGAGTTGGCATAGAGATGAAGATTCTTAATAACCTCCTTCATCAGCGTTTTCGACTTTAATACCTCGACTTCATTTTCGATGCTTTTATCAGATAACGGGTCAATTCCGCTTCGCTTGATGACCCGCGTCTTTCGATTCATCCTTTATCACGATGGATGCGAGGCCTCATACATTGGAGGAGTAATACGCAGATAGAACCAAGCTCCAAAACATGCTAACGGCCACCAGTATGCACAAACACCGGCCAGTAAGGAATATACTTGAACAATACTTCGTTCAGCATATTCTTCTGTTCGGTGGCTTTTTTCTTTTGATTACCAGGTTGCATAATTGATACAGATGGGTTAGTTTATTTAATTAATTGGGTAGCGGCTATAAGAACTAATGACAATCCACTCCACACACAATGGGAGCCCATTGCATTCCCCCACTCGAATTGGCAACCCATGCACTATTGGGCTCAACATATACGATGTCGTTTGATTGCAGATAATGATAAGGCGACAAATTCATCGGAATTTAAATTCAGCCTTTAATCATCATCTTTACATCGTTCACCTCCCGGATGATCATTACATTGGTTCTTTTCGCGTATAGCGTCATATCGCCGGCAAGACCAAGAGCTTCCGAGGAGAGAAATTTTTCGTAGTACATTTACAACCGTAGGGTTGTTGACTTCTCCCAATACCGTCACCTCCTGAAGCTTCAAACCGGATTGTGACAATCGGATCCACTAAAAGCCGCTTATCAACGAGAGGTTTTCGCGATATTGCTCTTTGAGTTTATTCTTGGTAAGACCTTCGGCCTTGATATTACCAATCCGATGGGGAACGTGATGCCATGCTTCTTCGGGCATCATTATAAAGGTAACCGACGGTGTGCGCCTACTGCACCACTGGGGTACTACCACCCGAGAGTTGGGGGTGCTTGAAATGACGGCCGATTCAGGATTAAGACTGTTGACCGTAATACTGAGAATGTCGCTTTTCTGAATCACTGACTCAGGAAAGGGTGTTGGATTGTATGTTACCATCCTTGACGTCCGGAAAATAAGTGACGATGCCTTGGATTACCGACATGATGTAACAGTTCGTAAGGGTAAGGACTCAGAATACAACCAATTACCGTGTTATTTCAAACCTATCTTCTATTAAAAAGTTCGTGCTCCGACAATACACCGCTAAGTCAAAAATATCGGTTTTTGCCGATACACGAGATTTTTCTTGTACCAATCAGATTAAAATGGTTAATCTCTAAGATTGTTACAGAAGATTTGAACTGGAGGTTAGGGTGGGACTTCAATAGGAAGAATGAATTGAGTCACTAAGTATAGTTTAATTAATTTACCTTCTTGTTCTTTTTGTTCAGAGTTGTTTCATAGGGGAAGCATCAATAGAATTTAATATACAAGGTAATGATAACAACTGTTGATAACCTGTCTCTTTTATCAGCTCCTTTAACTGCTGATGATCGACTGGTTTGTCAGCGTCTTGCCGTCAAAGATGGTGGAAGTAGCTTTACTATCGTGGATTGTATGTTTGGAAAATATGATTTAGCTCCGTGGTGGGGATCTGTTTTCTTTTTTGTGTCCGGGATCTTTCTGAAACTCTGCAAAATCTTCCCATAAATTGAATAGGGTGTTCTTGTCCCGGCCTGAGATGGCGAGAGAAATTCTTTGCATGCCAGATGCATCCTGAACCTCTTCATAATTACCTGTCAAAAGCAAGGCTTCACAGATGATCAATTCAAAATCGGGAAATGAAAAGGTGACCTTCGCGTGCTTGGCGATGATGGCGCCATGATGTCTTTTTTGATCTACGAGTATCGATCCGATGGGCTTGATTTTCAAATGGGCATGGTATAGTCGAGCGGCAATCAAACGCCCGAGGATGCGGGCAGGGAATCGCTAGGTAATGTCAGGTTGAGGAATCTCCGACATGTTCGATGATCAGCTATTCGCATCTTTGACCAACCAATACCTGAATGCCTGCATTGAACACGAGCAAAGACCCTTCCTTCCTCCTGTGTTGTTTGCTCTGAGATAATACCTCAGCCCATCTCCATAAAACCGTTCAGCCGATCAATATTGGGCCATTTCTCATAATAATAATGTTGTCCTGTAGTGGTTTCGGCAATCTCCCGCTGAAACTTATCGATCAGGGAAGGATTACGTTCGAGGAAGACCGATGGTTTGCTCAACGATGGGGTAAAACGTGCGATCCTCATCGCCAGGAACCTCAGTATTTCTGAACAACGACACCATATAACGAAGCACCTCTTCTTTGTTGATATCGGCGTCAGAATGGCTTTGGAAGTAAGTTCTCTCCAGCTCGTCGATGGAATTAAAGCCACAATATTTGGAAAGAATAGTAAGTGCTAGCAGAGGTGGATAATCAGCTTTGACGAGACCGAAGAACCTCCGCAATGTATTTATTCGACAGTTTCCCAGTCTTATTATATATGTTCTTCTACCATCTGATGAGTCACGCGACGAAACGATCCTTCGTCCGAAACTATTCTCAATTCTTTTGAGGGATGATAAAAGGCTTTTGCTTCATATATACAGTTACGATAGCCTTGTCTCAACGCTATTGTAGCTTCTCTTTCATTGTTCCCCAGCACATTTTCTCAAGCATCTTTTGCGCCACAAGTATCATATTCTTAAAAGCCTGGGCTTGAGAAATGCCATGACCGATCACCACTGGTTTGGCCACACGAGAATGGGAGTACCACCGGCTTTCGAAATTAAATCGTTCAAAATATTCGTCCTGGATCGCTTGCGATGACTGACCTCACATACCGTCTCGGCGAACTTCAGCATGATGTTGCCAGTAACCTTCCGCAGACCATAACATCTGCGCTATCTCATCAGAATATCGCGACCCCTCGATGTGCGCCGGATAAAATTAATTTGTTTATTTTCTTTGAGCAATGGGTAGGTTGCCTGGCCAGTATGTTGCCTTTTTCCTTCTTCTTCTCCTACATTACGAGGCCCACACGAGGATTGTCGATGCCGAGCATTACTCGAGCAATATACTGATCCCATTACGGCAAATTGATTTAGCTGTTCGGGCTTGCAGTCGGCATTGAGGCCGACATCCAGCAGCAGGCCAGGTTTCCGCCGTTTTCTTTTGGAATGACCGACGAGATAGTTGGGCGAAGGACGCCTTCGTACAGCTTTATATCGGTAAAGAAGCGCTCCAACGAGCATGGCAACCGGTATTACCAGCGCTCACGCGCAAGGCGCATCGGCCTTAGCCGGTCGCCAGCGGGTGAAAAGCCGATTGCAACAGATCGAGCGTTGTCTTCTTTTAATGCCTTTGTGGAGTTGCTCATGCATTTTCGATGACCTGTTCGGCATGAACGATCTTAACATCGATCAGCACTGAAACTTTATTTTCTTGTAACAGCGAGCGTGCGGCCTCATCGCCAACGAGAGCGGAGAGGTTGGCGGAAGGATCTTGTTCCGAAAGATAACGGCTTCTCACCACGGCTGCGAGGGGCGAGGTGAAGTCACCCCCATCATCACTCGATTGCAATGGTCATGGGCTGTGGTAAAACAAAAATTCTAAGCCCTAAGATGTACTATTAGTCATTCCCCTGAGACCCCAGGAACATGCTACATATGCAGTGCTTGCTTGCTTTTGGAGGAGCCTTCTCAGCCACAACCTGACCCCTATAATACAATTTACCCTCGCTCACGTGTGCTGATGCACGATGACGAACATGCGTTTCGCCCGTAGTGCTGTCAGTTGTGGGTGTAGCGCCAACTGCCTTTATGTGACGTCCTTCTTTTCGCGCTTCTCTTGCTGGCTGCGCGTCTGCGTTTCGGATTTGGCATATCTTTATTTTTACTTTACGAAAATAGATTTTCGTTGTTAGCTGCCAGCCATTAGCTTTAGCTATTAGCTTTTTCTTAGTTATCGAGATCTTTGAACTTTTCGAGGCCCTTCCAGATCGATTACTGCTCTTCTTTGTCGGGGGCGTTCAGTTTTTTCAAAGTTTCTCTAGCTGCCGGATTACAGTGAGGCCCGTCCATCTTCTCAAACTCACAGGTCTTTTGCATCGGTGATATGTCAGATTACGAATTACAGATCCAGTTGGCAACACTGATGTGGCTTTCAAGCCGTTACTGAATAGTATACATCCGGATCTTCTTCCCGGTTATTCATCAGCTCTGGTTCGTCCACCATCTTTACGGTGATGTTGAAATCATCCCATAATCGGCGGGAAGAGAGCTGTTATCACAGGTAACTTCCAGGCTTCCTATTTCAAATTTAAGGAGCATGAAGCCATTTTTTTGTCAGATTGTCCAACTTAACCGTCGCCTTGCAATTGAAAAAATCCTGCTGCGCTGAACATGGGAAAGAACTTGTCCAGTTATTTCATAATCATACTTATGAATACCGGGTTTCAGCCCTACAAAAGCTAATGTCAAACTCCCGGCGATGACCCATGTTTCAACTTTTTATTCCGTCTCGAGAGATTGGCGCCGAATAATCAATTTCTGGACCCCGGAAAATCGGGGAGGCAAAGAGCAGGGGATTTGGCGAAGTTCTGACCGATTTGAATTATTTTCGTCCCTCAAATTTCGGGTTATCCCTGATTCTGAATCTTCAAAATTAATCCGCTGTAAAATTTTTATCCCGCCTATTCAACCGGTTGATGAAAGCTGGAGTTGTGCACAATTGTGGCGACCATTCTTAAAATGGGCCTGCTTTACCCCGACCGGTGGAAAAACCACTATACGTATGGCTTTTTCCTGTGACTGCCAAGATCCAGCGATTTTATTTGCTGGATACCGTGAGTATTGGCGACCTGTTCTACGCCTTCCTTCTCCCGGTAGTACTCAGGATTGTCCGGTTTTCAGTTCTACTTTTCCAAAAGAAACTCACCCGCAATATTTTACTTCCGGCCTGCAACAGGCCACACTTTCGCTTTTATTTATATATGTATTCTTTAACCTGTTGTGGGCCTGAATTATAACCGGCGTGCGTGTAGCCGGCCAACTGCGGACTTGACGTTAAACAATATATACCACGGCTGACCTCGACACCCTGCTGCCGGGCATTTGCAACAGAAACTGAATTATTATGCGGCCGGGAGTGGACACGATGAGCCGGAACAAAATATAAGGAAGAGAGTCAAACCTTTTCGTGAAGCGGGTGCAACATTCGATGTAGGCCGAAAAAAATATTCCTTCTTGTCTTATCATCCGCGATCAATGAAAACTTCACTTGTCGGATTTCTGGCAGTTATATCGGATTTCTGGGTTATTATAATCCGTTTACTGGGCGAGGGGCAAATCAAGGCATCGATCCCTCTTTTTATGCAGCCTTTGTGTCGTGTCACGAGATTGGGCACCAATTGGGGTTACGCCAAAGAGAATGAGGCCAACTTCGCCGGTTACCTTGCCTGTAAAGAATCGCCTTCAGTTGATTTTAGGTATTCGGTGTACTACGATATGTATAGCTATGCGATCAGCGATCTTTATCGTGCGGATCTGAAGATGGCTATTGGCATCGACACATCACTTCATCGCACTAGCAAGAAGAGACCGGCGTGAATATGCAAGGTATTTACACAAGGTGCAGAATCGGGTTGCTCCCATCATGCTTAAAATGTATGACAGCTATCTGAAGATGAACAACTCAACCGAAAGGTCAGCGGACCTACAACGAAGTGATCACGTGGTTGGTGGCCTATTATAAGAAATACGGTGTCGACGCTCTTTGAGCGGGCTGCCGGCTGCTTGGTCGCGAGTTACCAGTTGCCGGTTACCAGTTTCCAGTATCCAGTATCCAGCATCCAGCATCCAGCATCCAGCATCCAGTATCCTCAGCATCCAGTATCCAGCATCCAGTATCCAGTATCCAGCAGCATCTAGCATCCAGTATCCAGCATCTAGCATCCAGTTCCTACTATCGACTCTCTCGACTAGAACCTATTCTTCCACATCATACTCTCTATCGGCTTGTCAGGTTGACCGTTGTACTTGGCGTCCTTCTTCTCATTGTACTCTGACCGCGATTTCGCCATCAACAGGAAAATAGATGAGTTGACCAACGGGCATTGCCTTATAGACTTTTACGGGTTGCTTGACTGATATTTCCAGGGTCCAATGGCCACAAAAGCCTACGTCTCCTTTGCCGGCGGTAGCATGAATATCTATTCCCGAGGCGACCGGTGGAGGATTTGCCTTCAAGAAAGGGGACGTGTGCATGGGTCTCCTGCATATTCCAGAGTGACACCGAGATAAAATATGTGTGGGTACAAGACAAAGCCCTCATCAGGTATTTCGAAATATTCGATCTCATTATGTTTGCGGGCATCGAGAATATGTTCCCGATAAGTCGCGAGCCATTTTCCCAGGTGTACATCGTAGGAATTGCTTCCGAGACACTCCCTGTCGTAGGGATCAAGTTTTATCGTTCCTTTCTTTATTTCCTCAAGGATCCTGGTGTCTGATAAGATCATTTTGTTCTTTTTATTTGACCCGCTGCATTTTAATGATCCATCTCACCTTCAGCGGAATTGCTTGACTTTCGCAGAGAGCCTATCTTTACAGCGCCTTTTGCGAACCAGCAAAATAAAAGATGAAACGCTAACCAATGCCGGTTTTTTTCAACATCAAGTCAACGATACAACAAGGCTGGGTATCTGGAAAATCGAAGAGACGGAAGATTTCTTTAAAGGAAATGTGCCCCAGCACCGCGATGTGACTCATCCATAAAAGATTGCAACACCTTGCGGGTCGTTTCCTTCTGCAGTTCTTATTCCCGATTTCCTACGCTTTGATTCAAATTGCAGATACCAGGAAGCCCTTTTTGCCTAATGAGCAATATCATTTTTCCATTTCTCATTGTGGCGATTATGCTGCGGCAATCGTGAGCAGCGATAAGAGAGTCGGGATAGATATCGAAATGATCACCCCGAGGATCGAAAACATAGCTAATAAATTTCTTGCTCCGGCCGAAAATCAGTTTTTTAACGAAGATTATTTGTCTTTATTAGCCCAACGGAACATGGGAACTCAACTCCGGCTGGAATTTCTGACATTGATATGGAGCGCGAAAGAAGCGATATTTAAATGGTATGGAGATGGAGAAGTAGATTTTAAAAACATATGCAGTTAACGGGGGATATTGTCCTTCGTGATGAGGAATGGTTGGAGCTTCTATTCGCGTTTAAAAAGAGAGTGATCGGGTGCTGAGGGTGGAGGCGAAAGATATTTAGTGGGGTAGTATTGGCGTTTACTCAATCGTGAGTGGTGAGTAGTGAATGGGTGAATGTGGTGAGTAGTGAGTTGTGAGTGGCTAATAGCTAACAGCTAATGGCTATCAGCGAGCTAGCCCTCTTCCTCCTCCGATGAAGCGCCTTCCAACAAGTTCAAATCAACATCGCTTCCCGATATTCCTTCAATCGACCCACGGATATGGGCGGCGTTTAGCAGGACTTTTTCCAATTGCTTCTCCCTTGCTTTCCACAATTTCTCCATGGCATCTCTTTCTTTCTGGATGGACTGTCTCATACTCATGAATCCTTCGCGTATCGCCTTCCATTGTTCCGCAAATTCGGAACTGGTTAAATATCCGTAAAGCAAGATGCATCTTGTCGCCTTTATTCTCGTTGCTTTTAGCCGCATTAAACACCCGCATCACACCATCTCTTAGCACAGCAGCCAGTGCCTTTGCTTCAGCAAAATGAACAGACCCATACTCCATCTCTGATGCCAAATGAATCCATATCCTTAGGCATAGTCTTCGTGACAATCACAGCTACATCGGCAGCCTGGCTACGCATATCAGCTTTCAATTTTTCTATCCAATCAGCCACGAAGGCAGTTGTTCTTTTACTTTCATAAATGATCTTTCCGCACTCCTGCCCGAAGTTGTTCCTGACTATTTGTACACAGTCAGCTCCGCGTACTCCTTTACCCACTTCGGCGATCATATCAAATGGAAATGTCGACCGTAACATTTCCTCCAGCGCCATCTCCTGCACCTCGCCCTGCAACTGCATGGAGCCCTGTTCTGCCTTTCTCTTCATTTCTTCGGCCAGTCTCTTCTGGGCTTCGAGCTTTTCTTCCAGCTCTTTCAATCGCAATTGGAACTCTGTTTCTTTGGCTGCAATTCTTTGTTCTTCCAGCTTGCGAATATCGATCGTCAGCTTTTCTCTCCCTTCCTGCAGCTTCCTTTGAACTGATAGTTCCAACTCCGCTTCCTTGTTTTTTAGTTCCTGCTCTTTTCGCAAAAATTCGAGCTGCTGTTGCCTTGCCTGTTTTAATTTTTCTTCATTTTCCCTGTTATTTTGTTCCAGCAGACGTAATTTATTTTCAAAATCAGAGGTGATCGTCTTACGGATATTTTCTTCGAGGGTTTGTTGCAGGCGCTTTCTCTCATCGTCCAGTTTCAATTGGAATTCTTCATTCTTCTTCTTCTGCCAGTCGGCGGCTTCTTTGAGCGCAACTCTTTCTCCACCTCTTCCCTGATCGCATCGTTAGGCTCAAACTGGTGGCCGCAATTCGGACATTTGATTTCTGTAGGCATCTACCTATTTTTTTACAAATTAATGAAGCTTTGGCGGCCGGTAAAAATTTAATTTATAAATAAATCCTGTTTGCCTTCGTTCCCGTATCTAATAATACCCATCTATAGACTTTTCCTACAGACAAGACCGCTTGTCTCACCCTTGAAACTGCTGTCATCTCGCAAACCAACATAGGGACCAGTCATTAACAGTGTCATTCTTTAATTCTTAAACTTTTTGCTATGCGAAAGAAATTTTCGTTTGGCAAAGGCTCCAGGTTTGCCTTTGCCTTTGTTGGCCTCTTTGGCCTTATCACCGTCCTTTCTTCATCGAGCCACCGGGAAGCGCCACTGATCTCCAATGATCCTTTGGCAGACAACACCGATCTCTATGCTTTCCGAAGTCCGACCAATTCAAATAAGATCATCATCCTTGCCAATTATGTTCCAGGCCAGTTGCCACAGGGGGGACCTAATTATTATTCTTTTGGCGAGAACATCCGTTATGAGATTCATATTGACAATGATATCAACACCGACGGGGATGATATTGTTTATCGCTTTACGTTTGACAAACAAAACGAGGATCCAACTACGTTCTTTAATATCCGTTTGGGCAAACAAAACCTGAAAACTAGTTACAAACTGGAGAGATTTCATACGGGAGAAGGGTGGAAGACGATTGTAAGTAATGGAACGGTCCCGCCACCAAATATCGGTCCGCGTTCAATCAGTTCCGCCGTTGGCTTGAATACACCCGATTATAACACGCTTATCAATAATTCGATCAAAACAGTGCAACGACAGGAGAAAGGGTGTTTTGCGGTACCGCTGACGACCCTTTCTATGTTGACCTTGGGGGAATATTTGATTTGGGTGATGCACCCCGCACTACTGGCTCGCGTTCACAGGATGGACTGAAATGCCTGAACGTTTCCACCATTGCTTTGGAGATCGATATTTCAACTCTCCAGAAAGATCATAAATCTGTAAATCATGCTTCGAAGTATCCTGGATCCTAATTATGTCATCGGCGTATGGGCTTCTGCAAGCCGGCGCAAGATCACTGTATTGAATGATCATGGCGATGATCGTGGTAGTTACCGCAATGCCGAGAACTGGCATGATAATGATGACCATGATAATAATAAAAAACGATGATTGGTCGGGTATATCCTATTCCGGCCCCTGGGTCCAGGTTTCAAGATTGGGCATGCCCTTGACCAACGAAGCCGTAATCCCAATTGGTAAAAAGATCTTTGGAACTCGCTTACGCCCTACCAAGACCTGGATTATATCAAAACCTTCGGTAAATATTTTTACCAGCCCGAGTTGGCCCTTTATATGGATAATACATTTTTGGCGGCGCGGTGCCGGCATTGACCCCTTTGCGCATTCAAAGAAATTCATTAGGCTCGTTTGGCTTTGGCAACGATCAGCAAGGCTTGTTCCCATTAAAAGGCAATGCTGCATTAAACGGAACAGCTTTAGCCAATAATGCCTTCGGCAATTTGTTATTAAAAAGAATTCACCCCGGTCCGTTGATCTCTGGCCAATTTTCAATACCGGGGTTCCTAATGCACGCCCATATCAACTCGCTACGGGCAAAGGCGGTAATCCTCTGGCAGTAGGCAAGCCTTTTATCAATAACTTTCTGCCCAATGGCGGTGATATGCTGCGTTTGAATATGGCCGTTCCGGTGACACCCCGAAACGATCCCAATTTCAGTTCGGAAGGTTTGGTGCAGGCAGCAGTGCTTGGATTAACTGACCCGGCTTATGCCAATACAGCCATTCAATTCATTCCAAATATGGATGGTTTTCCGAATGGAAGAAGGCTGGAAGATGATGTTACGTTGATAGAATTGCAGGCCGTAAGCGGAGTAGTACTCGCTGCTGTTGGTTTATGGTATGATGATTTCAATGGCAGCAATCCAGTAACGCCAAATCTCATTAATGTACTTAGCTTACAGAACCGGCGTTAACCAGAATGATACAACATTTAAAACTTCTTTCCCATTTGTACAAACGCCCTGGGCCGGCACACATAATTGTGATTGTTCGGATGATGACCAGGCCAATGCAACCAAGACCGCGATTCCTGCCACAAGCAATATGCGCACCATCACAGCGCCCGCGAGTGAGATAGAGTTGCGAACACCGGAAATATTTCTTTCTTCTTCACCCAATCCTTCTTCAGGCAGCAACATCGCAAGATATAGGGTAGAGGTTCCGGGACAGGTAAGAATTGTCGTTTTTGATGCACAGGGAAAAATAGTCAAAGAGTTGGTAAATAAACAACACGCAGCAGGCACGTATACGGTAGAGTGGAACACCAACAAGCTTTGCTTCCGGCCCATATATCATAACAGCACTGAAAGACGGGAATAAAAAACAGGCAATTCAATTGATCAAAGAATGATAACACTATTGCCCCGTCTTGCGCCACCGCTATAGCTTGGGCTACACGCGGTAAGGCCGGGGCAATAGGATATTGAACTGACAAATTAACCGACATGAAAAAGAGATATCTATATCTTATCACCATCATAGTTTTCATTCTTACTATGGGATTTATCGTTGCCAGGTATAAAAGCAAAGAAAAGAATAAGACGGCTTCGTTTTACCCTTTGCTTGATCGCAAGGGAATTTCTTTTCAAGCGGGCGAATGGGAGCAGGTGAAAAACAATTTGATGATGAAATGAAGATCATTGCGACCAACCCGGATGATGTCCGGTCGAGGATCGGGCTTGCTTCTTTATACATTACGTGAAGCAAGGGCATACTGTAACCACCGATACTTAGCATGACATGGCAGCAATGAAGTACGTGAATGAAGTGTTGGAAAAAGATCCGCAGAATTTTGAGGCGTTGGCTTTCAAATCGCTGCTCTATCTTTCGCAACATCATTTTAGCGATGGGTTGGCATTTGCCGAAAAAGCCAGGGAGCGTCAATCCGTACAATGCATTTGTATATGGAATATTGGTAGATGGCAATGTGGAAATGGGAAACTATAAAGAAGCGGTGAATGATGCCGATAAAATGGTTTCAATAGGACCTGACATGCGATCGTATTCACGCATATCCTACCTGAGAGGAGATTCATGGCGATTATGCCGGCGCCATTGAAGCTATGAAGATGGCAGTGGATGCCGGTCCACCAGGAGATGAATCAACGGAGTGGACGAGAGTTCAGCTAGGGCATCTATATGGAAAATACCGGCGACCTTAAAAGTGCAGAAATGAATTACGTCATTTCATTACAATATCGCCCGGGCTAATGCCTCATGCCATTGCAGGCTAAAGCAAGAATTGCATTGGCTTCACCAGACTATCACAAGGCAATTGCCCTTTATTTGGAAGGCTGATTCTTTGTAAATGATTACCCTTTAAAGAACAACTCGCGGAGATATACCAGCCAACAAGTCAAAAAGATAAAGCAGGTGAATTGAATAGCTGGCTGATCAGGACCATGACCAGGGAAGCAGAAAGCGGGAAGAACGACGATAACATGGGACACTATTCCGATCGGGAACTGGCCTATGCCTATTTGCGCACAAATAATTATGATGAAGCGTTGGACCATGCAATCACAGAGGTATAACCGAAGACCGGGTAATATTGATGTAAATGGAAACGGTAGCCTAGGTTTATTATAAGAGGGGAGATTATGCTAAAGCCCTGCCATATCTCGAAGTGGCAATGAAAACAAAAAGCAACAACCCCGTTTTACTTGCTCATGCAGCATTAATCTATGCAAAGACCGGGGACGCAACAAAAGCGAGAGAGTCTTTCCTGGAAAAAGTGATTAGCTCCAATGCAAATATCCCGCCATCATTAAAAGCAGAAGCGATTGCGGCATTTGAAAAACTCTGAGTGAAAAAATCAGATCATATGAAAGATTGACCAGGCCGGTCTTGTTCGTTGCTTTCTCCCTCATTTCTATTCCCGTATTTGCACATACGATCAATTATGCGTTGGAGAAAGCCCCGACCGGTGATGTGGTCGCGTATTATTTGAGATTAGGGTTCCGGCACATCATTCCGCAAGGATTTGATCATATTCTCTTTGTCGCCGGGCTTTGTTTGCTCAGTACAAAAATAAAAACCATTTTATGGCAGGCATACTGCCTTTACGGTAGCATACTCGATTACACTTGCCTTGAGCATGAAGAATATTATCGTGTAGCTCCGCCGGCAATAGTTGAACCCATTATTGCACTATCAATATTATTTGTTGCCATCGAAAACCTGGTATTGAGTGAATTAAAACCATGGCGTATCGGCATTGTTTTTTTATTCGGGTTAATACATGGGATGGGATTTGCCAGCTCCTTAAATGAGATTGGTTTGCCACCCTGGCAAATTCTATACATCCATTCTGTCTTTTTAATCTTGGTGTCGAGCTAGGACAAATAGCTGTGATAACTGGGATGTTTTTATTGATCATCATACCGTTGAGACAAAGGTTAAATTACCGGAAGGCGATTGTTTACCCTTTATCTGCGTTAATCGGATCAATAGCTGCTTTTTGACGATAGAAAGGTTATTCTATTAGGATATTTGATTTTTCTCAATTCAACCGCTTCTACCCTCAATTCGTTCACATCGGCCTTGACCTCGCCGGCCGGACCAGAAATATCTTGCAGCAACTGTTAATCAATTATCTGATCAATTATTAAACCTTTGCCAGTTCATGTACGTGTCTTCCCATTCTTCCCAACCCCGCAACTCAGAGAATATTTTTCTCTTGTCCACCAGCCAGGCGTTGAAATCATCGATTGCTCGTCGCTGGTACGTATTGAAGCGATCAGCAATTATTGCAAATTGTTTTTTGCAACCGGTAAGACATTAGTTGTGGCCAAGGTGCTTGCCTGGTTCGAAGAGCGCTTGTCGGCAAAGGGCTTTGTGCGCCTCCACCGGAGTCATTTGGTCAACATGCAGTATATACTGAGGTTGAATGATGAGAAAAGAACGGAAGTGATCTTTAAAAATTATTACAGCATCCCCGTTTCCCGCCGCAAGAAACAACAATGCCGTCAGGCCATCCTGCAATTTTACACTGCACGGGCCGCGTCGGCGATAGCAGCATGATCGGTTTTTCAACGTTATTTACCTGCATACACCCAGGCTTGCTGTCCTGAGGCCAGTATTACTTTAATCCTTTTATAGTCGACGGTTCATACTTGTCTCGCGTGAAGAAGTTCATCGCCGCTGACTTCAAATACCATTCCCTCGATCTGATCAGTTTGATTATGGGTGACGATGGCGATTCGTTGATGTTTTCCTCCGCCTTCTTGAGAGGAAGAGTTCATCGGTAATTTCAATCGGGGAGACCTTGTATCCATGAAGGGTATCTTTAGACCCATTCAAAATTCTTCCGAAGAGATCTAATTGCACCTCATCCAGCTGCAACGTGCCATATGAAAAAGATGTTCCTGCAATTATGATTTGAGTTGTTGGAAAGTATCTCTTTTGAGAATATCTGTTGTGATCCTCTTTGCATCTAAAGCGATCTCTCCTTATCTGCCCGGTAGGACTGATCCAATAACCACAGAAGTACAATCCTTCCTCGCCAAACCATTTTTGTTTTTCAGTTGGGAAACTGAGGTCATCAAAGCGACTTTTGTTAATATGGAGTATTTCTCCATAATTCCGTTCATACCCGATGGCGGCAGACTATCGCATCAATATTTTCCCTGGCTCCCGTTTTAAAATAGACGGTTGGACCTTCAATATGATCGATATCACCATGAATTTTTATATGCTCTTTACGGATATGGTCTATCGTGCCAATATCAAGTACCGGGGGAATCGCCTCCCTCTGAATTTGCTCCAAAGGACCGTATGGTTTTTTCCTTAATCCTAGCTTACTCAAGTCGCCGACTATCCATCTTATCAATGGGGCATTGATGGCATCAGCGACACGAGCAGAAAGGGGACGCATTAATAAGCTTAATTCCAGCACCGGTATTCCCACAATATCACGAGGGATCACATTTACGGCCGAACGCACCGCCATGAAGGGAGTAGCCCCTGTTCATAAAGGTCAATGGCAATTTACATGCCGAGTTGCCAAAACCAACTACCAATACTTTTTGCCCTTTAAAATCTTTGCCGGATTTATAATTGTAACCATGAATGATGGTCCCTTCTGAATCTTTTCCATGCCCTTAAACTGAACCGGCTTTGGTTTACCATAGGCTCCGGTTGCCATGATCACATATTTTGACCCGGATAGAACTGCTATTCGTTATCGTGATCCAGTGATCATCTTCCTTTTGATCGAGATGACTTCATTATTAAACAATGGATGTATGTCAAACGCCTTTTGATAGCTTTCGAGATAATCGACTACCTGTTGACGCGAAGGGTAACGGGGAGTGGCTCTTTCAAATTTTTTATAAGGAAGGTTGGAAATTCGCTTGTTGGTATGCAAATGGAGACGTTCATAATGGTGACGCCAGGGCGCCCCGGCCTGGCCTTGCTTTTCAACAATTATATAGGGATATCTTTTCCTGCAAACAGGCGGCACAAGCCAGTCCGGATATGCTTGCGCCTACGACGACTGTGTGAGTTTGCTGCAATGCCATAGAAGATCCCGGTCTTATCATCCGTTCCTCGCGATCGAATTTAACTCATTTAATGTCACGAGATCAATCAGGTAGTTACTGGTGATCTCATTTTCCGTAATATCCGAAAGGCCATCGTATTGTTGAAGTTTTGTCGCCAGGTCTTTCATGGCCTTAATTGCGATCTTTAGAAATCCCGGTCCCAGGCTTATCCTTTTCACTCCCATTTGATGAAGAACCTTCAGGTTGGGAACTCCCGCAATCAAAATAATATTTACCGGCATTTGCAGTTCCGAGATGATGGTCTTTATATGCGATTCTTGTTGGACAGCCAGGGGGAAAGAAACAATCGCCACCAGCAGACTTGTAGGCGGCCCCTCTCTTTAATTACCTCTTCCAGTTTTGATTCGGGGGTATCCAATCCCTGGCCGCGGAGGTATACATCGCTTCTCGCGTTGATAAAGATCGGGATGCCTATGTCTTTGGAAGTTTTTTAGCAACTTCAATCCTTCGGCATTGCACATCTACCGGATATAATTTGTTTGTCTTTTATCAGTGTCTTCGAAGTTGATACCCGCAATGCCTGTTGCGAGAAGCTGGCGGAAATTTTCTCTTAGCTGGTCTTCATTTCGGCAAAGCCGCTTTCAACATCAGCCGTCACAGGAATATTAACGGACCCAACTATTCTCTTCAATATCGCAAGGACTTCATTGAAAGGTATTCTTTCTCCGTCGTTAAAACCATGAGTGAATGCCAATAGCAGCAGAAGCTGTAGCGACGGCACGAAACCGAGGTCTTGAAGCAAGAGTGCGCCAAGACTGTCCCAGATATTCGGTAAGATGAGGAGCTGGTCAGAATGATGAAGCTCGTAAAGTTGCTCGAATTTTCCTCCTGGCTCATGGATTCTTTCAAAGTTACTTCAACCCCGGCGAGTTACAAGCTACGAGCTTTGGGCTTCGAGCTTCGCGCATCCAACATCGAACTCCAACATTCAACATTCAACATCCAACCTCCAGCTTCAAACATTCAAACATCCAACATTCAACATCCAACCCTCCAACCTCGAACCTCCAACATCCCTCTCAGACTTCAATACCTTTGTCCCCGATGAAACACCCCAAGAGGCTGTCTATAAATATTTTTGGAAGTATCGTTTTCGGTTGAGTTCTTAGGAATACTGTTTGTCTTTTATCCAACTACTTTAACGTATTAACTCCACAGATCACCGGTTTCGGTATTGACTTCGTGCAGGAGCATACCCATCTGGCAGGCTACAAACCTTCCACAAAACCGTCCCGTGCCGATTATAGATCCCCCTCGTAGATAAATTCATTCACTACCACTGAAACCAGGCAGGATACGGTCCCGGGCGGGTGGGTGATCTTATGCGGCATTACCATTCTCTCCTGGCATTGCTTCGTGGTTTCTTTTATTCCTGATGCGGCAAACCAACAGCATGAGCCGGCACATCGAGTACATCGAAAAGAATGAGATATTCGATCATTATCAGAAACTCGACACGGCATTTTACAAAAGAACAGCACAGGCGACCTGAAGAAGAACCGCATAGCCGAAGATGTAAGCCGGGTGAGAATGTTTACCGGGCCTGCCATCATGTACCCGGTCAACCTGCATCGCTGATTATCTCACTCAGTGTATTTTTGCATAGCTAAAACGGGATTCGGAGCTTCGATTGTATGTACTGGCTCTCTTGCCCGTTGCTTGCCATTCACTATTTATTATGTAAATAATATTATTAATAAAAGAAGTGAACGGATCCAGGCTTCTCTTGTCTGACCTCACCACCAATGCACAGGAATCCTATTCCGGGAATACGCGTCATAAAATCATTTGTGCAGGAAAAAGCCATGCTTGGCTTCTTTAAAAAGAATGTGAGACTATAAAAAGAATGCAATCGGACTTGCCAAAGTTGAAGCGATTTATTTTCCATCAATTACGCTGCTTATCGGGTTAAGTACTTTGTTAACCATTATGATCGGTGGTTTATATTACATCGCATGGGCATCATCAATATCGCCGCTCGATACCATCGTGGAGTTTGTTGATGTATATCAATATGCTTACTGTTCCCGGTAAGCGCTATCGGGCTTGACCGCAGGTATGATCCAACGGGCTGCTGCATCGCAAAAAGGGGTCAATGAATTCCTGGAAACGACAAACCGCGCCATTCTGCAACCCGAGCACGCGATAAAAAGCGACCTTGGAAGGAAATATTCAATTTGATCAATGTCGACTTTGTTTATCCCGCACACAGGTATACCAGGCATTGAGAGATTTTACTCTCGAAATATAAAAAGGAGAGAAAGATAGCGATCGTGGATCGCACCGGAGTCTGGCAAAACCACCAATTGCCGCAGCTATTGTTACGGATGTATGATACGACAAAGGCACAATTGATACCGGATGGAGGGACCGACATTAAGAAGTTGACCTGCATTCGTTGCGGGAACAGATCAGTTATGTGCCACAGGATGTGTTCCTATTTAGCGATACGATTGAAAACAATATACAGTTTGGTTTGCCCAAGAGCAGTCATGAGAGCGGCGGTCTTACTGTCCGCATACCCAGGCAAATGTCGACAAGGAGATCGAGTCGATTACCGGAGCAGTATGAAACACAGATCGGCGAACGAGGGGGTTACACTTAGTGGGGCGAAAACAACGGCATCTCAATCGCCCGGGCGTTGATAAAAGACTCCGGACTTGTAATTTTTGATGACTGTTTAAGTGCCGTCGACGCAAGACTGAGAAAGAAATTATCGGCCAGTCGAACAGTTATTTCAGCGAGGAAGACGGCACATTATCATCTACGCATCGTAGCGTTCTCACTTTTGACATTTTGATAAAATTGTGGTGTTGGAAGATGGAGAAATTATAGGAGGAGGGAACGCATCGGGAGCTTCTGCGATCCCGGGTGGGATACTACGCTGGCCTTTATGCCCGGCAGCAGGCGGAGGGACGGGAGCAGTAGTCCTAGTCGATAGTCGTAGTCTATAGTTTGGGCGGGATACTGGATGCTAGATATGAGATGCTGATGCTAGATACTGGATACTGGAAACCAAGCCACGGCGTCGGCTCCGAAACTAACTTGATTTGGCTGTGTCAAAAACATCTATATATTTGTACAGTCCTAAAACAATAAGCATTTTTTAACTGCAAAAATTTAAAACTGTGGCGTACGAGAACAATGACAAGAAAATGGAAAGTATCTTACAGCAAAAGGATCACGGGCTGGCAAAAGAAGAACTTATTTTTTGATGTAAGAACCACAAGGGCAATGATTATTACCTGACCATTACAGAAAGCCGTAAGCGTTTTGATGACAATGGTTATGACAGGCACAAGGTCTTTCTTTACAAAGAAGACTTCAACAAATTTATCAAAGCCATTGACTGAGGCTGTTGACTATGTAAAAACAGAGTTGATGCCCAATTTTGATTTTGATGCATTCAACCACGATGAAGTTCCTGCAGAAAATGGGGAGAGCGAAGGCGATAGCGAGGCAGAAGTATCATCGTCTGCAGCGGAGCACGCAAATCCCAGCGCTGGCAGCGCCGGCGGAAGTGGTTTCTTCTGCTGAAAGTGCAAATACTTCAACTGATACAAACCACGAAGAAGTGGATAAATGGTAGACCAAAACAGACTGTGATCGAATGCCTCAGGCCACGTAACTGGAAACGTGAAGTATA
>ERZ1370068.6987-contig-5933_pt1 | contig 34081 bp, 39 predicted proteins | sample MGYA00561227_ERZ1370068 | MGnify/ENA primary metagenome ERZ1370068 (study PRJEB38410, sample SAMEA6850437) | metagenome | study: Metagenomic assessment of the ecological functions of the soil: analysis of the soil microbiota associated with the...
TTCACGCTTCGTTCCCTGGGTTCACGTAATACAACTCGGCGTTTGCACCGATGCCGAAGGCGGGAATTGCAGATCGGCGCACTGGGTTGCGCCTGCTCGCGCACCTGGTGCATCGACGGCGAATAAGCGGAGCTTGGATAGACCAGTGAGCCGTAGGAATCGATCCACGCGTTCGGACGCTGATTCATCGCGCTTCACCTCAATCTGCGCTGGAATGCGCTGATATTGCGGGCGCGTTGACAGCCGCAGATAACCCGACGCGCCATGTCGCTCAGGCACCACACCCGGCAGGATGTCGAGATACGAAATCAGTTTCACCGGCGCCTTATGCTGGGTAGCCGACCAACCTCATCAGCGCCTTCGCCGGTAAGCACGACTTTCTGCCCGCACTCGTAGACGCGCCGGGCCCAGCTGCCCAGCAACGCCGCGCACGAGTGTCGATCACCGGCGCTTCGGCGGCGTGGATGAGCTGCGGGCTGAGTGTTCACCGCGTCCTGGTCGCGAAACTCCACTGCACGATCGGCGGCTTGGTTTTGCGGGATGCCTCGCGACGAGGTTGGCTGCGCGTCGGAGCTCGGCCAACTCGGGCGCGTCCACGCCCGGATCGTGTAGGTGTTGATCGCGGGGCCCTTCGCGGAGCGACAGGCGGGCGTACCGCGATCATGCTCGAATCCACGCCACCGGACCGATAGGAGCCGACCGGCACGTCTCGCTTTCAGCCGCGTGTCCACACGGCTCGCGGCGTGACCTGCTCAAATCGATCGACCAGGCGGCGGCGCGGTCGTCGCCGCGTTCTTCGTCTCCAGAGTCAGGAAAATCCATTTCCCAGTAGGCGGTCTGCGATCTCGGCCAGCCTCGGCACCGCCAGTGCGCGGCAGGCGTGGTTTCGAGAAAGTGCCCGGCGCGCAGCTTGGCAGCTGAACGCCCTCGAAGAGACACGTGATCGGCCCCGGCGGCGCGGAGAGAACGTGAAAGATGTGGTCGAAATGCTTGCCCCGCCAGTCCGGGCGCGCGCGCCGGCTTCCATGCCGGAAGCCAGCAACGCTTGCTGATCTCGGCCGCGATTGCGTTCGGCGACCGCCCTAGCCTGCGTCAGTAGAGGCGGGCAGATCCCGAACACGGTGCGCGCCCGAGCACCAGGCAGTCAAGCTCGCGTTAGTCCCACAGCGCGATGGCATGACTGCCCGCGCGGCCGCTCGAACATTCCGCGCTATGATGCTCCTCCCAAAGATGCGCAGGATGACTCCGTGTTGTCGCAGAAGCCCTTTACGAGCCCGATGCCCGCGCGGCTTCCGGCTCCGCCCGCTTTTCGGGGTGGTCAAACAGCTCGCCATTGAGAACGCCCACGACGACGTTCCGCTCACCTCATTGGTCACCGGCTGCGGCCATCCGCCGAGGCCGACCAATGCGCAGCCGGCGCGGCGCCAGCGCTGTTCCGCCCGGTTGAAAAAAGAAGCCTCTCTCGTCGGGGCCGCGATGCACAAGGAGGCATGCGCGCCATTCTCCACGCACGATTGTCGATCCGGGATCGGCCCGTTCCTGGTGAGCGAGATCAATTCAACTGCCGCTCTCGCACACGCTGTGAGAACTTCACTCTACTTTGAACGCCTACCGCTGGCTACCTTATCTTGGAAGAGGTCTATTTTCAAATTTCGCGGCCATCATTTCGCACGATGTATTTATTTTGGCGCACCGTCGGGGATGGGGTATTCCCCCCAATTGTGTGAGCTGCAATTTCTCTCTCACACTCAATCAAACTTGCGGCGTGCCAGCTTGCTTTATCCAGGAATTATAGCCTCAGCCTGTTTGTAAAAAGCTTTTGTGATTACTAAAACCAGTTCGCCCGCACATCTCAGTTACAGCTGCCGCGGGTGTTGCGTTTGTTTGGGACCATTCACCACACCACACCACACAAGACCCCTAAATTCAAAATACGTCTGGCGCGACCGCATTGCTGTCATCGGAATCAGTTTTTGATTCCCCAGCGGAATCAATGCCTGACGCACTTTGGAAACTTCTCGATGAAGGCCGCGAGGCGGTCTGCGACGTGCCACCAGATCGGTGGAAGCGTCCGAACGCTTTTATGATGCCGAACCGGAATTCCCGGGAAGTCCATCGCCAGCTCGCCGGCGGCTAAACGATGGCATCATTGTCCAGCATCTTCGCCGCGCGAAGCGCCACACGTCGATCCGGCACCGGCTGCGCTGCTCGGGAACCGCGTGGGAGGCGATTGAAGACGCGGGGCCTGGTGCTCGATCTCGAAAAAGGCGCGACGACTCCGGTGCGTTCGTTGGCATTTCGCTGGCAGCGACTGCTATCCAGGTGATCGGGGCGCGCCCTGGGACTCCCAGGGGCATTTCGCCGCGATCTGCAGCCCACCGGCAGTGCGCACCAGCATCGCCGCCAACCGCATCTCCTACTGCCTGAACCTGCCGCGGCCCCGAGCGCTCGCCATGGATCACCGCGTGCTCATCCGGCCTCACGAGACGCGTTGTTCTACGCGGCGATGCGAACACATTCCGGACGGGACGCGGCGATCGCCTCGCCGGGGACGGTGAGGTGATGTCACGCCGGCGGGTTCAACGCTTCCTCCCCACCTGACGCTGTCACGGCGGCGGCGTAAACGCAGTATCGACGCCGGGAACGGCTTCGTCCCGCGGTGAAGCTGCGCTGGTGCTGCCGAAGCGGCATCGCAGGGCGATGCGGCGACCGATCCACGGCGTGATCTCGGCCCAGCGCTGAACCAGACAGCAACACCAACGTCGCTCCCAAGCGGAAGCGCAAGCGCGGCTCGTGCGGCACCGGCGAAGACGCGGGCATCGCACCGTCGCAGATCGGTTTGTCGAAGCGCACGCACGCACCGCCGCGATCGTGAGCCCACGCCGCGGACGCCTCGTGCGCCGACCGCCCGACCACAACCCGCCACCATCGGCTCGGTAAAGACGACGAGGGCCACCTGAAACCGCCGCCGCGACGCCGGTCTGTGAAAACGGCGCTCGTGCTCAAGCACGGGCAGGTTCCCGCCAACCTCCATTTTGCAACGCCCAACCGAACATCGACTCGCGATTAGCAGCGCGTAAACCCACGCTCCAGACCATTCGAGACGACGGCCGCATCGTAGGCGTGAACTGTTCAGCTTCAGCGGCGCTACGCGCACATCATTATCGGGACGCCACGCCGGCCACCAGCACCGAAACGCCCACCAGACGCTAGCCGATCGTCCTTCCGCGCTCGAAGACGCCATGCGCCCGCATTGCAGCTCGCGCAATGGCTCGATAAGCATTCGCACAATGGCGACTCCCAACGCTGCCCGATCTTGTTTACGCATCGAGCGCGCGAAATCACCACCCGTATCGGCTCTCCATCGTCCAAAATCGATGACCGCGCAGTTCAGGAAACCTCTGCTGTGACTCCGGCGCAGCTGGAAGGCGAACGTCCGCTCACCGCTACTCCGCGATGACGCGCCGCCGCACATCGCTCGTCTCCGGTGCGCTGGAGCTTCGGGCGCGGTCGTCGGCGAGCGCCGCGTCAGTTTTCCACAGCCGCCCAGATCCTCGAACGCCATCAGGTCCCGGTCCAGGAACGTCCGGACAGGCTTCCGGGTGCCAACGGCGGCGTCCGCCGACCGCGAACCCGGTCGCGGCCCGGCCTCCTCGGGGTCGGCCCGCCGGGCTTCGAGGCACCCGCCAGTTGCGCCAGCGGCCGACGTCCACGCCGGTTCGCCCCGCTCAGTGAGCGCTAGACCAGGTTCGCCGTCGCGCGACCGAACACCCAGCGACTTCCCACGATCTGCCCGACCTCGCACCGTACGGCCCGGGCCGCGTCGCGCGGCGGTCTTCGTCCCCTCCGGGAACCGCCGACGTCGACCGGATGCCCGAGCAGCGTGGCGGCGTCGAGGAACCGCTCGATCGCCTTTGTCTCATGCGCGGCAACGATACCGGCCCGCATGGCGGCGGGTACGATACGGCCGCCGCGCATCATCGCGAGCTCGATGACGACCACGCGGTCCCCGGAGGGGCGAACCGATGACGTTGACCGCACCCGGCTGCTCGGATCGCCCACGCCGAACGCGAACGGCTCGGCCGGATCGATCCAGTACACGCCGCCGGACGCATGGACGCCCCGAGTTGCCTGCCAGGGGTGGCGCGAACCGGGACATCGCCGCCGCACCTGGCCGCGCAGGACACCGCGGCGGCCCAGCCATGCTGCCGCAGAGCCGCGCGTGCGTGAGTTCGAGCGCCTTCCGAGCGGCCAGCGCCACGGGCGAGCTGTGGGTCAACCGGGCTCAACGAGGGCGGCCGTCAAGGTCCGCGAGGACGTCGCCCACGAGTACAGCTCATCACCGACTGGGGCAAGTGCGGCGCGAGGTGTTCCTCGTCCTGTGCCGCGCGCGGCAGGACGAGGACGAGGTTCAAGACGACGAAGATCCGGTGGGTCGCCGGCTGAGATCGGCCTGCGTACCGTGCAGTCGCGGACGATCGAGTGGTGGTTCCACCGGGAGGACATCCGCGATGGGCGCGGGTCTCGAGGGCAACCCGCAGCACGACCCGGTCTACCTGGCGAACGACATGGCGATCCGCATGCTGCCCTGGGCGCTGCGGGCGGGGCCTGGTCGTTCCTCCTGGCCGGAGCATCCAGGTTGACCTCGAGAGGGCGTCGGCGGAGGGATCGTGGCACTGGGGTCTCGAACCGAGGACGACGCCGCCGGAGGAGAAGAAGCCCGACGCGTTCATCAACGGACGCGGACCGCGTTCGCGCTGCGTCGCCGGCCGCCGGTAGTGGCGGCTGAGCGACTACCTGGACGACGGTGACCTGGTCGTGCGGCGGGCGACGAGAGCTGCTGGCGATCGCGGTGCTCCGAGGTCGCTGCGCGCGTTCGTCGAGTAGTGCGCCTCAGCGCGCGTGAGCGCCACCAGCCGCTTGATCGAACTGCTGGGCGCGGCGCCGAACCGGTACTTGTAGGCGTAGTCGCCCTTCAGCATGATCGAACGCCGAGCAGCCCGGCCTCGATCGCCGATGCGGATGTCCTCGGCCACGAGCACCATCCCGGGCGACACGGGCTGGTACGTACGATCGAACGCAGAGTTGTAGAGCGAGTAGGTGCCGCTCGAACCGGAAGCCGATCGAGCCCGCGGCAGCTTCTGGTGCTCCGCCGTCTCGATGAAGGTCAGGCCGGAAGATCCCGCGCGGGCAGGAACGCCTCGCCGAGCCGGCGGAAGAAGATCTCCATCCCCGGCTGCATGAAGACGCCCTTGCGGGCCCTCGCTCGTGCCGATGGAGCTCGACGAACCGGTCGAGGAACGCCTCGAGCGTCTCCGGGGTGGCCGGGCAGATGTGCCAGGGCCCGACCTCGGCCTCCAGGCGGCGCGCCTTGCGCTTGATCTCGTGACGGAGCTTGGCCGGCAGGCGCTCGAGGTACTCGTCGTACGATCCGGCAGGCGGCAGGAACGGCGCGACGCCGTTCTGGTCGTCGAGCACCTCGGTCGCGAACCCTGTGCGCCGCAGCCGCACTCGGTGAGCAGGCCCGAACCACGCCTGGTCCTCCGGGAGGCCGCGCAGGTCGGCCTCGGTCCAGTCGTCCGTGCGGGCGAGCGCCGCGAACAGCTCCTTCGCGACGGTCGGGCGGGCCTCGGGCAGCGCGACTGGTCCCATGTAGTCGGTGACCTCGGTCCCGCCGAGGAACCGCAACGTGCCGTCCGAGGCGTTCGAACGCCACCGCGCCGACCTGCTCACCGTCCTCCTCGGCGAACGCGAGCAGCAGGTGGTCGGGCAGATCCGCGAACTCCTCCCAGTACAGCTTCAGGAAGGCGGGCGTGTGGAAGACGTGCCGGCCGGGTCGCGCCGTGACGAGCGCCGACCAGTCACGCCGGGCGAAGTCTCGCGGGTCCTGGCTGAAGACGATGTCCATCGCGTGCGAGCCCGGCTCATCGCCGGTCTCGCGGCGACCCTACCAGGAGCTCCCGCCCCCGCCGCCGCCTCCGCCGCCCGCGCCCGCCGCCGCTGAAGCCGCTGCCGCCCGAGCCCGCCGGGCGTCGACGCGATCGTCCCGCTCGTCGTGACCGCGAACGAGTCGATGCTGTCGGCGAACTGCGCGTAGACGAACGGACGGCTGCTGACGTACCAGGTCGTGTCGCTCGGCAGCTGCCCCAGCGACTCGAACGCCTTCGCCCACTTGTCGGTCACGCCGAAGACCACGGCGTACGGCAGCAGGCGCGTGAACACGTTCTCCTGCTCCGCCCACTTCGACATGTGCTCCTCGGCCTTCTCGATCACGATCCGGAACGCCGTTCACGCGACGGGTCATCGCGGTGCCCTTCGCGGTCCTGGCCGGCATCCACTTGGCGCCGATGAGCAGGAGCAACCCGGCCGAGCGCGAACGGGATGCCGAGCAGGCCGAGCTTGGTGAAGCGTGGCGAGCACGATCGTCAGGGCGATCCCCGCGGACAGGGCGAGCGACCCGATCGCCACCCACGATCTGCGCGACCCGGTCCGGCCGGCGCAGGAACCACTTGCCGCGAGACCATGTCGTTGTACAGCGCGTCCTTCACCTTCTGCAGGCGTTCGGCGAACGTCTTCCGCAGCTCCGAGAGCTCGACCTGGTCCCCGTCCTCGAACAAGCCGCGTCGCGCAGCTTCTGCTCGTACGGCAGCAGGTGGTCCGCCCTGCCGGGTCGGGCAGCCGGCGCAGGTTCCAGTCGGCCTTGCCGAGCATCCAGGTCTTGGGCATCTCCTCGATCACCAGGTACTTGCGGACGGCGAGGTCGACGATCGTGGCGCTCACGTCGAGCGTGTTGGCCTCCTCGTCGATCAGCGTCCCCACCTGTCCTGGCCGCAGGTCCTCCGGCGGCGCGAACTCGACGACGTCGACGTTCTCTCTCGAGCAGCGGCACCGGCTGCGTCTCGCGTCGGGCCGTCCGCCCATCACCTGATCGATCTGCGAGCCCTGGAAGCGAACGTCCCGGCCGCGCCGCCACATCAGGAACCCGAGCGCTCCGCGACCACGAGGACGAGCAGCCCCATCCCCCGCCCACGGTGACCGGGGTCCGGCTGAACGCGCTTGTCGAGGCTCCAGCGCTCGTCCAGGATGCGGCGCGGTGTCTCGCGACGGTCCCCGGCGGCAGCGCCGTCGACGACCGACATCGCCTGGAACGCGGGCAGGTTCGACTGCGAGAAGACCGCGTCGCCCTTCTTGGTGATCTGCGCCTGGTCGCACGGGTCGGTCGACCCGAACGTGCCCTGGAAGCAGGCGACGCGGTGATGCCGGCCGGGCCCGCTCACCCGGACGTTCATCTCCCGATCGACTGCTCCCACTGGTCGCCGATCGCGTTCCAGAACAGCTCGTCGTGGTCGGCGAACCCGTTCATCGCGCCCTGGACCCGGTAGACGATCTCGTAGGTGTGACGGCCGGTGATCGTCGGTGTCCGGGTCGCCGATCGGATCACGAAGTTGCCGTTCTCGTCCGTGGTCTCGACGTCGGTGGGTGTGTCCGGGGGAGGCCGTCACCGACAGCGAGCTCGATCGGGTAGACGCGGTCGAACTCGTCGTCGTACGCAGACGGTTCGGGATCAAGCGGAAGATCCCGTGCCGCGGTGTCGAGCCGAACTCCTGCACGATCGTCTCGGTGATCAGCAGGTCCCCGGAGTGGCTCGATCACGATGTTCACGTCGAAGCGCGGGGTCGACTCGAACACGAACCCCTGCGCCCGAGCAGGCGCCGGGCACGAGGACCGCCCACGACCAGCGCCGCCGAGCCATGCGATGCGGGCCGAGTCTCCTCACAACGCCTCCACGAAGAAGAACGAGATGGCCATGATGACGTACGCGCCCGTCAGCTGGGCGCCCTCCGAGCCAGTTGCTCCGGCCGTCGGTGGAGATCATGAAGACCAGGAGCGGTCGACAGCGCCACCGCGGCCACCTCGAACGTGCTGAAGATGAAGTCCATCGGGTGGCCGACCAGCCAGGCTGATGAAGACCAGGGCCGGCGCCACGAAGAGCGCGATCTGGGTCGAGGAGCCGATCGCGATCTCGAGGGTGACGTCCACCTTGTTCCGAAGCGCGAACATGATCGCGCGACGAGTGCTCGGCCGCGTTGCCGATGATCGGGATCACGATCAGCCCGACGAACAGCTCGGACAGGCCGAGATCCTGCAGGGCGCGGTTCGAGCGAGCTCACCAGGAACTCCGACCTCGAGCGCCACCAGCGCGGTCGCGGCCAGCAGGACCCAGATGGCCCGGCTGCGCGACCAGGTCGCGTGCTCGTCCGGCGACGGCGTTCGGAACAGGTGCTCGTGCGTGACCAGCGTGAACACGCAGGGCGGCCACGTACAGCACGATCAGCACGGCGGCGACCGACGCCGCTCACCACCTCGCGCTGGACGAACGTGTCCGTGTTCTGCGAGTGCGCGAACAGCGCCGGCATGAGCAGCGCGGTCACCGCCAGGACCAGCGACGTCGCGTGCACCGATGCCGATCGCGCGTTGTAGCGTCTGCTCCTCGTGCTTCAGCCCGCCCAACAGGAACGACAGCCCGAGGCACCAGCAGGAGGTTCCCGATGATCGAGCCGGTGAGCGACGCCTTCACGATCTCGGTCTTGTCGTCCAGGATCAGGAAGAACGGCGATCATCGAGCTCGGTCACGTTGCCGAACGTCGCGTTGATCAGCCCGCCGATCCGAGGGCCGGTGTGGAGCGCGAGCTGCTCGGTCGAACGGCTCGATCAGCCCGGCCAGCGGCAGGATCGCGCCGCGCCGAGGTCACGAAGATCGAGCAGGTCGTTGCCGCCGGCGATCTCGAGCACGATCGAGACCGGGACGAGGACGAGCAGCCAGTCGAGCGAGGGGCGGAGCTTCGGCATCCGCGAAGCCCAGAGCCTCGTCCGGCCCGGCGGGCGATCGGCGCGGCTAGGCTCGTCACCGTGGACGAGACGCCGAGGCTCTACCGCGAGCTCGCCGAATGGTGGCCGCTGCTCTCGGCGCCCGAGGAGTACGCCGAGGAGGCCGAGGACTACCGCCGCCTGCTCGTCGAGGGCTCCGGCGGCGAGGCGCGCGAGGTCCTGGAGCTCGGTTCGGGCGGCGGCAACAACGCGTCGCACCTGAAGGCCTACTTCCGGCTCACGCTCGTCGACCGCTCGCCGCAGATGCTGGCCGTGAGCCGCCGGCTCAACCCCGAGTGCGAGCACGTCGAGGGCGACATGCGTTCGGTGCGGCTGGGGCGGACGTTCGACGCGGTGTTCGTGCACGACGCGATCGCGTACATGACGACCGAGGACGACCTGCGGGCGGTGTTCGCGACGGCGTTCGAGCACACCCGGCCGGGCGGGGTGGCGCTGTTCGTCCCCGACGCGGTGACCGAGACCTTCGAGCCGGCTGCCGACCACGGCGGGCACGACGGGCCCGACCGCGCGCTGCGCTACCTCGAGTGGACGTGGGATCCGGACCCGGACGACACGACGGTGCGGATGGACCTCACCGTACGTGTTCCACGAACCGGACGGGTCGGTGCACGCCGAGCTCGACGAGCACGTCTGCGGGCTGTTCCCTCGGGCGACGTGGCTCGGGCTTGATCGCGGACGCCGGGTTCGAGGTGCGGGCGGTGCCGCTGACGCACGACGAGCGCCCGGTCGGCGCCGAGGGGTTCCTGGCGACGCGTCCGCGCTAGTGGGGGGCCGAGCCCTCGGCCTCGCCGGCCGCCGGCCAGGGCCTCCTGGAGCACGTCCCAGGCCAGCACGGCGCACTTCACGCGCACCGGGTACTTCACGACGCCCTTGAGCGCGACGAGCTCGCCGAACGCGTCCTCGTCCGCCTCGACCTCGCCGGCCATCATCCCGCGGAACGCGCCGATGCGTTCGTCGACCTCGTCGCGGCTCTGCCCGCGACGGCCTCGGTCATCATCGACGCCGAGCTCTGGCTGATCGAGCACCCCTGCCCGACGAACGCGACGTCGAGCACCGTGCCGCCGTCCTCGTGCACGAACACGCGTGATCTCGTCGCCGCAGAGCGGGTTGTTCTTCGAGCACGAGAGCTCGGCGTCGGGCATCTCGCGCTTGTTCCTCGGGTTCTTGTAGTGGTCGAGGATGACTTCCTTGTAGAGCTCGTCAAGCGCCAAAGAACTCCCCGCCTTCTCGAGCGCCGCGACCAGCGCGTCCACGTCCTCCTTCGTGTTGTACACGTAGAACGAGGCTCGCGTCGTCGCCGGCACCCCAACCGCCGCATCAGGACCTGCGCGCAGTGATGGCCGGGGCGCACGCACACCCCTCCTGGTCGAGCACCTGCGCCAGGTCGTGCGGATGGATGTCCTTGTACCAGAACGACAGGGCCCCACCGCGGAGCTCGGGATCCTTCGGCCCGAACACCGTCGCGCCGCCGCCGACCCAGCGCCTCGAGACCGTAGGCCGTCAGCTCCCGCTCGTGGTTGCGAACGTTCTCCATGCCGAGCGCCTCGAGGTACTCGATCGCCGCGGCCAGACCCGATCTCCTCGGCGATGTTCATCGTCCCGGCCTCGAACTTGTGCGGGGCGCCTTGAAGGTCGAGTGGTCGGGATAGACCTCCATGATCATCTCGCCGCCGCCGAGGAACGGATCCATCGCGTCGAGCAGCTCGAGCCGGCCGTACAGACCGCCCGACGCCGTCGGGCCGAGCATCTTGTGGCCCGAGATCGTGAGGAAGTCGACGCCGAGCGTCGGCCACGTCCACCGGGTTGTGCGGCACGAGCTGCGCGCCGTCGACGACCACGATCGCCCCGACGGCGTGCGCGGACGCGGTCAAGCCGTTCGACGGCGGGCATCGTGCCGAGCACGTTCGACTGCCCGGTGATGCGCGAGGACCTTCGTCCGGTCGGTGAGGAGCGCCTCGACCTTGGACGGGTCCAGCGTCCCGTCGTCCTCGATCGGGATCGAGCCGGGTGACCGCGCCGGTGGCCTGCGGCGACGAGCTGCCACGGGACGATGTTCGAGTGGTGCTCCATCTCGCGTGAACAGGATCTCGTCGCCCTCGCGCGAGGAACTTCCGGCCCCAGGCGTTGGCGATGAGGTTGATCGACTCGGTGGTGCCCCGCGTGAACACGACCGTCGAGGGATCCGGCGCGCCGATGAACCGCGCGAGCGTGGTCCGCGCCCCCTCGAACATCGCGGTCGCCTCCTCCGCGAGCTCGTAGACGGCCGCGGTACAGGTTGGCGTTGTGACGCTCGTAGTACTCGGTGATCGTGTCGATGACCGTCGCGCGGCTTCTGGCTGCGTGTTCGCGCTGTCGAGGTAGACCAGCGGCTTGCCGTGGCTGATCCGCTCGAGGATCGGGAAGTCGGCCTTGATCCGCTCGACGTCGAGCGTCGCAGCGCCGCGCTGTTCGGTGACCGCCATCTCGTGCCTCCTACCCGCCGCGACGGGCTCACCGAGGCCGAGCTCCGTGCGGACGCCCTCGTAGCCCTTCTCCTCGAGCTCGTGCGCGAGCTCCTTGCCGCCGGACTTCACGATACGCCCGTCGATCATCACGTGGACGAAGTCGGGCGTGATGTAGTTCAAGATCCGCTGGTAGTGGGTGATGAGCAGGACCCCGAGGTCCGGCCCGATCAGCTGCGCGACCCCGCCCGCGACCGCCTTCAGCGAGTCGATGTCCAGGCCCGAGTCGGTCTCGTCGAGCACCGCGATCTCGGGTTCGAGGACGGCGAGCTGCAGGATCTCGTTCTTCTTCTTCTCGCCGCCCGAGAAGCCCTGGTTCACGTAGCGCTGGACCATCTCGTCCTCGACGCCGAGCAGCTTCATCTTCTCCTTCATGTGCTTGCGGAACTCGAGCGCGTTGATCTCCTCGCCCTTGACGCTCTTGTAGGCGGTCCGCAGGAAGTTCACGACCGAGACGCCGGGGATCTCGACCGGGTACTGCATCGCGAGGAACAGGCCGCGCTGCGCGCGCTGGTCGGCGGTGAGCTTGGCGATGTCCTCGCCCTTGAAGAGCACCCGGCCCGCCGTCAGCGTGTAGCCGGGACGGCCCATGAGCACGTTCGCCAGCGTCGACTTGCCCGAGCCGTTCGGGCCCATCAGCGCGTGGGTCTCGCCCTGCTTCACGACGAGGTCGATCCCTTCAGGATCGGCTTGCCCTCGACGGTCGCCTCGAGCTTCTCGATCTGCAGCGTGGCGGGTTCGGTCATCTCAGCTCTCCTCCGGTACCTCGATCAGCACGTCGTCGTCCTCCACCTTGGTCGCGAACACCTCGACCGGCTGCGTGGCCGGCAGGGTCCGCGGCGCGCCCGTGTTGAGGTCGAACGTGGAGCCGTGCTTGGGGCACTCGATCGTCTGGTCGTCGACGTCGACCTCCCCTCGTCCAGGAAGTAGTGCGCGTGCGAGCAGATCGCGTCCACCACGCGGAACCCCTCGTCGCCGAGGTTCGCGACCGCGAAGGGCCGGTGGTCGAGCTCGAACCGCCGCACCTCCCCCTCGGGGACGTCGCCCACGCCGCAGATCCGCACGAGCGTCATCGGTCGCCGAACCTCGCGCGATCTCCTGCTCGATCGCCTGCTCGAGGCCCTCGCGGATCTCGGCGATGTCGACGCGGTCGAGCACCTCGGCGAAGAAGCCGAACACGATCAGCCGCTCGGCCTCCTTCTCGGGGATGCCTCGGCTCATCAGGTAGAAGAGCTCGTCGTCGGAGACGGGGCCGACGCTCGCGGCGTGGCCGCAGCGCGTGGGGTCGTTGGTCAGGATCTCCAGGTTCGGCACCGACTGCGCCCGGGCGTGGTCGGACAGCAGGATGTTCCGGTTGGTCTGGTAGGCGTCGCACTGGTGCGCGCCGTGCTCGATGATCACGGTCCCGGTGTAGATCGCGTTGGACGAATCGCGCATCGCGCCCTTGTAGAGGAGGTCGCTCGAGGTGCGCGAGCCGACGTGATCCTGGATCGAACGATGGTCGATGTGCTGCTCGCCGTCGCCGAAGTACACGCCGAGCATCTCGGAGCTGCCGCCGTCCTCGGCCAGCAAGGCTTCGACCTCCACGCGCGCGAGGCTCGCGCCGAACGCGACCCCGAGCGACTTGAGGTCGGCGCCGCGGCCGATCCGCGCCCGCTGGACCGCGAGGTGCGTGACGCCGTCGCCGTACTCCTGGAGCCCGACGTAGCGCACGCGCGAGCCGGGCCGGCGTGGATCTCGACGATCGCGTCGCTCAGGGCCCGGCCGAGCGCCGGCGACCCGTAGCGGTCGATCAGGGTGACCTCCGGCGTTCTCGCCCACGACCAGGAGCGTCCGGGGAAGATCGCCGCGTCCTCGGCGTCGATCCAGGTCATCGCCTGCAGCGGCAGCTCGATCTCGACGCCGGGCGGCACGTACAGGAACGTCCCCCCGAGCGGAACGCGGCGTGCAGGGCCGTGAACTTCGAGCGGTCGGCCGGGACGAGGGCGTGCAGGTAGGGCTCGACGAGCTCGGGGCGTTCGGCGATCGCGCGGTCGAGGTCGCCGAACCAGACGCCCTTGCCGGCGAGCGCGGGGTCGAGATGGGTGACCATCACCTCGGAGTTCCGCTGGATCTGGAGCCCGGCGCGCTCGCCCACCTGGCCGGCGGCCGCGAGGATCTCCTCGGGCACCTGGTCCAGGTTCTCGGCGCGGCCGCCCTCGACGAACGGCCGCAGGTCGAACCCGAAGCCCTCCAGGTCCGTGTAGCGCCACTCCTCGGTCTCCTGCGACGGGATCGGCAGGGCCTCGAACGCCTCGAACGCCTGCGCGCGGATCGCGTCCAGGAACGGCGCCGGCGAGAGAGCCTCGCGAGGGCGTGCTCGTCGAACCCGGTGGTCGTGGTGGTCACACCGAAATCCTATCAACCGGGTCGGATTCGCTGCCTGGAGACGGTCCCGCGGCGATCGCGGACCGGGTCAGTCGTCGGGGAGCCAGGCGCCGACGGCCGGCCGGAAGTCCAGGATCTCGATCTCCTTCCAGACCCCGCCGGTGACGTACGGGTCGTCGGCGACCCACGCCTCGACCTCGTCCCGGCTGGCGAAGTCCGTCAGCAGGACCGAGCCCACCATGTCCCCGGCCTCGTCCAGGATCGCGCCGCCGATCAGGACCCGCCCGCGTTCGACGAACGGGGCGACCCGCTCCAGGTGCGCCGGCCGAACGGCGAGGCGCCTCGCCTTCGCCTCGGGGTCGGTTCCGTCACGTGCGATGATCGCGTACCGCATCCGCTTCCTCCTCCGTCGTCGAACCACACTCACCAGACCGACGCCTCCGCCGGCGGCGGGCGGGATCGGGCTCGAACGCGCCCTCGTCCGCCTCCCACTGGACCGAGCCGTCCGCGCCGTCCCGGATCTGCAGCAGGCCTTCGTCGGTCGCCACCAGCAGCCGGCCCCTGCGCGTCCCAGTCCGCCCACTGCACGTGGTCGAGGTGCCGCGTCAGGTCGCGGGAGCGGTGCTCGTACCGGATGTCCGTCCGCTGACCGTGCAGCTCGCGGATCGCGGCGTACGTCCCGCGGACCGTCAGGCGGTCCGAGCCGCTCGCGTTCGGGCGCGGCTTCTCCATCACGATCGTGTCGCCGCGTCGCTCGTCCCAGGCGTCGTCCGGGGCCCTCGGGGGGTGTGTCCGGCGTCTCGGTCCAGCCGCGCCGGCGTTCGACCGCGAAGGAGTCGGCGCGCGACAGCCGCAGCCCGTAGCGTTCGCGCACCGTCGAGAGGTCGCCCAGGTCGGGCTCGTCCACCTCGAACACCGCGCGATCCTCGACGAACTGCATCCCCGCGTCCACGTGCTGCCGATCCCCCACGCGGCGAGCGCCGTCAACCACGGCAGCCTCGAGATCACGATGTACGTCGGGCCGAGCTCCCACTCCGCCGAAGCCTTCAGCGCGAAGTAGGAGAACCACCGGCCGTCCGGGAGACAGGTCGCATCGCTGCGGGTAGATCGTGCCGCGGAGCCAGGCGCCGGGCTCGTACGCGGGCGTCTCCAGGTCCCACCGGGACAGATGCATCCAATCGCTGGGACCCCGCCGGATCACGGCGACGACCGGAGCATGGAGCGCGATGATGCCGAAGATCCGCGGACCCATCCGGCGATGGTAATCGCCCGCGCCTGCGGGATGCTGCCGAGATCCGGCTAGCCGATCGAGCCTTCCATCTGGAGCTCGACCAGGCGGTTGAGCTCGACGGCGTACTCCATCGGGAGCTCGCGCGTGATGGGCTCGATGAACCCGTTCACGATCATCGCGGAGGCCTCCGCCTCGGACAGGCCGCGGCTCATCAGGTAGAAGAGCTGGTCCTCGCCGATCCGCGAGACGCGTCGCCTCGTGCCCGAGCTGCGCGGTCTCCTCCTCGACCTCGACGTACGGGTACGTGTCCGAACGCGACGCCTCGTCCAGGATCAGCGCGTCGCACCGGACGTTGGACTTGGCGTGGTGGGCGTCCGGGCTCGATGCGGACCAGGCCGCGGTAGCCGGTGCGGCCGCCGTCCTTGGAGACCGACTTCGAGGTCAGCACGCTGGTCGTGTAGGGCGCCGCGTGGATCGCCTTGCCGCCGGCGTCGGTGTGCATGCCCTTGCCGGCGTACGCCACGCTGCAGCACCTCGCCGCGCGCTCCCTTGCCGAGCAGGTAGATCGACGGGTACTTCATCGTGACCTTCGAACCGATGTTGCCGTCGATCCACTCCATCACGGCGTCCTCGTAGGCGCGCCGCGCGCTTGGTCACGAGGTTGTAGACGTTGGTCGACCAGTTCTGGATCGTGGTGTACCGGACGCGCGCGCCCTTCTTGGCGATGATCTCGACCACGGCCGAGTGCAGCGAGTCGCGTCGTGTAGATCGGGGCCGAGCAGCCCTCGACGTAGTGCACGTACGAGCCCTCGTCCGCGATGATCAGCGTCCGCTCGAACTGGCCCATGTTCTCGGCGTTGATCCGGAAGTACGCCTGCAGCGGGATGTCGACCTGCACGCCCGGCGGCACGTAGATGAACGAGCCACCCGACCACACGGCCGAGTTCAGCGCGGCGAACTTGTTGTCGTTGGGCGGGATCGATCGTCCCGAAGTACTCCTTGACCAGGTCCGGGTAGTCGCGCAGCGCCGAGTCCATGTCGGTGAACAGGACCCCGATGTCGTCGAGCTCCTTCGTGATCTTGTGGTACACGACCTCGGACTCGTACTGGGCCGAGACGCCGCCGAGGTACTTCTTCTCGGCCTCGGGGATCCCGAGCTTGTCCCAGGTGCCCTTGATGTCCTCGGGCAGGTCGTCCCAGTTCTCGGCCTGCTTCTCGGTCGAGCGGATGAAGTAGTAGATGTTGTCGAAGTCGATGTCGGACAGGTCGGCGCCCCACCACGGCATCGGGCGGCGCTCGAAGTGCTTCAGGGCCTTCAGCCGGAACTTGCGCATCCAGTCGGGCTCGGACTTGCAGCGCCGAGATCTCCTCGACCACGGCGGGCGACAGCCCGCGCTTCGGCTCGAAGACGGAGTGGTCGGCGTCCTTCCAGTCGAAGCGGTAGCCCTTCGAAAGCTCCTGGAGGTGCTCTTCCTGCGAGACGGCCATGACCTGCTCCCGGAAGATCAGCCGGGTGCTCCGGCCTCGTTGTCCAGGATACCTACCCGCTCGGAGCTAAGTCCACCGCCCGGGTAGGGAAATGGGCGATCGGGCGGCCGGCGGACCTCGTCCTAGAGGTCGTCCACCGCTCCCTGGATCCGCGACTCGAGGTCCTGCAGGGCCTCCCGGATCGACACCAGGCGTCGTGAGCCTCGGCCTTCGCCTCGCCGGTCGCGGCGTGTCGGCCTGCTGGCGGAGCGCCTCCGCCTTCGACCAAGGAGGTCCCGGTAGGTCTCGCGGGCCTGATCGCCCGTCTGAGCCGCGGCGTCGGCCAGACCCGCCTGCAGCTGCTCCACGCCCGAGCGGACCTGCTCGTAGCTCGAACGGGTGGCGCCGCTGATGGCATCGCCCGCCTGGGACAACGCTTCCTGCGCGGCGTTCGACGCCCTGCGCCACCCGGTCCTGGATCTGCCCACCGAGCTGGTCGGCCTGCTCGCAGGCGCTCGCGCGCCGAGCGCCAACCCGACGGCGACCACCAGCGACAACCCGATCCGCCTCACGTCTCCCTGCTCTACCGATCGCCGCGGCCGATGAGCATCGCACAGTGGATGCCCCGCGTGGTCGAGATCCCTGCTCACGCCACAGGAAGCGGAGGCCCGACGGCGAACGCCGTCCGGCCACCTAGGCTGCGAGAGGAGTGATGGTCCCTCGCGACTACTCGGCCTGGACCACTCGCCTGGAGCGTCCCGGTCCGGCACGTCGTACACGTGCCCTGAAACCGTCGTAGTCCGCGGGGATCTGGCTGAGCGAGCGGATCCGCTCGACGTCGTCCCGAACGCTCTGGTCCAGGTCGCGGAACGAGAGGAACTCCAGTTCGGACACGTCCTCGCCGGACCGCTCCCGGCGATGATCTCCGCCACCGCTTCATCGGTGAACTTCGCCATGCCGCAATCCGTGTGGTGGATCACGAGGAACTCGCGGGTCCTGAGCAGCCAGCTCGAGATCAGCAACGACCGGACCGCGTCGTCGGTCGCCCTTCCCCGGCGTTGCTGGATCACGTGCGCATCGCCGATGTCGAGCCCCAGTGCCTTCGCGGGGTCGATCCGTGCGTCGATGCAGGTCAGGACCGCGATGTTCCGAGCGGGTGGGATCTCGAGCTCACCCTTGTCGAACGACGCCGCGAACTTCTGGTTCGCCTCCACCACCGATGTCAGCTGTCCCATGATCACCCTTTTCTCGACCGGCGCGCCCGACGAGCGAGCCGTACTCGGTCCACGAGCCGTCGTAGTTCTTGACGTTCGGGTAGCCGAGCAGCTCCTGCAGGGCGAACCACGTGTGGCTCGAGCGCTCGCCGATCCGGCAGTACGCGATGACCTCGCGGTCGCCGGTGATGCCCTCGCCCTCGTACAGCGCCGCGAGCTCGTCGGCGCTCTTGAACGTGCCGTCCTCGTTGGCCGCCTTCGCCCACGGGATGTTCGCGGCCCCGGCGATGTGGCCGGGGACCTGCGCCTGCTCCTGCGGCAGATGGTCCGGCGCGAGCTTCTCGCCGCGGAACTCCTCCGGCGAGCGGACGTCGACGAACCCGGTCGCACCCCCACGCTTGCCGAGCACCTCATCGCGGAGCGCTCGGATCTCGTCGCGCTCGGCGCCCGGAGATCGAGAACCCGGATGCGGTCACCGACGGCGGGTCCTGCGTCGAGCTGGCGGCTCTCGAGCTCCCACTTCTTGCGGCCGCCGTTCAGGAGCTTCACGTTGTCGAACCCACGCAGCTTCAGCACCCAGTACGCGTACGCCGCGAACCAGTTGTTGTTCCCTCCGTACAGGATCACGGTGGTGTCGGGCCCGACCCCGGCCGCCGACAGGAGCTCGGAGAGCTCGGCCTGGTCGACGTAGTCGCGACCCACCTCGCGTGTGCAGGTCGGTCGTCCAGTTCCACCCGACCGCGCCCTCGATGTGGCCCTTCTCGTAGGCCTCGGTGTCCTCGTCCACCTCGATCACCCGGATGCCTGGGTCCTCCACGTGCTCTTCGAGCCAGTCGGTCTCGACGAGGCGCGTCGGGTTTGGCGTATCCCGCCATGTCCTGCTCCTTTCATCAGTCTGGCCGTCGTGTTCCTGGCATGGGGGTACCTGAAAGCGAGGCCGCCGCGCGGCCCCTCGGTTCGGTGTCTGGGAGTTCGGCCTAGCGTGACATCTCTCGGGCACCCGTGAGGCGCCCGGGCTCGGTACAGCCGCAGAGTCGTGCGGGGATCATCGCCGCCACCAGCCCTGCACATCTCGTCCGGACCACGAATCCGACCCCCGACTCGGGAATTGCAGGTGCAAGTCAACAGCCGTCGGTCGCGAGTGTCAACGGGGATCCGGCGTACCGGAGGAACTGACGGAACCGAGGGTCAGAAGTACCCGAGGGCGGCCTTGGCCTCCTCGGACATCATCTCGGGCGACCACGGCGGCCGAAGGACCATCTCGGCCTCGACCGAGGTCACACCGGGCACGTTCTCCAGGAACGACTGCATCTGGTGCTCGATCAGCGGCCCGATCGGGCAGCCCATCGTGGTCAGCGTGTACTCGATGTAGATCTTGCCGTCCTGGCTGATCTCCACGTCGTAGACCAGGCCGAGGTCGACGATGTTGACCCCAGCTCCGGGTCCATGACGCTGCTTGAGGGCCTCGCGAACGCTCTCCTGGGTCGCCGGGCCACCGTTCGACGAGCCCTCGGGCGCCGGGCCGCCGTTCGGCGTTCCGCCGGCCGGGGCGTGCTCCTCGTCGCGGTCGCCGAGATGTCCTCGTCCGCGATGGGTTCGTGCGTGGTCATCTCGTCCATCAGAGGTCGTTCCTTCGGAGTAGGTCTGCCTCTATCCTAAGGGACGATTCCCTAAGGAGGACCCGCTGACGGCCGATAGCCAACGCAAGCCCCGGGAGGAGGGTCCCATCCGCATCCTCATCGTCGACGACCATCCCGTCACGCGGGAAGGGCTGCACGCGGCCCTGGACCTGGCGAACGACGTCGTCGTGGTCGGCGAGTCCGACAGCGGGGAGGACGCCGTCGTGAAGGTCGGCGAGCCTCACCCCCGACATCGTCTTCATGGACGTTCGGATGCCGGGGATGAACGGGATCGAGGCCACCAAGGCGATCCGCCTGGCCTCGCCGACCACGCGGGTGATCCTGTTCACGGTCGACGAGTCCCGCGCCTCGATCTCCGAGGCGATCCAGGCCGGTGTCTCGGGCTACCTGTTGAAGGACGCCTCCGGCGGACGAGCTCGTGAACGCGGCGCGGCTGGCGCTCGAGGGCAAGGCCGTGATCCACCCCAGCTCACCCGGGCGTTCATCGAGGAGGTCCAGATCGCGCGAGAAGCGCGTGCGAGGCGCCGCCGCTCTCGCGGCGCGAGAAGGAGATCCTCCAGAAGGTGGCGTACGGCGCCACGACCAAGGAGGTCGCGCACGATCTCGGGATCTCCGCCGCACACCGTGAAGACGCACCTCGAGCGGATCTTCGAGAAGCTCGGGGCGAACGACCGCGCGCAGGCCGTGGCGATCGCGATCCGCAGCGGCCTGGTCGAGTAGCTCACGGGCCTAGGCCCTCCGCCCGAGCCCCCGTCCCCGCCTCAACCCCATCCGGCATCCGCCGATACCTCGCAGCACGATGCCCACGAAGGTGGTGGTGTGCGACACGCCCGACGGTCTCGCGCAGCTCCAGTACGTCCTGATCAAGTCCGGGGCCGCGCTGGAGATCGAGACCGTGACCGACGGCCTGCGGGCCGTCGAGGTCTCGGCGCGCATCCGCCCGGAACTCGTCGTCGCCGGCATCGAGGCCGAGAGCCTGTCCGGCGCCGAGCTCGTCCGGCGCCTGCTCGCCGTCAGCCCCGAGACCAAGCGTGATCTGCTGGGCGGACGCCTCGCCGCTGGTCGCCGCCGAGATGCTCCAGGCGGGCGCCGCGGCGTACGTCTCCAAGCGAGGACGGGGCCGAGGAGGTGTTCCGAGCGATGCGCGCGGTGCACGCCGGACCCGTCGCGCTCAGCCCCGGCGTCGCCGCCGACATCGCGACCCGCCTGCTCGACGAGTCGAACCGGGTCGAGACGCTCGAGACGACGATCGCCGAGATCAGCGACCAGCTCCAGATGATGTACCACCGCCAAGGCCGACTTCCTGGCCAACGTGTCCCACGAGCTCCGGACGCCGGTCACCGTCGCCAAGGGGATCGCCTACGTCCTGAAGAACCGCGGGATCCCCAAGGACGAGGAGGAGGAGTTCATCGGCCAGCTCGAGGCCTCGCTCGAGAAGCTCTCGATGCTGATCGAGGAGATGCTGATCGTCGCCGACCTGGACCGCGGCACGCTCTCGCTCGAGCTCCGCAGGTCGACCTCGCGCCGCTCCTTCGCCAGGTGGCCGACGAGAGCGCGCGACAGTTCCCGCGATCACGATCGAACGCGAGATCAACGAGACCCTCCCCGCGTCGGCCGACCCGATGCGGTTCATCGAGATCGTCCGGCAGCTCCTCGACAACGCGTGTCGCTACTCCCCGAGGATCAACCGGTGCTGCTGAAGGGCCGTCCGATGGACGAGGGCGTCGTGGTCTCGGTGACCGATCACGGCGAGGGGATGGCGCGCCAGACCGCATCGAAAGCGTTCGAGGAGCCGTTCTCGGCGGGCGAGGACATCCTGCGCAAGGAACGCGCGGGCGCGGGCGTCGGGCTGCACATGGCGCGGCAGCTCGTGGTCCAGCACGGCGGGATCCTGTGGGCCGACCCGCTGCCCTCGGGCGGCACCCGGGTGTCGTTCGTCATCCCGGCGCACGAGGGCGATCACGTGGGGCGGCCCGAGGACTTCGGCTCGGATCCGCTCGACGAGCTCCACTCGCTGTCGGGGCAGGACGGTGGGGCGACCGATCCGACCGACGAGGATCCGATCGCTCAGCCCAGCACCAACTCGAGCTCCTCGTAGCTCCGAGCGATCGTCGCGACCGACCGCAGCTCCGACCAGATCCGCGACGCCTCCTCCGCCGGTGAAGTCTCGCTCCTCGATCGGGATCTGCTCGAGCAGGACCGTCTGGACCCTGCCCTCGCGGTCGCGAGTGCGAGACGCAGGTTGGCCACGTTGCCCGGCCCGAACGGGCGCGTCGCACACGACGAGCAGGTCCGCCTCGGCCATCAAGCCGCCGGCACGCCTCCTCCGCCTCGGCGTCGATCGGGGAGAACGGCGGCACGCTCACCCGGACGAGGTTGAGCCGCTCGGCGACGTCCGCGTCGGTGTCCGACGCCATGGAGCACGCCGACGCTGACGTCGTACCCCGCCTCGGCGAGCCGGCGCAGGATCGGCGCGCCCCGACCGGCGCCCCCGACGACGTGCGCCCGACGCCCGAGCGGCGCCGCGGGCTCGCTCGGAACGCCGATCCGAACGCTCGGGCGTCCGGTCGCGGGGTCGGTCGAGACGTCCGCCTCCACCCCGTAGACCTCGCGGAGCAGCGCCGGCGTCACGACCGACGCCGGGGGCCCCGAGGCGACGACGGCCCCCGGTGCAGGGCGACCAATCGATCGCTGCGTCGAGGCGGCGAGGTTCAGGTCGTGGTGGATCGCGAGGACGGCCGTGCCCTCGAGCTCGGCGAGCCGGCGAACGATCGCGAGCAGGTCCAGGACGTGACGGACGTCCAGATGGGTGGTCGGTTCGTCGAGCATGAGGACGGGCGCGTCCTGCGCGAGCGCCTGCGCGAGGACGACGCGGCGCCGCTCCGCCGCCGGAGAGCTCGTCCACCGGACGGTCGGCCAGGTGCTGGACCTGGGTCGCGGCCATCGCCTCGCGCACCTTGGCCCAATCCTGCGGACCGCCGCCGCCCCAGCGCGTTCGGTACGGCGACCGCCCCATCAGCACGAGCTCGAGCGCCGTGAACGAGAACGCCGGGGCGACGTCCTGCGGCACGACCGCGACGAGCCGCGCGGCGTCGTGCGCGCTCATCCGCGTGAGGTCCTGGCCACCGACCCGGATGGACCCGGCGCTCGGCCTGAGCGTCCGGGACGCCACGCGGACGAGCGTGGTCTTGCCCGAACCGTTCGGGCCGACGAGCCCGACGATCTCGCCGGGGCCGACCTCGAGATCGACCTCACGCAGCACGGGCTCGCGGCCGTAGGTCGCCGACACGCCTTCGAGCACCAGCGCCGGTTCAGACACGCGCGCCCGCCTTCCTCCCCTCGCGCCGCAGCAGATAGATGAAGAAGGGACCGCCGATCAGCGCGGTCACCACCCCGACGGGCAGCTCGGACGGGCGCGACGATCGTCCGCGCGATCAGGTCGGCCAGGATCAGCAGCGATCGCGCCGCCCAGCACCGAGGCCGGCACCAGCCGCCGATGGTCCGACCCGATCACCAGCCGCAGCAGGTGCGGCGTCATCAGGCCGACGAACCCGATCACGCCGTGCCACCGAGACGGCCGCGGCCGCGAGCAGCGCGCCCACCGCGATCGAGGTCCGCTTGAGGCGGTCGAGCTCGACGCCGAGCTGGGCGGCCCGTTCCTCGCCGAGCGAGATCAGGTTCAGCTCGTGCGCGACGAGCCACGCGCCGGCCACGCCGACCGCGACGACGGGCAGGACGATCTCGACCGAGCGCCAGCCCTGCGCGACGAGGCCGCCGAGGAGCCACGCGTAGATGTCGCGGATCTCCTCGCCCGAGAACGACATCACGAGCGACATGAAGCTCGAGATGACCGCCGCGATCGCGATCCCCGCCAGCAGCAGCGTCGCGACCTGGACCGCGGGGCCGATCCTGGCCAACCGGTAGACGACGAACGCCGTCGCGATCGCGCCCGACGAACGCGGCGAGCGGGACCGCGAACGCGCCGAGCGACCCCGCCCCGACCGTGACGATCACGAGCACGGCGCCGAGCGCCGCGCCCGAGGAGACGCCGATGATCGCGGGGTCCGCGAGCGGGTTGCGGAACAGGCCCTGGAACACGGCGCCCGACGCGGCGAGCGCGCCCCCACGATCGCCGCGAGCAGCACCCTCGGCAATCGGAGCTGGAACACGATGACCTCGGCCGCCCGGCTCACGTCCTCGGGCCGCAGCGGTGAGACCGAGCTTCCAGGCGATCAGCCGGATCGTCTCGATCGGCGAGATCCACACGGCGCCGACCGCCACCCCGACGAGGAACGCGGCGATCAGGGCGGCGACGAGCCCGAGCGATCACACGCCGGTACGGGACGGCCCGGCGCATCGTCAGTCGAAGGCCTCGGGGTGCAGCGCCTCGGCCATCAGCCGCAGCCCTCCACGATCCGGGGGCCGGGCCGTTCGGCCAGGCTCGAGTCGATCGCGACGACGCGCCCGGCGGCGACGGCTGAGATCGCCTCGAACCCCGGCCGCTTCGGCGACCGCCTTCGGACCCGCGCCGGACTCGGAGGAGACCAGGTAGACGTCCGGGCTCTGGTCGACGAGGTCCTCGACCGACCACTGCGGGTACTGCTGCCCCGCCGACGAGGTCACGGGATCGCACCCGGCGCGTTCGAGCAGGTCGTAGATGAACGTGTCCGGCCCGACCGTGTAGAGCGGCGGATAGAAGGTCTCGTAGAAGCACGTGACGCCTCGGCGTGCTGGCGATCGCCGACTCCACCTCGTCGGCCTGCGCCTGGAGATCGTCGACGACCGCGGTCGCGGCATCGTCCGCGCCGGTGATCTCGCCCCGCGACCTCGATGTCGTCCATCAGGTCGTCGAGGTTCGTCGCGTCGAGCGTCACGACGGGAACGTCGAGATCGCGGAGGCGACGCTTCCACTGGTCGCCGCCCTTGATCGTCAGGAACAGGTCCGGCTCGAGCCCACACCACCTGTTCGATGTTCGGATCGACGCCGAAGTCGCCGGCCCCGCCGACCTCCTCGATGTCGGCGGCCTCGGGCGGGTAGTCGTCGAACGACCCCGAGACGCCGACGAGCTCGTCGCCGAGACCGAGCGCGAACACGATCTCGGTCATCGACGGCGCGAACGTCACGATCCGCTGCGGCGGCGCGTCGATCGTCACCGACTCGCCGTCGTCGTCGGTGATCGTGACCGGGAACGAGGTCGAAGGACCGGTCGTCGCCGTCGGTCCCGAGACCGTCGGCGTGACGGTGGGATCGTCGCCGCAGGCCGCGACGAGCAGCGACAGGGCGAGCAGCGACAGCACCAGGGTGGAGCGGATGGGTCTCACGCGCGTCTCCCTTCGTGCGAAGGACGACCCGTGGGTTCCTCCAGGGCAGGTCTCCTGGCTCCTGGATCACCGCTCCCCGACCCTTCCCGGGACCATCCGGTCCCAGTGGCTCTCGTCGGGTTCGCTCCCCGGTCACAGTGGCGCGACCGCGCCGGCTTCTCACCGGCTTCCCTCTTCGCGACCCCGGGATCCGCCCGGAGCCGCTCCGGTCCGCACGACGAGCGCCGTCCGGACCACCCTGAGGGCTCTACCTATGCAGTTGAGCGGATGCTAACCCAGCCGGCCGACGCGGGTATCGGGTAGGGGAACTACGCGAGTAGCGGGACTCGGAACCGCGGGTCTATGCTGCCGACGGGATCGGCGGAGTGCGGAAACTCTTCGGGAGTCTCGTGATAGCGCTCGTCGCTGTGGCATGCGGCGAGGCGGCAGCCACGCCGCCACCGGGTCCGGGCACCTCGGGGCTCCTGATCCGACAGTCCCCGAGTCCGTTCATGGAGGTCTCGGCCGGGCCCGTGTCCGCGCTGATCCCCGATGAGTGGGAGCCCCGCCTGGCCGGTCCGATCGACGACCCGCGCCAGGGATCGTCGCCGGACCCCGACCCCAGGCGTGGAGGGCCGACCGGCCACCGCTCGAGGGGCTCGCGGCGATGTGGATCGACGGGACCGCGGTCGGCGTCCCGTCGGACTACTACTACCTCGCGGCCACCGGTCCGGCGCTGGACGTCCTCACCGGGTCCGAACAGTGCCGCGCGACCCGACGGTACATCGTGGCCCGGCACCTGCCGGCGTTCGCGCACGGGGCGCCCGACTCACCGCGGCGACTACGTCGCTCACGGGCTCGGCACCTGCACCGTCGGCGACCGGCCGACGCGGTGGGCGTACTTCGTGGCCGCCCCGGGCTACGGCCCTCTGCGCGAGGTCGGGATCCCGAGCTCGGGACTGTACGTCGTCGTCGCCGTGATGCCCGCGTCCCCGCGCGCCTCGTTCCTGCTCAACCGGCTGCTCCGGCGCACCGAGTTCAACGGCTCGTCGGTGGCCGACATGCTCGAGGCGGCCGCGTCGGTCTCGGCGCCCGCCGACCCGGCCTGACCCGGCGCGGTCCAGACCTTCACCGAGGAACCGCTCAGCGCGGCGAGCGGTCCACGAACGGCGTCGTCACGACCGTCGCCGGCGACCGTGCGGCCGCGGATGTCGATCTCGACCGCGGCCCCGCGCTCGAACGCGTCCGCCGGCGAGAGGTACGCGAGCGCGATCCCGTGACCGAGCAGCGGCGAGAACGTCCCGCTCGTCACCTCCCCGATCGTCCGACCGTCCGCGAGCACCGGGCTGGTGCGAACGCGGGATGTGGCGCCGGTCGGCGGTCGCGAGGCCGCGGAGCAGGCTCGGCAGGCCCTCGCTCGCGCTGACGTTCGAGCGCGTCGCGCCCCACGAACGGACCCTTGTCGAACGAGACCGCCCACCCGAGCCCGGCCTCGAGCGTCGTCCGGTCGGGGCCGAGATCCTGCCCGTACAGCGGGTACCCCATCTCCAGACGCAGCACGTCGCGCGCCCCGAGCCCACACGGCTCGAGGTCGAAGGGGCGTCCCGCCGTGACGATCGCGTCCCAGAGCTCGGTGGCGATCGCGGCGTCGGCGAACAGCTCGAACCCCCGCTCCCCCGTGTAGCCCGGTCCGCGCGAGCACGACCTCGGTCCCGTGCCAGTCGACCACCCGGACCCGCGCGGAACGGGAGCTCGACCGCCGTGCGCCAGAGCTTGCTCACCACGGCGTGCGACCTGGGTCCCTGCACGCCCGAGGAAGCACCAGCCGTCGTGGTCGACGACCTCGGCCCCGGCCGAGCGCACCGCGGCGACGACCTCGTCCTTGTTGGCCGCGTTCGGGACCAGGAACCAGCGCTCGCCGGCGAGGCGGTAGACGAACAGGTCCTCCTCGACGCCGCCGTCGCTCGTTCAGCAGGTGGTGGTACTGGGCCCGGCCGACGTCGACCTTGCGCGAGGTCGTTGGTCAGCAGGCCCTGCAGCGCCCCGAACGCCGAGGCGCCCACGACGTCGACCTTGCCGAGGTGGCTGAGGTCGAACAGCCCGACGCGCTCTCGGACCGCGCGATGCTCGGACAGCACGCCCCGGTACTCGATCGGCATCAGCCAGCCGCCGAACGGCCCGAGCTTGGCCCCGAGGCTCCGATGCAGCTCCTCCAGCGGCCCGTGCCGCGTGTCGGGCGCGGCTGGTGGTGCTCGGTCACGGCCGCGTCATCCTACGTTCGGGGAGACGTCGCACGGAACCGCGGTAGCATGGCCGTTCGGATGTCCGACGTCTACGACGTAGTCGTGATCGGCTCGGGGACAGGGGGCTACTCCTGCGCCCTGCGAGCAGCGCAGTTGGGCAAGCGGGTCGCGATCGTCGAGCGCGACGAGCGCCTGGGCGGCACCTGCCTGCTGCGCGGCTGCATCCCGACCAAGGCGCTGCTGCAGTCGGCCGCGGTGATGGACACCGTCAACCGCTCCGAGGAATGGGGCATCAAGGCCTCGGGCGAGCCCGACTGGACGCAGGTGCAGGCGTTCGAGAACAAGATCGTCGACAAGCTCGTGTCCGGGCTCACCGGTCTGGTGAAGGCTCGCGAAGATCGACGTGATCCGAGGTTCCGCGGTCCTGCAGGCGGGGCCCACCGTCGAGGTCGACGGCCGAACGATCGACCGCCGCCGACGTGGTCGTCGCCACCGGGTCGCGTCCCAAGCTCCTGCCGGGTCTGGAGGTCACGCCCGGATCATCACGAGCGACGAGGCGCTGCTGGTACGCCGAGATCCCGTCGTCGGCGGTCGATCATCGGCGCGGGGGCGATCGGGCTCGAGTTCGCGAGCTTCTACCGCTCGATGGGCGCCGACGGTGACGATGGTCGAGGCGCTCCCGCGCGTCGCGCCGCTCGAGGACGAGGACCTGTCCAAGGAGATCGCCCGCGCGTTCCGCAAGCGCGGGATCGCCACCCACGCCGGCGCGAGCGTGACCGGCGTGACGGACACGGGCGACCACGTCGAGGTCGCGTTCGAGGCCGAGGGGACCGCCCAGACCGTCACCGCCGACGTCTGCCTGGTCGCCGTCGGTCGCGGACCGGTCACCGACGGTCTCGGGCTCGAGGAGGCCGGCGTCGAGCTCGACCGCGGGTTCGTCAAGGTCGACGGCCAGCTGCGGACGACCGCCGCCCACGTGTGGGCGATCGGCGACGTCGCAGCCACGCCGCTCCAGCTCGCGCACGTCTCGTTCACCGAGGGCTACGCCGTCGCGGAGCGCATCGCCGGCATCCCGGTCCCCGAGATCGACTACACGCAGATCCCACGCGTGACCTACTGCTCGCCCGGAGATCGCCTCGCGTCGGCATCACCGAGGCACAGGCCGTCGAGCGCGGCCACGAGATCGTGGTCGAGCGGTTCAACTTCCAGGGCGTCGGCAAGGCGAACATCGTGGCCGAGGGCGGGCTCATCAAGATCGTGGCCGCCAAGGACGGCCCGGTGCTCGGCGTCCACATGGTCGGCCCGCACGTCACCGACCTGATCTCCGAGTCGATGCTCGCGGTCGCGTGGGAGGCCGTCCCCGCGGAGGTCGCCGCGCTGATCCACCCCACCCGACGCTGTCCGAGGGCGTCGGCGAGGCCTTCCTGGCGCTCGCCGGCAAGCCCCTGCACGGAGCCTGATCGTGGCGACGAAGGTCGAGAAGCAGAAGCTCGCGGCGGAGGACTGGCGCGTCGGCCTGTCCGACGAGCAGCTGCGCGACCTGCTGTACATGCTCAAGCTCTGCCGGTACTTCGACGAGCGGATGGAGGCCCTGTACCGCCAGGGCCGGCTGCCCGGGCGCGATCTACTCCGGTCGCGGCCAGGAGGGCACGCACGTCGGGGTGACCGCCGCGCTGCGCAGAGGACGACTCGCTGTTCCCGACGCACCGCGACCTGTCGGCGCAGCTCACCAAGGGTCTGGACCTGAACCGCGTGATGGCGCAGTTCTGGGGCCGGATCGACGGCTACACGCGCGGGCGCGACGGCAACAGCCACGTCGGCGACTGGCAGGAGAACCGGACGTGGACGGTGATGTCGCATCTCCCGATCGCCTACCCGGTCGCGTGCGGCGCGGCGCTCGCGTACAAGCATGCGCGGCGAGCCGCGGGTCGCGCTGGCGATCTGCGGCGACGGCGCCACGTCGAACGGCCGGTGGCACGAGGCGCTCGAACATGTCGGCGATCCACCAGCTCCCGGTCGTGTGGGTCGTGAACAACAACCAGTACGCCTACTCCACGCCCAACCCGCTCGAGTTCCCGGTCCCGACGATCGCCGAGCGCGCCGGCGCGTACGGCATGCCGGGCGTCCGCATCGACGCGCAGGACGTGCTCGACGTGTACGGCGGCTCGCGCACGACGCGGTCGAGCGCGCCCGCGACGGCGGCGGGCCGACGCTGATCGAGTGCGTCTCGCTGCGCTGGCGGGGACACGCCGGTCACGACCCGCGAAGTACGTCCCCAAGGAGCTGCTCGAGGAGTACATGCGCGAACAAGGACCCGGTGAAGCGGTTCGAGGAGCTGCTGAGTCGCGCAGGGCGTCGTGAGCGAGCAGGACGTCGACCGATCTGACGAGCGGATCGGGCAGGCGTTCGAGGCCGGCTACGAGTACGCGCTGTCCTCGCCGTTCCCCGAGCCCGGCGACGTCACCAAGGGCCTGTACACCGACGACGGCTACTGGGCCTCCGAGCCCGGCCGCGGCGGCGGGACCGAGGCCTGATGGCGACCGAGGCCAGTCGAGGCGTCCGCGGCCGGCCACGGCGCCGAGCCGCGGGGCAAGCGGACCGACGACGGCGAGGCGACCTACCTGGTCGCGATCGCCGAGGCGCTGTGGGAGGAGATGGAGCGCGACGAGCGCGTCTTCCTGCTCGGCGAGGACATCGGCGTCTACGGCGGCGCGTTCAAGGTGACCGAGGGCTTCATCGAGCGGTTCGGCCCGGACCGCGTGATGGACACGCCGATCGTCGAGGAGACGATCGTCGGCGACCGCGCTCGGCGCGGCGATGGAGGGCCTGCGCCCGGTCGCCGAGTTCCAGTACGCCGACTTCATGTCGAGCGGCTACGACGAGATCACGACTGCGCTCGCGCGGTACCACTACCGCAGCGGGCGTCCCGGTCCCGGTGGTGCTGCGCGGACCCGTCGGGCGGCGGCGTGCGCGCGTCGAGCTTCCACTCGACGAACCCCGAGCCGTGGTTCGCGCACGCGCCCGGGCTCAAGGTCGATCTGCCCGGCGTTCCCCTCGGACGCCAAGGGCCTGCTGAAGGCGGCGATCCGCGACGACAACCCGTGCGTGTTCCTCGAGCACAAGTGGATCTACCGGCGGATCAAGGAGATCGTGTCCGACGACCCCGACTACCTCGTCCCGATCGGCAAGGCCGACGTCAAGCGCGAGGGCACCGACGTCTCGATGATCGCGCTACGGCGACGATGGTGCACCTGGCGCTCGAGGCCGCCGAGACCCTGGCGGACGAGGGCATCCAGGTCGAGGTGCGTCGACCTTCGCACCGTCTAGCCGCTCGACGAGGAGGCGATCCTCGGCAGCGTGACGAAGACGAGCCGCGCGGTCGTGCTCTACGAGTCCAGCGCTACCTCGGGACGGGCGCCGAGGTCGCGTCGCTGATCGCCGAGGAGGCGTTCGAGTCGCTGGACGCGCCGGTCGATGCGGCTCGCGCCGCCGCACGTCCCGGTGCCGTTCTCCCCCCGCTCGAGGACGCGTACCTGCCGCAGGTGTCCGACATCGAGGACGCCGTCCGCAAGCTGTCCGCGTGGTGAACCTGGAGGCCGGATGACCGTCGTCAAGATGCCGCAGCTCGGCGAGACCGTCGATCGAGGGAACGATCCTGAAGTGGCTCAAGCAGGAGGGCGACCAGGTCGCGCTCGACGAGCCGCTGTTCGAGATCTCGACCGACAAGGTCGACACCGAGGTGCCGTCGTCCGCCGCCGGGGTCACTCGTGACGAAGATCCTGGTGGCGGAGGGCGAGACGGTCGCGGTCGGCACGGAGCTCGCGCGAGATCGCCGACGGACGGGGCGGGCTGGTGCCGCGGCCTCGGGCAGCTGCGGCGCAGCTCGCTTCGGACGGCGCCGCGGAAGCCGAGACCTCGTCTGCGACCGCCGGTGGCGCCGATGCCCCCTCCGCCTCGGCACCACCCGCGGCCGCGCCGGCTGCCGCCATCGGCCGCCAGCGCCGGTTGCCGCTCTACGCAGACCGTCGCGCCGCCTGCGGATCGGGGCCGCGGTCGCAGATCTTGTCGCCGCTCGTTCGGAAGCTGGCGACGGAGCACGGCATCGACCTCGCGCAGGTGAGCGGGACCGGGACGGGCGGGCGGATCACGAAGAACGACGTGCTGGGGTTCGTGGCGTCTCGGCGGGCCGGGCGCCGGCCGCCGTCGGGCGACGGCACCCGCTCCCGCTGCGCAGCCCGCTGCCGGCAGTGCGGCCGCGCCGCCGCGGTGCGCAGGTCGCGCCGGTCGCCGTGCGGGGGGCGCCGAGGAGATCGTGCCGGTCTCGCACATCCGCAAGGCGATCGCGCAGCACATGAAGGCGTCGCTCGAGATCTCGGCCCGCGCCTGGAACGCCGGTCGAGGTCAACATGGAGAACGTCGCGCCGCCTGCGCGAACGGCGCCAAGGACGCGTTCAGCGGCGCGCGAGGGCTTCAGCCTCACGTACATGCCGTTCGTGACGCGGGCGGTCTGCCGAGGCGCTGCTGCGCCCACCCGATGGTCAACAGCGAGCTCCGCGGCGAGGAGATCGTCGGTCAAGCACTTCGTGAACATGGGGATCGCCGTCGAGCTACGACGAGGGCCTCATCGTCCCGGTCGTGAAGGGCGCCGACACGATGAACCTGCTCGGGATCGCGCGGGCGATCAACGACCTCGCGACGCGGGCGCGCGCGCAAGCAGCTGCAGCCCGACGAGGTGCACGGCGGCACGTTCACGATCACGAACCCGGGACCGTTCGGCTCGATCGATCTCGGTGCCGATCATCAACCAGCCGCAGACCGGCGATCCTCGGCGTTCGACGCCGATCGAGAAGCGCGCCGGTCGTGATCGACGACGCGATCGCGATCCGGCACATGGTCTACATCTCGATGTCGTGGGACCACCGGCGTGATCGACGGCGCGCTCGCCTCGCAGTTCCTCGCGCGGGTCAAGCAGAACCTCGAGACGTGGGACTTCGCCGAGGACCTCGGGCTCTGACGCGCCGTGGCACGCCTGGATCCGGCCCGCCGGGCTCGTCGACTACGACGCCGCGAACGCGCGAGATGCACGACCTCGCCGAGCGGCGCCTCGCCGGCGAGATCCGCGGACACGCTGATCCTGCTCGAGCATCCCCCGGTCTTCACCGGCCGGCCGCCGCGTGGCAGCCCGACCACCTCGTGTGGACCGAGGAGCGGATCGCGGCCGCCGGCGCCGAGCTCCGGTTCATCGATCGCGGCGGCTCGCTCACGTTCCACGGCCCCGGGCAGCTCGTCGGGTACCCGGTCCTCGATCTCGGGCCCCGGCCCGACGCCGATGCGGTTCGTGCGCGAGCTCGAGGAGGTCGTGATCCGCGCCTCGCGCCGACGTCGGCGTCGAGCTCCACCGCAGCCGACGTCCAGACCGGCGTGTGGTCCGGACCGAGCAAGGTCTGCGCGATCGGCGTCCGGCTGATGCGGATGCGGGTCTCGCTGCACGGGTTCGCGCTCAACTGCGACGACCGACCTGTCGTGGTACGACGCGATCGTCGCCGTGCGGGCTCGCCGGCGAGGGCGTGACGTCCCTGACCCGGCTCGCCGGGCGCGAGATCACCGTGGAGGAGATGGCGCCGCTCGTCGCCCGCCGGTTCGAGGAGGTGTTCGAGCTCAGCCTGGACTCCAGAAGCGATCGAGGCCATGGCCGAGCGGGGTGATCCGACGCCCTCTCCGGCGAACGCCACGGCGTGCGCGACGATCGGATCCACCCGCGCGGCGACGCGTGGGTTCGAGGTCGCGCGTCGAGCACTACGCAGCGCGGGACGCCCGACGCTATCCGACGACGCCGTGACCTACCCTCGTGCGCGAGCTCTGCGATCGCGCGAGGATCGCGACGTCGTCGAGCTGGGCGCGGGGACCGGCAAGTTCACCGAGCTGATCGTGCACACCGGGCGCGAGGATCAACGGCCGTCGAGCCCGTCCCGGCGATGCGCGTCGCGCGCTGGAGCGCAACTGCCCCACCGTCACGCGTGCTCGACGGCACCGGCCGAGGCCATCCCGTCGCCGAGGACGGCGCGTTCGATGCGGTCATCGCGGCCGCGGTCGCTTCCACTGGTTCGACGGCGCCATCGCGCGCTGCCCGAGATCCATCGCGTCCTGCGCCCCGAGGGCGCGCTCGGCACTGATCCTGGAACGTCCGGGACGAGGCCGAGCGACTGGTCCGAACGGCTGACGCGACGATCTTCGACCGGCTGGCCGGCCGAGGGCGCGCCCCGGTACCGATCCGGGCGCTGGCGCGAGGCGTTCGAGCAGACCGAGCTCTGTTCGGACCGCTGCACCACCGCGCTGGCGTACCACGTCCACCACGTGACGCCCGAGGCGTTCCTCGATCGCGTGCTCTCGGTGAGCTACGTGGCCGCCGCCTCCGACGACGAACGCGCGCGCGTCCGCGCCGAGGTCGAGGAGCCTGATCGCGACCGACCCCGAGCTCCGCGGCGACGAGATCGCGATCCCGTACCGGACGGACGTGTTCTGGACCCGGCGACGGTGAACGCCGGCGCGCGATCAGACGCCGGCGACGAGCGTGTACCGGGGCCGCTGTTCGAGCCAGCCGAGCGGCCACGGCTCGTGGAGCTTGCCCGCCCACTCGACGTCGCGCAGGCGTTTGATGCGCACCGCCGACCAGCCGGCCTCGTGGACCGCGTCGATCAGCGGGACGGGCGAGGGCAGGCGCGCGAGCGGCAGCTCGGCCAGCACCTCGTCCGGGTACGGCGCGTGGTGGTCGTCCCCCACGCCGCATGAACCGGCGGAGCCACTCGGCCGCGAGGTCTTGGCCTTGCGACGGAGGTCGTCCTCGCCCCAGACGCCCTCGAACAGCACGAGGCGTGCTCGACACCTCGCGCCACCGCGCGAGCGCGCTCACCGGATCGGGCAGCGTCCACAGGACGTGCCGCTCCATCACGGCGTCGAACGGTCCCTCGGGCGGCTCGGTCCCCGAACCGACGACGAACCGCATCCGCTCGTCCAGCCCGCGCTCCTTGGCCTTGAGCTCGGCCCGGCCCAGCATCCCGGTCGACAGGTCGAGCGCCGTGACCTCGTAGCCGAGCTCCGCGGCGAGCAGCGAGAGCGCGCCGGTCCCCGCGCCCACGTCCAACACCTTCGAGCCGGGTCCGGGAGCGCCTCGGCGAGGGCCTGACGCCACGCCGCCGCCTCGAGCGGATCCGAGATCGCGTGCGAGCGC
>ERZ1370068.9931-contig-8673_pt1 | contig 34073 bp, 55 predicted proteins | sample MGYA00561227_ERZ1370068 | MGnify/ENA primary metagenome ERZ1370068 (study PRJEB38410, sample SAMEA6850437) | metagenome | study: Metagenomic assessment of the ecological functions of the soil: analysis of the soil microbiota associated with the...
TCGACGACGCTGGTGGTGATGTGCGGTCAGCAGGGACCAGGCCGAGGGCCGCGCTGGCGCGGCTGACGGTCCTGCTGGGTGATCTCGGGTTGGAGCCCAAGGCATCCAAGACCCGCATCGTGCATCTGGTCGAAGGCGGTCAGGGAGTGGATTTCCTGGGCTTCCACAATCGGCTGGTGCGCGGGCGGACTCCCCGGTCGGCGCATTTGGTGTTCCTCGGTCGCTGGCCCGCGCGTAAGGCTATTACCCATGCCAGGCAACGGATTCGGGCGATCACCGCCCGGTCCCGCCTGCTGGTGCCGGTCGAGTGGATCGTGCGGAGGAACTCAACTTGTTCCTGCGCGGATGGGCGGGGTATTTCCGCTTCGGCAACTCCGCACTGATACTCGGCCAGATCAGGAACTATGCCTTGACCCGGCTCGCGCTGTGGCTGTCCAAGCGGGGCAAAACGCCGCCGAGCTCGGGGTTGGGGGATGACCCAGGTGTTAGCATCACCGAACCACCTGGGCCTGATCAGCCTTGATGGGATCGTCGTCCCGCCCAGGCCGTTTCGGGCCTGAAAGCCGAACGCCGCCGGTGAAGAACGTCGGTAAGCCGTGTGCGGGAGAACCGCATGCACGGTTTGACGGGCGGGGGCTGAAACGGAAGCGATACCGGCCACGGTTGAAGCGAAAAGCTGCCTGCGGGGAAACCCCGGGCAGGAGCGCCAGACCTACAGCCGAACCATTCGCCACCGCGCCAGCCCCCGACCCTCTAAGATCCAGGGCTGGTCCCCTGTGTTGCGGGCCGTTCCGTTAAATACCTCCCCGGGTATCGTTGCGCCTGTCACCAGAACTGAGGAGACAGCCTCGTCGGCGAGCGGCCCGAGCTGCTTGACGACGGTCGCTCCACCTGCAGCCAGTCAGACCATCTCGGGCACACGCAGGTGTGCGACCGCCAACTCGAAGTCGCACTGGTCGAGCACCTCTGCGTTTGCTTCCTGGCTGCCCGTGGCTCTGATCCTGTCCAACTGGTCCTTGTTCCGCTCCATCGCTTCGGCGTTGTCGAAGGTCGCCGCGGCCACGCCACGACCGGACGCTCGGTCGACGAGCAGGCTGGCACTGCAGAATCCCTCCAGCTCCTCGAGGGCGGGCAGGATAGTCGTCTTGTAGAAGTCGATGCCTCGGTCGATCTGATCCGGATCGACCTTGACCCAGGTGGCTCGGACACAGGCGCCCTCACCCGCGCGGTGCTCGCGGTGCATGGCAGCGATCTCCCATTCCTCGACCTGCGCTGCTACCACCCAAAAGCTCCGCGGCCCGGTCACGAATCGGCCGAATGGACTCCTCGCTTGCGCGCATCGCCTCCTCGGACTCCCAGGAGGTGGTAACAATGCAGCGGCCGGACGTTCGGTCGACCAACAGGGACAAGCCGACGCACCCGTCGATGCCCTCGAGCGCGGGCATCACGCTGTCGCGCGTATGCGCGATACCGGCGTCAATGGACGAGGGCTGCGCCTGGATGGTGGTGCTTCGTGCGTACATGATCTGCCTCCGTTGTATGTGGGGCAGCGTCTCGACGGCGCCGCCGGACCACTTCATCGTCCTCCCACAGGCAAGGCATGGCAATGGGTGGCGGGTGTCAGCCTGATGGCAATTCGGATTCGCTGAAATCCACTGCGCGCCCGAACAATACGTGGTTCATAAACACGTGACTAATGAGTTCTGAGCTCCGGCAGTAGGAGCGCGCTGTCTCCGAACTCATGCCAGAGGTATCCGTGCTCGACCGCTTCCTGGTACGCCGTGATGAGATCGTCAGGACCGGCGACCGCCTCGGAGCAGTAGCAGGTGCGAGGCAGCCCGCGTCGTGCCAACCGGTGATCAGGCCGTCGACCACGCGCACTGGCCGATCCGGCCCCAGGACGAGATCGGTCCAGCCGTCGGCCGCATGCACTGAGCCGCTGGTGGTTGTGGCGGACTCGAGGGCGCGGGTCGCCGTCGTGCCGACCGCGATCACCCGCCGGCCGCCGGTCGCGTCAGGTTCACCAACCGAGCGGTGGTCAGCGGGACGTCGAACAACTCGGCGGCATGCCGGTGGCTCGCCGGCTTCTGCGGAGGAGACGCCGGCGTGCAGCGTGATTGGGGCGATCGTAATGCCGGAACTGATCAGGAGTGACGAGTTCGGTGCTGAAAGGCCGAGCCGCACTGGCCATCTCCGCCGCTGTCCCGGGCAGGCGGGCGAACACCATCTGGTAGTCGCTGAGCGGCCATTGCCGTGGGACGTACGAGTAGCGGATCGGTCGTCCGTGCCGGGCGAGGTAGACGCATGACGTCGCCTTCGATCACCAGCGCGTGGGCGGTCCACAATCGGCTGCTCGTGATGCCGTCTTCGAGGTACGGCGAATGCACGACGAGCGCGGCACCGTCAGGTGGATCGACGCGCTCGCCAGGCCGAATGTTCGTGCAGATGTCAGTTGCGGTCCTGCCGGCCTGAGTTCGACTACACCCAGACCGTGATCGCCGCGGGCGGTGCGGAAATGGACGGCGGTGATCGGCTGGCCGCTGCGACTTCCCGTCGACCGCGGCGGGCAGTCGTCGCGGAGTTGTTCACTACCAATAGGTCGCCGGGGCGCAGGTATTCACGAGATCGGCGAACCGGGAGTGGCTAGATTGCCGCTCGGTTGGGCGACGAACAACTTGACCCGGTCGCGGGCTCACGCCGTGCCTCCGGCGGTTCGGTGGCGTCGGGTGGGGGAGCGATCGGAGGTGGGTGTGCGGGATCGCGAGGGGTCATGGTGCGCTCCGGCCACGGCATGTCATGCGCAGGGCCGGCCTGGTAGCGGCCGGCCGCCGGCCTGAGTGTCGAGCTGTCAGGAAATCGCGGGCACGACGGACTCGGGTCTGCGCGGTCGGAGATGTCCTCGCCCGGGAACGCAGCCTGATGCATTTCGGTGCGCATGTCGCCTGGATCGAAGGCGTAGACGCCGACGACAGCGTTGTTCTCAACTGCAAGAATCGCGGAGGCTCGATCGAGGCGTTTGACGAGCCGTATCCGCCCCAGCTTCGTTACGCCTCAATCGCCGCGTCCGACGTGAGGTTCACGATCACACACCGTGGGTCTGGGCAGCGCCGGCAGCGCTATCCATGGATCGAGGCAAGTGGCGCGAAAACATTCACGTCGTCACACGGCTCTGCAAGTCAACCGGCGGGTGAGTCGGCGAGCTTCGGCTGCGGGCTGGGGCCGAGTCGGCTGGCGTTGTTGACCAGCAGGCTGAGCGATCCGGCGTTGATTGCGGCGTCGACCAATGCGGCGCGGTGGGATGCGTCGGTGACGTCGCCTGCGATGGCGATCAGCCGCGGTGAGTTGAACGCGACGGCCGCGGCGTCCAACTCCGCCTTGCGGCGAGCGTCCGCAACGACGGTCCAGCCGCGCTCGAGAGAGCGCGGCAGTGAGCGCCCAGCCCAACCCACGCGAGGCGCCCGTAACGATTGGCGGCGTTAGTGGTTTCGGATCGACTCATACGGGCATACTGACAGTTAAAGTTAACTTTTAAGTCAACGGGCTCATAGAGTGAGGTGCGTCACATGGACAGGGCAGATCTGCTCACGGTCAGCGAAGTGGCGAATCGAAGCGGCTTCGCACCATCGGCAATCCGGTTTTACGAGAAGGAGGGCCTGATCAGGCGTCGCGAACGGCCGGTGGTCAGCGGCGATTTCCGAGCGAAACATGTTGCGACGCCTCGCGTTCATCCGCGCCGCCCGTAACGTCGGATTGACGCTCGAAGAGGTCGCCGCCGCGCTCGGACATGTTGCCTGGCAGCCGCACCGCGACCCGCGCAGACTGGACCCGGTTGTCGAAGGATTGGCGTGCGCGCCTAGACGACCAGATCGTGGGGCTGATCGCGCTTCGCGACAGTCTGGATTCCTGCATCGGCTGCGGCTGCCTCATCACTGAAGCGATGCGCGATCTCCAACCCCGCGGATACCGCTGGCGGTCGCCGGACCCGGCGCAGTCTATCTACCGAAGTCCTTGCGGCGAGGAGCGATTAGCCGACGGCGTTGAGAGGCTGCCGCGACAGAGAGGATCGTCGTCGATCGCATCGCCGACGACCGGCGGCCCGGCGAACCCTGCTTGAGCCGCATTCATTTCCGTTTACCCTTGAGAGGAAGCGCCGTCGGCGACGTGCGAGGCGGGGAGGAGTGGTCCAGTGGACGGGTTCAAGCGCGCGGCGTTGGCCGCGACCGTATCGAGAGTCGCCGTTAGTGCCGATCGCAATTTTGGCGATGGCTATTTGGCCGGTAGCCGGATCAGCGGTTGCTGCACCGCCAGCCACCCAAGTGATCACAGCGTTTCCTGTCGGCCTGAATGGGGAACCGGTCACCGGCTTACCAGGAGGCCCCGTCCTGAGGCAACGTCACCGCCGTTAGTGACTGTACGACGCCATCGCTGTCGGCCGTGGGAGACGACATCTACGCTTGTTCACCGAGCGCCGCGGAGTGCCGACCCGTGCTGGGCGTCAACGCCGGGATCGCTGTTGTGCGTGGACAACCCGTGGGACAAGCGCCTGCATCGGGTGACCTATGGCGGTCCGCTGCCGCATGTGCAACCCGGCGCTATAGCAGATCCTTTCGCGCTAGTTCTGATGACGGCACGCGCTGTCGGCTTCGCAACGGCGGAGCGTGGGGTGGACGGGATGACGGTTACGTCGGCGTGTACGGCTGCGTGGAGCCGCCGACTCAAACCTTGCGGTCCTGTGGTTTGCCCAGCCAGGGCCCCGGTACCTGTGTCGATCGCTCGACGCCGGCGCTGACGGTCAAAGTCGGTCAACTCGGCACACCGAGCGAGCACTTTCCGCCGCCGCAGACGCGCACGGTAACCGCCGCGTGGCTCGCCGGCAATTCTGTGCCAGCGTGAAATCGCAGCGGCTACCACTCGAGCACGGTAGGACAGGACCTGTGCCACACGGGCGGGTGGGTCCGAGCGAGCGACCACGCGTCTCCCGGGCCGAAGTCATCATGATTTGTGACAGTCCGTGCTCAGTGCTAATCTATGGAGCATGGATGACAGTCAGCGCGGCATCGCGGCACTCGATGAGCGAATTCCCTTCTGCTCGCCCAGTTAGGCTCGCATGTCGGCGACAACTTCCAACACCGGCTGGCTCCAATCGGGGTGGAGCCACGGACCTATGCGGTGCTGGCGGCACTCGCCGCTGACGATGGACAATCGCAACGCCAGCTTTCGGAGCGACTCGGCATTCACCGGAACGCGATGGTCGCCGCGGTCGATAACCTGGAGCGCCAGGGACTGGCCAAGCGGTTACCCCATCCCGACGACCGTCGCGCAGTCGCGGTGACCTTGACCGCGAAGGCCCGCCGCCTGCTCCCGGCGCTTGATAAGCAGGCATCTGCCTTGGAAGACCAGATCGCTGCACCGCTGTCTTCCCGAGAACGCGACACGCTGAGGCACCTGCTGCAACGCATCGCCGCCGGGGCTGACCTCATCCCGGGCGTTCACCCTCGGTTGGCGTGAGGCGGGGACGCAACCCAGCTCACAACCCAGACGCCTTGACGCGTTGTGCGATCGCCGGCCAACCTCGACGTAGATCGCATCGCTTCATCCGTAATCGAGATCGCTGGACCACTGACGTGGTTCGTCGGAAGATCACATTCGGCGTGCTCATGCGGCAACGGACACATCGACGGATAGGCGATCGCTGATGGCATACGCGGTGGGCCAGTCGGCGGCGCATATCGCTCGCGCGAGGTCGTCAACCAACGCGGTGTGGGTGCCATTAAGGGGACGCTTTGAAGGGACGATGGGCAGAGCCGGCGAGTTCACCCGTGTTGATACGGTTGGCCGTCGGACATCTCTGAGGCGGCCGTTGCTGTCAGCCGAGGTGGGCCAAGAGGAGCCAACCGGGCACCGACCTGCGGCCGTTGGCTTCGGCCCTCAATTCAACGCCAGGCAGACCGGCGAAACCCTCGGGCACGTCGCCATAGAGGCGCGCGGGTCTGATGTCCTCGACAACCCAGTACTTCGACACCACCTCACGTAGCTCATCCGCGGTGACGGCGTTCGGTGGGCTTGCGGGCATTGCTGCGCGGTCGAATACCAGCACGAAGTAGGACGCACCGGGGCGGCGGCGCGCACGATGGACTGCTGGTATCCCTCCCGGGCATCCACCGGGATGGAGTGGAACAGCGTGCTGTCGACGATCGTGCCGAACCGTGCTGTCGTAACCCGTGAACGCGCTGATGTCGGCGACTTCGAAGGTCGCGTTGGCGAGTCCTCGCTTGGCGGCCTCGGCGCGGGCCAGTTCGATCGCGGTGGGCGAAAGATCTAGTCCGACAGTGGTGTAACCTCGCTCGGCAGAGATCCAGCGACAGGGCGGCTTCCCCGCATCCGACATCGAGGACGTCGCCGTGAAACTTGCGCTGCTCGATCAGCGCGGCGAGTTCGGGCTGTGGTTCACCGAGGCTCCACGGCGCGACGGACGCCCATCCCGAGCCGGGCAGTCTCGCCGCGGTAGGCCGCGTCGAATTCGAAGTCTTGCGGTGTTGTCATGGTGCTCCTCAGGTTGTTGTGACGGGGTCAGCTCAGTGGGATGGCAATTCGCGCTGAGGCTGTTGGCTCGTGCAGCGCGACGGCAAGGACGGCGACGTTGAGCGCGAGGAACCCAGTCGCGAGGTAGAACTGCGGGCTGTAGTCGCTGGCACGGATGTGTGTGTAGACCGCGCACACGAAAGAACAGGACCAGGCCGATCGCGGCGGCCACACCGAGTGGGCGAAAAGCCAGACCGGCTGCAAGGCCTAGTGCGCCAGCTGTCTTCAGCGTCCCGATCGGGAACGTGAGCCACGAGATGGGTACGCCCGCCTTGGCCATGCCCGGAAGGATCGGCTTGAGGTGAAGCAACGCGGCGATTCCCGAGAAGCCGTTCGCCGCGATAGCGATCAGTGTCACGGTGATATATGCGGTCAGTCATGGTCAGCGTGTCGCCTTCGTTCCGAGGTCGCTCTGCACGTCACAAAGTGGCGCGGCGCATTCTGTTGCCGCCCAGAATGCTTCAACGCGCGGCGCGGTGTAGCCGATCACTGGTCCCCGGCGCCGCGGCTCGCTTGATGCAGCGGCTCGTGCCCTGCACAGGCGGCAGCAGTGCGCTTCCTGATCGTCACGTCGCAATACTGTCACTAGATATGACAATAATCAAGTGGTACGTTATTGATTGTGGCCGTCAGCTAGGCCGAAGCCGCTCGGTGCCTAGGACAAGGTGCCGTTGACGGCGACGCGTGGACCGAACATGGCGACGATCAGCGAAGGTGCCGACGTCCATACCCTTATTCGTGATGTTCACCGTCGAACCGAGCCCAGCAAGATAGCCTCGTGGAACATCTTACGCGGAATTGCGGCGGAACACTGCAAGTTCGACGGCTTCGTCTCGTGCTCCATTCACCGCAGCGAGGACGGTACGCGCGTCGCGGAGTACATCCAGTGGCGCTCGGCGGCGCACCTGGAAGCCGTCCTGAACACCCCGGAGGGACAAGCTCAACTCGCGGAGTCGTCGCGAATCGCCGACGGGCACGATGCGAAAGCGCATGTCTACCAGGTGGTGTCGGTAACCCAGGCCGGCCGGTTTGCCTGGCCATTACGACGTCTATTCGCGTGGCCGCGACTACGTGCGCGCGGTCCAGAGTGCAGCTCGACATCTTGGCCACGTTCGGCCCCCGAGTAAACCGTACTGGTTCGGTGAACGCTGTCCGTGGTGGCGTGGACCACTCAATTCCCCATCTGATGTGTCGGAAACTTCAGCAGAACTGTGCCGGGCCAATAGCTCGTTTTGGTCCAGCACCTGACGCCTGGGCGGGGCTACAGGTAGGCACCCGTCGGCGCGGCAAAGTCAGCTACGTCGGGATCGACCGGGCGGAATGGGGTCCAGTCGTTGCAGACCTACACGCCGTGGCCGCACGCATCGACAACGGTTGACGATTCGGGTCTGGCAGCGTCGGGATGTCGTGAGCTATCTCTACGCAGTGTGCAACGCGGTGACCTGGACCATGCCGCATTTCTCGCGGTCTGCTCGCGGGGTATAAGGTGCCGAATGAGGTTCGCTTTGAGGCGATCCCGAAGACATCCACCTGTAAGATCCAGAAGATCCAGCTGCGCGAGCGCGCCAACAGCGCATCGGCGATTCGAGTGAGGTCAACGCGATGGAAGAACCGCTGCTGCTGCAACACCGCGATGATCGCGGCGTCGTCACGCTGACACTGAACCGCCCGCAGGCCTTCAACGCGCTGTCGGAGGCGATGCTCGCAGCGCTGCGGCGAGGCCGTCGACGCGCTCGCCGAGGATGAGGTGGTGCGCGCCGTCGTGCTCGGGGCGTCCGGTAAGGCCTTCTGCGCCGGCCACGACCTGAAGGAAATGCGGGCCGAGCCTTCGCTCGAGTACTACCAGCGCCTGTTCGCGCAGTGCACCGCCGTGATGCTTGCGATCCAGCGCCTGCCGGTGCCGGTGATCGCGCGTGTGCATGGTCTCGCGACTGCTGCGGGCTGCCAGCTCGTCGCGATGTGCGACCTCGCGGTGGCGAGCCACGACGCGCGCTTCGCGGTCAGCGGCGTCAACGTCGGGCTGTTCTGCGCGACCCCGGGCGTGGCGCTGTCGCGCAATCTGCCACGCAAAGCCGCCTTCGAGATGCTCGTCACCGGCGATTTCGTCTCTGCTGAGGAGGCCCGCGTGTTAGGGCTGGTCAACAGGGTGGCGGCGCCAGAGGCGCTGGACGACGAGGTCGAGGCGCTGGTCGCGCGCATTGTCGCGAAGCCGGGTGTCGCCGTCGCAATGGGGAAGGCCTTGTTCTACCGCCAGATCGAAGTGGGCATCGAGTCCGCCTATGAGGACGCAGGCGCGACGATGGCCTGCAACATGATGGATCCAAGCGCGCTCGAGGGCGTCCAGGCCTTCATCGAGAAGCGCCCGCCCAGCTGGTTGGCTGCGGAGGCGCCAACGACTTAGCTAAGCGGCCTCGAGCAAACGAGATCGTCGGGGACGCACAAGTCGATGGTCTTGGCCGCATACAGCGGGCCGACTGTCGACCTGCGGCTGATTAGATCGCTCGCATAAACCGGTCGTTTGGTTTTCCGAACAGGGCGACCGCGGCGACATGGTCTGGCCACGTCGGGCGGCATCGGGTTCGGCACACCCTCAGGTGCCCCATCCGGTATGACATTCGCGGTGACGAAGCCCATCGCGGCTGCCGCGCCTTCGGGAGAATCCGCCGAGCACCATGTTGGTGTTGGGACAGTTCCGCCGCCGTCGGACTCGACATGGGCGCTCGCGTCCCCAATGCCGTCCATGGCGGTGGGGAAGTCGGTGGTGGCGGGGTAGTCGACCGGATATACCCCCATCGACTTTGTGCCGACTCCGCGCGCGCAGCGAGTCCACGAATGCCTGTCCGGTTGGACCGACACCGGGTGCTCCGGTGGTGCCGCGCGCGGAATACCACCTCGACGTCGGGGCAGGGCTGCGCGGACGCGGACGGAACGGTGTCGCTCAGCGGCGCCAACTTGCTGCTGTCGCAGCACCAACGAACACGGCGATATGGTGTGCCTCACCGGGCAATGCTGACATACCGCGACGCCGACGGCGATTCGAAAACCAACGGCTAATGAACGCCGCGTGAATGCCCCGCGAAGCGTATCAGCGAATCATGTCATCAGCCCGGCACGTGCAACCATGGCGGCGAACGGCATTCGCGCTGGCCAAGACCTCGGGCTATCGTGGATATACCTTCTAGCGCAACGTATCTGACGCCAGATTATGCTGGCACCGTCCGCAAACGCCGGGTATCGACGGAAAATCTCGTCGGAATACGCCTACGCAGGTTCCAACTCCTGCCGGGGGCACCACGTTTGACCTGCTAAAACAGGGCGCGCAACCCGTGTTACTTCGACGTCGCGTTTCGTCGGATACCCGAATTGGCGCCTCCGCCCGCTTCTACCGGGGGTACGGCGTCATCGTAGCTATCAGGGCCAGCCGATATATGAGGATGGCCAATTTACTGCCGCGCCCGAAACGGACCTGACAATGGGGCCGCACGCCTGAACGCTGTTATGCGTAGGGATCAGTAATCTCGCGATGCAAACTCGGCGCTTCACGCAGCTGACGCATCCGTCGCTCCCCGAGGTGTGCCTTCCATTCCGCATCGACGGCGGTGTAGCGAGCCCTTAGCTTAGGGTGAGCCCGTTGGCCTCGACAATCGCCGTGATGGCATTCCAATTCTGCGCGGCCACCAGCTCGCTTGGCTGTACGACTCCTACTGAGGCAATTCTTCCGCCCAGGGCTCACTGCCGGGTGCATGCTTGATCGGTGGCCGGAAGCACTTTGCTGAGCCGCCGCAGCGTCGTACGCGAATACCTGCACGGCGCCTACTGGGTGCTGCCAGCCCTCGGCATCGTGATCGGCTTGGGCGCCGGAGCCCTCCTATCGGTGATCTCGGTGACGCCGGGCTCGCTGATCGACAAGATGATGTTTCAGGGCACCGCGGGCGACGCCCGAGGGGTGCTCATCGTCGTGTCCGCGACGATGATCACCACCACCGGCATCGTGTTCTCGCTGACGGTCCTGTCGCTGCAGATCGCCTCGAGCCAGTTCTCGGTCCGGCTGCTGCGGACGTTCCTACGCGATGTGCCCAACCAGGTGGTGCTCGCGATCTTCGTCTGCACGTTCGCTGTACAGCACCGGTGGGCTCCTAACAGTCGGGGAGCGCGCCGGCGGCGGTGAGTTCGTTCCCAAGGTCGCTGTCACGGGATCGCTGGCGCTGGCGTTCGTCAGCATCGCCGCCCTGATCTACTTCCTGCACCATCTGGTGCACTCGATCCAGATCGACACGATCATGGAGAACGCTCAGAAGCGCACGCTTGATTTGGTGGACGAGCTCTTCCCAACTCCGTGTACGGCCGACGCGGCGACGGTAGTACGGGCCAGAACCGCTGCCCGAGGCTGTCGTATTGTTGGCACCCAAATCCGGCTACGTACAGACAGTCGATGTGGAGGACCTCGCCGAGCTCGCAACGGCGACTGGGTACTGCGTGCAGCTGGCCACGTTCGTCGGTGACTACGTGACCGCTGGCGGAATTCTCGGCTGGTGTTGGTCCAAGAACGCGGCGGCCGCGCCGAAACCCGATGTTCTGCAACGCATACTGCGGCACGTGCACATCGGGTTCGAGCGCACACTTCAGCAGGACATCAGGTTCGGACTGCGCCAGATGGTAGACATCGCGCTTAGGGCGCTGTCGCCTGCGATCAATGACCCCTACACCGCGATCCAAGTGGTGCACCACGTTTCCGCGATCGAGTCGGTATTGGCGTCGCGGGCGCTGACGGACGATGTTCGGCGCAACAGTTCAGGTCAGGTTCTGGTGTGGCTTCCGTATCCGGGATTTGAGACCTACCTTCACGTGGGTTGCGCCCAGATCCGGCGCTACGGATCCCATGAACCGATGGTGCTCGCCGCGATCCTTCAGATGCTTAGCGCGGCCGCCCAGAACTGCGTGGGCGAATCGCGCCGCGCGGCCGTGAAAGCGCAGATCGACCTGGTGGTCCGCACCGCGGAACGCGAGCTGGCAGAGGAGTCCGACCGGGCGATGGTGGCCCGTGCCGCCGCTGCGGCGGCCGGAGTGGTTCAGCGGCCCGGGACACTCGCGCCGCCGGCCTCCGCCTTCGGAATGGCCGCCGCCGCTGCTGCGGCGGCGGCCTCGTCGTGCGAGGACGAGGACCGCGAGACTACGCGATAACGTCGGCCGCAAGCGCGGTGATGGCGTTCCAATCCTGTGCTGCGACGAGATTAGTTGGCGTCAGCCAGGATCCGCCCACACAGGCCACGTTCGCCAGCGCGAGGTAGTCGGCGCTGGTGGCGCGGTCGATTCCGCCGGTGGGGCAGAAGATGACCTCGGGCAGCGGACCCGCCAGTGCCCGAAGCGCCTGCGGACCGCCTGTGGGCGCCGCGGGGAAGAATTTCTCTCTCGGTGACGCCGTGCTCCATCGAGGCGATCGCCTCGCTTGCGGTCGCCGCGCCAGGGAGGATCGGGACCGCATGATCGAGCATCGCCTCCAACAGGTGAGGTGTGCAACCGGGTGACACCAAGAAAGCCGCGCCGGCGCTGACTGCTTCGCGCGCCTATTCGGGCAGGACGATGGTGCCCGCACCGACGGCCATGTCCGGCACCTGCTCGGCCACCGACCGATCGCGTCGAGTGCCTCGCAGGTACGCAGCGTTATCTCCATGGTGTCGAGCTGCGTAACTGCTGGTGGCTAAACGAGCCGCATCACCCGCACACCCTCAGGCGGTAAGCAATACCCAAACCGCGGCGGCGGACAGCAGTACTGCTGTGCCGTAACAGCACAGAGCGATCACACGGTCGAACCGGCCCAGTTGCAGCCCGTGCTCGATCGTGAACCGAATGCGGTGTGCAAAGTGGAACAGGGCGAGCACACATACGCCGAGCAGCACAAGTTTGGACAGCGGATTCCGTACGACTGCCAGTAGGTGCGCATGGTCCGGTGCGTCGAGCAACCCGAGCGGAAACGCCACTCCGAACAGGAACAGCAGGACGGGCAGAACGAGTGCGGCGGCCATGCCCCCGGCACTGAACAGCAGCCATAGGAACGGCTCGGCTGACCTTCGATGCGGCGCGGATGTGCTCATGACATGACTACCCACGCAACGGCCGCCGAGACGACGAACCATGCCGCGTAGTGCCCGGCAAGAACCGCGCGATCAGGGACGCGGCGTCCCCGAATGTGGAGCACGATCGCACGCGGCGCCAAATTGAACCAGGTAATTGCGTGCAGCAGAAGAAAAATCAATGCGACGACGTTCAGCGAAATCACGAGCGGATTGGCACTCCAGTCCAGGAATCGAACGTATGAATCGGGTCCGGCGCTAATCGCATGCACCAGCAGCAACAGATACACGACGAACCAGGCCACGAAGACGCAACTGATTTCGCGAAGCATGAACAGCAGGTAAGACCGCCGCTTCGCCCACCAATACCTGTCGACCGGCTGACGATAAGCGCGAACTGGCGTCGTCATCGCGTGCTCCTCGGAAACAGCAACCTCTTCACCGAATCCGTTGCCGCGGTGAGCTTGTAGCGCTGTATCGCGCCTGCCGGATCGACACCCTTCGGACAAGCCGTCGAGCATTCGCCCACCAGGGTGCACGCCCATGCGCCGTCGGCCGCGGCGAGTACGTCGCTCTGATCCGCCGCGCCTTCGTCGCGCGAGTCCAGGTTGTAACGCTGCCCTAGAGCGATCGCCGCCGGGCCGAGGAACTCCGGGTCAAGCGCGTACACGGGGCATGCCGAGTAGCACAGCATGCAGTTGATGCACATACTGAACTTCTTGTATTCGTCGAGTTCGGCTGGAGTTTGCAAGTATTCGCCATCCTCAATGGACAACTCGTCGTCACGGATGATCCAAGGCTTGACGCTCGGAAGTTTGGCCATGAAGTCGCTGATGTCGACGACGAGATCGCGGATCACCGGGAAGTTTCGCATCGGCTCGACTCGTACCGGCCCGGGCAGGTAATCCGCAAGGAACGTCGCGCACCCCAATTTCGGGTCGCCGTTGATAGTCACCCGCAGCTGCCGCATATGCCCATCCGGCACGACCATCGGAAGGTCAGCGTTCCGTCGAGGTGATCCTTGATGTAGTTCAGACCGTCCAGGATCGCCCATTCGCGGGTGAGGGGAACTTCGTAGGCCTGCAAGGCCGGCTCAGATTCGATCTCAGGTCGATACCTCGAGACCTCCATGACGATTCGGTCTGCCATCGCTACCTCCCATACACGCGTTCACCCGGAGGCCAGCGCGTGATCGTGACCGGGAGGTGGTCGACTCGCGCTGTGCCGTCGGATTCTCGATGAACCAATGTGTGCGCCAAGAAATGCTCGTCGTCGCGGTTGGGAAAGTCGGTTCGCTGATGTGCGCCACGGGATTCTTCTCGGTGCAAAGCGGATTCGATGATCGTCTGTGCGACGTCGAGCATCCCCGACAACTCGAGCAGCGCCGTCAGCTCCGTGTTGAACGTGTGGCTGTGATCGTCGATGCCGGCCTTCGCGAATCGTTCCTGCAGCATCCGGATCTGGTCGACCGCTTTGGTGAGTGTGGGTCCATCACGGTAGATACCGGCGGCGGTCTCCAACATGGCCTGCATATCCGTCCGAATATCAGCGATTCGTTCGCCGCCCTCGGCATGGCGAGTGAGCTCGTGTTCCAGCCGCCGTTCCTCGGTGCGTGCCTGAGCCTGCACCGCGGCCGAGGCGCTGCGGACCGTCGTCGCGTACTCCGCTGCGGCGCTGCCCGCGCGGGCTCCGAACACCAGCAGCTCCGGCAGCGAGTTCGACCCCAACCGGTTGGCGCCATTGATGCTGACGCATGCGGCCTCGCCTGCGGCATATAGCCCGGGAAGCGTTGTGGCACCGTCGATATCCGTGTGAACGCCACCCATCATGTAGTGCACCACCGGTCGCACGGGGACCAGCTCGGTAACCGGATCGATGTGCTGGTAGTTGCAGCACAGCTCACGCACGAACGGCAGCTTTGTGTCGATCAGGTCGGCGCCAAGGTGTCGCAGGTCGAGGTAGACGACTGGTCCGTACAGGGTATCAACGGTCCTTCCCTTTTCCTGCTCGTGCACGAACGCCTGGGACACCCGATCTCGCGGCCCGAGCTCCATGCTGCGCAGCTTTGGCTCGGGCGTGGGCTTGCCGAGGTCGTAGTCCTGCAGGTAGCGGTAGCCGTCTTTATTCAGCAACCAGCCACCTTCCGCTCGCGCGGCCTCGGTGATCAAGATTCCGGTGAACGGCAGTCCGGTGGGGTGGTACTGGACGAACTCCATGTCTTTCAGCGGCGCGCCCGCCCTGAAAGCGAGGGCCATTCCGTCCCCGGTCTTGATGTTCCCGTTGGTGGTGAATGGAAACACGCGCCCACATCCGCCGGTGCACACGATCACGGCGTCGGCAAGGATTGTCTCGATGCGCCCCGTCGCCACCTCGATGGCGACAACACCGCGGGCCCTGCCGTCGTCGACGAGCAGGGTCGTCACGAACCACTCGTCGTAACGCACGACGTCCGGATATGCGAGAACGCGCTGAAACAGTGTGTGCAGCAAGTGAAATCCGGTCTTGTCGGCGGCAAACCACGTGCGTAGCTTCTGCATTCCGCCGAATGCTCGAACGGCAATGTGCCCGTCCGGCTTACGGCTCCACGGACAGCCCCAATGCTCGAGCTGCAACAACTCTCGTGGTGCCTCGGCCACGAAGGCCTCGACCGCGTCTTGGTCGCACAGCCAGTCGCTGCCGGAAACGGTGTCGTACGCGTGTTGGTCCAGGCTGTCGTCCTCGCCCGCTACGGCCGCGGCGCCGCCCTCTGCCGAGACGGTGTGGCTGCGCATCGGGTACACCTTGGACACAATCGCCACGCTCAGACGCGGGTCCGTTTCGGCAATCGCTATTGCGGCGCGCAGGCCGGCGCCACCCCGCCGATCACCACTATGTTGTGCGTCGCGGTCATTGGCCGTGGCTCACACCTCGAACGCTTCGTGTTCGCCGCAGTGCTCGTCCCTCAATACTTTGCCGTCGTGTCGAATTGTCCGGATGCGCACGCACCCGTCGTGGTAGACATGGCGGATCTCGCGGCAGCCGCACAGAGTATCTGAGGTCATCGAAGGCCAGGCCATCGTCATCACTTTCGACATGGCGATCGCCATCTTTCCTGCGCCCGCAGGGCGCCTTCTGCTTAGTGAAGTGCGTCGTGGTCGCTACCATCGTCCGGCCTCCGCGGCTGTCAGGCGAGTGATCCAGATCACATTCAGAATAAGCCTGGACAAGACCGCGCGTCCACCGCGCGCCGACTTCGGGATGTCGATCCGCCAAATAGGGCGGCTCTCCGGTACAAACAATGGGGTTACTGTCGAGTACAGCTCCGCCCCACGTTGGGAGGTCCGCGATGATCGTCACCGAAAAAGTCAGCGAGCAACAGGCCAGGCAGGTGGCCGAACAGGCGCGGGAGGTGCAGTGGCACCAGCCCAGTTTCGGCAAGGAATTGTTCCTCGGCCGTTTGCGGTTGGACCTCGTTCATCCGCACCCCAGCGGCTCGGCAGAGGCTGCGAAGCGTGGCGAGGCGTTCCTGGACAGGCTGCGCGATTTCTGCGATTCGCAGATCGATGCCGCTGCGATCGAACGCGATGCGCAGATTCCGGACAAGGTCGTCCGCGGATTGAAGGAACTCGGCGCTTTCGGCATGAAGATTGCCACCGAGTACGGCGGGGTCGGGCTGTCACAGGTGTACTACAACAAGGCGCTCGCACTCGTCGGCTCGGTGCATCCCTCGCTGGGCGCGCTGCTTTCCGCGCACCAGTCGATCGGTGTGCCGCAGCCGATCAATATGTTCGGCACCGAGGAGCAGAAGCGAACATGGCTGCCCCGGTGTACCCAGGAGATCAGCGCGTTCCTGCTCACCGAGCCGGACGTGGGCAGCGACCCGGCGCGCCTGCACGCCACGGCCACCCTGACGGCGATGACTATGTGCTGAACGGCGTCAAGCTGTGGACCACCAACGGCGTGATCGCCGATCTACTGGTGGTGATGGCCCAAGTTCCCAAGAGCGAGGGGCACCGGGGTGGGATCACTGCATTCGTGGTGGAGGCGGACGCACCGGGCATCGTGGTGAAGAACCGCAACGCGTTCATGGGGTTGCGCGGCATCGAAAACGGCCTCACCCGGTTGACCAACGTGCGGGTGCCGGCCGCGAACCGGATCGGTCGGGAAGGTGACGGACTGCGGATCGCGCTGTCCACGCTGAACCTGGGGCGGTTGTCGCTGCCGGCGGTCTGTACCGGGTCGATGAAATGGTGTTTGAAGATCGCCAGGGAGTGGTCTCGCGAGCGGGTGCAATGGGGCCGGCCGCTCGGCGAGCACGAAGCGGTGGCTGGAAGGTCGCGTTCATCGCGGCCACCACCTACGGGCTGGAGGCGATGCTCGAGCTTGCCAGTGAGTTGGCCGACGCTGGCCAGACCGACATACGGATCGAGGCGGCGCTGGCCAAGCTCTACGGCTCGGAGATGGCATGGCTGGTCGCCGACGAATTGGTACAGATTCGCGGTGGACGCGGCTTTGAGACCGCCGAGTCGCTGGCCGCCCGCGGTGAGCGAGGAGTGCCCGCCGAGCAGGTGCTGCGCGACTTGCGGATCAACCGGATCTTCGAAGGCTCCACCGAAATCATGCATCTGATGATCGCCCGCGAGGCGGTAGACGCGCATCTATCGGTGGCCGGCGACATCATCGACCCGCAGGCCGGCACCCGGCGCAAGGCGAAAGCGGCCGCGAGGGCCGGCAAGTTCTATGCCGGCTGGTTGCCCACTTTGGTAACCGGAAAAGGCCAGCTTCCCACGTCGTTTACCGAGTTCGGACCGCTGGCGGGGCATCTGCGCTATGTCGAACGGGCCAGCCGCCGGCTGGCGCGCCAGCACCTTCTACGGGATGACGCGGTGGCAGGGCAGGCTCGAGCACAAGCAGCGGTTCCTGGCGAGGATCGTCGATATCGGCACGGAGCTGTTCGCGATGACCGCCGCCTGCGTCCGGGCGCAGCGTGACCGGGCCGGACTGCTACCGCCGTCGAGCTCGCCGACGCGTTCTGCCGTCAGGCACGGGTGCGGGCCGAGCAGCGGTTCGATCAGCTTTGGCATCAACTGCGACGACTCCGACCGGACGCTGGCTCGGGGCGTGCTGAACGATCGCTACACCTGGCTCGAAGAAGGAATTCTCGACCCGTCGATCGAGGGCCCGTGGATCGCTCAGGAGGGCGGCGTCGGCAAGTCCGATGTGCACCGCTCCATACGCTGATCGGGGTAAACGTGCGGCGCAAAGCCGGCGCGTAGCGCGGGCGCCTTAAGGTCCGTCTGACACCGAAGGATGGATCAGATTGTGGCTCAAGGGCATTCACTATGCCTATTGCCCGCGTCTGAGCGACAGCGGCGCCGCAGCGCCCGTCAACTTCGTTCAGGGGTGAGGATCAGCGTCGCTGACGCGGACGTCACGTCGCACCGTGGGTGTCTGTGGCCGATGACCAAGACTCACGCGACGTGTGGACTCGACGCGTTGACTCACCGTCGTTGCCTCGCGATGTTTCGGCCGCGACGATGTCTTGTCGTTCGTGGTAGCGGTCCCGGAGGTCGTCGGATCTGAGTCTCTTGCAGTTTCGCCATCCGACGTTGGTGCGGTGTCGGTGTCGTCGCCACTGGTTCCAGCGGTCTTATCCGCGGTCTTCTTCGACTGCGGGCCCTTCTCATCCTCGTCCGAGTACTGGGGTTCGTCGGCCGCGGGATCGGTGGATTGCTGCGTTGTCGTCGCGGTCGTGCGACGCGATGCGATTCGGTACGGCCGCCTGTGGACTGCGCGGTTGACCGATCGTCTTGCTTGTCCACGACGTCGGGATCGGTGACCGGAACATTCCAGCCGTGTCGCTGATAGATCCGCTCCTGCAGTTCTCGCGGGGTCGGGACGGGCTGACCCGCAACGGTGGCCTGCTGCCCGGGCATGGGCACCGGTACCACCGTGCTCAGTGCGGTGTCGAACTCGGTCGGCACGGGCAACCCCAGATCGCGCAGCATCATGCCCCAGGGGTTGCCGCCGTCCAAGACGACGTATGTGGTGTTCCCGACCGTCCACTCGGCCGTTTCGTCGTAGTCGTTGATGTCATCGTTGAGGAACCCGTGCACATAGAAGCCTGGCAGGAGGTAGAAGATCGTGGACACCGGGTTCGCAATCGGATTGCCCACCCCGCAGGTCGCGTCGCCCCGCACGCAGTACGAGATCACCTGGATGTCACCGGTATCGGCGGGGTCGCGGTCGCCGTTGGTGTATATGCCCGGGATAAAGCTTGGGACGACGTTCTCCACGCCGGTGTTCGGGAATCAGAGTCGGCGCCGATGACGACGATCACGTTGTCGTCTGGGATGAGGCTGTCGCGGTGAATGAGGGTAAGCAGCATTCATCGAGACCGGGCCACTCTGCGAGTACCCGTTCAGGATGATCGTCTGGTTGGGGTTCGCCTGGTACGCGTCGGTTGCCGCCTTCACGGCGTCGGCTGTTCCGATGTCGACCGATTCGTTGAATTCGTCACCCGTCCGCAAGGTTGACCGGCACGCCCAGTACGGTGAAGCCGAAGGCCGCGGGATAGTTGTCATAGCCCCCGTCGGCGCCAATGATGATGATGGTCGGGTTGTAGTAGGCAGGATCGTCGGGGTCCGCGGAGTCATAGAACCCGATGTCGCGGGTCCGCTTGAGCTGATCGCTACCGTCGTAGTCAGCTGTGCCCGGTGTCAGGACCACGGTTGCGTGTCTCCCCCAGGTTTGCGGGCAGCCAGGAGGGTTTGATCCGCGTTCCGGGTTGATCATCGAGCCGATGCCGGCGGATCGAAGTCGGGCGAGCTGGATCGGTCCAATGCCGAGTGCATGCGCGGAACCGGGTTGAAAAAGCGGTCCGATAGCGACCAAAGCGGTGCACAGCAGCAGCTCCGCGCATGGTGACCTCGGCTCTTCCAGGATGCCATCCGAGACTAGCCGATCAGCTGGCTGCGTTGGCGGTCCGGCGCCCCACAGCGGGCCCAGCGGTAACCTCAGACCCGGGTGACAGGCAGATCGGGCATATTAATTTAGGGCCAGCGAAGCAGAGGCTGCGGCGAGCATCCTCTTGGAAGCCCTGGCAGCGCTTTGGCGGGGGCTACAGGCGGCAGCCCGAGTCCGGGTAGTTGAGCGAATGTTAACTATCCGCCTATCGCTCGATTATGTTCTGCGACAACCGTCCTGGTGTGTGGCTCGTGACGGCGCCGGCGTGTTTTGACCGCAAGCGCCCGCAGCCTACTGCGACAGCCTCTCCAAACGCGAGCCCTGAGATGCTGGTCGGGAGTACATTCGGGGCGTCGTGAGTCAGGAGCTGGCCGCGTCGGCGACTGCCTTGCATAGCTTCGAGCAGGGAGCAAGCCATGTCGGATGGCACCGCAGACCTTGATGTCAGGATCAACGGGTGGGGTGGTGGCCCCGAAGCTGCCGGGCGAGGGCGACGCTGCCGTTTCCGCCGACGCCATCGGCGAGCGTTGCCGGGCGGACCCTGCAGGAGTCGACGTACGCGCAGCGCGTCACTCCACCTCGGCTGCATGAGGATTCGCCGAATATCGTGATCGTGCTGATCGACGACGCCGGGCCGGGTCTGCCGACGACATTCGGGGGCGAGGTGCGCACCGCGACGATGGACCGGATCTGCGCGGAAGGCGTTAGCTACAACCGGTTCCACACCACCGCGATGTGTTCGCCGACGCGCGGCGTCGCTGCTGACCGGGCGCAATCATCACGAGATCGGCAATGGGCAGATCGCCGAGCTTGGCCAACGACTGGGACGGCTACGCCGGGAAGATCCCGCGCAGCAGCGCCCTGGTGGCCGAGGTGCTCAAGGACTACGGCTACAGCACCGGGCGCGTGGGGCAAGTGGCACAACACCCCGGCCGAGGACACCACGGCGGCCGGCCCATTCGAGGACTGGCCCACCGGGCTGGGCTTCGAGTATTTCTACGGGTTCCTGGCCGGGGAGGCTTCGCAGTACGAGCCGCACCTGGTGCGCAACACCACTGTCGTGGCGCCGCCGAAGACGCCCGAGGAGGGCTATCACCTCTCGGAGGACCTGGCCGACGACGCGATCAACTGGCTGCGCAACCACAAGGCGCTGCAGGCCGATAGGCCGTTCTTCATGTATTGGGCCAGCGGCTGCCTGCACGGCCCGCACCACATCATGAAGGAGTGGGCCGACCGGTACGCCGGGAAGTTCGACGACGGCTGGGATGCCTACCGGCAGCGGGTCTTCGAGCGCGCCAAGGACAAGGGCTGGATCCCACAAGACTGTGAGCTCACCGACCGTGACGAGCGGATGAAGGCGTGGGACGACATCCCCGAGGACGAGAGGCCGTTTCAGCGCCGGCTGATGGAGGTGGCTGCCGGGTTCGCCGAACACGTCGACGTTCAGGTGGGCCGGATCGTCGATGAGTTGGATCGGCTGGGCTACGGGGAGAACACGCTGTTTCTCTACATCTGGGGGTGACAACGGATCATCGGCCGAGGGACAGGACGGCACCATCGCCGAACTGCTTGCGCAGAACGGCATTCCGACCACCCCGCGGATGCACATCGACGCGCTGGAGCAGCTCGGCGGCCTTGACGTGCTGGGCTCACCGAAGACCGACAACCAGTACCACTCCGGCTGGGGCTGGGCGGGCAGCACGCCCTACAAGGGCGTGAAACTGCTCGCTTCGCATCTGGGCGGCACCCGCAACCCGCTGGCGATCCGCTGGCCCAAGAAAGTCGCGCCGGACCCTGTGCCGCGGGATCACTTCCTGCACGTGCAACGACGTCGTACCGACCATCTACGACATCGTGGGCATCGAGCCCCCGCTCATCGTGAACGGCGTGCCCCAAATCCCGATAGCCGGAGCAAGTTTCGCCCGCACGCTCACCGACCCATCGGCGCCGGGAGGAAGAAGACTGCAGTACTTCGAGAGTCATGGGCAGTCAGGGCATCTATCACGACGGCTGGATGGCCTCGGCGTTCGGTCCGCGGGTGCCGTGGCTGCCGGGATTGCCGCCGGGCATCCACGACTGGACACCCGACAACGACCGCTGGGAGCTCTATCACCTCGACGAGGACTGGTCCCAGGCTCACGACCTGGCCGCCGAGATGCCCGACAAGCTCGCCCAGATGCGCGAACTGTTCGCCATCGAAGCCGCCCGAAATCCAGGTGCTCCCGATCGGCGGCGGCCTGTGGGTGCCGATCTTCCACCCCGAATTGCGCATCACACCGCCGTATCGCGAGTGGGAGTTCCCCGGCGAAATCACCCGTATGCCCGAGTTCTGCGCGCCCGCGCTGGGCAACAAGAACAACACCGTCACTGTCGAAGCCGACCTGCCCGCCGATGCCAGCGGAGTCCTCTATGCTCTCGGCGGCTTTGCCGGCGGGGTCACCTGCTACCTCGACGACGGGTACCTGTGCTACGAGTACAACTGTTTCATCATCTCGCGCACCAAGATCCGCTCGACCACCAAACTGCAGCCCGGGCCCACCACGATTGTCGTGGAAACCCGCTATGCCGAACAGCGGCCCGCGGGACCGCTCGACGTCACCATCCGAGTCGGCTCAGGAGGTCCTCGCGAAGGGCAGGTGCCGGTCAGCGCGCCGCTGCTGTTCACCGCCAACGACTGCTTCGACATCGGCGTCTGCCTCGGCTCACCGGTGTCGCTGGACTACTACGACAAGGCGCCCGTTCCGCTTCAACGGCCAAATCGATCGCGTCCACGTGGCATACACCTGACGACGCCGACCCTGACGAAGTCATGCTGAGGCCGCGTACTTCTCGGTGGCGGCGGACAGGTCGCGGGCGTGCACCGCGTGGTAGGCGTTGAGGTCGAAATGTGCGGGTCTGCTGGCGGAAGCGGAACGTGAAGCCCGGCCACATGGTGGTGATCCGGCCGAACTGGTCTCGGTACCAGCTCGAGCATCCGCCGACTTCCCACACCGATTTTCGCAAACCTTGTTGGATATCAGCGTTGTAGGCGCGTTGCACGTCCTTGCGGACCTCGACGGTCGCGATGCCCCGGGTGGTCGTCGTGCGGATCAGATCCCGCAGATAGTTCAGCTGCGACTCGATCACTGAAGACGGCCGACGGTGTGACCAGACCCCGTCCCGGGCCCGGTCATGACAAACAGGTTGGGGAAACCGCACGGTCGAGCCCTTGTACGCCTGCGCGCCGGCCCGTCGCCAGTGTGTCGGCGAGGCTGTGGCCGCCGCGGCCGATGATGCGCTCGTTGGTCGGTGAGTCGGTGACATGGAAGCCGGTGGCAACGACGATCGCGTCGACCTCTCGCACGCTGCCATCGGCGGTGACGATGGCGTTCGGCCGCACCGCGGCGATGCCATCGGTGACGACATCGACGTGCGGTTGTGCCAGTGCCGGGTAGTAGGTGTTCGACATCAGGATGCGCTTGCAGCCGATCCGCCAGCGAGGGTGACTTTGGCGCGCAGCTCGGGATCGGCGATCGCGCGCTCGATATGGCGCTTGGCTGAGTTTCTGCACCGGCACAAGCATTTTGGGTGCATGGGTCAAGCGCGAAACCGACGCAGCTCCTTGCTCCAGTAGATGGCGCTTCGCATCAACCGCTGGTAGCCGGGAACGTGCGCGAAGGCAACGCGTTCTGCGGTCGTGTAGTTGCGGTCGAAACGGGGAGGACCCACGGGGCGGTGCGCTGATACACGTCCAGCTGCCGCACAGTTTTGGCCAGTTCGGGGATGATCTGGATGGCCGAGGCTCCGGTGCCGATGACGGCGACGCGTTTGCCGGTCAGGTCGAAGTCGTGGTTCCACCGGGCGGAGTGGAAGATCTCGCCCTCGAACTCGTCGAGACCGTCAATGTCCGGCAATGCCGGCTCGCGTCAGCGGACCCACGGCCGAGACCACGAAATTCGCCGTGAAGGTCCCCTGCGAGGTGCTCACGTGCCACCGCGCCTCCTGGGCGTTCCAGCGCACCTCGTGGACCTCGCATCCGAACCGGTGTCTGGTCGAGCACCTGGTGCTGTCGGGCAACCTGCCGGATGTAGGCCTCGATTTCGGGCTGTTTGGAGTATGAACGGGTCCACTTGCGGTTCGGTGCGAACGAGTAGGAGTACAGGTGTGAAGGCACATCGCAGGCCGCGCCGGGATAGGTGTTCACCCGCCAGGTGCCGCCGACATTGTTTCCCCGCTCGAGCCACCAGGAAGTCGGTGTACCCGTCCTTCTGGAGGGTGATCGCGGCGCCGAGTCCGGAGAATCCGGCTCCGATGATCAACACGCCGACATGGTGGAGGCGGTGTCGCCGGCGTGCGTTGCCGAGGCAGCGCGGCGTGCCGGTGACGGGGGTGCGATGTGAGTCATGGTGCTACTCGGCCAGGACGGCTGCGGTGCGGGCGGAAAACCAGCGTGCCACGGGCGGGGCGATGCGCGTGAGCGCGTAGGTGAGGTGGGCTTCGGGGGTGATCGGGGCGACCGCGCGGTTGCGGCCCACCGCGCGCAGGATGTTGACCGCGACTTTCTCTGGTGAGTAGCCGCGCCGCTCATGCACGCGCGCGATCCGCTCGGCCGTTCCGCGGCGCGGGCCCCGCGCGTGACGCTGGTGCGCAGGATCGGGGTGTTGATCAGGCCGGGGCAGATGGTGGTCACTCCGATCTTGTGGCGACGCATCTCCATGCGCAGCGCCTCGGAGAAGCCGAACGCGGCGAACTTGGTGACCGAGTAGCCGAACATGTACGGAAGCGCCGAGTAGCCGCAACCAGACGACACGTTGGCGACTTGACCGCCGGTGCCGCGTTCGATCATGCGGGGGATGAAACGCTCGCAACCGTGCACCAGCCCCATGATGTTGACCGCGATCAGGCGGTCCCAGTCCTCGCGCGTGGTGTCGAAGAATCCGGCCCCGACGCCGATGCCGGCGTTGTTGATCAGCAGGTCCACCGTGTCGAACCGGGCGTGCACTGCGTCGGCGAATTCATCCATCGACGCGGTGTCGGTGACGTCGACGGTCTGGGCGAGTCACCTCGGCGCCCAGCTCGCGGGCGGCTTCGGCGGTCTCCTTCAGGCCGGCCTCGTTCAGATCGCAGATGGCCAGGCGCGCACCGCGGCGCGCGCACAGCAGGGCGGTGGCGCGGCCGATGCCGCTGCCGGCGCCGGTGACCAGCACGACACGGTTGTTCAGATTCTTGATCTTCATTGGTGATTCCAATCGGTGGTGGTGATCGCGGCCTGGCGGGACGCGGCAGGCGCCAGGTGGCGGCGCAGGAAGTCGAGCTGATCGGCCAGCGGCATGTTGCTGCGCGGGTCCGGTTTCGGCGTCCAGGTGGTCGATGGGGTATTCCCGCAGCTCCCCGCGGCGGGCGCTGGCGGCGGCTCGGCGTGCGCGGGCGGGCGGGGTGATGCTGTCGGCGGTGCCGGCCTGCACCAGCAGCGGGCAGAAAACGCGTGAGGCGAACTTGATCGGGCGGTTGAACGCCACGCCGAGCGCGGTGCGCGCGCACACTTCGTTGCGCCAGCTCGGGCCCGTGATGCGGGGTATAGTCTTGCTCCGCGCCGTGTTTGGCGATGATCGCGCGCGAGCCAGGTTCCCCGATCACCGGAACAAGATGCGGCGGGCGTCGCGTCAGCCCTCGAATCGCATCACGCAGACCGTGCCCGGTCACGCGGAACAGCTGGAGTGCACCGGCGTTGCGAGCGAGCTGCGCGAGCACCGCCACACCGTCCACCGCCGGGGTCACCGACATCACTGCCGCGACGCGGCCGTCCTCGGCGGCGACGCGGACGACATGACCGCCGGAGAACGAGATCCCCATAGGACGATGCGCTCGGGATCGACGCCGGGCAGCCGCCGGGCGGCAGCGATTGCCGCGTGATAGTCCTGGCGCTGGCGTGAGGCCGACACAAGCTGGCGAGGGCGATCCACCCGAGGCGGCGAATCCGCGGTAATCGAACAACACCACGTCAAATCCGGCGGCGGCGGAGCCCTCGCGCGTAGGCCACCAAGCCGCCGGTGTCCGGGTGCTCGCGAAACCCGGTGCCATCACCACACACGGCCGCCCGTTTGCGCCGGCGAATGTTTCGCCGGTAGCCGCGAAATGCCAAGCGGCGCAGCGGTCATCGGCCACTGGTGAAGCTGATCTCGTCCATAACCTCGGTCCCTCGTTCATCCGTGGTGTAACCCCTTCCGGGGTGTCGGTTGACTCGAAACTACGGCGGTGATGCGGCGGACGGAATCGCCTGCTGCACACACTTGGCGAGGAGGTGTGCCGTGGCACACCGGACTGGAGCGAGCGACGACGATGTTCTGGAATCACGCGGGCAGCAGGGAGCAGATGTGCCGTCGCATACGTCGGTGCCGGATCTGTGTGCCGTCGGCGATTTCCGCGGCCCACCATCGCCTTGGAGTTGGTCATCGGCGCCAGACGGATCGGCGCCAGCGGGCTCTGTCGCGGCACGATCAGCACTGCCAAAACGCCGGTCGTGTGTTGCGACGGACCGACCGACACCGAGGAGTGCCCACTATTAACAGGAACTCAGGTCCGCCGCTTGGGGGCGTCGAGTACCGGTTCATTGACGTTGGCGGCGGGTGCCGCCGTTCACGTCGCCGACTCTGGCCGGTCTACACGAAGGACGCTGCCGTGAAAGTTCACCACCTCAACTGCGGCACCATGAACCCGCCCGCCAGCACCCCGGTGGTATGTCATGTGCTACTCGTCGAAACCGACAGCGGCCTGGTACTGGTCGACACCGGGTTCGGCTCTCACGACTGCGCGGACCCCGCCGGGCGGCTCGGACCGCTGCGCCACTTCCTCAGACCCATCCTCAGCCATGACGAAACCGCGGCCCACCAAATCCAACGACTCGGCTTCCGGCGTGACGATGTTCGCCACATCGTCGTCACGCATCTCGACCTGGACCACATCGGCGGTCTGTCCGACTTCCGCATGCCCAAATCCACGTCAGCGCGGCGCGAGGCGCTCGGCGCGATCACCTCCCGTCGCGGTTCGAGAAGACGCGCTACCGATGCGCTCAATGGGCGCACCAGCCCAAAATCGTTGAACACAACCCGCGAGGGGAAGTGGCGAGGATTCGCCGCGGCCAGAGAACTTGACGAGATCTCGCCCGGGATCGTGCTGATCTCGCTGCCCGGCCACACCCGCGGCCACGCATGCGTGGCCGTCGACACGCCAGCCACCGATGGGTGCCTGCACGGGCGGCGATTCGTTCTTCCACCACGGCACCCTCGACCGTCACTCCCACGTCCCTCGTGCCCTGGCGGCCATGGAAACTCTCATCGCATACGATCGGAAAATGGTGCGAGACAACCACGCCCGCCTCGCAGAACTCTACCTGGCGCGCAGACCCCGACCTATTTATCGTCTGCTCCCACGACCGGACCCTCTACGAGCGAGCCCGCGCGCAGGCGTAGCGGCTCGGCCAAGCGACGGCAAGCCGATGCTCAACGGCGCTCAGGCACTGATCCGCACGCTGGTGGACGACGGCGTGACGACGTGTTTCACCAATCCCGGCACGTCGGAGATGCACTTCGTCGGCGCGCTGGACACCGTCCCGCAGATGCGAGCCATCCTCACGTTGTTCGAAGGTGTCGCCACCGGCGCGGCTGACGCCTACGCACGGATGGCCGACCGGCCCGCCGCCACCCTGCTGCACTTAGGTCCCGGATTGGGCAACGGGCTCGCAAACCTGCACAACGCGCGAAGAGCCAAGGTGCCCATCGTCAACATCGTCGGCGATCACGCAAGCTATCACGTCGCCTATGATGCGCAGCTGCAATCCGGACATCGAGACCGTGGCGCGCAACGTCTCATCGTGGGTGCGGACCACCAATACCACCGCAGGATCTGGGCCGCGACGCGGTAGAGGCGGTCGCCTCGACGAACGGGCCGCCCGGCCAGGTCGCGACATTGACTCTCCCAGTAGATGTTTCGTGGGAAGACGGCCGAGCCCGCCGCCCCGCTCGCACCGTCAGTGCCTGCACACTGCGACCGCAGGCGGCGCCGAGCCCGGCGCCCTGTGGATTCGCGTTCATCTCTCCGCCGTCTCTGAATTCGCCGATCCCCGGGTTGCGGAAACCTCAGCAGCCGTGGAGTTTTCGATGTAGGGCTTGAGGTGGTCGTCCAGCATGGAGCGCAATCTTTCCTGCAACACCTTTGCAAGAGCGCGCCGGTGCCGGCGACGCTTGGGCCGAAAGCGGATGGACCAGACCAACTCGGTGTGACCGCCGGATTGGTTCAGCGTGATCTCGCCTTGGTGACAGGTCAGCGGTGACCCGTCGATGACGCGGTAGCGCAGGCGTTGCAGCGGGCTCGTGGCGATCACTTGCTCCGCGACCTGGCCGACTCCGCGCGGGCCCTGCATCAGCGCGTTCCGGAACCGGCGCCGTGGCGGCGTGTCCAGCCTTCCTTGCGCACCGTGACCGGGTCGAAACCGATCCACCGGCCATGTTGTCGTGATCGGTGATTGCGTCCCACACTTTGTCGGCCGGTGCGTTGATCGTTGATCCGGTGTTCGATCCGGCGCGTATCGGTGTCCGGGCGCTTGTGTAAGGGCCGTGGCTCGAATCCGAAGATCCGGTCGGCCAGTCCGGGCGTCGTTCGTAGGATCTCGACCGAAAAGCCGTGCGGATCGCTGACGTAACCACCGAGCCGACGCGGGTAGGTGAACGGGTCGGCAATTGGGCTGGGCGCCAAACGCTTCGGCCCGTCGATGGACCGCGTTGAAGTCTGTCTTGCGGCGCGCCCTGAACGCGATGTTGAGGATGCCCTGGTCTGACAGGCGATACCCATGGGGCCGCGGCTTTCCAACCGGGATCGAGGTACTGCACCACCTCGATCAGCACCTCGCCGCCGTCGAACAGCCTGCTCTCCGTGGTGGCACCCGCCAGGCCCCACAACGCCTCGTGCTCTGGCGGTGAAGGGCCACGGTGCTTGCCTTGCAGGCCGATGCCCGTCTCGAAAAAGGCAGCGGCATCTTGACCAACTGGGGCACCGACACCGTCACCGAGCGGATCGCCGACGGGCAATCGACGCGCCCGCGCCGGTTGGATTCCGGCAACGGGTCGTCTTCCATGATTTCGACGTAGACCCCGTCGGGAGTTGACCGGACGCAGGCGCGCCGCCTGCCCGCTCGCCCTGTGGCGCTGTCAGCGGCTGACTGCCAAGTCGGGCAAGCCTTTTCAGTGGTCGCGTCGAAGTCTTCGACCCAGATTCCGATGCGGGTGTAGCCGATGTCGCAGGGCCGGAAATCCGCTGGCATCAGTTTGGCCATCGGGCGATCGAACTGGAACAGTTCGAGTTGAAACCAGGAGTTTCGGCCCAGCAGCCACCAGCAGGTCGAGGCCGCGCGTGGTAGGCCCTGCACATTGGCCGCCAGCGGGCCTGCGCATCAAGCGCGCGACTGCCGCCGGCCGGTAGCAGGCCGAAGCCTTCGCGAAACCAACGTTCGGTGAGTCGGCAAATCGACCACCGAGAACGCGATCTGATTGAGCGGTGGCGCAAAGTCGTTGGTTCTTGAGGCCATGTCAGTTCATCCCTTGTGCTGCATGGCGGACTGCGGAGCGCGCTCGAGCCCGGCGAGGAGTCGAGCAGCGCGGCAGTTGACTTCCTTTGGCCGCTCGACGGGAAGCCAATGGCCGGCACCATCGAGGTACGACGTTGCCTCGCAGATTGGGTGCGTTCTGCTCCACGTTGGCAATGGCATCCGCGAGAAGCACGTTCATGGGATCCAGACTTCCGATCATGAAGTGGGACGGCTGCATGATCTTGGCTGCCCGCGAGGTGACGGGTCAGCTCGATGCCGCGGTCGATGCTGCGATACCAGTTGATCGGACCGCGGAACCCATCGCGAGTAATCCTCGACGTACCGATCAAGGTCTTCCTCGGTGAGCCAGCTCGGGAGCGGATCAGGGTCGACCAAGCCGTCGAGCATCTTTGAGCTGGCCGGTTTGGGACGCATGAACGCAAATTCCGGCGCGTCACCGCTGACGGAGTAGTACAGCATGCGAATCGACTCTGCGCACGTCGGCGTCCAGTTCGGCCTCGGCGACACCGGGCTGCTGGAAGTAGACGGTGTAGACGAAGTTGTCGCCGAAGTTTTCCTGGCGCGTCAGGGCGCCGACGGGCGTCCCAATGGTTGGCGGCACGCTCAGCGCGAACACCGCGTTGACCCGTTGCGGATACAGCGAGGCCATGTACCAGCCGACGATCGCGCCCCAGTCGTGTGTGACCAGCGTGAACGTCTCATGTCCCAATGCGTCGGCGATGCCGACTGCATCTGCAGACAGCGTGAGGCTGTCGTACGCCTGAGGATCTGCCGGTTTGTCGCTGCCGCCATAACCGCGTTGATCGGGCACGGCAACCTGATAGCCGGCGGCGACCAGAGTCGTCGATCTGGTTCCGCCACAGGTATCCGCATTTGCGGAAAGCCGTGCAGCAGAAGCATAACGGGCCGCTGCCTTCCACGATCACTTTCAGTCTGATGCCGTTGGTTTCGATCATGCGGATATTGCGTTGTTTCATGGGTGCCTCCTTGATGGCGTTTGTTGGTTCTCGGCGTTCACTGGTGACTCCGATCGGTGGCGGCGGTGTTCGCGACCTGGCGGGACGCGGTGGACGACAGGTGGCGGCCCAGAAAATCGAGCTGATCGGCGAGCGAGGTGCTGATGTGCGGGACTCGGTATAGACGTCCACGTGGTCGATGGGGTATTCGCGCAGCTCCGCGCGCAACACCGGCGTCTGGCGGCCGCTCGACGGGCGGTGGCCAGCGGGGCGACGCGGTCTGCGGTGCCGGCCTGCACCAGCAGCGGGCAGCCGACACGCGGCGCGAACCTGATCGGCCGGTTGAACGCCACCTCGAGCGCCGTGCGCGCATGCACCTCATTGCGCCAGCTCGGACCCGCGACCTCGATGTAGTCCTGCTCGGCGCCCTCCATCGCGAAGATCGCGCGCGAGCCCGGCTCTCCGACCATCGGCACTAGATGCGGCCTGCGCCGTGTCATCGCTCGCTGCGCATCGCGCATACCGTGTACGGCCGCGCGCAGCAGCTGACGTGTGCCGACGCTGCGGGCCAGGCCGCGCCAGCACTGCTACACCGTCGATCGCCGGCGTCAACGCGACCACCGCCGCGACGCGCGCCGTCCTCCGGCGGCGACGCGCACAACGTGACCGCCGGAGTACGAAATGCCCCACAGCACAATGCGTTCCGGGTCGACGCCCGGCAGCTGCCGGGCAGCGGCGATCGCGGCGCGGTAATCCCGGCGCTGGCGTGGGGCCGACACGAGTTGGCGCGGCGACCCGCCCGACCCGCCGAACCCGCGGTAGTCGAACAACACCACGTCGAATCCGGCCGCGGCGAAGCCGCGCGCATAGTCGATCAAGGCGCTGGTGTCGCGAGTGCCCGCGAATCCCGGTGCCATCACCACGCACGGCACTCCGCGCGCACCGGCGAACGCATCGCCATTCGCGCCGAAATGCCAAGCGGCGCAACGGTCGCGGCCACTGGTAAAGCTGATCTCGTCCATACCGGTCCTAGCCCGAAGGTGTTTCTGCTGAGACGAACCTACGGCGCGAGTGCGCAGGACGGAATCGCCCTACGCACACTTCTAACCCGAAGTAGTGTGCGGCAGCACACCAGTTTCGAGGCGGGGTGTGCCACGCTGGCCGCATGTCAATCCGCGATTACCCGATCGAGATCTACCTGCAGGTCTGGCCGGGGCGGCGCCGTTGCTACCGATGGCCCGCGCGGACTGGGAGACAAGGACGCGGGCCTGCTGGCGCCGCGCATGGCCGCCGACGCGCTATCCCAGCTCTCAAGCACCTGACACCCGACGCGGTGTCGATCAGAGATCGGTGAAACAAATGCGACAACTGACGGCACTCGACGCGCTGTTCCTGGCCGCCGAAAACGACCGCACCCATGGTCACGTGAGCGCATTGGGGGTGCTATGACGCCTGTCACCGCATCGGGCCGACCGCTCGATGCGGCGCTGGTTCGCGAGCTGGTGACCGAGCGGATACACCTGCTGCCCCCGTTGCGGTGGCGACTGGCGGTGTGCCGTTCGGCCTCGACCATCCGTACTGGGTTGACGAAGGCACTGTCGACGTCGACCACCACGTCCGCGACGTCGCGCTTGCCGTCGCCGGGCGATCAGCGCCAGCTGGCCGAGCAGGTGGCTCACCTGATCGCTAGTCACCTGGATCGGGCGCGCCCGCTGTGGGAGATGTATGTGATCCACGGGTCTGCAAGACGGCGCGGTGGCGGTGTTGACGAAGATGCATCACGCCGCGGTGGACGGGGTTTCGGGCGCCGAGGTCATGCGCGTCCTGCTCGACGACGCCGCGACCGGTCGGGAGCTGGGGCTCGGCACCCGACGTACCTGACGCGAGCGCTTCCCGTCCGAGGTGGAGATGCTGGGCCGCGGACGTGGTCGGGATGTTGCGCCAGCCTGCTTCGGGCGTTGCGCGCCATGCCGACCACGTTGCCTCACCTCGACGACGTACCGACGATCCGCCACTTGCCAGGGGTGAAGGTGATCGCCCGCGGCAGCCGACTGGTCAAGCGGCTCGTGTCCGCCGCGGGTGACGGGGCCGTCCCAGCAGGGCAGCGACCTCGTCGCGCCCGCAGACCCCATTCCAAACCGGGGTATCGGCGCATCGTCGGAGTCGCGTTCGGGTCGCTGCCCCTTGATGACGTCAAGATGATCAAGAACACCTTCGGCTGCACGGTCAATGACGTTGTCGTGGCCCTGTGCGCCGCCGGGCTGCGCTCCTGGCTCGACGAGCGGGGTGAGCTACCGAGCCGAACCCTGCTGGGCGTCATCCCGGTGTCGGTACGGACTCCGCGAGCGAGATGGGGACCTTCGGCAACCGGGTCTCGGCCATGACCGTCGAGCTGCCCACCAACGTGGCCGACCCCGGGCAGCGGCTGCGCCGGGTCAGCGAGGACGATGAATCGCCGCCAAGAAACGGCACCGCGCATTGCCGGCATCGCTCATGCGGGACGTCAACGAGGTCATTCCGCCCGCCCTGTTCGCCCACGCAGCGCGAGCGATGTCCCAGGTGGCCGGACTCCCGGGTATCAATCAGCCAGTCAACCTGATGATCTCCAACGTCCCCGGTCCTTCGGCACCGGTGTACCTCGCCGGAGCACGGCAGCGGGCGCAGTTCCCGATCTCCGGGGTGAAGGATGGGATCGGCCTGAACATCACGGTGTTCAGCTACGAGGATTCCCTTGAATTCGGCATCGTCGTCGACCGCGAGCAGGTCGACGACCCGTGGCCCATCTCTCGACGCCCTGCGGGCCGGTCTGCGCGAGCTTCGTGACCTGGCCAACGTCCACGCCTCGGACGCACTCCTCGGTTAGCTGATGAGCGCGCCTGGCCAGCGGTGTGCGGCGGCACAATAAACCCATGACGGCAGGTTGCGCCGACTGCGCGAACGTTTGAACTGATCGCTGCTATCGCGGATCGATTGGCCCTCGAGGCCGACGAGACCGTCGCGGCGATGGACGCCGCGGTGATCGAGGTCGTCCCAGAGTTCGGCGCCGACGCCGCGATCGCGGCCGAGGCTCACCGCGACCAACCGCGGCAACTGGCAGCGATTCCTGGCGGTGGCGCGCCAGGCGCAATCCCCGCTATCGGATGCGGTCCCACCCGAGGCGCTTGACGCCGCCCGTACCGTCGTGCGCCGCGGCATCGACCTGGACAGAATCTATGAGGGTTATCGGCGCGGCCAGCAGGTTGGACTTGAGCGCTGGCTGGCCTGCGCATATGAGATCGTCGAGCCAGGGCCCGAGCTGATCGGTGTCACCGAGCTGTCGCTGTCGCTCGCCTTCCGCTTTATCGACCAGACACTCGGTCGCGTGCTGGCGGAGGCCCAGCGCGAACGCGAAGAGGTCATCGGCGGTGCGCTCGCGCGGCGCACCGAGACCATCCGATTGATCCTTGACGGCGCCCCGATCGACCCCACCGCCGCGAGCCGCCGCCTCGGCTACGAGCTGGACCGCCGGCATACCGCGGTCGTGGTGTGGGCGGAGTCGGCCGTCGCGCCCCACGGCGCGCTCGAGTCGGCTGCGGTGCTGCTCGCCCAGGCCGCGGGATCCCAACGGCCGCTGACCCTTCCGGCGGGAACGACGACGCTGTGGGCGTGGATCGGCACGCCAAGCGAACCGGCCATCGAGGATCTTCGCTCGGCGGTCGGGCGATCACCCGACGATGTGCGCGCCGCCGTCGGCCCGACCCGCCGGGGCATCGAAGGGTTTCGCGACAGCCACGAGGCCGCGCTGACCGTGCATCGGTTGCTGCTGGGCAACCCTGCAAGCGGTCGCTTTCGGCTCCTATCGGGAACTTGAGGTCACGGCACTCGCGGCACACGATCCGCGCGCGGCGAGCCGAGTTCATCGCGGCGACTCGAGCAATACGCAACTGAACGAAGCAGCAA
>ERZ1370068.9412-contig-8194_pt1 | contig 34072 bp, 45 predicted proteins | sample MGYA00561227_ERZ1370068 | MGnify/ENA primary metagenome ERZ1370068 (study PRJEB38410, sample SAMEA6850437) | metagenome | study: Metagenomic assessment of the ecological functions of the soil: analysis of the soil microbiota associated with the...
GTTATGCTTCGTTCAGTTACGTATTGCTGGAATGCGGTTCGCCCGTCGGCATAGCCATAGCCTTTTTGCCGCTGGGGCTCGCGCCGTCGCCAGCGGCGGGCGACCCACGACGGCGCCTCGCAATGTCCTCGCGCGCGAGGAGCGTAGGGCACGGCTCATCCAGCCAGGCCTCCAGGTCGGCGCGGGTGAGAGAATCAGGCGGCGCGACGGACGGTTGTCGGCCCACGCGATCGGGCTTGCCAGGGCCAGTAACAGCAGAAGCTTTTTCATTGGACACCCCACAGTGGCAAGTTTATAGCGAACCTTACAGCGTGGGTACGAGGCTGTCAAGGGCGCCGCCCCATGCCCAGCCAGTTGCGCACTCGCGCGTCAACCGTTGCAGCCGCGATCCAGATCGCGGATGAGCAGGATCTTAGCGTCGCGGCAGTAAGCTGCGCGGGCATCGCGTCACGGCTCGGCGTTCACGTCCCGCCTAACTGCCGTATAACCACGTGCCGACCAAGAGGCGGTGATCGAAGAAATAGATCCGGCGCAATGATCGCGGAAGCGAAAGCTGCCGAAAGGCAAGCTCGCCTGGAGGATCAATGGGTCCGCCAGCTTCTGCAGCCGCCATGCGCGCGCTCGCCCTGCAGGCATCCCGGCGCGTTTCGAGGCTTTCCACTGCGGGCCGGCTTCAAGGCGGAGCGACGCCGCCGAGGCCTTTGGGGCTGGCGTTTCCAGCATTCCGAATCGGCCCGGATTCGACGCCGTTTCGGCGGCTACTGGAGCCGTCGTAGGCGCGACGACCATCGCGGTCCTAGAGTTTCATCCTGGAGGAGAGGTCGCCAAGTCGGGCATCGCGAACCCGCACCGACCTGGGCGGTCTGACGGTCGAGCGTTTTCCCCCTTACGCATGAAATCAATCGCGCCAGGTTGCGCGAAGCCGATACGTTCGGGTATCTCGTCTGATTGCGCTGGATCGAGCGGCTTCGCCGCCAGAACAAGTCTCACGAGGTCTGTATGAAGAGGGTGCTTGCCTGCGTCGCGATCTGGGCTCGTAGCGGCTTCGGCGCACGGCCGCCGATCCCATTCCCTGCGCGCAAAGAACGGGACAAGTTCCCTCGTCCGCCACGTCGCGCTCGACCTCACGGCTGACTTCGCGGCCCACCGCCTCGAAGGCACGGCCGAGCTGACGGTCGAGCAGGTCGACTCAATGCCGGACGAACTCAACCTCGACACCCGCGACCTCGAGGGTTTCACGGTTCAGCTGATCGGGGCCTCCGGACACGCCAAGGTGCGCGCCTTCAGAGCTCGCGCCGGCCGACCCGATCCTCGGCAGCAAGCTGACGATCCAGTTTCCGCATTGCTGCGCAGCCACGCAGCAGATGCGCATCACGGATCGCGTACCGGACGTCGGCCGATGCGAGCGCGCTGCAATGGCTTGATCCGGCGCAGACCTCAGGCCCGCATCCGTATCTTTACAGCCAGGGCGAGGCCATCCACACGCGCAGCTGGATCCCGCTCAGGACACGTCCCGGGCATCCGCGGCTGACCTACAGCGCCCGCATCCGCACGCCGCCGGAGCTCGTCGCCGTCATGAGCGCTGGCGCGCAGTGGAAGACGCCAAAGGCAGCGACCCGGCGAATACCGCTTCGAAATGAAGCAGCCGATCCCTGTCACGCCTCGATCGCGCTCGCGATCGGCGACCCGAAGTTCAAGAGCCTCGGCGATCGCGTCGGCGTGTGGACCGAAAACCTCGCCGCCTCGATGCGCGCTGCCCGTGGACTCGTCGGATCTCGCCAAAGCATGCTCGACGGCGGGCGAGCGCGATGTCCGGTCCCTACCGCTGGGACCGCTACGACGTCCTCATCATGCCGCGCAGCTTCCCTACGGCGGCATGGAAAACCCGCGGCTGACATTCGCCATCGCCGTCCATCATTGCGGGCGACAAGAGCCTCGTTCTCGGTCATCGTGCACTGAGCTCTGCGCATTCCTGGTCCGGCAACCTCGTCACCAGCGCCGACGTGGAATGACTTCTGGCTCAACGAAGGATTCACGACCTACCCTCGAGCGACGCCTGGTCGGAAAATCTCTACGGCGAGCGCTCTGCGCGCATGGAAAGATACGATCGCGTACCTAGCGAACCTCGTGCGGGCGATCGCGGACGCGAACGCCGCCGAGCACCCAGAGGACACGTACCTGAAGTTCAACCTCGCGGGCCGCGATCCGAACGAGAGCTCCTCCGGATATCAGCTACGAAAAGGCCGCTGGTTCCTCGGCTTCCTCGAGGGGCGTTTCCGGCCGGCCCGCCTTCGATGCGTTCCTGCGCGAGTACTTCCGACGCACACGCCTTCCAGAGCATGGACACCGCAGGGGTTTCCGCGCCTGGCTGCTGTCGCGTCTTGAGCGCTCCGGTGCGCCGAAAATTTCGTCGGCTGAAATCGACGAGTGGCTTTATGGTCCGGGCCTGCCGGCGACGATGCCGGCCGTGCCGCAGGGCGTGTTCGATGCGGTCGGATCGCGTCGCCGTCGACCTGGCGCGCGGGAAAGATCGCGACCGCCGACTTGCCCGTCAAGGATTGGGTGCCGCAGGAGTGGGTGCGCTTCCTCGCGGAGCAGCCTGCAGATCTCGCGGACGCGAAGCTCGCGGACTTGCGCTCGAGTTTTCATCTCGGCGCCGACGGCAATGCGGAGATCGCGCTCAGCTGGCTCGCGCTCGTGATCCGCACGGCGTACGACGCCTGCGCTATCCGGATCTCGAGCGATTCCTGCTGGAAACCGGCCGCTGGGACTTCGTCGTGACGCTCTACACCGATGCTCGCGCGCACTGAGTCGGGCCTAGGCGTCTCGGGCGGCCGCATCTACGCCAAGGCGAGAAGCCGGGCTACCACGCCAGCATCCGGGCCGCGGTCGAGCGAGGCTGTATCCGGCAGGCTACCTGACCATGTGCGGTCAGTTGCAACGCGTACAACTTGCCATCCATGCTGCCGGACGTACACGACGCCCTGGTCAACCACCGGGCGACGCGACGATCGCGCCGATCGACACGTAGCGATGAAGTCGACACGTACATGTCCTGGTAAGTCGCCGAACGCCGGGGCAAAGGCGTCCTGGTTCAGTGCTCCCGTCCGGGTTCAGCACTTTCATGCGGTCCTGCTTCGCGAAGCCTCGGTCTGGAATTCCCAGGCAGAGCGCACCGGTTGCCGTGTTGACGGCGTAGAGCCTGCCGTTGAAGTCGCCGAAGATGGCGAGGTCACCGGCGAGGGCCGGGCGAGGAGAAAGATGTACGCCTTCGCGTCGAAGATGCAGCGCAGCCGGCCGGTCTTCCGCATCGCAGCGCCATGAAGCGCGATGAATCGGACGTGCCGGCGTACACGATGCCGTCGCGCACTGCCGGCGTCGTGTTGACCCACGACTTGCTGGTCGGGTAGTCCCACTTCTTGCGGCCCGTCACCGCGTCGAGCGCGTAGACATGCGCGTCAGCGGCAGCCGACGTAAACCGTGCCGTCGACCACGGCGGCCGATGACTGGAAGCCGACCTGGTTGTGGCATGACGGCGATCGCGGCCGGCCTCGAACGCCCATTTCTGCAGCGCCGGTGTCGGCATCGAGCGCGTAGAAGTTGCCCTTCCGTAGCTGCCGACGAATACCGTGTTGCCGCGCGACCGCAGGGCGACGGCATGCACGACGTCGCCAGTCGTGAACTTCCATTGCAGGATGCCGCTCGCTTCGCGTCCACGGCGTAGACGTTGCCGTCGCCCGTGCCGAAGTAGACCTTGCCGTTCGCGACCGCCGGCGAAGAGGTGTAGATATCCCAGGCGTCCGGAATGACCTGGCCGGCATTCGGATAGCCGTGCAGGCCCTTGGCCTCGAATTTCTTCTCGAACTCGGCCGGGAACACCCAGCGCGGGCTGGCCGGTCGCGGCGTCGATCGCGGCCAGGGCGCCGGTCGACGACACGAAGTAGACGAGGCCGTCCGGCAATCGCGGGCGACGACGCGATCGGCATCGCGCGACTTGAATTCCCATTTCTTCTCGCCGCTCTGCTGGTCGATCGCGTACAGGTAACTGCTGAGGCTCGCGATGTAGACGACGCCATCTGCAACCGCGGCGGAACCGACGATCGGGCCGTCCCGTTTTGAAGCGACCACTCGGATGGCTGGAGCCTTCGCTGGACGCGCCGCCTTGGAAGACACCGGTACGGGCGACGTTGCCGTGAAACGTGTTCTGGGCCAGCGTGGGCATCGCGAGAGCTGGAGACGAGGAGGGCGGCGATCAGGCTTTTCATGCCGGTATCGTACTGACGGGCATGAACCCGGAACCCGGCCCGGACACCGCTTCATCGCGCGCCGCGGGCACACCTGGCGCAGCGGGTGTCCTCCCTTGTCCGGAGCAGGTCCCGGAGGGAGGGGCTATATTCGGCGCTCCACCGGCTCATCAGGGAGTAAAGCCATGGAATTCATCTGGTTCATCATCATCGGGCTCGTGGCGGGATGGCTCGCGGGCGTCGTCATGAAGGGCGGCGGTTTCGGCGTGATCGGCGACATCGTCGTCGGCGTCGTCGGCGCGCTGATCGGCGGCTTCCTGTTCCGGTCCATGGGCGTGTTCCCGGGCGGCGGCCTGCTGGGCGCGTCATCCTCGTGCGCCCTGATCGGCGCGCGATCATCCCTGCATATTCCTGCTGCGGCTGATCAAGCGCGCGTAGGCGCGAACGACTGAGCAAGCAAACGGCCGCGCTGCCTGCCGAGGCACGCGCGGCCGTTGCTCGATCGAGCTGCGCTTTCAGTCGGTCCTCGAGGACTTCGTAGCCGATCACGGCGGCGAGCACGGCGCCGGCGATCCACCATTCGGTGTTGTCGTCGTTGTCGTTGTCCCGGCCGTTGCCGTACTTGTGGGTGCCGTTGTAGCCCGTCCTCATAGCCGCGCTGGAACCCTTCGCGGAAGTAGTGGTTGTACTCGTCCTGCTGGAGGTAGCGGCCGTCGTAGCCGTAGTTGGCGTCCTGGTACGCAAAGGATGACCGGTAGTCGGAGTGCCAGCGATCCTGGCGATCGGCCTTGCCGGCCCGGAAGCCTTCTTTATAGCCGGTGTTGAGCGCGCGCTCAGCGCCTCGATGCCGTACTCGTTGTGTCCTGGTAGTAGCGTCCGTCGCGGCGGTACCGGTAGTTCGCACCCGTGTAGTAGAACGGGTCGTTGTTGTAGTCATAGCGCGCATTCGTGCAGCGCCGCCGCGCTGCTGGCGCAGGCGCTCGTAATAGCGCTGCTGGAACTGGTATTGCGCGAGCGCGCTTCTGGCATGCTGGAGGATCTTCGCATCGCGTTCTCGGCGATGTCCTCGCTTGAGCGCAAGGTTCTGCCGGTACAGCTGCATGTTCGCTTCCTGCTTGCGGATGCGCTCCTGCTGCTCCTGCGGCGAAACGCGCTTCGTCCTTCTTCTGTTGTCCTTCTGATACGTTCTTGTCGTCCGTGTCTTGCTGGTGCTGCTGCTGCTGCGGGTTCTGCTTGGACGCGGATCATCGGTCCAACTCGCCCACGCGAGGTCAGGAAGAAGCAGGTCCGGTCAGGGCCAGCCCGAGAACCGTCGAATTCGCGACTTGGCGGAGCTTGTTGGTTGTCATGGTCTCTCTCGCGGATTCGTGAGCTATTTGCGCAGTATCGCCGCGGTGACGGTACGGGCAACAGCGGGCAAGCGCTCGACTGGTCCGTCGGAGGAGTCCGACGCAACCACGCCACCGTCGACACGGCTTCAGGATTCGTGTCGTGAATGCCATTCCCCGGCCACCGATCACCGCGCACGCCATTCCGCGGTGGCTGCCTGCTTGTCGCTCCGTTGCGCTTCTCTCTATGATGACGGCGCGCCGCTCGCCGACCAGTCTGCGCGCCTGCCATTGCACGGCGATTGCCAGAAGCTGTCCGGTGCCACGCGAACCTGCTGACGATCTACGCGGATCGGTCCGGCTTTCCAGCACGAGCGAGGGCGACGTCGAGCGCTACCGGAAGCGCGCGGACGGCGGTCGCGAGGCCGTCTGCGTGCGCTGCGCCGAACTGCGGCGCCGCCGCGTCTGGCACGAGGCTACGCGGCAACCTCGGTGGGTCTTCGGTCGCTGCTGGCTTCGCCTCGTTGATCCATCCCTGGCCGCGCCGGGCCGCGCACATCTGGCGGGTCGCCAGCGGGCGCGCCCGTCCGCTCTGATCCCTGATGGCGCGCTGGTTTGGAGACAAGGGACCGGCCGATCGCGCCGAGTTGATCGGCGCTTTCAGCAAGGTTTACGGAGAGTTACGCCTTGAGCCGCGTGTTTCAGGGCGAACGAACTGCGCCGACCCACTGAGTGCGGCACCGCTCGCATGGTCTCTCCGACCCCGTGCCAGCATGTTTGGAAGGTGTAGCGTACGTGCTCGTGGCCCGTGTCCACGGTGAAGCCCCAGAGCTTGTCGAAGCTGACGGATTCGCCCGGTGTCGAGATGCTGGGCGCCGGACGGATAGTTCCAGTAGTTCTTGACGTCACCGAGCGCCGCTGCGGCCGCCGTGCCGCGACTCGAAAGCTGCACGCTTTCGATCACGACGGGCCGGCGGCTCGTGTTGGTCATGGTCACGCGGAACTGGCTGTAATCGTGGACCGTGACGTTATTGCTCTGGATGTGTCGTGTCGGGATGAAAGCGCGGCCGCTCAGGCTCGAAGCGCAGCGACACGGATTGCGAGCCGGCTCGGAATTGCGGTGACGAGGACGACTCCGGCGCGTGAGCTGCAGTTGTTGCTCCGCGGGCGTGCCGTACCGCTCGGCGAGGAACTGCCGCCAGTTCAGCGCATGCAGGTTGTAACGGTCCTCCCCGAGCGCGCGCCCGAAACCCAGAAGCTGGCAGCTTTCGCATTGCCGAGGTCGTTGTAAGCTCCGCAAGCGATAGTTCGAAACCGGGGCCCGCTTTTCGAGTGGCCGGAATCGCGAGCTCCGGAAATCCCAGGTACATCGCGCGGTCGGCAAACGTCTGCAGGACGAGGGGATCCTCGGGCGCCGCCGCAAGTGCCTTCTCGTAGTCGGCGAGCGCCTGGGAAACACGAAGGCTTATTGCGCAGCGAGACTTCAGCACGTCGCAGCGTCGACAAGACATCCACGCGCCCCTTGAGGTCCGCGAGTTCCTGGGCGATCGAGCGCCCGCCGAGGGCAGGGGCGCGATGTCGTAATAGCGGCCCTCCGAATTGCCCGAGGCCGAAACGATAGGGCGTATTGGAATTGCACGAAGGAAGTACTCGCCGTCGTTGTCGAAGAAGAGGTTCTTCCAGGTCTCGACGTGATCCACCCGCCAGAGGCCCTGCTCGCGGTGCAGGAGGATCGGCACGAATCCCTGACGGGCCGTTCGCTCGTTGCGACGGCGTAATCGCCATCGACGTGGTACACGAGCGGGAGCGAGGCATCGATTCGCTCGAGCCGCTCCAGCTCCGGAATCGTGCGAACGGGTATTGCGCGCGCATGAGCCGCGAGCCTTCGGTGAAGCAGCGGCAATTTCGGATCTCCCACGAGATCCGCGTTTGCGCAGCGGAACAGGCGCTGGCGACCGATTCCCTGATGTCGGCGCAGGGCACGTAGCGCGCGCCGCTCGGGCGGAACTGGCGCCTTCAGGTCCGCGTCCATCGGCACGGCTGAGAGCGCCGTCTTCGCACCGGCGCCGCCGGACACGAAACGCTCGTATTTGGCGAAAGCGGTCCGCGCGGAACTCCTCGCCAAGCTGGATATCGCCGAGCGCCGCGGACAGATAAACCTGGTCGCGCAGGTAATGCAGGACGTCCATGACCGCCATGCCGGCGCTTGCGTAGGGAAACATAGGGCGCGAGTTGGTCGTGCGCGATGCGCCACATGTGCAGGTCCGTGAGGCCGCCCTCGAGCGAATAGCCGACCTCGATGCGCGCCTGGTGTGTCGACGGGTTCAGCAGTACGAGCAGGCCGCCGGTCGGCGCCGTCGCCCCGATCTTGCGCTCGCGGAAGATGCGTTCGGACTGCGTTTCCGATGGATCCCGGCTCGGTCAGCGTCACGACGTGGACGTCGATGCCGAGATCCGTAGTAAAAGTCGTCCGCCATCCGTCTAAGCCGCGGGCCAAAGGCGCGAGCATGGACGCCGCGTCGTCGATCCGCGGATGCGTGGATTCCGTGGAATGACGTGGAATTGCCGTTTCAGCGTGTTGCGCGGCCGGCGGATGCGACTCTGCTCCCATTCGCGTCCACGCGGCGCTGCCGGCGACGGCCGGGAGAAGTGCAAGCAGCAGGAGCGTGCGGCGATTCAAGCTGAACACCGGTTGCAACGAAAGTGCCCGTAATCTACCGTGCAGGGCACTATGTGGCGACAATTCCTGACCGCGATTGTGACGTTGTTCCTGGCTGGCGCGGCCGTGGGCGCAGGGTGCTCCGCCGGCGCCGGATGCCGAGGAACTGACGCGACTCCTGAAGTATTTCCTTGACGGCGCATCGCGCGACGACATCGCCGCGCACGAGCGATTCTGGGCGGACGATCTCATCTACACGCGTTCCGCGGGCGTGCGCATCGAGCAAGGCCGAGCATCCTGGCGGACCTGCGCGCCGGTTCCGACGGCCGAACCGTCGCCGCCGACCGCGTACTCGGCCGAGGACATTCGCATCCAGCAGTACGGCGACATGGCGATCGTCGCCTTCCGCCTGGTCGGGACGGCGTGGCAGCGGCGCGAACCCTGAGGTCGACCGATTACCTCAACACCGGCACCTTCCTCAAGCGCAATGGCGAATGGCGCGCCGTCGCCTGGCAGGCGACGCGCGTGCCGGTCGAACGAAGCAGGAGGCGCCGGTGAACCTGCACGCCCGGCGCGACGGCGCGCGCCGGGCTCGAGGATGAAATCCGTGCAGGCCGACGCCGCGTTCTTCCAGCGCGTTCTTCGACACCTGCGACGTCGAGACGCGTGCGCCGGCTACGTCACCGACGACTTCGAAATGATCCATGACAAGGGCGGCGTCGTGACCCGCCTCGGGCGCGGACTTCGTCAAGGCCACGCAGGACAAGTGCAAGCGGCAGGCGGATGGCATCGACTTCCTCTCGACGCGCAAGCTCGTGCCGGAGAGCCCTGAAGGTCTATCCGATCCAGGACAACGGCGCGATCGAGATCGGGCACCCATACGTTCTATGCGGTCAAGCCGGGCGCGCCGGACCGCCTCGACCGGAAACCGGCCAGTTCACGCACTGCTGGAAGCAAGAGAACGGCCAGTGGAAGCTCGTCCCGCGTCCTGAGCTACGACCACGCAGCTCGCGCAGTGACGGCGACTCGCTGCTAGCCGATTGCCCGGTCGCTGGACTAGCCGACACATCCGCCCGCCATGCAGCCGATCTCTTGTGGCAGCCGCCTTGCCTCGCGGCCGCCGCAGCCGCTTCCGAGGTCGATGACGCCGCCGCGCAAGTCCGATCGCATGCCGTCGCGGACGGAACATGCCGCCGGTTCTCGATGGCCGTGCTCGACGATCGCCGCCTGGCAGGAAGCCGCCTTCGTCGAGGACTTGCACATCGTCGTGTCGGACGAATTCGGCGAGCCGGGCGAGCGCTCGCGCGTCTACGTCGCATTCGATGCCGACAATCTCTACTTCGCCGCGCGCTTCTGGGACTCGAAGCCCGATCACGATCGTCGCCAAGGTGCTGAGCAAGCGCGACGCTTCCTTCGGCGAGGACGGCTTTTCGATAACGCTCGATCCCTTCGACCAGGCCCGCAGCCGGCTACATGTTCGACGTGAACCCGAACGGAATGCGCAGCGAAGCGATCTACACCGACACGGATCGCCAGAACTGGGACTGGGAGGGCATCTGGAACGCCGCCGCGCGGATCGACGGCGAGGGCTGGACCGCCGAAGTCGCGATCCCCGTGAAGACGCTGTCCTTCGATCCCGCGAGTGATGCCTGGGGCGTCAACTTCACGCGCTGGCACGGTGCCGACAACGAACAGTTCGGCTGGGTGTCGTACAACCGCGCCCAGAATCTGTCGCGCACGGGATCGATGACGGGGACTCGCCGGCCTGCATCAAGGGCATGGACTCGACGTGGTTCCGGGCCTGCGCGTCGGCGCGACGCGCGACTACGCGACCGACGAAGAGGACGAGTTCCTCGAGCCGTCGCTCGATGCGTTCTGGAAGATCACGCCGTCGTTGACCGCCGCGCTCACGCTCAACCCCGATTTCTCCGGCACGACCGCGGACACGCGACAGATCAACCTGACGCGCTTCGACCTGTTCTTCCCGGAGCAGCGCGCCTTCTTCCTGCAGGATTCGGACATCTTCGAGTTCGGCGGGCTGCAGCGAGGAAAGCGGCATTCCGTTCTTCTCGCGCCGCATCGGTCTCGACGACGACGGCGAGACGCTCACGCTCGATGCCGGCGTCGAAGCTCACCGGTCGCGCGGGCCCGCTCAACGTCGGCGTCCTCGGCGTGCGCCAGGATGCGGCCGATCGGGCCGGGGTCGGTGGATCTCTTCGTCGGGCGCGTCGCAGCGAACGTGCTCGAGGAATCGAGCGTCGGCGTCATCGTGACGAGCGGCAATCCCGACCCGCGTGTCGACAACTCGCTCGTGGGCGTCGACTTCCGCTACCTCAACACGCGCCTCGGACGAGGACCGCAGCATCGAGGCGACGGCGTGGTACCAGCAGACCGACACCGAAGGGCTCTCGGGCGACGGCTCGGCGTACGGCATTCGGTCTCGCCGTGCCGAACAGCGAGGGCTGGAACGGGCGAGCTCGTCTTCAAGGCGATCGAGGAGAACTATTTCCCCGCGCTGGGTTTCGCCGCCCGGACAGATTTCGACGGCGACCTTCGCCGAGCTCGGCTACACCTGGCGGCCGGAGAGCCACTGGATCCGACGCGTCGAGAGCCAGATCGGCGTCGAGGTCGTCGAGCCGATCAATCGGCAGCGATCGCAGCCGCGAAGTCGAGCTCCAGCTCGTCGAAGTCGAAAACCAGGCCGCGGACTACCTCGACGCTCACGCACATCTTCATTCGAGGACGAGTTCGCGGAGCCGTTCGAGATCTCGGAAGGCGTCGTGATACCCGCGGGCAGCTACACCTACGACCACGCCTGCTGTATCGCTGATACACCGGCGAGCAGCGCGTGCTCGCGACCGAAGTCGAGCATTTGCGCGGGCGGCTTCTACGAGGGCAGATTTTCGTCTTCGAGACGAAGACCGACCTGGCGGCCGAGCGCTGCACCTGCAAGGTCACGCTCGGCGGCGAGTACAACGACGTGCGACCTGCCGCAGGGCGACTTCATCACCCGACTCGCGAGACTGAACGTCGACATCGCGTTCAACACCGCCTGGTCGTGGGACAACTTCGTTCAGTACGACAACGTCTCCGAATACGGTCGGACTCAACAGCATCCTGCGCTGGATCCCGCGAGCGGGCCGGGAGACGGTATTTGTCGGTCAACTCGCAGCAGGAAGACTTCGACCGTGACGGCCGCTTCCGGTCCTATATCTGCGGACGTTACGCTCAAGCTGAGCTATACGTTCCGGTTACTGACTTCGCCGGTCCTGCTTGCAACGCGCGGACCCGTGCTCTACCGTGCGGGCTCATCGGGGGTGCGTCGCGCGTCAATCCATGGCTGAGCAGTCCACCCCCACCGGCGCCGTTTTCCTCTCCTACGCCTCCCAGGATGCAGAGGCAGCCGCACGCATCTGCGAGTCCCTGCGTGCTGCGGGCATCGAGGTGTGGTTCGACCGAAGCGACTTGCGCGGCGGTGACGCCTGGGATGCGCACATCAAGAAGCAGATCCACGAGCTGCGCATTGTTTCATTCCGGTTATTTCCGCGCAAACCAATGCGCGAGCCGAAGGCTACTTCCGTCGCGAGTGGAAACTTGCAACGCGGCGATTGATGGACCTGGCGGATGACGCGGCATTCCTGGTGCCCGTCGTCATTGACGAAACCCGTGAAGCAGATGCGCGCGCTTCCCGAGGAGTTCCTGGACGCGCAGTGGACCCGGCTGCCTGGCGGCGCAACGCCGCCTGCGTATGCGGAACGGGTGCGTCAGCTGCTTGGCATGCATAACGCCATCGAGCGAGCAACACAACCAGCCATTGCCCATGGACGGGTTCCCATTGCGGCCGGGCGGCGCATCGCGCTTGACGCGTGTTGGGGTCGTGCTGACCGCGACTCCTGCTGGTCCTGGGCGTTGGAGTCTTCTGGTACTACCAACGCATGAATGATGGACCCGCTGCGCAGTCGACAGCCGCCGCGGCGTCACGCCGATGCGGTTGCGCTGAACGAGAAGTCGATTGCCGTGCTGCCGTTCGTTGACCTGTCGCCAGCCAAGGACCAGGAGTATTTCTCCGACGGCCTCGCCGAGGATCTCCTGAATCTCGCTGGCAAAGCTGCCGGAGCTGCGCGTGACATCGCGCTCCTCGGCTTTTGCGTTCAAGGGCCAGACGCTCGAGATGAGCGAAATCGCGAAGCGACCTGAACGTCGCGCACGTGCTGGAGGGTTCGGTCCGCAAGGCCGGAAACCGCGTGCGCGTCACGGCACAGCTCATCGAGGCGCACACGGACCGCAGCCTCTGGTCGGAATCCTTCGACCGCGACCTCAACGACATCTTTGCCGTTCAGGACGAGATCAGCGCGGCGGTCGTCAACCACCTGAAGGCTGTCGCTGCTCGGCGACGAAAAGCCCGCGGCGCGCGTCGACGCGAAGGCTTTCGACCTCTTCCTGCAGGCGCGCCAGTTCGCCCGGCTGCACACAAGGAGGGCTACGAGAAGGCGGTCGAGCTCTACACGCAGGGGCTCGCGATCGACGGCAATTACGCTCCTGCGTGGACCGGTGCTCGCGTACTGCTACCGCCGCCAGGCGAACAGCAGCATGCGCCCGCTGAAGGAGGGTTATGCGCCTCGCGCGCGACGCCCTCACGCGCGCTCAAGATCGACCCGGACTATGCGCCCGCGTACGCCGAGCTGAGCCGCATCGCGCTCGACTTACGACGTCGATCCGGCGGCGGCCGCCACGGTATCTCGAGCGCGCCATCGCCATCGAACCGACGAGCGAAGTGCTGAGCTATTCCTCGGGCCTCGCGCAGACCCTCGGGCGTCTTGACGTCGCCCTGAAGTCTCGGTGATTACGCGATGAAGCGCGACCCGCTGAATCCTACGAGTTCACAACTCTGCAGGGCGTCGGACTTCGCTTCGTGGGCCGGCCGGACGACGCCATCGTTGAGTTGCGGAAAGTCCTCGAATTGAGCCCGGGCGACATCAGCGCCCATTACCGTCTCTGCGAGGCGTACCTGGCGAAGGGCGACGCAAAGGCCGCGCTTGGCGGAAGTGCAGCAGGAGCCGCACGAGGCCTGGCGATTGACCGGGCTTGCGATGGCCTATGACTCGCTGGGGCGCAGGAAGGAGTCGGATGTCGCGCTTGCGGAGTTGATCAAGAAGTATCGCGGATAGCTGGCCGTACAACATCGCCTACGTCTACGCGCTGGCGCAAGGAATCGGATCTCGCATTCAAGTACCTCGAGACGGCGCGCGTCGAGCAGGACCCGGGTCTCAGCGACGTCGCGTTCGAGCCGTTCTTCGACAACGTCCGCAAGGATCCGCGATGGCTGCCGATGCTGAGGAAGCTCGGCATGGCGCCCGAGCAGCTCGCCGCGATCAAGTTCGACGTGAAGATTCCGTCAGTAGGCGGCTGCGGCAAGCTAACCCGCGGCGCTGCCGCCCGTCCATCAGGATGGCCTGCGCCGTTGACCTGCGCGGCCTCCTCGCAGGCGAGGTAGGCGACGAGTCCTGCGACTTCCTCCGGCGTCGTCACGCGGCCGCTGCGCGTCGTGGCGGCGGATTCGCGAAGCACGGCCTCACGGTCCAGCCCGCGCGCCTCGGCATCCCGGAACAACATGGGCGTTGCGACGTCGCCCGGGCAGACGGCGTTGATGCGGATGCCTTCCGCCGCGTGATCGACGGTCAGGGGCCTTCGTCATCAGCACGAGGCCGCCCTTGCTGGCGCAATAGGCGACGGCATTCGGTCCGCCGTGCAAGACCCCAGTTGGACGCGATGTTGACGATCGCGCCCCGGCTCTTGCGCAGCGTGCGGGAGCGCTGCGCGGCAGAGGAAGAACGGCACCGAGAGGTTGGTCGCGATCGTGTCGTTCCAGATTGCGTCCGTCGTTTCCTCGGTTTTCGCCGGGCAGGTAGATGCCGGCGTTGTTTACCAGCACGTCGAGTCCGCCGAACGCCTTCACGCAATCCGCGATGAGGCGATCGCAGTCCGCGGACGTCGCGAGTTCCCCGATCCAGGCGCGGGCGCCGGGAAGCTCCGTGGCCAGCGCTTCGGTACGCTTTGCATCCCGGCCCGCGGCCATGACCGCGTAGCCATCCGTCGCGAGCCGGCGCGCGATGGCCGCGCCGATGCCGGAACTGGCGCCGGTGACGAGTGCGATCCTGTTCTTCATGGGCCGCATTGTACGAGCTCGTGCCGAAGCCTGTGGCAGACTGGCGTACCGCGGATTCAGTGGGGGGATGAATACATGTCGAGCCTGACGCGCCGTTCGTTCGTGGCGGGCAGCACCGCGGCTGCGATTGCGATTCGCGCTTCAGCGCGCCGCATTCGCCGCAGGGCACGGGCGTCTATCGCGACGCCATCGTGATCGATGGGCTTGGCGGACTCGGAAATTCGAGACCGAGGGACCCGCTGCTCGGACCCACAGGTCCAGGACATTCAAGGCTTCGGGAATCACCTGCGTTGCACATGACGATGAGGCCGGTCGGCACGACGCCGCCGGACACCGGCTTTCACGCAGGCCGTCGATCAGCATCGGTCCAGATGGAATCGGAGATCGACAGCCACCCCGACGTTTTCAGTCCGCATTCGCGAGGTCGCGGACATTACCGCCGCCAAGAAGTCGAGGCCGGACCGGGCTCATCTATGGGTTCCAGGACGGGGTCGCGTTCGAAACGGACCTGAGCCGCCTGGACGAGCTTGCATCGGCTCGGCATCCGCATCGTACAGCCCACCTACAACCGGCGGAATCTCCTCGGCGACGGCTGCCTCGAGCCGGCGAACGCGGGCCTCAGCAAGGCCAGGCGTCGAGGCGATCGAGCGGATGAATACGCTCGGCATCCTGGTGGACCTCAGCCACTGCGGCCGGCAGACGGCGGCCGATGCGATCAAGGCATTCGAAAAGCCGGTCGCGTTCACGCACACGGGCAGCGCCGCGCTCAACGATCACCCGCGCAACCGCACCGGATGCGGAACTTGCGCGCCGTCGCGGAAAGGGCGGCGATGTCGGGCATCTACTTTCATGCCATTCCTCAGCGAGGGCAAGCAGCCGACAGCGAGCGGACGTGATCCGCCACCTCGAGCACATGATCGACGTGGCAGGCGAAGATCCATGTTTCGGCTGCGGCACCGACGGCGGCGTTTCGGCCGAGAGTCATCACGGACTAGATTCAAGAGACGAGAATTCGCGGGCTTCGTGAAAGCAGCGGCGCGACGCGGGCATCGCGGCGCCGGGCGAGGCGAGGAGGGCTATCTCTTCGCCAACGAAGCTCAACACGCCGCGCCGCTTCGAGACCCTCGCGGACATGCTCTCCCAGCGCGGCCACGGCGATGCGCGCATCGAGAGAATCCTCGGCAAGAACCTGCGTCCGCGTCTTCTCAGGACACCTGGGCATCCTGAGGGGACGCACTGTAAAGGACGGTCGCCCCTTTTGTAAAAGGTGACTGTCACCTTTATTCAAAGGTGAGCGTCACCTTTAACCAGTCCCTATTGGTAGCCGCGGGCCTGGGCTCGAAGAGGCGGGCGCGTAGGGGCCGTTGGCGCGGAGCAGCTCTTCGTGGCTGCCGCGCTCGATGATGCGGCCCTCGCGCAGCACGACGATCTGGTCGGCCATGCGCACGGTCGAGAAGCGGTGCGAGATCAGGATCGCGCATCTTGCCCTTCGTCAGCGCGCGGAAGTGCTCGATACACGGACGCCTCGGCGGCGCGCGTCCATGGCCGCGGTCGGCTCGTCGAGCACGAGGATGTCGGCCTCCGTTGCGCATGAACGCGCGTGACAGCGCGATCTTCTGCCACTCGCCGCCCGAGAGCTCGCGGCCCTCGGTTGAACCACTTGCCGAGCGGCGTCTGGTACTTCTCCGGCAGTCCCTTCGACGACCGGCGCCGCCATGCCTTGTCTCCGCCGCCTCGCGCCAGCGCGCCTCGTCCTCGAGATAGCCGCACGTCGCCCGTGCCGATGTTCTCGCCGACCATTGAGCTGGTAGCGCACGAAGTCCTGGAAGATCACGCCGATGCGCTGGCGCAGCGCCGGTTCGTCCCATTCGCGCAGGTCGAGTCCGTCGAGCGTGATCGCGCCCGCTGGTCGGCTGGTACAGGCGCGTCAGCAGCTTGATCAGCGTCGTCTTGCCCGAGCCGTTCTCGCCGACGAGCGCGAGCGCTCTCGCCGGGCCGGATGTGCAGGTTGACGTCGCTTGAGCACGGGCCGGTCGGAGCCCGGGTACGTCGAAGCTCGACGTGCTTGAACCGGATGCCGTCCTTCGGGTCCGGGCCCGCGCGGCGCCGTGCCGCTTCGTGCCCTCCACCGGCGTGTCGAGGTATTCGTAGAGCGTCGCGAGATAGAGGTTGTCCTCGTACATGCCGCCGATCGCGGCGAGGCTCGCGGAAACGGCGGACTGGCCCTGGCGGAACAGCATGCACGTACATCGTCATCTGCGCCGAGCGTGATGCGCGCGCGCGATCGTCGCCAGCGCGACCCAGGCGTAGGCGCCGTAGAGCGTCGCCGTCGCTGATGAGCCCGAGCACGAATCCCCAGCTGTCGCGCCGGATCGTGAGGTCGCGGTCCTCGCGGTACATCTTTCGGAAGATCGCCGCGATAGCGCTCGAGGAACAGCGGCCCGACGCCGAAGAGCTTGACCTCCTTGGCGTGATCCTCGCGCGCGAGCACCGTCTCGAGGTAGATCTGCATGCGCGTCTCCGGGCGAGCGCCAGCGGAAGAGGCGGAACGCGTCGCCCGAGAACTGCGCCTCGGCGACGAACGACGGGCAGGCCGCCGAGCACCAGCACGACCACCGCCCACGGCGAGAAGTGCGGCGAGCAGCATGCCGATAGCTGACGAGCGCGATGCGCGTTCTGCGAACAGGCCGAAGCTGCGCATGACCAGCGACAGCGGCCGGCTCGAGGCCTCGCGCCGCGCGCGCGTCAGCTTGTCGTAGAACTCCGAGTCCTCGAAGTGCGCGAGCTCGAGCGTCAGCGCCTTCTCGAGGATCATCGCGTTGACGCGCTGGCCGAGCTGCGCGCGAAGCAGCGACTGGCAGGCGAAATCCCGCGCTGCGCCGCGACGCGCACGCGGCGATCAGGAGGCCTTCCATGCGCGACCAGGAAGCGCGTGCACGTGTGAGCAGATCGGCTCGCGCGCACGCCGGGCGCGTGCCCCGAATCGCCGCGACCACGGCATCGACGATCAAGGCGCCGACGTAGGCGACGCCCGCCGGCAGCATGCCCGCGGCGAGGGTCAGGAGTGCGAGCGCGATGCTGAGCGCACGATTCGTCGTCCAGACGAGTTCGAGCGCATGGCGGCTGTACCGGAATACGCCGAAGAAGCCGCGCGTGAGGTTCGGCGCCGCCAGCGGGCGGCGGCGTGCGTCGTGAGGTCTCAAGCGCCTTCTTTTAGACGGAATCGTCGCTCGTCTCGTGATCCGATCAGCCTCTTGGACGAGGCAGCTCGCCGATTGCGGGCACAACGACCCGGAGTATCTTCGCTGTCCCGGACCGAACGCGGGCACGCTTCTTGCGGTCGATCGCCTGGCTAACCCGCGATTCTCGAAGAACGCTCTCGCAGTCTCTGTCAATAGCACCAGTTCCGATACCTGCGCTGCGCGCGCATCCGCTTTCCAGGCGCTCAACCAGCGCCTTGCCGGAGGTCCCCGTACCGCGCAGGCGCGCGAACGGCGACGGATCGCAGCAGCCCGGTCGAGCCCGAGCTCGATCGCGGATGCGCGACGCTCGACAGTCGCGCGCGGCGTCCGTGCTCACGACGAATCGTGGCGGGACTGCATGGGTCTGCGGCCGGGAGCTGGCACTGGGCTGCAGATCGCGGATCGCCCGCACTGGGCGCGAAGTGCTCGCTGCGTCGCCGCGTGATGATCGAGTTCCGAGCCGGACATGCGCGTGACGACGCCTCTACGCCTGCAACAGTTCGAGGACAACGTCTCCGGCGGCCGTCCGATGACTGCCTTCGAGTCCCACGCACGACGACGGGCCGCTCGATCAGGATCGAGGTTCTTGACCATGGCATCGATCCACTGCGCCTCGGTCAGGGTCTTGCCGGCGTACTTCGCCTTATAGATGTCTTCGCCCTTGCGGACGAGTTGCTCGGCCTTGATGCCAAGCTTGCCGACGATCGCCGCGCAGTTCCGCCGCCGTGGGCGGCGTCTTCAGGTACTCGATGATGCGCGGCTCGACGCCGCGGGCCCGCAGGAGCGCGAGCGTTTCCGGCTCTTTGCTGCATTTCGGGTTGTGGTAGATCGTGAGGTCGTTCATGTCCGGATGCTGCAAGAGTATAAGTCTGCGTGCCGCGGGGCGAGTGGCGCTAGAATCGCGCGATGCCTTTCGTCACCCCGGGACCCTGGGCGAATACGACGTCATCGTCGTCGGCTCCGGCGCTGCCGGCGGGCAGACGGCTTACACGCTCGCGATGGAGGGCGCGCGCGTCCTGATGCTCGAGGCCGGGCGCAATTACGTGCCGGAGTCAGGAAACGCCGATGTTCCAGACGCCGGGCCAGGCGCCGCTGCGCGGCGCATCGACGACCGACAAGCCGTTCGGCTTCTACGACGCCACCGATCGACGGCGGCTGGCAGGTGCCGGGCGAGCCCTACGTCAACACGCTCCGAGGACGACTCGGGACGCTTCGACTGGTGGCGCGCGCGCATGCTCGGCGGGCGCACGAATCACTGGGGCCGCTATCTCGCTTCGCAACGGCCCATACGACTTCAAACCGCAGCGCGCGCGACGGGCTCGGATTCGACTGGCCGCTCTCTTACGAGGACGTCGCGCCGTACTACGACAAGGTCGAGATGCTGATCGGCGTCTATGGCGCGAACGACGGACTGGAGAACACGCCGAACTCGCCGCCGGGCTGCCTGCTGCCGCCGCCGAAGCCGCGCGTCAGCGATCTGCTCGTCGCGCAGCGAGCCGGCAAGCTCGGCATTCCGGTGGTCGCCGGGCACCGCGCCGTGCTCACGCAGGCGCTCGACCATCGGAACACTGCCGGCGAAACTGCATCCGGGCAATCCGAATGCACAGACGATCCTCGCCGTCGCACATGCAGGGTCGCGCGGCCTGCTTCTGGGCGACGCCTGCGGCGCGCGGCTGCTCGATTCGCGCGAACTACCAGTCGACGACCGTGCACCTGCCGCCGGCGCTCGCGACCGGCAAGCTCGACATCCTCGTCAATGCGATGGTCCGGGAAGTCACGCTCGGACAAGGACGGCCGCGCGCAGCGGCGTCGGCTTCGTCGACAGGACGACAGGCAAGCGCGAGCGACGCCACGGCGCGCGCCGTCGTGTCTTGCCGCGAGCGCCTGCGAAACCGTGCGGATCCTGCTCAACTCGAAGTCGGCGCGACATCCCGCAGGGACTGGCCAACTCGAGCGGCAAGGCTCGGCCGCTACCTCATGGACACGGTCGGCAGCGCCGGTGGATGGCCAGATTCCGCTGCTCGAGAGCCTTCCGCCGCACAATGAGGATGGCGCGAGCGGTGGCTGCACATGTACGCGCCCTGGTGGCTCTACAAGGAGCAACTGGCCGGCAAGCTCGGTTTCGCGCGCGGCTATCACATCGAGTTCGGCGGCGGCCGGAGGCATGCCCGGTCCTGGGCACGGTCGACGGCACTCGAGTGGCTGACCGGCGGCAGCTACGGCCGCAAGTTCAAGCGAAGACGCGCGGCGCTACTACGGCTCGTTCGTCGTATTTCGACGGCGCGCGGCGAGATGATCCCGAACGAGCACTCGTACTGCGAGATCGATCCGAGACGTGCAGGACCGGTGGGGCATCCCGGTCCTGCGCTTCCACTGGAAGTGGTCGAGCACGAAACGCCGCCAGGCGGCGCACATGCAGAAGACCTTTGGCGAGATCATCGAGGCGATGGGCGGGCGCGTGACGCGGCGCAGGTCCTGATCCGACGGCGCCAAGGCGATCGCGCCGGGCGGCTGCGATCATTCACGAGGTCGGCGGCGCCATCATGGGAACGCGATGCCGAGAACTCGGTCACCAACCGCTGGGGCCAGACCTGGGACGTCGAAGAACCTGTTCGCTCGACCGATGGCGCGCGTTTTGCCTCGAACGCCGACAAGAATCCGACGCTCACGATCATGGCGCTTGCCTGGCGCGCCGCCGATCGCATCCTCGACCGCATGCGCCGCAAGGAGCTGTGACATGAGCGAACCGCTTCCGCATCGACCGCCGTACCACGATCGAGTGGGTGGTCGCAGCCGCCGCCTCGCTGCCTGCGATCCGGCGCGAAGCGCTTGGCTAGGCGCCGCCGCCCGTCGCGACACCGTCGGCGGTCGCGGCTACGGCACCGATCCCGACCTGACGCGGGTCTACGCGCCGGGTGATCTGTGGCCGCTGACATTCACGGCGGCCGAGCGGCGCACGCGTGACACGTGCTTTGCGATGTCATCCTGCCGGCGGACGACCGGTCCTCAGTGCCTGCCGTCGGCGTGGTCGATTTCATCGACGAGCGGATCCAGCGCGCCCTATCCGGACACATGCTGCGGATCGCAAGTCGATCCTCGAGGGTCTTCAGGCGGCTCGACGCCGAGTCGACGCGGCGGTTTGGTCAGTGGTTTTGCTGACAGTGACGCGTCGAGTCAGGCGCAGATCTGCGATGACATCTGCTATCTGCCGCGATCCGAGGCACGACTTCGCGGAAGCCGCCGCGGTTCTTCGCGACGGTCTTCGCGACATCTGACCGTCGGCGGCTTCTACACGACGCACGGAGCGGCATGCGCGATCTGCGTTACGTCGGCAACGTCGCACTCCGCGCGACTTCGACGGGCCGCCGCCCGAGGTCCTGCGGAAAGGTCGGACTCGATGGGAGAGCGCGTGAGCACGGAACGCAGGCGCCTCGGTGTCGGCCTCATCGGCAGCGGCTTCAACGCGGGATTCCACCTGCAGGCTTTCCGCGCGCGTTCGCGACGCCGACGTGCTCGGCATCTGAGCCCGACCGACGCACACGCGGCCGCCGCAGCCGAGCGCGCGCGCGTCGTCTCGACGTCGGCGAGGCGAAACCCTACGGATCGATTCGCGACATGGTTGCGGATCCCGCCATCGACGCGCTCTGGCTCGACCGGGCCCAACCATCGGCGCGCTCGAGAACATCGAGGAAATCGTCGACGCCGTCGGAGCGAGGACGCGGGACTCTCCGCGGGCATCGCCTGCGAGAAGCCGTTGGGGCGGACGGTCGCGGAAGCCGAGCGCATGCGCTGGCGCTCGTCAACCGCGCCGGGATCGCGCACGGCTACCTGGAGAACCAGCTGTTCGCACCGCAGGTCGAGGCGGGCATGCCGCTGGCCTGGGCGCGTGGCGCTGCGACGACCGGACGGCCGTACCTGGCCCGCGCCGCCGAGGAGCACATGGCGGACCGCATGCGCCCTGGTTCTGGCGCGGCGACCTGCAGGGCGGCGGCGTGCTGAACGACATGATGTGTCACTCGGCCCTGCTGGTGCGCCACCTGCTGACGAAGCCCGGCGCGCCACGCGCATCCCTGCGGCCGGCACGCATCACGGCGCATATCGCGAGCCTGAAGTGGTCGCAGCCGCACTATGTCGAGGCGCTTCAAGCGACACATGGCAAGCGAGATCGACTACGGACGGCAGCCGTCCGAGGACTTTCGCGAGTCTCGTGATCGAGTTCGAAACCGACGACGGCCAGACCGTGATCGGCGAAGCCACGACGTCCTGGAGTTTCGTCGGCGCGGGGCTGCGCGCTTCCGCCGGAGTTGCTGGGCCCGAGTACTCGATGTCGTGGAACACGCTGGACAGCGGGCTCAAGCTGTTCTTCTCCCGCGCCGTGCCGAGCGCCGCCGGCGAGGACCTGGTCGAGAAGCAGAACGCCGAGAGCGGGCTGATGCCGGTCGTCGCCAACGAAGCGGCCGCCTACGGCTACGAGAACGAGGACCGTCACTTCGTGCGCGCATTCCTCGGCAAGGAGAGCGCCGAGGCTGACGTTTGACGACGGGCTCGAGGTCGTGAAAGCTCCTGATGGCCGCCTACCAGAGCGCGCGAGGAGGGCAGGACCTCGCGTTTCCGCCGCCGGGCTCGATCGTTTCGTTCCGGCCGTTGCGCGAGGCGCCTGGCGTCCTTCATGAGTTTGCTGGAGAGGCAATTCACATGAAGATGATTGACGACGCTCGCGGCCATTCTTGCATTCGGCACCGCGCTGGCTGCCGACGCACCGCCGGTAGCCTGAATGGCGGATGCTCTCCGGGGACCAGGCCCGCGAATTCTGGCGCGGCTGGAAGAGCGAAGGAGTTTCCTGCCGGCTGGCGCGTGGAAGGCGACACGTCTGTCGAAGGACGGCGACGTCGATGACCTCGTCAGCCGCGAGGTCTTCGGGGACTTCGAGATCGAGTTCGAGTGGAAGCTGACGCCGGGCGGCAACGCCGGATTCTTCTACCGCGGAACGCGCGAGTACGACCACATCTACTGGAGCGCACCGGAGTACCAGCTGCTCGACGACGCGCTGCACCCGGACGGCCATAACCGCCTCACCTCCGCAGCCGCCGCCTACGCGCTCTATGCGGCGCCGGCCGGCGTCGTCAAGGCGGGAGGCGAGTGGAACGCGGCGCGCGTCATCGTCGACGGGGCCCGCGTCGAGCACTGGCTGAACGGCCAGAAGGTCGTCGACTTACGAGTTGTGGAGCCCGGACTGGAAGGCGAAAGGTCGCAGCCAGCAAGTTTGCGCCCTATCCGAACTACGGGCTCGCGAAGTCAGGGCTGATCGGGATCCAGGGCGACCACGCCGGAAACCTGATGCTCCGCCACATGCGGATCCGGAAACTGCGCTGATCAGCGGGCGGTGCCCGCATTCGCGCGCTCGAGGTATTTGTCCCGCAGTTCCGTCTGGCGCGATCGCATCGTGACCGCATTGCCCGCGATCCAGACCTGCTCCGCGACGGTCGTGACCTCGAGCGGATCGCCGCTCCACAGCACGAGATCCGCGGCCTGGCCCTGCTCGATGCGCCCGTGATCCTTGCCGATGCCGAAGATCTCGGCCGGGCTCGACGTGATGGCCGCAAGTCCGGCCTCCCAGGGCAGTCCGTGCGCGACGGCGTTGCCTCGCGAGCTGGCGGTTCTTGCGAGCCTGGAAGCTGTCGGAAAACGAGAAAGCGATGCGCACGCCGGCATCGTTCAGGAGTTTCGCGTTGTCGAAGCGCGAACCGAGCCGATCGAAATCGGACGGCAGGTTGTTGAGCGGATCGAGGACGACCGGCACGTCGGCCGCGGCGAGTTCCTTCGCAACGACCCAGGCCTCGGTGCCGCCTGCGATCACGGGCTTCATGCCGTGCGCCTTCGCGTAGCGCACGACTTCCCGGATGTCGGAGGCGCGCTCGACGAAGAAAACGACCCGCCCGCCCGCGAGGTAGCCCTTGAGCACTGTGCGGCCCTCGGGCAGGAGCAGGGCGCCATTGCCCGCCGTGGCAGGCTCGCGCACTTCGCGGATCGCCTGGTCGAAGAGCATGTACTGCGCGGCGCGGCTGCCGCCGGAGGCATCGTGCGCGCGCTGCCCCAGTTCACGAAGAGTGACTTGCTGCCGGCAAAGCCGGCATCGAAGCGCCCGTCGAGCGTCACGGCCGAGCCCTGGCCGACGATGAGGCTGTCCGCCGCGAGCGGCGTGATCACGCCCCAGGTGACGCCCTCGATGCGTGCAACCGGCAGGAGGATCGAGCGCGCATTGAAGGCAGGCGTGACGTCGAGATTCCGGCCGCCACATGTGCTGCCACGCGGGCGCCGTGAGTTTCAGCTCGGCGTCGAAGGTGGACTCTTCCTGGTTCACTTCCTCGAGGCCGATCTGCGTGAGGCCGGCGAAGAGAGTCCGGCGTCACCGGCCGGCCGTTCTGCCTCGACGACCGTTGCGCCGGCGGGTGCGGTGAAGTTGCCGCCGACGGCGGCGATGCGGCCGTCCTGGACGAGGATGTCCGCATTCTCGAGCGTGCCGGCCTTGCCGGCCGTGTGCACGCGCGCGCCCTTGATGAAAACATCCTGCGCGTGGGCGACGCCTGTGCCCAGCATCGCTGCGACGAGGATGGCGGCGATGCGCACGGCCTTCATTGCAGGAAATCCGACCACGGCGGACGGTTTCGAGCGGTCGAAGCGGACGACGCCATCCACGAAGACCTGGTCGGCGAGCGCGTACACGCTGAACGGCGTGCCGTTCCACACGACGACGTCCGCCATCTTGCCGGGCTCGAGCGTGCCGGTCTGGTCAGGATGCCGAGCGCACTTCGCCGGGTTCGACGTGATCCAGCGGATCGCGCGCTCGGGCGGGATGTCGAATCCGGCGAGCTTGCCGCGCGTCATGGCTTTCGCCGCTTCCTGGTTCAGCCGCTGGATGCCTTCCTCGGAATCCGAATGCACGATGGCGCAGCCGCCCTTGGGGTGATCCACCATCGCGATGTTTTCCTGGACGCCGTCGTAGGCTTCCATCTTGAAGCCCCACCAGTCGGCCCAGAGCGCGCCGCAGACGCCTTCCTCGGCGAGCCGGTCCGCGATCTTGTAGGCCTCGACACCGTGGTGGAAAGCCGAGATCTTGTAGCCGAACTCCTTCGCGATATCGAGCATCGTCGCCATCTCGTCGGCGCGGTAGCAGTGGTTGTGCACGAGGATATGGCCGCGCATCACCTCGGCGAGCGTCTCGAGCTTGAGGTCCTGCTTCGGCGGCTGCGGCGGTGACTCTCGTCCTCGTCGCCATTCGCTTTCGCTCTTCTCGTACTTTGCGAGCTTGGCGTCGTACTCCTTCCAGTCCTCCATGTAGTCCTTCGCGTCGGCGAAGGCCTGGCGGTAACCCGCGACGTTGCCCATGCGCGTCGAGGGGAACTGGCCGTCGTCCCCGTAGACCCGCTTCGGGTTCTCGCCGCAGGCCATCTTCAGCCCTGCGGCGCGCCGGGAAATTTCATCGCCTGGTAGGTCGTGGCCGGCACGTTCTTGATCGTCACGCCGCGCCCGCCGATCAGGTTCGCGGAGCCGGGCAGGATCTGCAGCGACGTGACGCCGCCTTGCAACGCGACCTCGAGGCCCGGATCCTGCGGCCACACGCTGTGCTCGGCCCAGACATTGGAGGTCACCGGATCGGTCGCCTCGTTGCCGTCGTCCTGCGGCCTTCGACGCCTGGACTCGCGTACACGCCCAGGTGCGAGTGCACGTCGATGAGGCCCGGCGTCACCCAGCGGCCGTTCGCGTCGATGACGACCGCGCCGTCGGGCGCCGTGAGGATTGGCCGACGGCCTTGATCTTTCCGCCCTCGATCAGCACGTCGCCGCCGTCGATGCGCGTCGCCGGTGCCGGTCAGGATCGTCGCATTGCGGATCAGGGTCGCGGGGCTCGCCGGCGCGACATAAGTGGACGAATAGGGCGCGCGGTCCGCCTGCGGCGCCGTGGTCGCTGCCTGCGGTTCAGCGGGTGACGGGGATGTCGCCGCGCAGCCCGTGACAATGGCGCCCAGGAGCGCGGCCAGGAATCGGTTCATCGACGCGGATAGTACAGGGTTGCCCCAGCCCGCGTAAAATTGCGGCCGGCCCGCCCATGACACAAGAACAGATCATCTTCGTCGCGATCGTGGCCGTCACGCTGATCCTCTTCATCAGCGAGAAGATCCGCATCGACATCGCGGCGATGCTGACGCTGCTCGCACTCGCGGCGACGGGCATCCTGACTCCGAGCGAGTCGCTCTCCGGATTTGCGAGCGAGCCCGCCATCATCGTCGCCTCGGTGTTCATCATCTCCGCGGCGCTGACGGAGACCGGCCTCACGGAGCGGATCGGCGCCGGCATCGCGCGCGCCGCGGGCTGCAGTGAGTGGCGGGTGATCCTCGTCGTGATGCCCGCGGTCGCGGCGCTCGCGGCGTTCTCGCACCACGTCATGGTCACTGCGATGATGCTGCCGATCGTGATGCGGCTCGCGCGGGTGCAGAACCTGTCGCCCTCGCGGCTCCTGATGCCGATGTCGCTCGCCGCGTCGCTCGGCACGACGCTCACGATCTTCAGCGCCCCGGCATTCCTCCTGATGAACCACCTGCTCCAGACGGGCGGGCAGGAGACGCTCGGGGTCTTTGGCATCACGCCGATCGGCATCGCGCTCGTGTTGCTCGCCATCATCTACATGTCTCTCGGCCGCTGGATCCTGCCGAAGCGCAAGGCGCGCGCGGACGAGTCGGAATACATGCGCCTCGACCGTTACTACACCGAGCTCGTCGTCGAGCCGAAGTCGCGCTGGATCGGGCAGCCGATGGCGGATTTCAACCAGTATTACGACGGCCGCGTCGAGGTCGTCGAGTGGCTCCGGGACGGCGTACCGCAGCACAACAAGAACCGCGGCTCGGTGCTCGCCGAGGGCGACGTGCTGTTCGTCAGCGCGACGCCGGACGCGATCGTCTCGGTCGAAAGCGAGCCGGGCCTCGCCCTGCATGCGGTCAAGAAGTACGGCGAGATCGAGCGAGCGGGAATTCGACGGGGCGCTCCAGCTCGTGCAGGTGATCGTCGCGCCGCATTCGCCGTTCATCGGCGAGACCATCGCGGCGGTCGATTTCCTGAAGACGTTCAACGTCGTGGTCGTCGGCATGTGGCGCCGCCAGTCGTGGATCCGCGACCGGCTCTCGCAGGTGCAGCTGAGGGAGGGCGACCTGCTGGTGCTGCGCGGCACGCCGGACCGGTTCGCGGAGCTCGCCTCGCACCACGGCGTGCTGATGATGGTGCCGTTCTCAGGGCAGCCGCGCCGCCGGCAGCACGCCGTGCGTGCCACGCTGATCGTCGCCGCCGTCGTGACGGCGGCCGCTTCGAGCGTCGTTCCCGCGCAATTGGCCTTCCTCGGCGGCGCGGTCGCGCTGATCCTCACGGGCTGCGTGAGCGCCGAGCACGCCTATCGCGAGATCGACGTGCGCATCTACGTGATGATCGCCGGCGTTATCCCGCTCGGGCTCGGCATGGAAAAGACCGGTACCGCAGCCTTCCTGGCGGAACAGCTGCAGCACGTGACGGTCGGCTGGAGCCCGCTTCGCCGTGATGATCGCGCTCTACTGGGGCGCGGCGCTCGTCACGCAGATCCTCTCGGACGCGGCGACGACCGTGCTGCTCGGGCCGATTTCGCTGGCGCTCGCGGTCGCACTCGGCCTGCCGCCGCAGCCGTTCATCGTCTGCACGGCGCTCGGCGCCGTGACGGCCTTCCTGACGCCCGATCGGCCACCACGGCAACCTGCTGATCCTCAATCCGGGCCAGTACACCTTCGGGGATTTCTTCCGCGTGGGCGTTCCGCTCACGATCGGCATCAGCCTCGTCAGCGCCTGGCTCGCGCAGTGGCTCTGGCTCAAAGGGCCGTTTCTGCCGACCTGGTAGCTGCGATCGGGCTCAATGGCCGAGTCGCAGCGCGCCGCCCTCGCTCCAGGAGGCGGACAGCACGTTCAGGATGAGCCGCCCGCGGCGACGCAGGTCAGGCCATTCGTGAAATCGTAGGACGGCGCGATCTCGACGATGTCCATGCCGACGATGCGATTGCTGCGCGCGACCGACCGCAGCAGCGGCGCGAGCTGCCGGTAATAGATGCCTCCCGGCGTCGGCGCCATGACGGCCGGCATTTCCGTCGGATCGACGCCGTCCGCGTCGATCGTGAGGTACACCGGCCGGCCGGCGGGAATCGTCGCGAGCACGGGCTCGATGCCTTCCGCGTGGATCTGTTCGGCGCCGATGAGGTGCGAGCCGAATGCGCGCGCAGCCTCGACTTCGCGCGCCCGCGCGCTGCCGATGGCGCGCAGGCCGATCTGCGTCATGCCCGAAACCGCCTTGACCTTGCTCGCCCATTGCAGCGGGCTCGAATAGCCGCGGCGCACGCCGCCGACTTCCTCGCGCCAGTCGAGGTGCGCATCGATGTGCAGGATGTGCACCGGGCCGCCGACCGCATCGAGCGCGTCCAGGACCGGGATCGTGACGCCATGGTCGCCGCCGAGCACGACGAGTTGCGTGCCCTGCTTCCAGAGATGCCGCACGCGTGCGGTGATCGCTGCCGCGTAGGCCGAGTAGTCGCCGCCGTCGAAGCCACGTCGCCCATGTCCACGTGCGAAGGCAGGGTTCGAGGCGAGGTCCGTGCCGAGGTCGAAATCCCAGTGCGCCGGGTTGTAGCAGAAGCTCGGCGAGCGCGCGCGGATCGCGTCGGGCGCATTCGCCTGGTCATTCGGGAACGGTGTCGTGCTTGTACGGCTCGCTGTGGCGGATGCCGAGCAGGGCGACCTTCGCGTTCCACCCGGATGGGTCCGTCGCGACCGGCCAGTCGAGAAACGGCCGTTCCGGGGCTATCGTCGGCTGCAGGGTCGTCATGTCCGTTCTCCGCGTCCTGCGTCAATCGTAAGCCAGAGGAGCGCCGCGACGACAGACGTCACCGCGCCCGTCGCAAACACGATGGACCAGCCGCCCTGCGACGCGGAAATGCTCCCGATGAACGGACGTGCCGATGACGCCGCCGAGGTTGCCGCCCGTGTTGAGCACCGCCGTCGCGGCCATCGAGTCGCTCGGCTCGAGCCGCATGGCGACGCCCCAGTAGTTGCCTTCGTTCACCTCGACGCAGGCGAAGGCGAGGCAGAGTGCCGCGATCGCCCAGTAGGCGCTCTCGACCGACACGGTCACATATAGAAAGACCGCCGCGAGGGGCAGGGCGATGAGCGGCAGGATGCGCGCGCCGAGCCGGTCGCCGAACAGCGCTAGCGCAGCCGGTCCGCGATGCGACCTCCGGTCGCGGACGCGAAGCCCGCAGCGACAATAGGGCAGTGCGCGCGAGCCAGCCGCTCTCGAGGACGGAGAGTTTCCGGTCCTGCACGAGGTACAGGAAGCTCCAGAACGTCACGAGGTAGAAGACGTAGTTCATCGACGAGGTACGAGAGCGTGACCAGCAGGATCTGCGGGTCGCCGAGGCACGCGGAACACGCGGCGCGCGGTGAGCGGCGCAGCGGCGTCGTAGGCGGGTTGCCGGAGAGCTCGGCCAGTTCGGCGGGCTTCACCCAGGGATGCTGCTCCGGCATGTCGCGCGCGACGAACCACCACAGCACGGCGAGTAGCAGCGAGGGCAGGCTGGTGACGAGCAGCGCAGCCTGCCAGCCATAGGTCTCCATCAGAGTTGCGACCAGAGCGGCGAGGCGATCGCAACGCGCCGGTCCAGAGGCCCGTCACGATGAGGCCGAGCATCGAAGACCAGCGCGTGACCGGGTACCAGTGGCGGACCGTCCCGGCCTCGACGGGATAGAGCGCCGCCGTGGGCGACGCCGAGCAGCGAACGTGCGATGAGCAAGCGTCGCGAACAGCAGTCCCGCCGAGGCGACGAGTGGCGCGGCCGCCATCAGCACGCCTGCGCGAACCGGTGAGGATCCCGATGAGCGCTGAGCGTGAGCCGCGCGCCGAAGCGCTGGCCGAACAGTGCGCCGGGCACCTGGCAGGCCGCGTACACGATCAGGAAGGCGTTCATGATCCAGCCGATCTGCTGCTGGCTGAGTCCGAGCTCCGGCATCATGCGGCCGGCCGCGATGCCGATGCCCTGGCGCTGCAGGTAGCTCGCCACCGCGAAGCCGAAGATCAGCACGAAGACGGTCGAGCGGACGCGGGGACTTCTCATCGCGACAGCGCTACACGGACGGCCCGCGGCCGTCCTGCGCGCCGCGCTCAGCCGTTCATTCGATGTCGAGGCCGAGATCGAGCGAGCGCGCAGAGTGCGTGAGCCAGCCCAGCGAGATGGAATCGACGCCCGTCTCGGCGACCGCGCGCACATTGACGGGCGTGATGCCGCCCGAGGCTTCCGTATGGCAGCGATGATCGACGATGGCGACGGCGCGGCGGAGTTGCTCAGGCTCCATGTTGTCGAGCAGCACGGCGTCCACGCGGACAGTCAGGGCTTCCTCGAGCTGCTCGAGCGTGTCCACCTCGACCTGGATCGGGAAATCCCTGCCGAGACTCGAGCGCGCGCGGCCGACCGCGGCCGTGATCGAGCCGGCGACGCCGATGTGGTTGTCCTTGATGAGGACCGCGTCGTAGAGGCCCGAGCGGTGATTGACGCCGCCGCCGGCCTCCACGGCATATTTCTCGAGCGAGGCGCAGGCCCGGCGTCGTCTTGCGCGTGTCCTGATGACGGCGCCGGTGCCCTCGACCGCGCGCACGACGGCGGCCGTGGCGGTCGCGACACCGGACAGGTGGCCGAGCAGGTTCAGGATCACGCGCTCGCCGGTCAGGAGCGTGCGCGCGGAACCGGAGAGCAGGGCGACCGTGCCGCCGGCCTCGACGTCCGAACCGTCCGGCGTGACGATCGTGGCGCTCGCCGGTTCCGGCAGCCGGGAAATCACGAGCCTGCACGGCGTCGACGCCGGCGATGCGGCCCGCCTCGCGGCTGCGGATCACGGCCGTCATCGGCGTGCCGGAAGGGACGATGGAAATCGTCGTGATGTCGCCGAGATCCCCGAGGTCCTCGGCGAGTGCGCTCGCCACGATCCGGGCGAGCGCTTCGTGCGGGCCTCCAGGCTCAAGCGACCTGGCTCCGCGTGACGGCGAGCGTCTCGACCTGCGCGGCTGCGGGCGCGACGAAACTGCGCGCGGCGAGCTCTGGCGCGCGGCGCGGGATGGTCGCTGCGGTAATGCGCCCCGCGGGACTCTCGCCGTTCGAGCGCCGCGGCGAGCATGAGCCTTGCAATCAAGACGAGATCCGAGTTCCGCGCGGTGACGTGGCCTGCCAGCCGTCGAGGCGCGACGAGTGCGGCCGTCATCGTCGCGCCGGAGCGCAGCGGACCGAGGCTCGAGCCACGAGCTGCCGCAGCGCACCGATGCGCCTCGGGATCGGCGGGCTCCACCCGCGACTCTGCGGCGTCACGAGCGAGCCCTGGGGTGCAGGCAGCTTCGTCTCGCCGATGGCGCGTGCGATGCGCTCGCCAAACACGAGTCCCTCGAGCAATGAGTTGCTGGCGAGCCTGTTGCCGCCATGCAGGCCCGTCGCGGCGACTTCGCCGCAGGCCCAGAGGCCGGGCAGTGAGGTCGCGCCGCTCGCATCCGTCGCGATGCCGCCCATGTGGAAATGCGCAGCCGTCGTCACGGGCAGCGCGCGGGCCCTGGGATCGATGCCCGCCGCGCGCGCGATGGCGCAGGCGCCCGGAAAGCGCGCTTCGAGTTCCGGAATCACCGTGACGTCGAGCAGGACCTCGCGGCCGGCGAGCCGGCGCGCCGCGACGCTGCGCGCGACGACGTCCCTGGGCGCGAGCTCCGCGTCGGGGTGGATGGCCGGCATGAAGCGGTGGCCCGCGTCGTCGAGCAGCACGGCGCCGGCCCCGCGCAGCGCTTCCGTCAGCAGGGGCAGCGGATCGCCGCCGACGGCGAGCGCCGTCGGGTGGAACTGCATGAATTCGAGGTCAGCCAGGCGCACGCCGCAGCGCGCGGCGGCGGCGAGGCCTGCGCCACGCGAAGTCGCCGGATTGGTCGAGTCGTCGAAGCAGGCGCCGATGCCGCCGGTCGCGAGCACGACGTGCGGCGCAAGCACGGCGAGCCGGTGTCCGTCCGGACGAGCGAGCAGCACGCCGGCGACGCGCGGACCGGTCGTGATGAGATCCAGCAGCTCGAAACCCTCGAGTCGGCGGATATCCGGCGCTTCGCAGGGTGGCTGCGCGAAGGGCGCGCATGACTGCGGCGCCGGTGCGGTCGCCGCCCGCGTGGACGATGCGATGGCGTCCGTGGCCCGCTTCGCGGCCGAGCAACGGCGTCCCGTCCGCACCGAGGTCGAAGGCCGTGCCGAGGTCGCCCAGCCATGTGATCCGCGATGCCGCGGCTCCAGTCACCAGCGCGGCGATATCGAGGTCGCACAACTGCGCACCCACGCGAATCGTGTCGGCGGCGTGCAGGGCCGGGAATCGTCGCGGGCCGATCGCGGCGGCGATGCCGCCCTGCGCTAGGCGGGACGAACCTTCGCCGATCGAGCCGTTCGAAACGAGCACGCAGTCCTCGAGCGAGAGCGCCGTCGCGAGGCCCGCGATGCCACCGCCGACGACGACGGCAGGCGCCTGGATGAAATCGTCGACGATCACGACTTGACCGCGAGCATCCGCGTGACGGCGAGCCGCGCGCGTCTCGGCGACCGCAGCCGGCACCTTCACTTCATAGCGCATGTGGCGCAGCGAATCGGCGATGCCGGCGAGCGTGATGCGCTTCATGTGCGGGCACAGGTTGCAGGGACGGATGAACTCGACGTCGCGCACTTCGGCCGCGACGTTGTCCGACATCGAGCATTCCGTGACCATGACGACGCGCGGCGGACGGTTCTTTTCGACCCAGGAGATCATGCCGGCCGTCGAGCCGACGAAATCCGCCTCGGCCAGCACGTCCGGCGGGCACTCCGGATGCGCGATGATGCGGATGCCAGGATGGTCCGCGCGGTAGCCGCGCAGCTGCTCGCCCGTGAAGCGCTCGTGCACCATGCAGCTGCCTTCCCAGAGGATCATCTCGACGCCGGTCTGCGATGCAACCCAGCGCCCGAGGTACTGGTCGGGCAGGAAGATGACCTTGTCCACGCCGAGCGATTCGACGACGGCGACCGCATTGCCGGACGTGCAGCAGATGTCCGACTCGGCTTTCACCTCGGCGGACGTATTGACGTACGTGACGACCGGCACGCCCGGGTAGCGCTGGCGCAGCAGGCGCACGTCGGCGCCGGTGATGGATTCGGCGAGCGAGCAGCCGGCGCGCAGGTCCGGAATCAGGACCGTCTTCCCGGGTTCAGGATCTTCGCCGTCTCGGCCATGAAGTGGACGCCGGCCATGACGATGACGTCGGCCTCGGTCTGCGACCGCCATGTGGGCGAGGGCGAGCGAGTCGCCGCGCAGGTCCGCGACGCCGTGGAAGATGTCCGGGCGTCATGTAGTTGTGCGCGAGCACGACCGCGTTGCGCTCGACCTTGAGCGCCTCGATTTCCGCGATCAGCGGCGAGATAGCGGCGATTTCGACGTCGGGCAGGATGCCCGCCAGGTTCCTCACGGCACTCACTCCATTTATGCTCTGAGTGAGTATTTTAGATCAATAGAGCCGCGTTCGCACGACCTCTTTGCGGAACCGGAAAAGCTTTGCGGGACGGCCTCTTGCAGCGCGTTCGCGCCCCGGCGTGGCCTCCAGGAAGCGGCCGTTTTCGACCAGGCGCCGGAAGTTCTGCTTGTGCAGCCGCATGCCCGTCAGCGCCTCCACGGTGCGCTGGAGCTGCAGCAGGGTGAAGGTCTCGGGAGGAGTTCGAACACGACGGGGCGGTACTTCAGCTTGCCCCGCAGCCGCCCGAGCGCCGTCGCGACGATGCGTCGATGGTCGGCGGCGAGCTCGGTGCCGTGCGAGGTCCCGGTGCCGGGGCGGCCGCCGCGATCGCGCTGGAACTCGGGCACGAGCTCGGCTTCATACAGCAGCTCGAACCGCTCGAGCACGCGGATGGGGTCCCAGCTGCGCCGATCGCCGAAATTCGCGTGCACGCGGTGCTTGCGGGCGGCGTCGCGACCCGCCCATTGCGAAAGCGCGGGAAGGATCTCGCGGCTCACGATCGGGGGTACGCCCGCGCGGCGGTCCTCCCAGGGCAGCAGGCCATAGCCGTCGAGCCAGGCGGCGCCCGGTGCCGGCTGCGCTTCGCGCACGAGGCCGAGGTAGGCGACCGACAGGTGGCGCGTGCCGTCCGCCGTGCGCTGCCGGTCGCGGTCGCCGAACGTGTAGAGCTGTTCGACGTAGCCGACGGAGAGGCCGGTCTGGGCGGAAATCCAGCGCCGCAATCCGAGCTCGAGCGTCGCGTCGCCGTCCGCGTCCAGGAGGCCGGAGGGCAGGGCCTGCACGCCGTCACGCGGCTGGTTCGCCGTGAGGATGCGCGGCTGGTCGGC
>ERZ1370068.411-contig-10371_pt1 | contig 34065 bp, 58 predicted proteins | sample MGYA00561227_ERZ1370068 | MGnify/ENA primary metagenome ERZ1370068 (study PRJEB38410, sample SAMEA6850437) | metagenome | study: Metagenomic assessment of the ecological functions of the soil: analysis of the soil microbiota associated with the...
ATTGTACTTCGTTCAGTTACGTATTGCCTATCATCGTCTTCGCGTTTGAAAATGATCAGAAGCGGGGCCCAGCAAGACGAGGCAAGCGAAACAAAATCATGCTCGGCAGCTTTAAACCGCCCAGCAATCGGTCTCAAAGGCCCAGGATAAAAAAGTGCTCGCCACTGGCAAAGGCCCCGCTCCTGGGCATAGCCGGGAATAAAACCTAAGACTCCCAGCGGGCCACACCGAGATAGGGCAAATAGCCGGCGATGATCGTCACCGCTAAAGCCACCGGCATCTTCCATCCCCAGCGTTTGTACAACGCGGAAATAGAACATGAATAGTTTGGCGGGTCGCGAACCCGAGCGCGACGCCTAATCGCTGTTTCCCAATTGCGTTTTCGCGCCAGCAATGCCAGCGCTATGAAAGTAAAGGCCAGCGGATCGACATGGCCGCCACCGGCAAACTCCCAGACAGCCAAAGGATGCCAGGCATAGATCAGAATCTGCTGTCGCGGCAGACCAAAGGATGCGAGCAGCTCCATCAGAATCCCAAACTGTAATCAGTTCGAATCCGACCATCGTGAGTTTCATCCAGGTGACTGATTCGCTGATTCGCGTTGTCGGGAGAAACATGGCTTCGGCGGCGGGAGGGTACATGGTGTGCGCGTAATCGCGGCAGATTGATCTTCTGGATAAATCGCTTCGTCTGGCGCCAGGCTTCGCGAAAGACCATCGTCCGCCGGAACGTAACGAGATAGGGATTGATGCCTGCTGCCTGCGCCTCGCCCGTCCCAGACGTAACGGTAAACGTCATCGGAGAGATAAGGCGGAGCAAAGACAATAGCGGGGCCGGAAGGCTCCCGCTGAGATCAGCACAAGCAGCAGCGTCGAGCGCCGATTGCGAGCCCGAAAGATCAGCCGAAGCTGCCGTCACATAGATGTGCAGATTGAACCAGAGCAAGCTTGATGAACCAGACAATATCCGTCGCGCCTCGAGAGTGAAGAGCCGACGCGGTAAAAGTATGAGCGGGGCAACGCCGATGGCGACGAGCAGGATATTCGGGCCGATCGGCGATTTGCGCTCACGTATTGATGCAGTCGGGTGTCATGCTCTTGACTTCGCTGCAGATGATGAGGCAAAGAAAGCGCTTGGCGCCGTCTTCGGCTATGAGCCCGGCAAGGTATTCACGCGTGTGAAGAGGCGCTGCGAAGCCACCCTGAAATTGAACCTGGCTGTTGCACCCGTCAGGTAACGGCGAGGAGCTCATCGCAAAGAAGGCGCTGGCGTGTCACGCGTCATCACCCGTCATACCCGGAGTCGCGACAGAAATTCGATCGCCAGATTAATTTCGGCAGCGCGTTCGATGGAGTGAGCGAAGTTACGTCGGCCGTGCTGCTCACGCAATGCGCTCGAACAGGCTGCGATGAGGACGGCTTCAAACCGATCAGGTAATAACCGCCGTCCTGGCTGGGACCGAGCACAACACGATCTCCGTCCTCCCCTAATAGTGAGGCCGCAGTTCGTAAGATCTGAGGAGGCAGGGTCGGACTATCCCAGGTTGATCAGGCACGCACCATTCGAATCCACTACTCAGCAGTTCGTCAGCGCCACTGATCAATCTTTCACCGAGCGTTTCCCACGCTGAGCCAATAACATGCGGGTCTTTGGCAGAAGATCGCGCAGCAAACTTTCAGCGTCTGCGGGAGTGTATAGCACTACCCCTTCCGTTCCATATGAGTTAAGACTCGCGATATTCATCGTCATGTCACGCAGAAAACAGGCGCTTAATGTCGCGGCTTCTTCCGGGGTAGTGGAGGGGAACGGGTTTTCATCGGACCGGCGAAAAGCACCTTGGCCATCTTTATCCAGTGCGAAGTGCTGCCAGTGCGGCGCAATCGACGTTGAAGATTAGATTTTGGGTCGCGGCGCATGTTCCGAAGCAGGAATTCCAGATCAAGAGGCGCAGAGAGTTTGCATGCCACTCAAAGGAAGGTCACAGAACTCCCGGCACCAACAGCCAGAGTCCAAATAGATACCGCAACCCACAGCCGCGCGACTTTCCAATTCGTCGAACGCATGATCTGGCGTAAAGAGCGACGGCGGGTTGACTGAAGAGACCGGCAATAAGGAGAGCCACCGCAGCGCCCGGCGGCGCGCCTGATCTGGCGAGACAGTATCAGCGCCAGCGGGATCTCGAAGAACGTCGGCAAGGCCAGAGGGACTGCGAAACCGCGGCGACCACGAGCACCGCCAGAATCCTTGCCGCAGATCGAATCAAATGCTCTTACCGGGATCATCTAGAGCAATAATCATCGCAAAACAGAACTCCGATGATTATGACCGGCGGTAAACGAATTGCGACTCGGATGCACGCGCGCAGGAAATGAAGAAAGTCTGCCGGCCGAGGCTACCCGCCTTTGCCAGCTGCCAGCTGTTGCAGTGGACTTTGGTGCTGCGCCCAGCAACCGATCAAGCGATTAGTCCGTGACGTTCAGCACCGCGGCGATGCTTGTCCCAAGTCGCACCGTCCCGACTTTGTAGTCGAAGAGCATGAACGTAAGAATCAAAGCGGCGGGATTTAGCGCGGGCGCGGCGATCATCGAAATCGAGGATGGCCCGAGTCGTGCTGAACGCTCGTAGACGCCGATAAAGATCGGCGCCCGCGCAGCGGGAGCAGAGCATCAACGGCGCTCCCGCAAGTCCGGCGATTGCTTGCGAGCGCAGCGAACGTGCTTTCCAGCAGAAGTGCCAGCCATTGCGGAGAGACAAAGGTGCTGACAGCCCCGCTAATCAAAATGCCAAGAAACAGCGCGGGCCAGAATAACCGAGAAAATAATTCAACATTGTTGATGCCAGAAGACCCCGCTGGGGAAGGTGCCAGCGGTGGGTATTACGTTAGCCCGCGGCTTGAAGACTCCAGCAGCCGAGACTCATAGCCAATCACCGTCACCGCGGCGGAGCTCTTGTAAGCTGATCAGGGCGCCGACGATCAGGAGGAGTGGCAATAAGAAATATAGAATGCGCCGTGTCGTGGTCCGGCGTCGATTCTCTTTTCGTCCTCGATCTGTTCTGCAAACATCGCGGTGGTGTCTTATCGTCGCTCCAGGCTACTTGCGGTCGTTGAATGAACTCGGCGAATCCGTTCGTTCAGTTGAGTTCGTCAGGCCATAGTCAGCACGACGCGGAACCGCACTCGTCCGCTGTGCATCTGTTCGTAGCCTTCGGCCACTTGATCAAGTGGATACTTCTCGATCATCGGATGAACACCGCTCAGCGCGCTGAATTCCAGGGTGTCTTGCGAATCCTTCGCGGTGCCGGAATACCAACCCGCGACTGAACTCCGTTTCATGATTAAGGAGAACACACTGATCGTGAGTGGTTCGGCGGGCGCGGCCGGCACTAGCAGTTTGCCATCCGGTGACAATCCGTCAACCAAAGCAGAAATCGCCGCCGCGTTCGGCGCGGTCGCCAGGATGACACTTGCACCGCCAAGTTTCTGCAGTTCAGCCACGACGTCTGTAGCAGTCGCATCGATGTAATGATGCGCGCCGAGCTTGTCGCGCCAACGGCTCCTTGTCATTTCCCCGATTGATCGCGACTGTGTTCAAAGCCCATCTGCCGCGCGTATTGAACTCCGAGATGCCCGAGTCCGCCGATGCCGTGCACCGCGACTACATCCCCAGCGCGCGCGCCTGAATTTCGCAGCGCGTTGAAGACGGTAACGCCCGCGCACATGAATGGCCCGGCTTCTTCCGCAGGCAGTTCATCGGGAATCGCGGCGAGCGCGCCGAAGCCGGCGCGATCAGGTACTCGGCATAACCACCGTCGAAGTCGATGCCGGTGACTTTGCGATTGACGCACATGGCGAAGTCACCGCGACGGCACTGCTCGCACACGAAGCAATGGCCGCCATGCCAACCGACGCCGACTCGCTGACCAACTGCCCATGAGGTGACGTTGGCGCCCACGGCATCGACGCGCCCGGCAATTTCGTGACCCGGCACGCGAGGATACTGAAGCCCGGGCCAGATGCCGTCTTTGACCAGCGCATCGCTTGTGGCAAATGCCGCATGCCTCGACCTTCACGCGCACCTGACCGGGACCCGGCTCGGGAACGTCGCGTTCGACCAGTTCCCAATCGCCACCTGCTTTTGCTTATCTGTGCTGCCTTCAGTTTGTGCTCATGGTTTGTCCAGCTCGATATGAGAAAGCCTTCAGTAAATCATCGATTTCGACAATCGCGCCGCCACCCGTATTTGCGCCTATGCCGTGCGCCAGGTCTGCGAACACGCTTTGATCCACAGCAGAATGTTTGAACGCTTGCTCAAGGCATGCGAATGCCTGCTCGCGATCATCGGGACGAGGTCGGTTGTTTATTCCGCTTTCACCCACTTATCCGATCCTGCCAGCTTAACTGATACGTCGGAAAGAAGACCTGCACGGGCTGCCCGTCCGCCGTACCGTGGTGGTCGGTCGGGAAATAAGGAGGGACCCAGCTTTCTTGTAGCCCTCCCATGTTGCCGCGACGACGCTCGGCTTCTTGGACCCGCCGCGGTGGTAGACGAATTGCTCGACGCGGTTGTCTTTACCGACGTAGAGTTCCCACGTGTCGCCGGGCGTGCAAATCGCCTTCGAGGGATACTTCACCGCGACCAGCTCGCACAGAAGCCGTTGCCCAGCGGCGGTTTCTGCATGCCTCGATCGGTCACGGTGGCGCTCCGGTCCCAGTAAGCATGTAAGGGAACGAAGCCAATAGTTATCATTGGTGAAAGCCGGATCGATGTCGTTTTTGACGGCGTCGGGTTGGCGGCGAGTTCGGAGCGCATATAGGAAACCTTGACCGGTTTACCTTCTTTATCCTTCCCTCGTAGGAGACCTTGTTGGTCTTGGGCTCCCATTCCCACGAACGAGAGACATTCAATCCGGGAAACTGAATGTTGAAGGTGTGCCGGATTCCCTCGATTTGCGCGAACGAATCAAGGCCATCAAGTCTTGGCAATCTGTTCGGCATTGATCTTGGCAGTCTGTTCGGGAACGGATGAGCGCTGTTGGGGAGCAGGCGCGCTCTTCTGCGCGCATGAGGTTGCAGCAAGAACCAGCAACCCAAAAACCAGGAAACGGATGAGTCTTTGAACGGCCCGACTTTGTCACTGAAACTCCTCCTTTAGCATGTTGGTATCACCGATACGTTGGTATCAGCGGATGGAACCCTATCTGCTGTATTCTCCAGATCGAAAAGATCAGAGTCCCAGCTCGCTCAATCCCGGTGGTCATCGGGACGGCGCCCGAGCGGCCAGTGATATTTTGCGATCTGATTCATGGATGGGAAGATCGTTGATCGACGCGAACCGAAAAGCCATGAGCCCGTCGTCATTGAACTCCCAATTCTCATTGCCATAGAGAGCGATACCAGTGACCCGAGTCGTCGTGCCACTCGTAAGCGAAGCGCACCGCAATGCGGTTCCCGGTGAACGCCCACAGTTCCTTGATGAGCCTGTAGTCCAACTCCTTGACCCACTTGCGAGAGAGAAAAGCGGTGATTTCATCTCGCCCGTTGACGAACTCCGAGCGATTCCTCCAGCGTGAATCGATCGCGTATGCCAGAGCTACTTTACCTGGGTCGCGAGTGTTCCAGGCATCCTCGGCGAGGCGTACCTTTTGAATCGCACTCTCGCGTGTGAACGGAGGCAAAGGGGTCGTGTTGTCGTCATTGCACTTGCCATGGTTTTTCTCCTTTAGCCAGGTTGACTCCATTGCCGAGCGATCGTATCGCGTCAGGGGTTTGCAGGTACAAAGCCTCTCATACTTGCCCCAGATCACCAGCAGCCGCGGCTCTTCTCCCACATCCAGGTTTGCCATTTTGGATACGCGTCTACATTCGTTCGATAGTCGTAGAACGAATCGTTTTGAATCTCTGCCCCAGCTGATTCGGAAAATAAAACTCATCAGTTCAGAGATCCGGGTCATACTGTGACGACGCGATCATACTCTTCAGCCACCTGTTTACTTAAGCTCCGGAAAAGCTGGTCGGATCCATGAAGTAGCTGTCTATACGGTTCGTCAGTTGGCCCGTCAGTCCTCAGAGTCCGCGCCTTCTTCCATTCCGGATCTGCCTGGAATGCGGCCCAATCTTTCGCGCTTCCTCACGGCTGGGATGCTCAAGGATGTAGACGAAGAGATTCTGCGAATACGGCATCTTCGGGACGCCAAAAACCAATGCTCTTCATGTTGTGTCGCTTAAATATAGCGTCAGTATGATCGCCAAACGAGCTATCAGAGCATCCATCTTGCCCTCGGCTAACATGATACAGGCGCAGTTCGTAGACGTGTTGCGATGGAGTTGATCCGCCAACGTTGCTGAGGACCGAGCGTCACCACGGCGCCCGCGCCAATAAACATAAAAGAGCCGATGCCCTTCATACCGCCCAACTTGGCTGCTGCGATCTTCACTGTTGCTGATTGCGATGCTTACAGTTTCCAGCGCTGAAATACCTCCGATGAATTCTCAACACTACCCATTTTCGATGGTTGCGGTCTGTCCATGCCAAAGTACTTTTTACTTATTGAGATGTCGTAAGCATCACTGCCAAAGCAAAAATCCACCTTCACGCACGGCATTATCTTCGCTACGGATTGTAGCCGGCGGCAACGTCGTTAACCGTTTGGCGTTTCCACCTCCAGAGCGCCACATACTCCGCCTCGAAACGCATCCCTCAGATGCTCAACAATATCGAAAGACGTTCCTTTGCCCACTTCTTTTCTCCAAGTCGCTCCAGAGCCGCAGCGCCGACTTGTTGTTCAAACTTCCGGCATTGTTGTAAGGAAGGTGCGCCAGTTCCAACGGTTCAGAACGCCGTCGACAATCAGCGCTGGGCCAATCCCGTACCCAAACCGAGAAAGAGCATGCGTCCACCACGATAAGTGCCCAGCGCCTGCATGGCGGCGTCGTTGATGATCTTGAGCGGCGACGCCGAACGCTTTGTCGAAATCGGAATCCCACCCAGCCTTTGCCGGAGGTTAGCTGGATCTTTCGTGAGGCTTTCCTTCCGAAACCGGTCCCGGATAACCGATCGAAATCGCGTCGTACTGCCAACCATCGGTTGCTTTTTTTTACCGCCTTGACTAATCGTCTCAGGCGTCATCTTCTGGGAGCCAGACTTAATCTCTAGTCGTTCATGACCCGGAGCGTAGATCTTCACGAACGTGCCGCCGATGTCGAGAACGAGGACTTTCTTAACCGTATCAGGCACCGTACTCTTTCGGTCATGTCGAGCGCTATTTTGACGATCATAGTCTTTGCCTTCCCAGCGGTTCTCTTCCGTCCATAGAAACGTAAACCGGATCGGCCCATCCCGATCAGGCACCTGAATATCCACGAAATCAATACCAAGCGCCGTAGCCGTTGAGCGTGTGTCAGTCGAACTCTGCCATTCATCACTGGTCCAATGGAGCAGGAAGGGCTTGTCCGCTTGAATGCGAAGAAGCGTTCCCGCCGGCACCATCGGCACCTGACGATTGAATTTCCACACCTCGATTGAGTTACGTTCCAAACTTCCGGCCACGTATCGATCGTAGACAGCATCAATTCGGTCAAAGACTTTGCCGTCAGCAGCGGAACGTTGGAGTTTCAGCGTATTCAGAGTGCGCCCACAAGAGCGGCATTGCCGCATTAGTCGGACCACCGAAATGGAGATGCTGCAAAGACGAATCTGGACCATCCCAGATCTGCTCTGGAATCAGGCCGATACCCTGCGCGAATTTCTCAATTGCGTGCAGGAATGGCCTCTGGCGTCATGTCCGGCGGCGATTTCGTAGTGACCGCGCTCGCCGGTCAGCAGCGGCCATGGACGCCCCTTTCCCCAACCGGTGTACGCTCCGCCGTCTTCTCGCTGGCCAAAGCCGTCATGGTTGTAGCGACGCCAGCAGGGTCCATACGGCGTGTCCACTTTGAGCACAGCATCGACCACGCGCAGCGAATCCTGAATGAGTCGGATCGTGCGCACTACGGATCCCGACACGAACCAGTTCTAGAAAACCGGCATCGACGATCTCTTTCGCAGGAAATTCAACACGCGCGCCGGGAGGCTGATTCGCGAGTACCAGGGTCCCGTGATTTGGGTTCTCATCTGAACCGTCAACCGCGCTGGAAGGATTCACGCGAATGTAGTGCCGGGTTATGCCGGGCACTAACGTTCCTTCCGTCGTAACGGTCCATCCTTCGATGTGCGCTTCAAGAAAGTCGGCATAATCACGAACGAATGCGGCCGTGATGTCGTCGCCTCGATCGGCGAAGAACTCAGCCGCGCATACAAGAGCTGCGATGTGGACCGCAAGTGTTGATGGCGAATACCCCTCGCTTCCTCCCAACGGTCTTGCGGAGTAATCGGTCCCTCGCGGATGAGGAACCCACAGGCGCCACGAACCATCTCGAAGGGATCGAAGTTTCCCAAGGCGTCGTGTTTCCAGAGTCGCCACGCCAGCAGCACCGGGAAGGCCACCTCATCCAATTGAATACCAAACCAGTAAGGCCGGCCATCGATCCAGAAATTTTGATGGAATCCGCCATCCTCGCGTTGCGACACCGCGAGATAGATAAGCGCGCGCAGAGGAGTGCTCAAGTCGCCGACGGCCAGCAATGCGGTGACCGACTTCACCAGATCACGCGTCCATACCAGATGATAACCGCCGGTTGCGTCATCGCTTTGTTCGTCACCCCAGGGAATACTGAGCGACGCAATCATGGCTCCGGGGTAGATCTTGTCCTCATGGGCCAGAAGTAGATTGACGCTTCGCTCGAACAATTTGGAATCGGCTGAGACTGCCCCCAGAGCAAAGCGCTTTGACGTTCGCTCCCATTGACGAACAAATGACTTACGCGTCTCTTCGAACGGGATACTCAAGGACTGTGCGAGGGTGCTGAGCGCGTCGTGTTGAGTGGTGCCAAACGCCAAACCGACTGTGAATTCCGGTGCTTCGAGAAAGATCCAGCCCACCGGTTAAAGCAATGTTGCCATCAAGCGCCGCCTCGTATTGCCAATCGAGACGATAGTTATCAGCCAGGTCGGTCCAGCCGTCATTTACACCAACGTATCCGCAAGAGAGTTCGTTGAAAGGAACGCTGGCGGCAATCGCCAGCCACGTGTTTCCCTTTTGCGCGCCAAGATACTTGTGGCGGCCGACATGGAGTACGTAACCGTTGTTGTGCCATCCGCCGATTTCAAGATGAGGTGCGCAAAGCACGTACATGCGGAGCTTCGGCAACAACTCGGGCGAAGCTTCCAGACGAACGCGCACCAGGAGACAGTTTTGATGGGGATCACCGACGATTGTCTTGTAGATTGTGTAACGACCTTCTTTCTCCCGATTGATTACTTCAAAGCCAAGCGCTGCTTCTGAAACACAGTCGATCTCACCAACAAAGTTCCTGCGTTCATCGTGAAAGAAAGTTTCCCCATCAGTTATGAGGAACTGCAAGTCGCGGATTTGAGGCGAGTCGATGGTTGGATAGTAAACCTCGGTGATGCATCCATGATCGAGCGTGTACCACACGCGGCTGGAAGTTGAGTATGCAGTGCCAACCGCGACTTTGGCGCCGCGAGTCCAGCGCGGCTCGATACCGGGTCCGCCGGGCGCGACAATTGGAGAAACTGGATTGGTCATAAACTTATTTTGCGTCCTCCGATGCCGTCGTTCGTTCCGATTGGATTGCAGCTACGCCGTGTGCGCGGATGGTCGGACACCTGTGATTTCCTCAAGCATACGCGGAACGTCGCGCATCTTGCGCAACCAGGACGGTACGATTCGATTGCGGATTAAGGTTTCGATCACGCGAACAGGATTGCCTAAATCGCGCCCATCCCGAAGCTTCGTCTTGAATCACTAATAACTGACGCTGGTTCTGGCTCAATACGTGTTTTGAAAAGTCGATCGCTTCCATATCGCGATAGGCGGCGTCCGGCTCTCCTTGCGAGAGCGCCTTTGAAATTTCAGAGACTGCCGACGGCACGGTATCGGTTAACAGTTTCAGCAATGCACTCCGCATATCCGATCGTAACGAATGTGTTCCAGAGGCCACCAGTCTTCATCAAGTGGCGCGCTTCGGCAAGTGGTGGCTTTCCCCAAAATCGGTTGACGTTGAATAATGGCTTCCCGCTCCCGCTCGTCATCGAAGCTCCGGGTTCAATCCAACCATATTCGACTTCGGGCCATTGAGGCTTCGCGCCGAGCAGAACTATTGAATCGGGGTGCTTTCGACTGACTTCAATCGCCAATCGAACTGTCGTTGCAAATGCTGCGTCGTCAGCGAAGTAATGATCAGATGGAAAGAAACCGACGATCGCTCCAGGGTCAGATTTCAACAAGTGGAGCAGGGCCGCGATAATTGCGACACCGGTTCCCCGATTCGATGGTTGTGCCACAATCCGTGAAGCGTCGACGTCAGCAAGCTCGTTCGAGTAAAACCGCTCGTGACTTCTTATCACTACGATCCCAACCTGGTCATCGGCAAAATCGGACGCAGGCGGTCTCGCGTATGAGTTAGCAGGCTCTTACCGCCGAAAATTTTGCTGAACTGCTTCGGTCTTCCATCACCATCGATCTTGTGCGTCAAGCTTTGCAGGTATTGAGAGGTGAGAACTTATTGGTGGAGCAGAGGAGGGTCGAACTCCTGGCCTCCGCATTAGCGAACGAGGTTCTGCTCTTTTTATTAACTGACTGAAATAACAGAGGTTGCAGCCAAGACGATTTTTCGAGGATTCTATATGCTTCATATAGAGCTTAATGCTACCGCCGCGGATTTGTCTGCAGCTACGTCACAACCGCGTCACAAGCGAGAATCAATAAGCCAAGGTAAATCGAACAACGGATTTTAAGTCCGGTTCGAAGGCATCTTACCTGATCTTACGAAACGAGATGAACCAATATTTACCGGACTTGCAGCCGTCAAAGTCATGCTTCGTCCGGTTACGTCTCGCGACAAAATGTCGTCATCTTAGCGTCATCGGGGTGCTTCAGAATTCGACATGTCTCATCACCATTTTAGCCCCTATCTTTCACCTTAACCATATGTTAGGACCGCTCGTCTTGGCAGCATGTCTTTGGCATTCCAATTTGAATGTCAAACGGCTATGACTCTATGATTCATAACTCAGCCTCTCACGCACACTGCTAAGTCAGGACCCCTTGGTAGCTTGAAGTAAACCCTGTTAAGATTCCTCGAAGCGAAAAAGTCTTCAAGCATGAAAAGCGGTCTCTCTTCATACTAGTTTTACTCGTCGCGTTTCTTCTTAGTGCCTGGGGGAAACGTGGATTGCTGCTGCCTTCTGCCCTAGTTATCTGTCAAATCGCGAATGTTCAATCAAACCGATTTCTCAGGAACCGCAGCAAGTCCAAGCTACGTCATCATGCCATCATGAAATGGCAGACATGAGTGACATGCAAATGGATGAGACAGACATGGGGAGTGGGGCCGATGCAGAGACCGCTGACAACGTGATCTCCGAAGCTGGGCAAATACAGCTTGTAACGGAGAGGTCCGCCGAAAAGGCTTTCGATTTTCCTGCCGCGCCATGTGGACATTGTTGGATGCATTCGCAACCAGCTTCAGGGCACGGTAACGTTGATTGCAGTTGATCAAGCCAAACAGTTAATTGACACTAACGCACCGCTCGTACAAGTTGCGGTCGTTGCGACTTAGTGCCGTCACCGCTTCCATCACGCCAGTGGAGCACGGGCCACCAGGCAACTTGCTCCCCGCCACGTTCTAATTAACGTCTTCCGAATCTAAACCCCACAAGAATCGTCGCTAACCCGTCTGCGTCGACGTGTGCCTATGTATGCCCGTCAACGTTAATTCTTATTTGTGTGTAAGGCAGTTCAAAAGGGGGAGCCATGAAGGGGTGTAGGTTTGGCGCTTTGATCGCGACGATTGCGATGTGCGCCGTGATAGTTGCTGGCTTGATGATTTCGACTGTCGAGGGCATGGCCCAGGGGCATGATATGAGCAAGATGCCCGGCATGAAGATGTCCAAGCCAAAAAGCAAAACGCAAAACTGCGACTAAGAAGCGGCGCGCAACTACGAGAAAGAAGCGACCGGCAAAGAAACATCAGATGCGGAACATGCCTGGAATGACGATGCCGGGGATGAATATGCCAAGCAAACAGGCGGCACCTTCGTCGAAAACGACATCACCGACCGCGCAGCCGTCTCCGACGATGCAGATGAACATGCCGGGTATGCAGATGCTCTGACCGCAACGCCGAACCCACAGGCTTCGCCTCAGCAGAAGAAGATGGACATGAACATGCCGATGCCCAGTCCATCGCCGGGAGCTTCTCCCAAGATGGAGATGAATATGCCTGGGATGCAAAGGCAGCAGGCGTCACCCTCCGCATCACCACAAACGCATACGCATATGCCTCGGCATGCAAATGCCATCGGCTTCGCCAAACCCACAAGCTTCGCCTGAACACAAGATGGACACGAATATGCCGATGCCGTCGGCGAGTCCATCGGCAAGCCCGATGATGCCAGGCATGGACATGGGCGGAATGAACATGAACATGGGGCCGTTGATGGTTATGAATGGCAATGACATAGGCATACGCGTTGGGTCGAGCGACACCAATATCATGTCCATGGGAGCAATGGGATCGGGAACTTCATGGCAGCCTTCGTCTGGGCCGATGCACATGTATCCACAAGCAGTCCGGCGACTGGCTTCTGATGTTCCACTACAATGTCGTCTCGGGCATGAATCGCCAGAGTGGCCCCAGAGGTGTAACCGAAGGTCGAATCGGCGAATTGGTTCATGCCGATGGCCTATCGCACAAGCTTGGCAAAGGCACGGTTCAGTTGCGCGGCATGTTTAGTTTTGAACCGTTTACTTTTCCGCCCGGAGGTTCACCTCTGCTCTTCCAAACGGGTGAGACCTACAAAGGTCAACCACTGATCGACCGGCAGCATCCGCACGACCTGTTCATGGAGCTGTCGGCGCAATACACCCATCCAGTCGGTGAACATGGAACTTGGTTTACCTACTTCGGTTACCCAGGTGAGCCGGCACTTGGGCCGGTTGCTTTCATGCACCGAATGTCTGCTTCCGAGAATCCTGTCTGCAACACTCTCGCATCACCTACAGGATTCGACGCACATCAGCTTTGGTGTCTTGACGACAGGCTTTACTTATCGCTGGTTGAAGCTTGGAAGGGTCGATCTTCAACGGGCGCGAGCCAGATGAAAATCGTTATAACTTCGATGCGCATAAATGGAACTCACGGTCGGCACGGCTTTGGATAATGCCGAACAGCAATTGGACCTTTCAGATTAGCCACGGCTTCTTGCGTAGTCCAGAAGGGCAGGAGCCGGATGTTGACATTCGCCGGACTGACTGCGTCACTTCAGTACAATAAGCCATTTGACCGTGGCAACTGGGCTTCCGCATTCGTTTGGGGCCGCAACCATGCGAGCAGTCCGGGCGAGATTCACAACCTCAATGGCTACACTGCTGAATCAAGAGTGAATTTCTTGGACAAGAATTATCTCTACATACGGCTTGAGTTGGTGGACAAGGATGATTTGTTACGGCCGGCGGATAAAGCCCTGTTGGGAATAGCGCAAGATCACCCGTCATTTCGAATCGGCGCCTATCACATTCCGGCGGCGTGCGCGACATCTGGAATACGGACAAGGTCGCGCTCGGAATTGGAAGCGACCTTACGTTCTTTTCAAAGCCAGCGATGCTGGAAGGCATCTACGGAAGTCATCCTATGGGATGGAAACTTTTTCTGCGAATTCGTCCCGGCAAGATGGATCTGAGCATGCATGGGATGCACGGCGGAATGAATATGCCGACTAATACGCCAGCGAAACCGTAAGAGAAACAAAAGGAGCAACATGCGAAAAATAGTTCTTTCGGTTATTTCGATGTAGACCCAAGTGGATTTATTGGCAAATGAAGCAATTGACTTGAATTGCATCAGGAGGAATTGATATGCGACGAATTACAAGTTTTCTACTTTTGTTGGCTTTGGCTGTTTTCGGGGTCGCTTGCAGTACTGCTGGAGAATTCAAACAGCAACGCTAACGCCAACTCAAACACGACGGTTACTGCCTCACCGAGTCCTACGACCACCCCCGCAAATGTCAATGCGAACGTGCACGCGAAACATGAACGCAAGCGAGCATGCAAATATGAATATGGGAAACATGAATATGGGTAAGAAGAAGGCTAGTGCCAACAAGACGCCTTAGTTTCAAATTTGAAACTGACCATTTGTTGAAGATGACCGCAGGTCCGTTTGCGGGCAGACCGCGGCTGCGCGCTCAAGAGATTGGGACCGGCAAAGATATGTTGGGCCAAAAGTAAAAGAAACGATAGTGAATATGCATCCACAGTCTACGAGGAAAGACCAAAAACACGTTACTGGAGAAGCGCAAACCTTGGATCCGGTCTGCGGCATGACGGTGAATCAAACTCTGCCGCCGGCTCATATGAGCACTACGGGCAAACCTACTACTTCTGCAGCACTCACTGCTTGCACAAATTCCGTGGGAGGATCCTGAAAAGTTTCTTAACAAGCCGACCGAAGCGAAACCGACACTACCAGTTGCAGGGACATCACACCTGTCCAATGCATCCTGAAGTGCGGCAGGACAAACCCGGTTCCTGTCCTGAGTGCGGCATGGCGCTGGAAACCGCTCAGCGTCGCCGCGCCGCTGCAGAGAATCGAATACACCCGCCCGATGCATCCTCAGATCGTCCGTGACAAAGCCGGGCAACTGTCCGATCTGCGGGATGGCTCTCGAACCGCGCACCGTTTCAGCTCCGCAGATGAGAAAGAATCCTGAGTTGGTGGAGATGACGCATCGCTTTTGGGTGGGCGTCGTTTTTGACCATTCCTCTGCTCTTGATCGCAATGAACGATTTCATTCCGGGTAATCTGCTTGAACGAGTTGCATCAATGCGCACACTCGGTTGGATTCAATTTGTTTTGGCTACGCCAGTGGTGCTAGTGGGGAGGGTGGCCCTTCTTCGTTCGGGGCTGGCAGTCGATCGTGAATCGCAGCCTGAACATGTTCACGCTGATTGGTCTGGGCGTGTCGGTCGCATACGTTTTCAGCGTTATTGCAAAGCTGTTTCCTGAAATCTTTCCGTCTTCCTTTCGCGATCCAATGGGTAACGTTCCGGTTTACTTCGAAGCAGCGGCAGCCATCACAACTCTCGTGTTGTTGGGCCAGGTGCTCGAACTTAGGGCGCGTAGCCAGACAGGCGCGGCAATCAAAGCGCTCTTAGGTCTCGCACCTAAAACCGCCCGTCGCATACGCGAAGATGGTATCTGAACAAGACGTGCCTCTCGATCAGGTGCAGCCAGGCGATCGTTTGCGCGTCCGTCCCGGCGAAAAGGTGCCCGTCGATGGTGTTCTCATAGAAGGATCAAGCGCGGTCGATGAATCGATGGTTACTGGCGAGTCGATTCCAGTCGAGAAGCATGCGGGCGACCAGGTCATTGGCGCGACGGTGAACGCTACAGGCTCGTTCGTAATGCGGGCCGAACGCGTGGGCTCAGAAACGTTGTTAGCGCAAATCGTTCAAATGGTTGCCGAAGCGCAACGCAGCCGCGCGCCGATTCAAAACGCTCGCAGACGTCGTATCCGGTTATTTCGTACCCGCGGTTGTCGCAATTGCAGTAATTACTTTTATTGTCTGGAGCATCTGGGGGCCCGAACCGCGGATGGCCCATGGTTTGGTGAATGCAGTAGCCGTCCTGATCATCGCGTGCCCGTGCGCACTTGGCTTGGCAACGCCAATGTCAATTATGGTAGCAACCGGAAAAGCAGCGCAGAGTGGAGTGCTCTTCAAGAACGCTGAAGCTATCGAGACTATGCGCAAAGTTGACCGCTAGTCGTGGATAAAACGGGAACACTTACCGAAGGCAAGCCCAAACTGGTCAGCGTAGTCCCGGTTGGAACGTTTGATGAAGGAACGTTATTGAAGCTGGCTGCTAGCCTTGAGCGAGGCAGCGAGCATCCTTTGGCAGCAGCCATCGTCAACGGCGCGCAAGAGCGCGGTGTCCAACTCGTAAATGCAACTGCGTTTAATTCGGTAACAGGCAAAGGTGTGAAAGGCGAGATCGACGGTCATCAGGTTGCCCTCGGCAATCGTGCGCTTCTCGACGATTTGAAAATCGATCCGGGTGACCTTGCGACGAAGGCCGAGCGTCTTCGGGCCGACGGCCAAACAGTAATGTTCGTGGTGGTTGACGATAAGGCGGCAGGTCTGGTTGGCGTCGCAGATCCAATTAAGGAGAGCACGCCGGAAGCGATCAGACAACTACACGAAGAAGGTATTCGCATTGTCATGCTCACCGGCGACAGTCGCACCACCGCGAGACGCCGTTGCCAGGAAGTTGAGCCTCGACGAAGTGGTGGCGGAAGTTCTTCCTAATCAGAAAGTGGACGTGGTGAAGAAGTTTCAGGCTGAGGGGCCGATTCGTGGCGATGGCCGGCGATGGAATCAACGACGCGCCGGCTCTGGCTCAGGCTCAGGTGGGAATCGCGATGGGAACTGGAACTGATGTGGCAATGATGAGTGCCGGAGTTACCCTGGTCAAAGGAGATCTGCGCGGTATCGTTCGCGCTCGGCGTTCTCAGTCGTCTGACCATGGGAAATATCAAACAGAACCTTTTCTTCGCTTTTATCTACAACTCGCTAGGTGTGCCCATCGCCGCCGGAGTTCTTTATCCGTTCTTTGGGATTCTGCTGAGCCCGATGATTGCGGCAGCCGCGATGAGCTTTAGTTCAGTCTCAGTGATCGGCAATGCTTTGCGTCTTCGACGAGCGCAGCTTTAACATTGACTCGTTTCAAATTGGAGGTAGGCCTACCGCTTCAATCTGAGGAACACCAATCCTATGAACCAGAGTAGCGAGGGTATCAGAGCAGCCATTTGAAATCGGAGTTGAGCTGAAAGTTCGTCAGGCTCATCGTCCCGACTCGTGAATAGCCCTGCCAACGCGAGGACGATCCAGGGCCATCTCTCGCGGCAGATGCATTCATCGCCACTAAGATCGTTAGTACTCCCGCACCCGTTATGAAGCCACCCATCACAGTGAAAACGCGGTGCGTCCAACGTTCCAGTCCAGGTAGGGCAGATTGAATCTCCCCGCACTGGTTCCCATGTAACGTAAGTCTTCAGGGAGCAGCGGGGGCGCAGCAACACAAAGCATAGGCCTAACCCAATTAGCCAAATACCACAGGCAATGAAAATAAACATAGAGATGGATGGACGAGGCTTCTTTGTATTTCCATCGGCTGTTTATCATCCTGACATGTTGCATCCCTTCAGGCATTCTCTCTTTGCCAGGCAGACAACAATAGAGTGTCCATTAACGCCTTGAACGTTTTCCTGGGGATCTGAGTAGGGAATGGGAGGCGACCGAAAAGATCAGAGTTACTCAAGGTCGAGATGGTAACAAATCAAGCCGTTAGCCAAACAAGCGGCTTTGCTCAGTTTTCACGACTTCGTAGCACTCGCAAACATGTGCTTCCAACTTCGCGCGATCGAGAATTCTGATGTGGCCACGCACGTAGCTGATGAACCCCTTCTCCTGCAGATTCTGCGCGGCGCGGGTCACGCCTTCGCGCCGCACTCCCAGCATGTTCGAGATGAACTCCTGAGTCATTTGCAACTCGTCGGAGTGCGTGCGGTCGTGGGTCATCAACAACCAGCGGCAGAGTCTCTGCTCTACCGAATGCAAACGATTACAGACAGCGGTTTGCGATATTTGCGTGATCAGGGCCTGAGTGTAGCGCAACAGCAAGTGTTGAAATTCACTGCCACGACTGAACTCCAAATGCATCGACTTCGCTCTTAACTTCAAAGCGCGGCCTGAGCCCTGCACCACAGCCCGATTCGGTGTTGTATCACCACCCATGAAAAGAGCGATGCCAACCACCCCCTCGTTTCCCACCAATCCCATCTCGGCGGTCTCACCATTAATCATGGTGTAGAGGAGGGAAACGTGACGAGGTTGATCGGGAAATAGACATGGTCCATCAGTCCGCCAGACTCATAAACTACTTCACCGAGAGATAAGGATACTGGCTGCAGATCATCCAATAGCCGCTCGTAGTCTTCTCTTTGGCAGAACGTCGAGGAGCCAGTTTCCAACTGGTCGGGTCTTTGGCAGGGGACATGACTTTGAAACCTCTCCTGTCTTCAGGATGAGGGCAAAGTCTGAGAACCTGTGTGTTACTGACAAGTCAAGTCTTTTTCAAACATGAGCCGCGGACTCAATGAGATAGCAGACGCTCTCACCATCGGGCATCCCGTCGGGCAACTTGGCCCACTCGCCCAGCGCACGCTTCATTCGCTTTGCAATGCTGCGAGTTCGTTCAGCCTGCGCCCGTTCTCCTCGATCCGATGCTCGATGATCTGCCTAACCATGAGGGCACGGGGACTTACCCCGGCTGGCTTCCTTAAAAATTCTGGCAATCTCAGCGAGCGTGTAGCCAAGGCTCTTTGCCTGCCTGATAAAATGCAACCGCGAAACGTCGGAATCAGTGTACTGCTTGTACCGGTTGCGCGGACTGCGCGAAGGCTTGAGCAACCCGATCCGAGTGTAATACCTCACAACATGGTCGAGCACGCCACTTCTACGAGCCACTTCGCGCACTTTCATCATCTCGCCTCCTCTTCACCATTTTGAACCGCCATCCGCTCCTGAATACAAATCCGACGACCAAGAGTAGAGACGGTATCAGGAGCTAACCCAATCAGCCAAATACCACCGGCAATAAAAATAACCATCGAGACAGATTGACGAGTCTTTCGTATTCCATCAGCTGTTTATCAACCTGACATGTTGCTTACTGATGCAGGCCTCATGATTTGTCTAAAGCTGAGCAACTACCCGCTGGAGCTTTTCATTCACTTGAGTAGCCACTGCGTCGAGAGCCACATTGTCTCTTACCACCGACAGCATCGTCCTGCGCGTCGATCGCCGCTACTACAGATTTTCTCGGTTCGTCAGCTTCATAAACGATGACATTGCATGGCAGGAGCAACCCAATGTTGATTTCTTCCTGCAGAGTCTTGTAGGCGAGAGCCGGATTGCACAGCGCCGAGGATCACATATTTCCGGAAATCGACCCCCAGCCTCTCTTTCAGTTTCTCCTTGATGTCGATTTCACAGAGCACGCCGAAGCCTTCCTCCTTGAGCGCGGCCCGCGCTTTTTCGACGGCCTCTTCGTAAGGAACATCAACGATCTTGCTGAATCCGTATTCTGCAGGTTGTGGTTGCTGACTACTCATCCTATTCATCCTTTTCTAATCCAACAAGACTCTATACAACGGTCCCAAACAAAGCGCCGATGCCCGCCGTTATTGCCATTGCCAGAGCTCCCCAGAATGGTGACGCGCACTATTCCTATGAGGATACGGGCGCCGCCGGTATACGCCGCCAGGGCGCCCAGCAGTGCGAGAAACAATAGAGAAGTTCCGGCAACCAGTAACCCGAGCCGAGCTGCGGGCGCGATAACGACCACGAGTAAAGGTAGTGCGGCGCCAACTGAAAACGTTGCAGCGGAAGTAAAAGCTGCCTGAATTGGTCGGGCACTGATCGTTTCTGAGATGCCTAGTTCATCGCGGGCATGTGCGGCAAGTGCGTCCTTCGCCATTAGTTGTTCTGCAACTTGATTTGCCAGATTCGAATCGAGCCCGCGCTTGACGTAGATGGCAGCAAGCTCCTTCCGTTCCAGGGGTTCATTGGCAGCGAGTTCCTTTCGTTCGCGTCCGATGTCCGCTTGCTCTGTATCTGACTGGGAGCTTACTGAAACATACTCACCTGCAGCCATGGACATTGCCCCTGCTACCAGGCCTGCGACACCGGCTACTAACACTGCTGTGTGTGTTGCATTTGACGCGGCCACGCCAGCAACGAGGCTGGCGGTCGAGACTATGCCGTCGTTTGCACCAAGAACGGCCGCGCGCAGCCAGCCTACGTGCTGCGTGCGGTGCCGTTCGGGATGGGAAATGGGCATGTTGTTTTCTTACCAGAAGCTTGGCGATTCATGTTTTAGGGCGGTCACTTCTTACCCAAGATCGCCCAACCAAGTACGACGCCGAGAGCGAGGGTAAGCAACGTAGGAATCCACATCCAACTGAACCCGCCGTTTATCCATCCGTGTCCCATCCCGTATCCGCCAGTCCCTCCTTGTCCCATCATTCCGCCACCAATCATTGACTCGGTCATTGCCCCACCGCCGAAGAACAGGAAAACTACAACCACGACGACAAATGCGATGATTAGTGGAGTCTTGCTTGATTCGTTCATGACCTTAACCCTCTGTGCATGTGTGATTTCGTCTAACGAGGTCCGCCATTCGTGAGAACCACCTTGAGTGCGCCCTCTTTGGCCGCGTTTCCAAACGTGTCGTATGCCTTCATGATGTCGCTCATCGCGAAGCGATGCGTCACGAGCTTGCCTGGCTGCAGTTTGCCTGAGCGCACAACCTTCAGCAGCATCGGGGTTGTTACCGTGTCGACCAGTCGTGTGGTGATCGCAATGTTGCGATCCCAGAGCTTCTCCAAATGCAGTTCCACGGGTTTGCCGTGGACGCCCACGTTCGCAATGCGTCCGCCGGCTGCGACAATTGCCTGGCAGATATCGAAGGTAGCGGGAACCCCGACCGCCTCGATGGCCACGTCTGACGCCAGCCCCGTCCGTCAGGTCCAGCACGTGTTGGGCGGCGCGTCCATCCGAAGCTGTTGATCACGGTGGTGGCGCCAAACTCTTTGGCGACCGCCAGTCGTTTGTCGTCCAAATCGATCATGAAGATCGCTGCCGGTGAATAGAATTGCGCAGTCAGCAGTACGGCGAGCCCTACCGGCCCTGCGCCCACGATGGCGACCGTGTCGCCGGGCTTCACCTGCCCGTTCAGCACACCGCATTCAAAACCGGTCGGCAGAATGTCGCTGAGCATGACCATCGCTTCTTCATCGGCTTCGGCGGGAAAATGATAGAGACTCCCATCGGCGTGCGGTATGCGCACATACTCAGCCTGAGTTCCGTCTATGGTGTAACCCAGAATCCAGCCACCAGTGCCGGCAGTGGGAATACATGCCTCGTTTGCAGAAGTCACACTTCAGGCAGGCAGAGACGCACGAGATGATGACCTTGTCTCCCACCTGAAATTCCGAGACGCCGGTGCCGACTTGCTCAACGACACCAATGCCCTCGTGGCCGAGAATGCGTCCATCCGTAACGGCGGGAAGATCTCCCTTCAGAATGTGCAGATCGGTTCCACAAATTGTCGAAGTAGTAATCCGCACGATCGCGTCGCTCGGATCCTGAATCGCAGGGCGCGGCTTGTCTTCCCAGGCACGCTCGCCCGGTCCGTGATAGACCAGCGCTTTCATGGTCGTCGCGGTGTTTTGAGTTGCGGCGACTCGCGGGCGTCAGTTCCAGTTCTTTGGTTGTCATGATTAACTCCTTGAAAAATGCTATCGGACTTTAGTCCGGATCGTTTAGTGAGTTGGGAAGCCCTTACATCTTCTTCATTTCCATCTTCTTCATTTCCATTTCTTCTTATGGCCTTCTTTCCGCCGTGCATCTTTGACATCATGCCGAAGTGTTTGAGCAGAGCATTCGCATGTGCTGCAACTTGCTTGGAGTCTGGCGTACTAGCCTGGACCTCTGTCTCGAGGGCGCTGACCTGATCCTTCACCATTGACCGGTCCTTATCCATCTTTTCCATCATCATCTGCATCTTCGATTTCATCTCGGCGCTCATCGTTTCCATGCGTTTTTGATGGATGACTTCGATTGCATCGAGGTTACGCCTTAGCTCGGCAACAGCAGCCTGTGCGAATTCAACGTCCAGCGGTTCAGGCTTCACTGCTTGATCACGTAGTGCCCTCGCGAAGGCAGACATACTCTTCATGTGCGCCGTCACCAGCATGTGATGCGGCGACTTCATCATCATGGCCATCTCCGACTTCATGCCAGCCATGCCCGGCTTCTTTGGTTCGCCGGGTGTGTGCTTGTGTTGTGCCCATGCTGCGGACGGAACTAACAGAACAAGTATGATGGCTGTAGCTGCCAGGAAGGCGCGTGGGTTCACTCTCATATCGTTATCTTCTCCTCTGATTAGTTGAACGGAATTCAGGCAGTCACGGCTGCTCAGTATTTGCAACACCCTCGATTCTCTGTTGCTTCGGTTTTGGTGTCTATGCTCTAACGCACAGAGCAAGCTTCGTGCCCTCAACATCCCTTTGCACTGTCCTTGGTGTAATCGGAGGACAGGCATGGCTGGTTGCGTGCGTTTGCGAAAATATACGCAGACTGCAGCGGCAGAATTCGCAAAACAAGACGCCGAATCAGGGAGCATCGAAGCTTGGCCTCGCGGCATTGGTGTTGCTGCCAGCAAAAGCACGAGTTCTGAGCCCACATTGAAATGGGCCAGGTGTTCTATACGTTGTTGTTTATGTGATGAAGTGGTTTACAGCCGGAGAAAAGCAAGCCTCTGTGTGTTAGAGCACATACAAGGTAGTCGCAGTTGGCATATACTGCCACCCAATAAACTCGGAAACTCTAGTGGTTTCGCGAAGAGCCGTCGAATCGGCTGATTTTAATTGAGTTAGTTAGCGATGCTGAAGCGGTTTTCATCTCTGATTCTGGCGCTGGTGATCGGTAGCAGCGTACTGGCTGGTTCGGCACGAGTCCAAGATGAACATGTCTGCCAGATGGCAGGCACGGAGATGATGCCGGAGCATGGAGCTGACGCTGTGGGCATGGAGGCAATGCCGAACATCGAGGCAATGCCGGGCATGGAGATGATGCCGGAGCATGGAGCTGACGCTGTGGGCATGGAGGCGATGCCGGGCATGGAGGGCGATGCCGGAGCATGGAGCTGACGCTGTGGGCATGGAGATGATGCCGTGTTGTAAGAAGCATAAGATTCAGTCCGTTATAAGTGAGTGCTGTATCAACATTCCACAAGAGACGGGCACAAGCGGAGCAACGTATAATCTGCGACCGCCTTCCTCCAATGTCGCTCTCGTCCATCCAGCAGTGGTGGAGTCCCCTCTGGCCGCGCCTAAACCATACGAGTGTTCTTGCTCGACCGAAGTATTCCTACCCAACCTCCAGGCTAGTTACATCCGCAATCTTTCCTTTCTGATTTAGCGTCCACTAGGCCGAAGTGTGTCTTCTTGTTTGAAGCTGCAGCGGCGTTGTGCATTCGTGTGCTTTGAGCACCAGAAACCAATCTCTTTCGACTCATTGGAGGCTAGGTGTATGAAGAAGTCTGTAATCGTAACCGGAATCACACTCGCTCTCATTCTCGCCATCGCCGCGGCGTGTGGTTCAAAGAATGGAGGCAGCGGCAGTGTCCCGACAGGCAAGGTGATCAAGACCGCACCGGTCGGAACTCACACGGCCATCCTTTCGAATGGCACCGGTCAATTGGAAACAGGGCGATCAAGAGGTGACGCTTTCTTTCACCGACGCTTCCGGCAAGCCGGTGGATGTCGGCGCTGTGTCCCTCAACTTTCATATGCCACAGATGGGCGGTATGGCTGCGATGAACGATGCGGTGACGTTCACGACAACCAGCACGCCCGGAGTCTATCGCGGCAAAGTGAACCTCGGTTCCGGCGGCGAACGGCAGGCGCAACTGGCTTTTGAAGGTCCCGCAGGAAACGGGAAGACTACCTTCAGCGTTACGCGCGCAATGATCCACCGGCTAATCGAACTCCAGCCTGCGCAACCGCGGCCCGGTGCTCGTGATCTCATCTAGGTCTCGCGGCCCTTGGCTATTGGGCCTTGTTGCGCACTCCGATCGACGCGCGATCCCTGATCTCTCTGACAACCAGGTCATCGTCTTCACAGACTGGACCGGACGCTCGCCGCAGGAGGTTGAGGACCAGGTTACCTATCCGCTGGTAACGAGCCTGCAGGGACTTCCCGGCGTGCAGGTCGTGCGCGCTAGTTCGGCATTCAGCTTTCGATGATCAATATCATCTTTGAAGACAACGTCGATCTCTACTGGGCGCGAACACGCGTACTCGAGAGATTGAATCTCGTTACGAAGCAACTGCCCGAAGGGGTGATACCGACGCTCGGCCCGGATGCGACCGGTGTCGGGCAAGTCTTCTGGTACACGCTCGAAAGCAATCAAACCAATCTCCGCGATCTGCGGACGTTACAAGACTGGTACGTCCGATATCAGTTGAACTCGGTTCCAGGAGTTGCCGAGGTCGCGAGCGTCGGCGGCTACGTGCAGCAGTATCAAATCGATGTCGATCCAAACAAGCTGCGCGCCTATTCAATTCCGTTGTCGACGGTCGTAGAAGCAGTTGAGCGCTCCAACAATAACGTTGGCGGCAATGTAGTGGAGCAGGCGGGACAATGGACAGTGGTGCGAGGCATTGCCTTGATTGAGTCAGTAGGCGATGTCGAGAACATCGTCATTGGCGCTGCCGATGAATGGTACGCCGCTGTACGTGCGAAATGTGGCGGAAGTGAAACTCGGAAACGCTTTCCGCACCGGCGTGCTGGACAAAAACGGCAAGGAGGCAGTTGGCGGGGTTGTGATTGCACGTTACGGCGTGAACACGCTCGACGTGATCGATGCCGTGAAAAGAAGCTCAGCGCCCTGCAGGCGGGCCTGCCGCCGGGAGTGCAGATCGTGCCTTTCTACGATCGTACTCAGCTCATCGAAAGAGCGACGCATACGCTGAAGCGGGCGCTCATCGAAGAACTGATTCTGGTAACGCTCGCTCACATCCTGTTCCTCGCGCACTTTCGCTCGATCCTAATCGTGACGATCCCGCTGCCGCTCGCGGTCTTACTCTCTTTCCTGTTCATGCATTACATGGGCATCAGCTCGAATCTGATGTCACTGGCGGGAATCGCGCATCGCCATAGGCGTGCTGGTTGATGCCGGAATTGTCGTCACTGAGAATGCGTTCCGCTTTCTGGAACAGCGAAAGATCGATCCAAAGGATCGAAAAGCTGTCTGGGACACAGTGCTCGATTCAACCAGGCTAGTGGGACGACCGGTCTTCTTTTCCATGGCGATCATCGTCCTTGCCTTCGTTCCGGTTTTTCCCTGACCGGCCAGGAAGGCAAGCTTTTTCATCCGCTGGCATTTACCAAAACTTTCGCGATGGTGGGCGCGACCTTCATTGCCGTAACGCTCGTGCCCGTGCTTTGTACCTATCTGCTCGCCGGAAAATTTCACTCTGAACAATCTAATCCCGTGATGCGTGGGCTGCAGTTCATTTATCGTCCGGCACTTCGATTTGCCCTTGGTCATCGACTCCTGACGGTGTCCATTGCCTTCCTGCTTTTTTCGGGCGCGATTTTCTTGGCTACCGGCATCGGCAGCGAGTTTATGCCGCCGCTGAACGAAGGCGATCTGATGTACATGCCGGTAACCGATCCGGCCATTTCAATCGATGAAGCTCTGAGAATCATGAGCAAGCAGGATGAAATCCTCAAGAGCTTTCCCGAGGTTGAGTCCGCGGTGGGAAAGGCGGGCGCGCCGAGACATCGACTGGATCCGTCGCCGGTGAACATGAACGAGACGATTGTCCATCTGAACCCGCCAGAGCAATGGCGCAGCGGGGTGACTCGCGAGTCTCTGCTGGCGGCAGATGGACGAGAAGCTGCGACTTCCGGCGTAACGAACATCTGGACGCAGCCGATCATCAACCGCATCGACATGTTGACGACAGGAATTCGCTCGCAGGTCGGGATCAAGGTCTTCGGCAACGACTTAAAGGACGTTGGAAGAAGTCTCGCGGAAGATCGCTGAAGTGGTACGCAAGGTCCCGGGGCAAAGGATGTTTACCCGGAACAGATCAGCGGTGCGCCATACATTGATATTCACATCAACCGTACGGCCGCAGCACGCGTTATGGGATCGACCCGCGCACCATCGAGGATGTGATCGAAAAAGGTATTGGCGGAAACGAACCTCACGGTAACTATCGAAGGTCGCCGGCGCTTTCCTATGCGCGTGCGGTTTGCCCCCCAGTTTCGCAGTAGTCGGAAACCATTAGCGCAGATTCCCATCACGTCGCCAGCCGGTGCTCCGATTCCGCTGGCTCAACTTCGCGGATATCCGGTCGGTTGAAGGGCCAACGATGATCTCCAGCGAGAACGGGCTATTGCGCGGCACGGTTCTTCTAAACGTACGCGGTCGTGATGTGGGCAGCTTCGTCGAGCAATCGCAGCGCGCCATAAGCAGTCAGGTGCAGCTGCCTGCCGGCTATTACATTGCGTGGAGCGGTCAGTACGAGAACCAACAGCGAGCGCGCAATCGATCTGCTGCTCGTCATCCCGATTGTGCTCGTGATTATCTTTGGACTGCTTTATCTAACCTACCATTCGGTTCTGGAAGCGGCTCACGTGCTGCTCGCGGTTCCCTTCGCGCTTACCGGAGGTATCTATCTCCTCTGGCTGTTGAACTACAACTTCTCAGTCGCTGTCTGGGTGGGCTTCATTGCGCTGTTCGGCACTGCCGTGCAGACGGGTGTTGTCATGGTGATCTACCTGAAAGACGCCGTGGAACGAAGGCGTGAACGGGACGGAGGCTTGACGCGCGAAAGTCTAATGGAAGCAGTAACCGAAGGGGCGTTGCTGCGTCTTGCGGCCTAAGGTGATGACTGTCTCAACCGTAGTGGCCGGATTGCTGCCAATCATGTGGAGCACGAGTGCGGGCGCGGAAGTTATGAAGCCTTTGGCAACGCCTAGTGCTCGGCGGCATGGTGTCGAGCTCTGCTGCATGTGCTGATCGTGACGCCGGTGATTTTCTTCTGGCTGCACTGAACGGCAGTTGAAGAAAACCCGGATCGCAGCAATCCGGCGCGGCGTAACCGTGGCGGCGGTGATTTCGCTGGCGAGCAATGGTGAGGCGCCGGGCCTGAGCATCTCGGCCCAAACCTCATCCGACTCCAGAATGTCGCCGCCAACTCAAACCAGCGGCAAGTCAATATACTACGCGCAGTGTCGCGCTATCTCGATCAAACGAACGGCTTGACTGCAAACGAAGCGGTTGTGCGTACGCGCTCGCTCACAACGGCGAACTTGAAGCAGCAAGAACGGAAATCAAAGCGGCGCGCGATGGTAAAACAGGCGCGGCTTCAGATCTAATCCAACGCTGGATCTTGAGGGAACCCGTCAGATCCCCGGCAAAGACAATGGCTTGATGGCGACTGCGATGTTGCCGCTGGAGTTGGGTGGCCGGCGTACGGCACGCATCGCAGTCGCTGAGCGAGAAGTAGAGGTTCGAGAACGCGAAGTTGCCAATCGCGAGAATATTCTTGCTGCCGAAGTCCGAGCTAAGTTTGGCGAGGGGCTGGCCCAGGCGCTGAAGCTTTCGTTCACGGATGAGCTGGTCGAAGCGAATCAAGCAGAGCTATCAATCTCATCGGGGCAAGAGTCCTCGAAGGCGCGACGCCGCCACTTGAGCAGAACATGGCCCTGGTTGAACTGAATCGGTTGCGCTCAATACGTGAAGCTCGCCGAAGGAAAACTCGAAGTGCTGATGTTTGAGTTGAGAAATCTGATTGGCATGAAACCGGAAGAGCCGCTACGTCTGCGCGGTGACTTCAGCAAATTGATCGATCAATTACCTGCCAGTTGCGGATGCCACAGAACGCGCGCTGCGCGAACGGCACCGACCTCCAGGCTCTTCATGCCGGCTGAGAACTTCGCGATCGCCCGGATTGAGCAAGCGCGCTCGGCAGGCCGGCTCGACGCAAGTGTTTCTGGCGGGTTATCAGCGAATGAATTCCAGCTTCATGCTTTTCGGCGTTAACGACCTGGGACAGTTAGCGCCTATCAGGATGTATTTCACTTTTGAAGTTTGGCATCTCCCCTGGACCTGCCGGTCCGGAACAAGAATCAAGGGGCAATCGAAGCTGCGGTCGCGGAATCCGAAGCAACAAAACAACGACGTGAATTCGCGGAGTTGACCGTGCGTCGGGAGGTGGCCGCCGCCTATGCACAATACGATAGTGCCGTCCGGGCGGAGGAGATCTTTCGCCTGGGAGTGCGTGATCCAGCTCGGGCCAATCTTGATGTTGTGAGGCAGACCTACGAGTTGGGTTTCGAAAACTCTGATCGACTATATCGGCGAGCAACGCCGTTTCATCGAACTGGAGAATGATTTCATTGACGCCCAGTTGGCGGTTTACAACGCGCGGGTAGAGTTTCGCGCGCCACGGCTTCACCGGAGTTGATAACGCGATGAACGATAACAAGAAAAGACCGTGAAGAGGTCAAAGCGACGAATCATTACCGACTCAAAGCGAGCGGCGTCGGGCAAGCGCCGCGAAGCAAACGAAAGCGTAATCGTTGCTGCGGTGGGGATCGTAGCATTGGCGGCAGTTGCTATCCTGGCGTGGTTCTGTGTAGGCCAAGACAATCTGGCAAACCGGTGCCGGCCCCGAGATCTGTCTTGTTCGAAGAATCGTCTACTCCACAAACTAGCAACCACCGGCGAACAGAAATTGACACTCGCGCCCGAGGCAAGCGCAGCGCGCGGAATCAAAGATCGGAACTGTTGGCGAACAGGCGGCAGGTGAAGCTGCCGGGCAGATGACTACTGGAACCGTGCAGGCGAACAGCTACAAGGAGACTCCAGTCGGTCTCCATTGTGGGCGGCATCGTGCGTAATGTCAGCGGCGAGCTCGGCCAGAACGTCAAACGCGGGCAGAAGGTCGCAGTGATTTTCAGCAATGAGTTGGCCGATACCCAATCGCGCTATCTTGCAGCGTTAGCGGCCCTCGATGAACACCACCGTCATCATTTGCGGACGATCAAAGCTGGTTTGAGATCTGGCGCTGGCCGGTCGCGCAGGGATCTTGAGACCGCAACTACCGAGTATCGGGAAGCGGAAACGAACCTCGCTAATCTGCGCCAGAAACTCCTACTGCTTGCCTGTCCCGCAGCGGATCACATGCACTCCAATTCTGATCTTCGCAAATCAGCTCTGAGGTAACTGTGACGGCGCCGTCCTCAGGTACATTGACAAAGCCGCTCGCGTGAATACCGGTGAAGTGATTCGAAGCAAACAGCAGAACTGATGCGCATTACAGATCTGTCGAGCATTTGGGTTGTCGCACAGGTTTATGAAAAGATCTCAGCGACGGTTCGCGTGGGCGGCAGCGGTGCAAACGTCAGTTCGGATGCTTACCCCGGTCGCGTCTTTCGCGGTCAGGCTGTCTGTCGATCCGACGATCGAGCCCGCTGACCCGCACAGCTGCAAGTTCGCATCGAACCTGGCGAATCCCGGACCAAATGTTCAAAATTGGCATGTACGTCAACATCGCCTTCGGCGCGCTCGGGCTCGCCGAGAAGACTGTGCCTGTTATTCCCTAAGAGACGCGGTGCAAACCATTGGCAATCAGCAAGTCGTGTTTGTTGCGAGCGAGAGGCCGAATGAATTCGCTCTCCGCCCGGTTCGGCTTGGCCCGGAGACTAATGGCTTCTACCCCGTGTTGGAGGGTGTAACCATGGAGATCGGCTAGTCACTCGAAGGCAGCTTCATGCATGCGAGACCGAGTGGCTCAAGACTCATCCGAGCGGTTGATAGCGTGCTTCCAAAACAGAGAGTTCCGCGCACCATCTCTTCCTTCTCATCGGCGACGATCTAATCTTACCCGTACCTATCATTACGTCGCTGGCCTTAATGACCCGCAAACACCGCGTCTTGCCCACCGCTACTCTAAGTGCTCAACGGAGTCCTTGGTGATGATTGAAACCATTTCGACTCCGTCCGCGAGTTCGATTGTTACCTCTGAATTTACAGCGCCGTGTTCCACCTTTTTAACTGTACCTTTCAACTGGTTCCGTGCACTAAGTTGCATTGCAAGTTTCCTTTTCTATTTTATTCATTCGTCGTAGGGTACGGTGCCTTTATCCACCGCCGCGGCTTACCCCTCAAGAACGATTGTTAACAGGCGCAGCCCTCCGCTGTGCGTGACTGCTCTCAATTAGGATTCAATACAGCTACCAAGTCAATGATAATCGAGGCTTGGTTCGTCTCTGCCCCTCCGCGTTACAGACGTTTCGAAAATTCGATTTTGACCGGAAAAGACTTTCGGACATCGCAATTTTGCTGAGGATTTGAGCAGCTATATGATTTCGAATTACGGTTTCTTTTGACGACGTCACAACGGCGTCACGAGCAAAGGGGCTGATCATTGGCTGGTGTAGGGATTGGCGAGAGTGGTCGGGTTGATTGGGTGGAGCAGAGGAGGGTCGAACTCCTGGCCTCCGCATTGCGAACGCGGCGCTCTGCCAACTGAGCTACTGCCCCACGCGGAAGAGAATACAGTTTCGAGTTTCGAGTTTCAAGTTAGACTCTTGCAGTTATTGCGGAGTCAGGTCGAGGGCCTCGATCTACTCTGGTGTAGGGTATCTGTGCTGCATCGTTTACTTCTTTCACTAACTCCGGATTAGCAGCTTCGAACAAAACACATACAGAGTGCTCTCGCCGGGGACGAAGGTCGTGCGAATGTAGCGCACCGCCTTACCGTCAGCAGTAAATTTGTCGCTGGTTTCGATTGCTGCCTTCTGCGCAGCTGCCAGTTGTTCCTTCTTTATACCGGGAAGATCACGTTCAACCATGTAGACAGGCATAAGAGTCTCCTTTGGTTTTTGAGAAATGTCACCACGATTATCGTGGTTTAGTTAGAACCGTTCCAACGTGTCGATAGGGTCATCAGCTCTCAAAGCCTCTTCGCTGCATATGTTTCGATCGTTGGCTTTTGCCCTTACTACCTCACTATAAAGAAGCCGCGGCTATCAATTCGCGTCGGCCAGAGCGCTCCACATTCTTCGCCGCCACCCTGGGCCATGTCGGGTTTGCCGCCGCCACGCGACCATCGAGCAACTGGCAGGGCGGCGCGCATCATCGGATTCATGTCGCCGGACGTGTCGGCGGATCTTGCGAACACCAGGCGTGCGGCTTCCTTCTCGCGCGAGCCCAGCAGGGCGATCGTAGTAGGGTTAGCTGATCAACGCCTGGGCGACGTGTTTCAGACGACTCGGCATCGCGATTCTCAAAGACGTGGGTAACAGCCCTGACACCTGCGTCGTTGGCCGAGGTGGCGGCCAGCGAGTTCCTGCGCTTCGACACGAGCGGCAACTCTTCGAGACTGCGCACGCGCCGGTGCAGCTCTTTATTCTCGATCGACCATTCGCGACGCCGGCTTTGCCGCATCGTCGCGGCTGGCGCTGAAAGCACGATATCTGACGCTCGCGAGGTTTGTTCTGCACGACGTGCAGTCGACGAGTACGCGAGTGCCGGCGGCAAGCTCGATCCGCGTTAATCTGCTGGCCCTTTCCCAGGTTCGCACCCGATCATTCCGACCTCACCGGTGCGGTAAGCATGCGTGCCGCGCCGCAGGGAGTCAGATCAAAACCCTCAATTTCAATCAGTCGCAACTCGCCGCGCGCGTGCTGGCGCCACTTTCTCAGCGGCGGTTGCTGCCGCCTCCTCTGCCAGTCGCGCTCTTGATGGTTTATTTCGCGCGATCTTCCCAGATGACATTGTTGGCTAACTCCACAGCGCGTTCGATTGGTTCATTCGTCGGGTTTGTTAGTTCAACGTCGATCTCGCAAACGTCATACAACACTCGAAAGCCGCGTGTCCGGCGCATTGAAGAGCGTAACGAAAGCCTGCGAAAGGGATGTGTTGCCCGGTGTGTTGCCGAATATGATCGAGGCGGCGGGGCCAATCTATTCGTCCTCTCAACTGCTGGCTCCAACCGCCGGTGCACGCCCTGGATGACGTCGCAGTACGCCGTTGTCCTGCGTCATCTGATGCACTCGAGGACTTGTTCGCCGTTGAGCGTTCCGGTGTCGCTCGGCTGCCCGCCACCGGTTGGATAAAACGCGGTGCGATCGAGTGTCACAGCCGTCCAACCACTAACGCGATCGGTCTTGTCTGTGACGAGCGCCTCAAACTCGATTAGGTGAGAGTCTTGATAGTAGAGACGTTCTGTAGGAGGCATGCGGTTGAGTTAATAAGCCAGCCCGCTGAGCCGCGCAGAGTGACGAACATCCGCCGAACTACACAGCGGAATTACCTCAGGGTCGGGAAGGCAGGCTATAGCCCCCGCGGTTTGAACTCGGCTCAGGATCAAGAGCGGGAGTTTACTCCAGACCTTCGCACCGATCATCTGCGACTAATCTGAACTGTGACCGGTCGCTCGGATAAGAGCGCTCGTTTAGGCCCTTGCGGTCTCTTTGACGGCGTTTCCTGAAAACCAACGCAATCCGCCGTGCTCGCCGTCTGTCCGTCCGTTCACCAATGGTGGTCCCCTGGTTTCGCCAAATCTCATGAGTCCGCATTTCTCGCCATGACGCTTTTGCGGTCGACCTGGCGCTCGCTAACTTCGTCGCTGCTGGCCTCGCCACTGAGCCATCGCCGGCCGCTGCAACGGGCGCACGGCGCTTCGTTCGGCTAACACTATCTCGTTTGAAAATGTCGCGCCCGGTGTCTCACTTGTTCGAGTGACGATCGAAGTCGACCTCAGGAAATGACACGATAAGTCGATAGACTTTCGAATGCCGAAGTGGTCGCCGGGACGCTATGCGGTTTTCGATTTCGCCGAAGAATGTGCAGGAGTTAAGCCGCAAAGCTTGCCTGTCCCGCGAGCTGGCTCTGCCTTGCACTCTTGCCATTCAACGGTTACAGCGCGCATCGATGATCAGACCGTGGCGGGTGGACCTCGAGCACTTCAGGTTCCAGAAAACACCTAACAGTCTTCTTCGGCTACAAAGTCTTTGGCTAACGATCTCTCCGGTACCTTTTTCACAATTGGATTCTCGTCACGCAAACTTCAATGGCGGCTAATTTTTATGTGGCGTCGTCAACCACAAACCTGATGCGGTGAAGCTCCGATGATTGATCCAGCCAGGCGGGTGGCGCATCGTCAATGGCCGCATGGATAAAAGTGACCAGCGCAGTCGGCAGTTTCCCAGTACGACGTAACGGTCGATACGCCGACTGAAATCGCGCCGGGCTGGACCGATAACGGTTTCCAGATCGATGGCAAACGCTATCACGTCGTGATTCATTCTTTGGCGATGAAGGTGGAAAGTGGACAAGCCTGGTTCGTGACATTGAGAAGATCGTGCGTGCGGAGACTGCGATGCGGGGCCCGCCGGGTTTGATTCCTGACTACCTTTCCTGATCCACTTCGCCGCCGATGACCATTCGGGCTGATGGTATGGAGCATCTCACTTCGACGCAAATCATCGAACCGGGCGCACCTCGGCGAGGAAGCGTTTATGGAAGCACGCTCGACACCGTCGCTCACGAGTTTTCCATGTCTGGAATGTGAAACGACTCCGTCCGCTGGAGCTTGGTGCCTGGTTTCACGCGTCCGTTAAGCACGCGCGGATTGTGGATCGCGGAGGGAGACAACTACGCTACTACGGCCACATGATGAGGCGGCGTGCCGGGCTGTGGGACGACACGCACTCCGCCGCGAAAGCCAAACCATCTACCGGCATCGAAAACGCTCCCGGTAGTCAGTGATGAGCGCAGAAGACTCTCGCTTTCGGCGCCCTTGCCTTGATGATGCGCCGCACGCGCAGCAGAGCGATCTGGACAACACGTCCATCCAGTTATTATCCCAGGGCGGGCTCTGATCGGGTTGGTTGCTCGACTTGATGATTCGCGGCAAAGAGACTAACAGCCAAGCCTCAGCTTAATACAGAGGCGTAATTATACCTCATGCATGAAGAAGGTTTCTCTCAAGGTCAATTGAAACTTTTTTACACGAGACAAATTACGAAACTCTTTTTGAGAAACTGTTTTACCCAAGTTAACAGAAATAATCCACAGTTTCAAATAACTTGTACCAATTTCATGTGTGCATGTTGACATGTGATGGGATTAGTATTCTTGCTGTGCACTACTTACCCATTTGAAACATTCTCCATTTTCTCTCACCCAGGCACCAGACTGTTAAAGTTCTCTTTCTGGTTAGAAACCTTCTATTCTAACTTTTTAAGCAAGAGTCAGATATTTGTTGAACTCAACTGAAATAA
>ERZ1370068.6211-contig-5209_pt1 | contig 34051 bp, 54 predicted proteins | sample MGYA00561227_ERZ1370068 | MGnify/ENA primary metagenome ERZ1370068 (study PRJEB38410, sample SAMEA6850437) | metagenome | study: Metagenomic assessment of the ecological functions of the soil: analysis of the soil microbiota associated with the...
GTTGTACTTCGTTCAGTTACGTATTGCTAACCTGAACGATCGTCGCGATGCATGCCGGGCTACCTTATGCAGCTCGTTAAGCGTAGGAAAACACAATTGCCAACACTGAATTGGCTCTCGCTGCCTAATTAAGCACCGAGCGTCTCACCGCAAGTTGCTCATACGCGCGGAGGGAGATGTCACTTAGTTGAGCTGGCCTACCGCTTCGGTCCGTGGCGGTGGGCAAGATAAAGTCGGACTAGCTCATGCCGCGGTCTTGTCGTTTCACTTACTCGGCACCGAGCGAAATTTTCTCCCGACTTGTCGGGAGAGAAGAGAGAAACGACTAAGCATGTAGATTCCTTCGGCGTTGGTTTTGGAACCGAGTTCAATTCTCGGCGCCTCCACCAAAAGATCTCAGATTTCAAATTTGAGATCTCAGATTTTAGCCTCACGTTAATCTTGGGTCTCAAAGATGGGAACAACCACTCACCCGTGACTGCTGAAGAATTAATCCATCTTCCACGTGGTCAGCATCGATATGAACTAGTCAAAGGAGAACTCCTCACGATGTCTCCATCTGGTTATGAACACGGCTTTGTAATAATGAACTTGGCGGCGCCTCTGGCAACGTTTGTAAAGGAACACAAACTTGGAACAGTTTTGGGTGCGGAAACCGGTTTCAAGCTCGAATCGGATCCCTGACACGGTTCTAGCCCCTGACATCAGTTTTATTAAAGAGGGGAAGAGTATCTGGCAGGCCCCAAGGCTATCCAGAAATCGTTCAGATCTCGTGGTCGAAGTAATTTCTCGAGCGAAAGAAAGGCAGAGATCATCAAGAAGACAGAGCAGTGGTTGGCTTTCGGCGTTAGATCAATTTGGTTGATACGGCCAGTGAGCCGAACGGTTGAGATCTTCTCGCTGAAGGTGCCACAAAGATGCTGGACGAATCGGAAGTCCTTGTTGATGATGTTGTGCCTGGTTTCAAGATACCGGTGCACGTTATTTTCGAGTAGAGGCCAAAGGAACGCATGAGTATTACCACTCACCTCATCACGGCTGAAGAATTGTTCCTGTTGAGAACAATGGGATGCGGCATGAGCTTGTTAAAGGAGAACTCCTCACGGATGTCTCCAACAGGAGAAAGCACGGACGCATTGTTGCAGAACCTTACCATTCGGCTTGGACACTATGTTCCTGACTCATAAACTCGGGGCGATGTATGCAGCCGAGACTGGATTCAAACTCGCCAGTAATCCAGATACAGTTTTAGCACCAGACATTGCCTTCATTCGTGGGCCAGTTGACGATTCATCAGAGTCTGATGGTGATGGAGCTCCGGATTTGGTGGTTGAGGTTCAATCGCCAAATGGTCGCAAAGCTAAGGTTGAAGAAAAGGCTGCTAGATGGCTCGCATTAGGGGCGATCCGTCGTCTGGCTGATCGATCCAAAGGCGAAACGAGTCCAAAATTCATTTGTCGAATGATGAGCCGCAAACTCTAACTGAAGACGACGAACTCATCGGCGGCGATCTAATTCCCGGCTTTAGCGTTCGCGTGTCCGAAATCTTTTCCTACTAACTTCATTTGGATCGCAACCTTCCATTGGCATCTTTGATAGCGGCGTTGGTGGACTCACCGTTTTATCCAGAGCCTTGCACGAACGTTTACCAAACGAACGTTTCGTTTTACCTCCGGCGACCACTGCCAGAGTTCCATACGGCACAAAGTCACTCGCAACAGTTGAGCGTTACGCCGTGGAGAACGCCTGAAGTTCTCGAGACACACGGCATCAAAGATGCTCGTTGTCGCGTGCAACACAGCTTCAGCGCTGGCGCTGCCCGCAATTCGTCGTGCTGTTAACGTGGAAGTTGTTGGAGTGATTGAACCGGGAGCGCGTGCCGCTGTTGCCGTTGCCTCCGACAATCGTATCGGTGTAATCGCCACTGAAGCGACCGTGCAGAGTCACGCTTACCGGCACGCGATCTCAACGATCGACGTGGAAGCTAAGATAATCGAACGAGCGTGTCCGCTGTTTGTTTCGCTTGCGGAGGAAGGTTGGTCTGATACGACAGTGGCCCGTGACGTTGCGCGGCAATACCTGACTGACTTCACCGACAGTACCGTAAGCGCTCTCGTTCTTGGGTGCACTCACTACCCAATACTCCGCGACGTCATCGAAGAGATCGTCGGTAAATCGGTTACGCTGATCGATTCAGGTGAAGCGACTGCGGCGGAGGTGAAGATATTTCTAAAACAGTCAGGTCTGGCACATTCAGATACTTCTGCTCTTTATCAAGAACGCCAACTGTGCGACGATCTAGACCACTTTTACGTTACGGATGCGGCCACGAGATTCGCGAAGGTCGCCGAAAGATTTCTCGGCGTCGCACCAACAATACTAGAGGCGGTTGAGATATGGGGACACGATGAGCTTCGTACGAACTGATAGTCGCGCAAACAACGAGTTGAGACCCGTCAAAATTACTCCGGGATTCCTGCCATACGCGAGAAGGTTCCGTTCTGATCGAAATGGGAAACACAAGAGTTATCTGCGCGGCGTCGCTGGAGGAGCGCGTACCGCCGTTCTTAGGAACACTGGACAAGGATGGTTGACTGCTGAGTATTCAATGTTGCCTCGTTCCACTCTGACGCGTTCGTCCGCGTGAGATCGGACGTGGTGGCCCATCGGGACGCACGCATGAAATCCAGCGCTTAATTGGCAGGAGCTTGCGTGCAGTTGCCGACATGAAAGCTCTTGGAGAACGCACGTTGACGATCGATTGCGATGTGCTTCAAGCTGATGGTGGAACTCGCACGGCTGCCATCACCGGCGCATATGTAGCCTTCGCAATAGCTGGAGATCGGTTGCTGAAAGCGGGAAAGATCTCGCGGTCTGTGGTGCTCAATCAGGTAGCGGCAGTAAGTGTAGGAATTGTCGACAACACCCCGTTACTCGATCTGAAGTATGACGAAGATTCGCGAGCTGAGGTCGACATGAATGTCGTTTGTACAGGCGATGGCCGGTTCATCGAGGTACAGGAACAGCCGAGCGCGAACCTTTCAGCCGTTCTCAAATGGATGAACTGCTGGCGCTGGCAGGAAGTGGAATAGACGTCCTTGTGAAGCTACAGCAACAAGTGATTTCCATGGGCGATGCCCGTTAGCAGAAAGCAACTGAGCTAGCTCCGCAAGGCATCTGAAACATCCGCAGAGCTGGTTTTTGAGAAGGAGTCAGTTAACAAAAATGCGACGAAGAGTATTGTTCGTGTTGGTTCTGATTGGCGGCATGATGTCAGCGGCATTTGCTCAACAGATGTACACGCACGACAAGGTTGAGTACACCTTTGAGCTTCCGTCCGCCTACGTGGAAAACTATCCTGGAGCCCGATGCTGCTCATGAACATCCCGAGTTGGTTTATGGCGACCGGCTCGACGGTTACCTGACCGTTCGCAAGGAAGTTGTTGATGCCGAAACGACGCCTTCGCAGCTTGCTCAGCGAGACTTGGATCAAAAGTTGAGATTCCTCCCTGGTTTTCTCGAAGGGAAGCAAGAAACTTTCAACGGCCGACTCGATGGTGTGACCGTGTCGTATGAGTTCACGCGCACAGGCAAGGTGATGCTCGGTCGAACCTATTATCTCCAGGCGACAACCGCACAATCTATGCGTTGCGGTTCACGGGTCTCAAAGACAAACTGAGTCGCATTCGCAATCAAACGGATCAAATCGCCAGAACATTTAAGCTCAAGTAAACAGCTGCGATGAAGTCGTTCAATTGATTGGCCGTCCTGTTAATTCGGACGGCCAAATCTTTAGGGACCAGTTAGTTTGCAATGCTACACTGCGCGTTCTTCAGTTGACCTTCTAAGCCTAAGGCCAAAGGCCGAAGACCGATTTTCAATGAAACTTCAATTAGCTCCCGGTCTCAACGATTAAGCCTTCGCGCATTCATGGTAAGGGATGTTTCGCGACGGAGGCGTTTCAAGCGGAGACACAAGATCGCTGAGTATGCGGGAGAGAAGATCTCAAATGCTGAGGCGAAGCGACGGGCTCATCGGAAGACACTCCGGATTTGCTGGGTAAACAATCGCTGGAGCCTGGACGGCAGTCGCGGAGGAAATGGCACGCACTACATAAATCATTCCTGCACTCCAAACGCCTTCATGCAGATCCTCTATGACCACATTCTGTTTATCGCATTGAGAAACATCGAACCCGGCGAGGAGATAACAATTGATTACGAGACAACGCTTCACCCGGATGACAAACGCTGTATCTGTGGTGCGCCCAGTTGTCGAGGAACGATAAACAAGTAGTAAGTATTTCAATTGCCGATTGCAAACTCTCAGATAACAGCTTGGGACATTGTGAGCAGTGATCGCTTGGAGTTCACGCTGCAAATCTGGCAATCGGAAATTGGCAATGGGCAATGTTTACAGCCTTGGTAACGTAAAACTAAATTTCGACCCGCGTCCTTCTTCCGAATCCAGAGCTACGCTACCGCCATGTTGTTCGACAACTTCACGAACAAAAGATAAACCAAGTCCGGTGGACTCTTCGTCTTTCTCCTGACCCTCTCGCACAACTCGATAGAACTTTTCCCAGACTCGGTCTTTCGACTCCGTTGGAATGCCAAAGCCGCGATCTTCAACACAGACGCGAACCGCCTCGGCTTCGAGAGCAGTTGAAACTGTGACCGTTGTTGCGTTCAGGGCTGTACTTGATTGCGTTGTGCAGGAGATTCTTGACGACCTGGGTGATCAAACTCTTGTCGGCCGCCACAGGAGGGACTCGTTAGCGCTGGCTGCTCAACTAAACGAATCCGTTTCTTTTTGCCACCGGTTGAGCGTGGCGATCGTGTCGCGCACGACTTCATCAAGCCTGAGTGGGATCTTCAGGACTTCCTGTTTGTCTTTGCGCTGTAACTGAGTCACAGCCAGGAAGGTATTGATCATTCGCGACATTCGCTGCGACTCATTGGCGATAATGGTCACAAATTCTCTGGCTTGCTCAGGAATCGGTGTCGTCGCTTGTTAACAATTCCGCGAAGCCATTAATACTGGTGAGCGGCGTTCTGAGTTCGTGCGACATCAGCGAGATCATGTCGCTCTTTAGCTTCTCGTATTCCTTACTCTTAGTTAAGTCGCTGACGAAAATAGCCAGACCCACAGGCTCGGCGGTAACGTCTTGATTCTCACGAAGCAGCGAGATTCGCAGGCCGAGGATCTGATTTCGTTGGATCAAAGTTGAGTTCGCCTTCGTAGTCTTGGCCCGTCTGTAAGACGCGGCGAACTGCAATTGCCGGCTCATCAAAAATGTCCGTGCGAAATCTGTCCAACAATCCAAACACATCCAGACTCTTCAGCTCATTGAGAGTGAGTTCGGCAAATCCCAGCAGTGCTGAGTTCGTGAGCGCTATGGTGCCGTCCAGGTAAGCTATCGCTATTCCGTCGTTAACCTGGGCGAGTGCATTGGCCTCGCAACGTTGCTCTGTTGTTACTGCTCGCAGAACGTGTAGTGCGTCGAGCTTCTTTTCACTTCCAACAGTCGAAAACAATCCGAATAGAGAACTGTCAAACGAGTTCTTTGAAAACGTATCGCGGGCCAGATTGCGTGCAAACTGTGCCCCGACTGCTTCAAGCAATGGACGATCGTCATCGCAGAATGAAGAATTCAAGCGCAATAAAAGAACGCCCACGATTCTGTGTTCGTGTCGCAGCGGGACGAGCGACGCTGCAGGTAATCTGGTTTTCATTAGCTTGAACAACGACCTCTTTCGTAGCTACTGCTCGCTGACACAGTTTGACGCCGTCTCGCCAAATCGAATTCCGATTAGGCTCGCCTGTCCCCGACCCGCTCTTGGTTCGCGCGACCGTCTGAAATTCTTCACCGGCATCGCATTGAAAAACTACGCCTTCGTTTATTGGTAATACTGCTTTCAGTAATTTTAGACCGCTAGCAAGTCGTATCTTGGCCTCTTCAGTCTTAACCAGGTCAGACTCATTCGGCGATTTCAGTAGGGCTTTTTGTGAGTTGGCGATCCAACTGCCAGAGTGAGCCGATTTGAACCAGGACTGAGGCGAGTAAGCCACCAGCAATCAAAGGAATTGGAAACAGGTCGATGCCTAAGAAGTGTGAGACAAGGGTGCAAAGTAGCGTTACGACAATGAAGCTGGATGCGAAGTAAGGCCAGCTTTTCCGGAGTCCAATGCGCTTTACTGTTAGACCCGCACAAACCGAAAACAGAGCAATCATCGCGGCCGCAAACTCGGGACCAAGCGTAGTTCTCAATTGAACGGTCGACTCGCCAAGCAGGGGAGTGACTGGGAGATCGGTTGGTAGAATGTCGGCATGCCAACACAATAAGACCGCAAGACCCGCAAGTAGCGAAAGTCCAGAGGCAGAGAGATAGGACGTTAGGTTTCTAAGTGAATTCAAGACTGGGAATGGAACCGGACCCGGAAGGAATCTAAATTGAAGGCCTCGAAGTGAAGCCGAACGGATTATACATTGTCGGCGTTTGTTAAAGCCACCTGAAAGACTGTGCGGTTTAGAGGTTATCTAAAGTCCTTAAGCAGCGAGTCTTCCTGATCTGGGAAGACAGTACGAAGGTCCAGAAGCACCTTTTGGTCAGCTATTCGCGCAATAACAGGCGGTAGAGAGGTTCGCAAGATGGTCTCGATTTCCTGCGCGGTACGGTTTGGGTCGCTTACCGCAATAACCGTGGTTGGGAAGGTTTGCGGTTGGTCCTGCACCTCCACCAATCGCAGATTCGCTGTCGATAAGGTCAAATCTGTACTTGTCTTTGAGTTGTTCGATACTTGGCTCAGGAGTGACTGAGCCCGCGTGCTGATTTCCTGCTTTGTGAGCGATAACATCTGCAGAACCGGAACCTCGGTTTGGTTTCTTTGATGAGCGGCCAACGTAGCTTCAAGGGCCGCGAGTCGTAGCTTGTCGCTCCTCAAAGCGCGATAAAGCGGATGCCTTCTGAGACGATCTACGATTCCACGTTTCCCTACGATCAAACCGGCTTGCACTGCGCCAAGTAGCTTGTCGCCACTGAACGAAACGAGATCTGCCCCTCCGGCAATCAGCTTTTCAATTACCGGCTCACCTTCTACGCCGAGATCGCTAAGGTCGCTCAGCTGTCCAGAGCCCGCATCTTCGTAGAGCGGAATCATTGCTTCTCGGGCAAGTGCCGCGAGTTCATCCAATCCGGGCGAAGTCGGTGAAGCCGACCACGCGATAGTTCGAAGGATGTACTCGCATGATGAGGCGTGTTTTTGAAGTGATTGCTTTGCGATAGTCGTCTAAGTGAGTCCTGTTGGTCGTGCCAACTTCAATCATCCGCGTCCCTGAGCTTGCCATAACATCGGGTACGCGAAAGTCACCACCTATCTCAACCAATTCGCCGCGTGAAACAAGCGTCTCTCCGTCGCCTGCCAACACAGCCAAAATCAGCAGTGCGGCTGCAGCGCAGTTGTTAACTACGAGCGCATCCTCAGCACCAGTCAATTCACAGAGTAGAGCTTCTGCGCGCGCACCGCGTTTTCCTCTTAAACCGCTGGCATTGTCGTATTCAAGAGTGCAGTAGCGAGCTGCTTCCTCATTGATTGCGGTTTGGGCAGCTTTTGAGAGGGAGCTCGCCCGAGGTTTGTATGCAACACGACACCGGTGGCGTTAATGACTTTTCTGATTCCTAATCGACTTTCCGACGTGGCTGCTTCTTCAAGGCGTTGAGTAGCGTTGATGAGGAGCGACTCCGCGGATTGTCCATTCGCGCTTTCGGATTCAGATTGCACTGCTGTGCGGATTTCAGAGGTTACTAAACGCGCAAGGGCTGTAACTCTTTTGATGCCGATTCGTGTAGCGAGTTCAATCGCAACGTCCGTGCGGATTAGTCGGTCGACCGAAGGCACATTTCTGAGCCGCGAGTCGCCGGATGTTTTGGTTTGGGCCATGATTGTCTGGAGTGTTTAGCTTTGTTCGTTTAGCATATCTTTTCATTTCCGCCCAATCAAACGTCGATTACGTCGAAGCTGCGGAATAAACAGGTTGACCCGCTCTTTTGAAACTTCTAGACTGCAAATCAGCCGGCGTCACTCTGACGCCACCCGCCTAAGCAAGCCCGCCTTTGGAGATTTCAGTGAGATTACGTGAAAACAAATTGCTGCGAGCGACACAGCACGCACGGACAGAAGAACAAATACGCGGTCGGGGATAATCAGCCCACTCCCGATGAACAACTTGACTCGGTCTCGAGGAGGATATCCGACGTCTGCGAATTGAGTTTGACATCTTTTTCAACGGCGCAGCGAAGCGGCCACCGTATGACACAAAGGGCCGAGTTGAAACTTTAATCAAAAGGCTTGGGACGACCGCACCCTCACTTACGCGCAACGGTTCCGGTACACCTCGCTGACTAGCGCGCTACAACTCATTTCGCGACCTTTGGCGGAGAACTATGCAGGGTCGTGAAGAGGGACGCGATGCGGCCTCGGCGGCACGAGCGGCATCGGTCAGGGAAGAGACGCGCGCATTAGATACCGCAGTTTCGTATGTCTGCAGCGACGCTCACAAGGACGTGGAAACTGTTAAGAGTCTTTACGATTCATTGATTAGAAGCAAAGACCCAATGCGGAGAATCGGTTGAAGATCTATCGTTTGCGCGCTTTCACAGTTTGATTGCTTCGAAGGCCGACGGTCTCGAGGAGCGCTTAGGATGTGATCGAGTGAAGTTCTCGGTTAGCGTAGAAAGTGGCCACGTCAGCTTCAAAGCTAAGGCTGATTGAGGGGCACAAGCGAAGGCGAGACTGGCCAAGAGAAAAAGGCGACCGATCCGGTCGCCTTTTTCTTGTGAGCTCCGGACCCGTGACCGGAAGCAGTCAGTGGCTTTGCTGATAGCAAGCCGGGAGTACAATTACACCTTCGTGACTTTTTTCGGCCTGAGGTCCCTTGGGGCCCTGAGTCACTTCAAATTCGACTTCCTGACCCTCTTCGAGAGTCTTGAAGCCGTCGCCCTGGATAGCGCTATAGTGAACGAAGATGTCCGAGGAGCCTGGCTGTTCAATGAAGCCATAGCCCTTCGAATTGTTAAACCACTTGACCTTACCGGTTATTCTAGACATAACAACGAATCCTCCTAACGATTCGGTAAAACAGGCAGGAAAGCCCTGTGGCTTCCGCACCTTCTAGGTTAATGCTTGTGAGCCGGGTCGCACCTGAACGTGGTGCTAGACGGAAACACACAACCAACAAAAATGCATGATGAAACGCGCGGGGTGCGCTAGTTCAACATGCACAGACTTACGGGGGCAGAACTAACGAAACTCATTGCTGTAAAGCTTTTCTCTGGTATGCTGGGAGACTGGATAACTCCGACCCTGCATCAAAAACGACGGCGCATACTAAGCGAAAGCAAATGTGGGCTGTCAATGAAAAAAGCTGGTTAAATCTAAGGCCTACTGAGCTTACGGGCCTTACGGGTATAAGAGTTCCAATCAATCGGTTTTTCCAGCCTCTATTTTTCGTACTCATTAACAAATATTCGAGTGGATTTACCGCAGCATCGTTGATACGAACTTCGTAATGAAGATGGGGTCCGGTTGATCGACCCGTGGAACCAACCTTACCTAATAATTGTCCTCTGGAGACCTGTTGATTAGCGTCAACATCGATATGTGACAAATGGCCATAGCGGGTAGTAAGACCACCGCCGTGGTCGACCACCCACCAGCTGGCCGTATCCATTCTGCCAGCCTACGAAGTGAAATCTTTCCGCTGAGCGCCAGCAACAACCTGAGCGCCCATCGGTGCTTCCGATGTCCTGACCTGTATGAAACTCAGTATCCGGGGCCACCAAAAGGATTTCGTCGGCCACCAAATCCACCTTCGAGCTTTCCATCAACCGGCCAAATGGTAGGAGTGTAGCCCCGCTTACGCAGGACGGCTACGTACGCTTGCATGTCATCCTCAAGCTTACTCATCTTTGCTGCCAAGGTAGCAAGTCCCATTTCATCGAGGGGCAGCTCGGGTCCACCGGATCCCATTGTGTGTCGATGTCGTTCTGGACGAAGCCTGATTTCTCGGCGAGTTTTCGGGAAGTATCTTCGACCTTCTCAACGCGATTGTTCAGTTTATCCAGTTCCTGCCGCTGTCGATCATTCTCGGCCCCTTAGCTCGTTGGTTCTCCATTTCAGCGTTTGAAAATGGGCAACCTGCTGGGTCAATCCACAAATACCAAAGGCCAAACCAGCCACAATAATGATCCCCAACACGCAAGCGATCGCTTACGACTTTCTCTCGACGCGTATGCGCTGGACGCGAGCTCGTGAACTGGAAGTGTGGGCGATGATGAAGGCGGCTAGAATCGGTCGTCTTTTGCCATCTTTGGCGTGTCTCTTTGCTGCGCGAAAAACTCGAGGCTGCGTCAGCAACCAAAAGACACAACTCGCCAAAAAGCGATTTGCGTTGAACTTAAATGTTCTTATTGAACCTACTTGAAGAATTGCAGCGGATGAATTGAAACCTCAAGGACCCTCCAAGGTGAAACCCATCCGGACGGCGCTGCAAGAAGTCCTGACCGTAACATAGGGCACTCGGGGGTTTGCAACTTGTGAAGAGTCAGCCAGAAGCAGAAAGGCCCTGAGCAACAACAGGTGCACTCAGGGCCTCAGAAAGGTCTGTCGCCAAAGTTGAGTCTAGAGCTCTTCGACTTCGCGTCGTTTCCGCGATCGATCGCGAATTATGGCCAACACAATTAGAACTAAAACGGCGACGAAGATCACGACGACCGCTATCTTGATCGCAACAATGAGAAAACTGACCAAGGTAACGAGTTGACGCAACAACGCAACGACCAGGAGGATTAATGCGATTACGCTACCAAGTCGCTCAAAAGTCTTTACGAAACAGAACATAAATTACTCCGTGCTCCTAATACCTCAGGATCTTCTTTCAAAGGGAAGCGGATCGCGACGCGCAAACTGCGTAGTTTCTCCGGTTCGAAAGTTGCCGTTTCAGTTGGTTTCGACGCAACTACCGATGGCGGTGGCCGCCGGGAATCGAAACGAACTATTCGATCGGATGCTCTTACCTCGGCGCAGGTAATCAAACAACATGTAAGCACCAAGTGCTACTAACGCGACTGGCAACAGTTCCTTAATTGGCAACTGCACTCCGAGCAGCGTGTTGCAACAGGAACATCGTGCCGATAATTATCAACGTCGTGCCCCAGGCGAATGGATTTCCGTACAGATCGTCGAGCAATGACATCTTCCTCAGCATCGGGCGACAGAGCCTGCTCGCATCAATTGCGCGGTTCGGCAAGCATCTACCGCAGCAAACAGCCAGGTTCCCAGCACGCCCAAAACAAAGAAGAAGCGACGGCGGCCTGAGGTTAACACAGCCATCTGGAAGAAGCTGGCAAAGATCGCGAAGTGCACTATCGCTTTGGAAGTTTGACCGTTGCATAGCGGCGCCTAGACCAGGCACGAACGATAGGAGTGTAGGCGACAAATGGCGAACTCTCTACTGTCTACAGATGCGCGATGGAGTGCCATGGAAGTGTCGCAGGAGTTCGACACCAGCCACGATGCAGTCCTGGCAAAACGGAAAATCCTCTGACGCGATGATCGCAAGCTGGACACAACCAACGGGCGCACTGATTGCACTGAACCACCGCCGGATTCTTTGCATGGTAGCCACAGTACATCATGTTCTTAGACTTTACTCCTCAGCGATTCTTCCGAGTGCTTCCCAGATTTCGTGTTTGAGCTTCTGTTCTTTTTGCTGATCTGTTGTGTCCCTTGGCAGGCGCTGCTGGGGTTTCTCTGCTCCTCGGGCTCTACCAATTGTTTTAGATCATCCGTGACTTGTCGTACTTCGCTATTTGACTGTCCGCTTGTACGTTCAGCAAGTTGTAGCACCGGCGTTGTAAACTCCGCCGATCGAGCCGTCAGCCTGAAACCGTGTTGGTCAACACCAGAATCGAAACCAGTAACATTGTTGCTACGCTAGCGAGCTGAGGCGAAACAATGGGATCGAGCCACAACCTTAGACCACGATGCAGCGCGGGATGTCCACGGTGCCTTCACTTCATGAGGAACGACTGTACCCAAGCGTCGCTTGCAGTATTCTTTCGTTCAAGCCGAAAGGTACTGGTTGTTCTTCCGAAATGTACGAGTAGCAGCAAGCGCCAATGGCACGTACTACTTCACCGGGCAATTCGGTGCAGCGATCACAAAGCGCCGCATGCCTTTCCCATCGGTGATAGAGATGCGCGGGTAAGAAACCGTCGAGATAATCAGTCAGGAACTCCTCAAAGTCAGCACAACTCATCGCCGACTCGGGCATAGTTCTCTGCAGGATACGAGCCTCGAGTTCCCTGGAAGGAGCTGGTACCGGAGCAACGCGGCAGGCTTCTAACGTGCTTCGCACTGCTGAAAGTATTTCGTGGCAAACCGGGCACCGAAGTGAATGCTCAGCCATTTGCCGGTTAGTTTCTGGACCGACTACGTCCTCAAGGTAATCGGTTAGTTGATTCTCAAAATCCGAACAAAGCATTATTGTTTCGCTTCCTGCCCCACTTTTCATAGCCTACTTTCCCGTCCCTTGGAAAGCTGCTCCGTGTAGAATTCTACGACTCTCCCATTGCCACAACTTTCATTCGGCGAAGAATCTTCGCCAATTCAATTCTGCCTCGATTGATCCGTGATTTGACGTGTGCCTTCAGGAATCCGAAGCAAATCTACTATCTCCTGATAACTCAGCTCTTCAATATCGCGAAAGAATCACGCACGTTCTCAAGATCCGGTGACAGCTTGTCAATTCCTGCCTGAACCTGCGCACCAGCAAGCTCGCGTCGCTCCATTTCCTGCTGAACAGTATTGGATCGTGAGTGCAGGTGGTAGCTATGGTCAGCCAGGTCGTCAGCGTGATTGTCGTGCGGCGTTCGCTGTCGTTTCCGGTAGTCATCAATGATCAAGTTACGAGCTAACCGCATCAACCAGTTTTGCAAAGTCACCTTGCTTAGGATCGTACTGATCCAATGACCGGTACACCCTTACAAAAACTTCCTGAGTCAAATCTTCAGCGGTATCAGAACGGGAGGTAAATCGGTAGGCCAAGTTGTAGATGCGTCGGGAATAATTCTGGACAATCTCTTCCCACGCAGCGCCGTCGCCCGCTCGACATCGGCGAACCAGTTCGGCTCCTCGCTGACAGCCAAAGCCTTTATAGCCCCCACCTATCTTCTCCGGCTACCGTATTTGCACTCCAGGCAAGGTGGAAAACCCTTGTCACCAGCGATTACGACGGGCTTCAAATTAAAGTTCATTCAAACTTGAACCCGCAGTTATGAGGCAGCCAGCTAACAGTTTTACTAACGACGTGCTTGAAAGGGCGGCATTCTTGCCCTAACTACTAAGCTGTAGTAGCCTTTGCGAACGACCCAACATGTTGTGGTTTGAATGTTGAGAAGTCAAGTTTGATCTGAGGCGAAATGTCCCTTCGGGAAACTTGAGAGCGCAAAACTATCGCAAATATCTGGAGTTCGCCGCGCTGTGCCTACTTGCAGCGGCATTGTTTTGGTGGTTTGGACGAAAGCTGAACTGGGCAGAAGTTCGATCAGCTGTTAGTCGTTCCAATCCGTACCTACTCGCCGCGGCCACCACAATCAGTTTGCCTCTCATACGCTGTACGCGCGTTTCGGTGGGGTGCTCTGTTGCGTCCCTTGGTGCCGTCTCGGTTTGCCGATCTATTTGCGGCGACAACAGTTGGTTTTGGAACGGTGTTTCTAATAGGACGCGGCTGGCGAGGTTGTTAGACCAGTAGTCCCGCCAATGCGAGACCCGCGAGTCCGCCCAAGCGTTTCGATCGTCACCATCATGGTCGAGCGGATTTACGACATGATGGCAGTCGTACTTTTGTTTGCAATCAACTTGCTTTGGTTCAAACCCTCGGCCTCTTTGCAGAAGTGATTTTTCGAAGGTACGCGCATTGGGAATCGGCTTACTCGTGGCGACCGCACTCGGAATTGGCTGTATTAATCTGGTTCAGGAAAAACTCAAAGATTCGCGATCGCCGGTCTTTGCCAGGCTCTTTGAACGCTGGCATTTCATTCCAAAGAGACTGGCCAAGCTCGCAATCGGAACCATGGAACAGTTGGCGCAGGCGCTTCGCGTACTCGTCAATTTTGCTGAGCTTGCCGAAACTATTGGCTGGACAGCGCTCCTTTGGCTAGGCGTTGCTTTTGCGAATCTTTTGGTGGCGCGGGCTTTTGGTCTTCATTTTGGCCTGACGGAAGCAATCTTTGTTCTTGGTTGGTCGTTAGCGGTATCGTTGGTCCCAACGCCTGGTGGCGCTGCAGGTGCCTTTCATGCGGCGACTGCGGCTGGATTTATTTTCCTGGGAGTGGATCCCGAGACTGCAGCCGCGATTTCAATCGTGATGCACATAATCGATTTCGGTCCTGCTGTGGTGTTTGGGTTCTTCTATTTCCTTCGGGGCGATCTGAATTTCTCAAAACTTCGGGTGCTTGCTTCGCCCGAGGCAGTCGAACATGTTGTCGAGGACGAAGCTTTAGTTCCGAACAACGTAAGCAGTGAATCGCAAGCTTTGGGAACGTCTTGAGTGATTAACCATTCTGGCGAGGTTCAATTCTGATGAAATGTCCATTCTGTGCTTATCTCGAAGATAAAGTAGTGGATTCACGCGAGTCTCGCGAAGGTGATGCGATCCGTCGCAGACGCGAGTGCTTGCGTTGTGAACGAAGATTCACTTCGTATGAACGAGATCGATGAAATCCCGTACATGGTTGTGAAGAAGGATGGGCGCCGCGAGACATTCGATCGCAACAAGGTAATGGCAGGATTGTTGCGCGCGTGTGAAAAGCGTCCGGTACCCTCGAGCAAACTCGACAGTATCGTTAACGCGATTGAGAAGTACGTTCAGGAATCGTCGGAGCGGGAGCGACCAACGAGCAAAATTGGCGAAATGATCATGCGTCGACTCAAGGAACTCGATAAAGTTGCTTACGTTCGTTTCGCTTCGGTATATCTCGAGTTTGAAGATGTATCGGAGTTTATGACTGAACTGAAGCATCTGGTTAGCAACGCGCGCAAGCAATCCAGTCGGGCGCAAGTAGTAGAAGGAAGTCGATGATCAAACCAGTTCGCGCAACAGGATTAGAGCGGCTGGAGTTGCAGCGGCTTCGCGATCGCGTTGGTCACCTCGTTGCTGCACTGCAGGAGGCCACCGAAGCCGAGAATCCGTTGGCATCTGGGAGCCTGGGCGCCACCCGTCGATCTATCTGAAACTGGGAGGCGATCTGTTTACGAGTGGAGCTACCGGGCGTTGCAGCCGATCAGATCAAGATCGGACTATGCAACACCAAACTTCGAATCTGGGGTGAAAAGAAACGTCGACCGGCACGGCGACGAATAATGTCTTATCTATGCTCGGAACGAAGCTACGGGAAATTCAACAGGGTGGTGCCAATTCGCTGGGCGATCAATGTACGCGATGCAGAAGCTGAATTGAAAAACGGCGTACTGCACATTCGTCTACCCAAGTTGAATGACCGCCGGGGAGGCTGAGTTCATCGTAGCCGGTAATTGACTCGAGCACAAGGAACAGTAGAACTAGTAAGACGAAAGTATTGTAAGTCTAAGGTGACGTAATCATGGCAATCGTAAAGGAACAAGAGTTTACTGAGGCAATCGAAACAATTCGGACGCCGACCAGCAGTTGCAGATACCCAAATGAACTGCCAGTGCTTGCCGCTCCGCGACATCGTTATCTACCCGTTTATGATCGTGCCGCTTGTTTGTGTCGCGTGAAAAATCGATCCGCGCGGTCGATGAAGCACTTGGTGAGAACAGGATGATCCTGCTCGCATCGCAGAAAGGATCTCGACAAGGAAGAGCCGACCGCGGACGACCTTTATTCGGTTGGCACTGCCGCCGTCATCATGAGAATGCTGAAGCTGCCCGACGGGCGAATTCGCATACTCGTTCAGGGTCTCGCACGCGCGCAGGTGGAATCGGTAGATACAAGTGGTGAATACCTTACGTCGCGAGTCAAGTGTGATGCAGGAGATTCTGCCTCCCGAGCGTTCGCTTGAAGTGGAGGCGCTCGTAAGGAATGTCCGGGCCTCGATGGAGAAGGCGATCAATCTTGGGAAAAACATTTCACCAGAAGTGATGGCGATTATCGCCAACCTGGATGACGCCGGACGTCTCGCTGATTTATCAGCCTCGAATTTGGAACTCAAAGTTGAGGACGCGCAATCGGTTCTCGACATCGCTGACACGACTGCTCAGGTTAAGACGCGTAAATGATCTACTGAACAAAGAGATCGAAGTGCTTGACTGTGCAGCAGGAAATCAACACCCAAGCGCGGGCTGATATCGATCGATCTCAACGCGAGTTTTATCTCCGTCAACAAATGAAAGCGATCCAAAGCGAGTTGGGTGAAGGTAACGAGCTCGCCGAAGAGATCGCCCAGTTTCGTGAAAAGATCGAAACGTCCAAGATGCCGAAGCCGGCGGAAGAAGAGGCGTTGCGGCAGCTCAAGAAACTAGAGCGCATGCACCCGGATGCCGCTGAGACTGCAACGCTGCGTAACTGGATGGAGATCATGACTGACTTGCCGTGGTCACGTTCTTCGGTTGATAACCTCGACCTGGGCAAAGCCGAAAAGGTGTTGAATGAAGATCACTACGGCCTCGAGAAGGTCAAAGATCGAATTATCGAGGCCCTGGCTGTTCGGAAACTGAAAAGAGAAGCCGAAGGGACCGATCCTTTGTTTAGTCGGACCTCCGGGCGTCGGTAAAACGTCACTGGGTCGCTCCATTGCGCGCGCCCTGGATCGCAAGTTTGTTCGGCTGTCACTTGGCGGCGTGCATGATGAAGCCGAAATTCGTGGTCACCGTCGAACATACGTCGGCGCGATGCCTGGTCGAATCATTCAAGCAGTACAGCAGGCAGGCACCAACAACCCGCTAATCATGCTGGATGAAATTGACAAGGTGGGTGCGGATTTTCGCGGCGACCCGTCGTCAGCTTTACTCGAAGTACTGGACCCGGAACAGAACAACAGTTTTCGCGACAACTACCTGGGAGTAACGTTTGACCTGTCGAACGTGATCTTCATGACTACCGCCAATGTGCTGGACACGATTCAACCCGCGCTTCGCGATCGCATGGAGGTCATTAGACTTGCTGGTTACACGGAGGAAGAAAAACGGGAAATCGCGATGCGCCATCTGCTGCCTAAACAGATGGACGAGAACGGAATCACTTCTCGTGAACTCAATATTTCGAAGACTGCGTTGACGACAATCATCCAGCAGTACACCCAGGAAGCGGGTCTTCGACAACTAGAACGGGAGATAGGTCGGATTTGCCGCAAAGTTGCGCGCGAGAATTGCCGAGGGCCACAAGGGTACAGTCAGAGTGTCGCTTAAGAACGTTCATGAGTTTCTTGGTGCGCCCAAAGATCATTCCTGAGGAAGCTCTCAAGAAGGATCAAATCGGAGTGGCTACCGGTCTTGCCTGGACGGCGGTCGGCGGCGACGTTCTGTTCATTGAAGCTCTGCGCATGAAAGGCAAAAGGCAATCTCGTCTTGACACGGGCAACTGGGAGAGGTAATGCGCGAGTCGGCTCAGGCCGCCTACTCCTACGCAAAGTCACGAGCAAAAGAATTGGATATTGCCGAGGATGATTTCAGTACTTACGACTTGCATATCCACATTCCAGAAGGAGCAATTCCAAAGGACGGACCCTCCGCAGGTATCACGCTAGCGACGGCGATGGTTTCGGCGCTTTCGGCTCCGGCCGGTGCAGGAAAGGATGTTGCGATGACGGGCGAGATAACTCTGCGCGGAAACGTGCTTCCGATTGGCGGAGTGAAAGAGAAAGTTCTGGCGGCGCGAAGGGCGCGAGTTCTCAACCATAATCCTTCCGCAACAAAATCGCAGGGATCTTGATGAAGTTCCAAAAGAGCCTTTCAAAGATATCCGGTTTGTCTTTGTCGATAATATGCGGCAAGTATTTCGTGAGGCGCTAAAGGACAAGGTATTGCCACCGGCAACCTCCTCTACTACGCGTCCTCAAAGAATGCCGCAAGCAGCAAACGCAAGGTAATCAACAGAGTCGTTCGAGCAGCTTTAATCAGGCTGCTCGAGACGACAAAATTCTTCGAAAAAAAGTTTATGCAACCGAGGTTCAGATTATCGGAATCTTAGTGTCGGTTTTTGAATGATTCCTCGCGACTCCCCGACATCGTCGCTTTTGAGTCCACCGGTAGACGGTTTGAGACATTGCCCCGCTCACTGGGGTTCAACCACAAGCGTATTAGTGCAACCCGATACTCATTAGCAACGTCGGTACCTTGCCGAAAGGCAGCATCAAGGAGTTAGGTATGGAGAAACAACGACGAAATCTTTCCTTTGTTCTCATCGCAATTGCTGCTCTGTTTATCGCCTCAGCGGGAACTGCATTAGCTCAGTCAAACGAATCAATCAAACATTAAAATCAAAAATTTTGGACAGATGGACGACCGCTTTCTTTCGCGGAGCTCAGCCAAAAACAAGACGATTACAAAGCAACTCGCGGCACTCGGAATTAAGACGATTATTGATTTGACGGACGATCCGAAGTCGTCACGAAAAACCAAGCGCCGAGCGCTGCTGGTCTTCACTACGTAAACATTCCGATGAGTGATACTCACTATCCGGAGAGCGCTAAGATCGATCAGTTCCTCAAGCTTGTTGACGACCCTTCAACCGGAAAGTTCTACGTGCACTGTGCGGGTGGACGACATCGGACTGGAGTGATGGGTGCAGTCTATCGCTTCAATCATGATCACTGGAACTTCGACCAGGTTTACGCAGAGATGAAAAAATACGACTTCTACACACGCTGGGGACACGGCGACATGAAGAAGTTCGTTGAAGACTACGCAGTTAGTTTTGCGCAGAACAACGCAGCTGCCGCGGCTCAGGCTGGTGCAAAGCAGGTAGGCACTAAGAACTAAGTTCGGTGCTGGTCGAATCAGAGGTCAGATACCAGCAGCGCGGTAGCAAGTGTTAGCTCTGACTTCCTTGAGACGAGATGTGCTCCTGAGCAACACGCTACAGCGTTGTGGTACTGACTACAATGCCAACCTAGCGCTACTATCGATTGCGACTGATCCCTTATGCTCGGTTGAAGATCACGCAAGCTCGTTAGATCGTTCGCGAACAACGTAAGCCAAAAAGCTTCACTTGATTGGGCGTGTAGTTTGCGTGCTCTGAAGGCATCTTGAATTTGCTGATCACTTAGTTGTGACATGAGATCTGCTATCCAAACAGCGTCCCGAACAGTGACGTTCTTGAACAGATCCTCGGTTCTTTCCGCCGTAATGGAGCACAACATGGTCACCCTTTAACCTTTGGAGAAACTCCGCCCGTGCATAGCTCTTCGGGTCATTGCGACTGCGAGTGAAACGCCAGAACGAGTGGAGTAGTGCTGGCATGTCCGAACGTCGCGCCGAGATCGCTAATAATGTAGCGAAGCTCTTTCGATCCGTCATCAACGAGAAACGATCTGATTGTTTGAGTCCTTGATGTCCCAGTTACTGATGAGGGCCATCATGACTTTCAGACCTTGAAATTCGGGCGTGCCGACAAAGGATTCCGGCCCCACTTCCACGCTTCGGTTCGTTTCAACCGTCGGGTCGCGCCCTCAAAGCGGACGTTATTGAATGTTCCTTTTCCGGGAATGGTGACTTTAGGCGCAAGGTAATTTAACCTCGGTCAGATAACCGATGCCCCACAACAATCGGACCGCCGCAGTTTCTGATTGCGATTCCTTGCCGATTTTCGCTACCCACTCTTGACCTGCTGCATCGCGCACGCGGAATTTCTTTGAGTAGCCCGCTTTCTTCCTTTGAGAAAAGTCAGTTGTCGAAGATCGGGTCGCATGCTCGATCCTCCTGGACCAAGATAGAGATCGCGTGACGAAATGTCGGAGGGCGTTCGCCATCAGAACAGGCGTGCCCTTTGGCGATTGTTTCTTGTCCTTGCTCTTTTCCGAAACTGACATCGACACTCAAAATCGAAAGCGCGACTAGTAGCAGCACCAATTTTCGTAACGTCGTCTGATGAAACATCTCGATCTCCGATCACCCAAAGACGAACGCCGCACTTGTGCGGAGTCGTTCAAACTTGAAAAGGGGGCTCGAAGGGGTGTGCTGAAAACCGGGGGTGGATTGTTCAGATGGTACCGGGCGTTCGTCCAATAAAGTACGCTCTGACTGTCAAACGCTTCTTCCGAGGCGTTAGGGATCGGACGATAACTGCCGTCTGTGTGCAGTTCGCGTGCTCCCGGTTATCGCGCAGATAAGCGCCAAGCAGCACGTCTTTTAGATACTGTTTCGACTCAGGATCACTTACCGGAGTCACTACTTCGATTCGGTGTTTCAGATTTCTCGCCATCCAATCGGCGCTACCAATGTAGAGTTCTTCGTCGCCTCCGTTGGCGAAGTAGAACACACGGCTGTGCTCGAGGAAGCGACCAACGATGCTGCGCACTTTAATATTTTCGGAGAGGCCGGGAACGCCCGGCCGCAGCATGCAGATTCCGCGAACAATTAATTCAATTGGAACCCCTGCGCGGCCGACCCCATAGAGCTTTTCAATGATTTGTTTGTCGGCAAGTCGATTGAACTTCGCCACAATGCGCGCCGGCTTTCCCGCTCGCTGGTGCTCCATTTCGCGATCGAAGAGCGCGTTGAGTTTTTCTCGCAAACTAACCGGCGTGCAACCAGCAGCTTGCGAAAATTCCTTTGCAGCGAAAAATCCAGTAAGGTAGTTGAATAACTCAACGGCATCGCGACCGATGGCCTCTGTCGCAAGTAAACAACCCAAGGTCGGTGTAAGTGCACGAGGTCGTGGGGTTGTAGTTCCCTGACGCCACATGGACATAGCGCCTTAGATTGTTGTCTTCGCGTCTAACAACCAGGGTGAGCTTGCCATGAGTTTTAAGGCCTAGAATGCCGTAAACGACGTGCACGCCCGCTTCATCAAGTTTGCGCGCCCACTCGATGTTGTGTTCTTCATCAAACCTGGCCTTCAGTTCGATCAATGCGGTGACTTGTTTTCCTCGTTCACTTGCGCGAATCAGGGCAGGTGGAATTGGCGAGTCTGGTCCTGTTCTATATAGGCAAATCTTTATTGCGACAACATCTTCATCATCGACGGCCTGGTTGATGAACTCAGTCACACAATCGTAGGAGTCGTACGGATGATGAACAAGACGATCACGCTCCTGGATGGAATTGAATATCTCTTTGCGATTCCGGCACCAACCAGGGACGTGTGAATTAAACGGGACGTCTTTCAAGTCAGGTCGATTCCAATCGTAGAGCGCCATGAGTTCTTGAGTGCCGAGTGGGCCTCGAGTCTTATAGACATCCTCAATTGTGAGACCCAGTGAGTCAGTCAAGTAGTCAATCATCTCATCAGGCATACCTTCGGAGACTTCCAGTCGCACGGGCGTACCAAAGCGTCGCTGCCTGAGTTCTTCCTGGATCACGCTAAGTAGGTCTTTGGCTTCTTCTTCGCGTATCTCGATATCAGCATCGCGCGTAACTCGAAACCGATGACAAGGTCCAGGCTCCATCCCGGGAAACAGCGAAGCTACATTTGCTTCGATCACATCTTCGAGCAACACAAACTTCGATCCCGATAATCCAACCGGAACTAAGCGCGGAACTACCGAGGGCACCTTGATCCGAACAAAGCGTGGTTCTGAATGAGTGTTATCAAGCTCGACCGACTTGCCTTCAGGGGCCCTAACCATCAAACCAATATTCAGACTCAACGGCGAGATATACGGAAATGGGTGACTTGGATCGACCGCAAGCGGAGTCAGAATCGGAAAGACTTTCTCGTTGAAGTACTCTTCAATGTTTTGCTTTTCATATCTCGTCAGCGAATTGAACGTGGTCAGTTCAAGTCCTTCCGCCTTGAGCTTCGGCAGGACGTATTCAGACAGACACTTCGACTGTTGTTCAACCAACTTCAGAATTCGCTCGCGCAGTTTCTCTAATTGTTGCTCAGGTGTGAGACCGTCCAGCGACAACACCGATACGGATTGCTCCGACTCCTCTTTGAGCGCGGATACGCGAATCATGAAGAACTCATCCAGGTTTGAAGAGAAGATTGAAAGAAACTTCAAGCGCTCGAGCAGAGGATTTCGATCGTCGAGTGCCTCTTCAAGGACTCGAGCGTGAAACTCCAACAGGCTGAGCTCACGATTGAAGAAGAGTTGGTTCTTCCAGTTTGTTCAACCTCTTCGACTCGTCTGGGAAAGTCGCGGACATCGGCTTCTTTGATGGCTGTTGACATAGCTTCCTTTGGCTCACTCATCCGAGAATGGCTTTGGTACCGTTCCCACTCCTGACACAGAGAGAGTATGCCCGGGAAGAATTTGGCAAGACTCGTTCCAACTGCGGATACGAGGGCAGCGGTGGAGCTAACCGTTGCTTTTTACGGGTTGATCATTGTGCGTTTCGAATCGAATTCGATTCTGTCCTGTACGGATTCAATGCTATACTTCTTCGGAGGGCTGTCGTAAGCGGCGTGAGCGTGGACGCTGATGAATTGTTTGTCTTCGACGATGTAAGCAGTTAACTGATAGCCGTAGACGCAACCAGTATCAAGACCAATTGCACGCCGTCCAATGCGTGGCGTGGACGCAGGCACAATGACCAAAAAGCGCGACCTTGTCGTCGTTGTACAGTTCATACCATGGCGTGCCCTCTCGTGAGGTTCTGTCTGGCCCAAGAGTCCGGAGTTCAACGAGATCCGCAAGAGCTTGACCGCTTCAGAGCCACTCCTGGGCGAATTCCGGCGTGAACAATGACGTGAGAATCGAGCTCCAGATATGGTGGCAATGGAAGCTAGAAACTCTAAAAGGTGTTGGCTTTCGGCTAGTTCGTCAAAAGTTCGTTGTTGAGCAAGTCTTCGGACTAGGATTTCGCCCTTCCAGAAGTTGACCAACGCCAAGGTCATGGTTCCCGATTACTGATGAAAATCGCTGAATCCTGGCTGAATAATTCGAGTACTTGCCGGCTCTTTGGGCCTTTTACCGTTAGGTCCCCAACCGCGATGACCCGGTCTTCAGGAGTCAATTCGGCCTTTCTAGCAGCTCGATCAGCTCGTCGTAGCAACCGTGGATATCGCCTATCACTATTGTTCTTGCCATTTACATCCTAAGTACCTCGCTAAAGTGCGGGTGAGATTCGCCAAGCCCTCACATTTTTGCAACGGAAGCTACTTGCATCGGCGTTAACCTTTGGGCCTTTTGGCCTAAGAAGATTATCGGCAGATTGCAACCCGAAGAAACTTGGCCGCATCTTTATAGAGACTCAGGACGTCCAACTTTTGGTGGAAAAGTTTACCGTTTCTGAGTGTGTTTGATAGTAGGGGTTTGTTTGACACCCCAAAAACCGTGTGGTAACCTCCAAAGTGATTTTGGCTCCCTATCTATTTAAGAGTCATAGCGTTATCAAATCAGGTGGGCCAAGAGTTACCGCGCTAGTTATTTGTGAATGCTACTTCCCTTAGCTGTATAGCTGGATGACTAGCACCAACCATTAAGGAGTAAGACGAATTGATGTCAGCGAGCTTCCCTCGTGTAATTCCCTGCGTGGCTTTATTGGCGGCTCTTGTCGCTTCACCGCTTAGCAGTTTTGCCCAGATCCCATCGGCCATCATCTGCCGGTGCTATACCTTCCGAAGTAGAGCAATCTGTTGGACGCGTTACTCAGATTATTTCCAGGGCGGAAGACCATTTCCGCAAAGGCAAACTGAATCTCGAAGACAGTAAGCGTGAGCAGGCACGAGACGAGTTCGACAAAGCAGTCGATTCGATTCTCGAATCGGGCTTTGATGTCCGCGCGAGCCAGAAACTCCAGACGTACTATCTCGAACTGGTTGAGCGAATCTATCGCGAAGAAGTTCCACTCCAAAATCAGTCGGTACCAAACAACGCCGCAGTGACGTTGATTGCTCAAGAACACGCAAGACCCAAAGACTCCACCACCGACACCATCTCAAATTGGATTCCGAGATCAAAGATTTGAGCCATCGCCGCTTGATGAACTCAGTAAGCTGGTTCTCAACGAACAGGAAAAGGAAGTTTCAAGCGAAGACTTGATGGCGTTGGAACAGTCGAAGCAAAACGTCAACTTCGCTTTCACTCTCAATCCACTAATCCAGCAATACATCAACTACTACCAGGGACCACGTGGTCGTGGAACCATGGAAAATGGTCTGCGACGTTCGGGTCAGTACATGAGACTCGCCCGACAGATTTTCGCCAAGGAAGGCGTGCCGGTTGACGTTACCTGGCTGGGACAAGTTGAGAGCGCCTGGAAGGTCAAGGCAATGTCGTGGGCGTCAGCTTCTGGTCTGTGGCAGTTCGTTCCGGGGACCGGTCGAACGTATGACCTGAAGCAAACGGCCTATATCGACGAGCGAAACAGTTTTGAACAAGCGACGCGCGCCTCGGCTCGTTACCTGAAAGATCTTGCCAAGCGATACAACGGCAATTGGGAGCTGGCTATGGCCGCCTACAACACTGGCGCCGGCAATGTGGATCGCGCGATCGCTCGTGCTGGTACGGCCAACTTCTGGATGATTTATCCGTACATCGCACAGGAGACTCGCAATTACGTTCCGAATATTCTGGCGGTGATTTTGATTGCTAAGAATCCTGAAAAGTACGGCTTCAGAGGAATCAAACCCGACGCACCAATTTCGTATGACGTCGTTCAGGTTCCAACCGCAACCAGCTTGCAACTCGTCGCCGATGCAACTGACACAACCGTCGATGTGATTCGCAATTTGAATCCGGAACTGAAGCGTGACGTTACGCCTCGCGGCGACGTCTACAACGTCCGAGTTCCAGCGGGACGATCGACTCAGTTTGCCAGCGTGTTGAAGAGAGTTACACCTGACAAGCGAGAAACAGCTCGCGTGATTTCAGTTGCGCCAGGTGAAGATTGGCAGAACGTTGCTAACCGAATAGGCGTTAGCGTTCCCCAGTTACAAGCCATGAATGGCGGCGTGGATCTTAAGTCGGCAACCAAGCTGGTAGTTCCGAGCGGAAGCGTGAAGCTAACTCGTTGGGTAAGAGCTAAGCCAGGTACTGAACCGGAAGCACCGACATCGAGCTTGACTAAATATCGAGCACGCAAGGGCGACACGATTGCGAAGATCGCTGCTTCAAAGAATCTTGACGTTAACGATCTGGCTCGCTTGAACGGTATCACCGCTGACGCCGAACTTCGCGCCGGTCAGGAAGTGAAACTGCCGGGAGCGGCAACGGTTCCCTCCAAACGTCGATAGAACTTCAACTGAATCAAACTACGAGAGCGCGCCTCAGATTTCGAGGCGCGCTTTTTATGTCCGATACACTTTAGCTGGTCGATTATTTACGACAGACCTAGCTGTACATGGGCGCTCATCTGACAAGAGCGTTGGCGACGAGGTCTCTCATCTTAATCCGCGTTCATCTGTGGCGGATTTTCCGGTATACTCCCTCGCGTCGTAAGCTCACCCACACGACAATCCAGAATTCAAACTGTTAAATCTGAAAACAGGAGCGACCTCACATGCTCTTTCGCACACTCTCCGCCGCCGTTTATGGCATCGATGCCGATCTCGTTGATATCGAAGTCGACATAACTCCAACTCGCGGCGAAAGCGATCAATCGCAGATCAGTAACAATAGTTGGTTTGCCGGATGCCGCAGTACGCGAATCGCGTGAACGCATCCGTGCAGCTATGCAAAACTGTCAATTCTTCTTCCCTTTCAACGAACCACGATCAATCTTGCGCCTGCTGACGTTCGCAAAGAAGGCGCAAGTTTCGATCTGCCGATCGCCTTGGGAATACTCGGCGCAAACGGTGATCTCGCTGAAGAGGAGAACCTGATACATGTTCTTTGCGTCGGTGAACTTTCCCTTGATGGTCGAGTGCGACCAATAAAAGGAGCACTGCCAATCGCAATTCTTGCGCGAGAAGGTTTGATTCGCCATGTCATACTTCCCGGAAGAAAACGCGAAGGAAGCTGCGGTCGTTAACGGCGTCAACGTCTATCCCGTTGCGAATCTCAAGAGTGCTGTTGAGTTGGTCGCCGACCTGCGATCCGCAAATCCTCCAGAACCACTCAAAGTAGATCCCGCCGAGATACTAAAGCGGACCGAACACTACGCAGTAGATTTCAAAGAGGTGCGTGGACAGCTATCCGCCAAAAGAGCATTGGAGATTGCGAGTGCGGGAGGTCACAACATTCTGCTCATTGGCCCGCCCGGATCGGGTAAGACGATGTTGGCGAAGAGACTGCCAACTATTCTTCCTCCGCTTGAATTTGAAGCGGCGCTCGAATTAACAAAGATACATTCAGTCGCGGGACTGACGGGTCGTTCAGGCCTGGTTACTGAGCGTCCGTTCCGTTCTCCTCATCACACGATTAGTGACGCAGGTCTTGATCGGTGGCGGTGCGGTGCCACGACCCGGCGAAGTTTCACTCGCTCACCAGGGTGTGCTGTTTCTCGATGAACTGCCGGAGTTTGACCGGAGTGTGCTGGAAGTTCTGCGTCAGCCACTCGAAGATCAAAGAGTGACGATCAGCCGGGCATCTATGTCGCTTACGTTTCCTGCATCGTTCATGTTGGCGGCAGCTATGAATCCGTGTCCTTGTGGCTTCTGGAATGACCCGACTCGTGAGTGCCGCTGTTCGCCGTTACAGATTCAACGTTACGTCGGACGAATCTCGGGACCGTTGTTAGATCGCATCGACATCCACATCGACGTGCCGGCGGTTAAGTTTCGCGAGTTGGCCGGTGACGATGCGCCGGAAACCGACAGCTCAGACACGATCCGTCAACGCGTCATTAGCCGCACGAGAACGACAACTAAAGCGCTTCCGTGGCGAGAAGATTTTTGCCAACGCCGCGATGACTCCCCGCATGATTCGCAAGCATTGTCAAATCGATTCGGCGAGTGAACACATGTTGGAACAGGCGATGATTCGACAGGGACTGTCAGCCCGCGCTTATGATCGAATCTTGAAAGTGAGTCGGACGATTGCCGACCTGGAAGGATGTGAAGACGATTGGTTCCACCCACGTTTCCGAAGCCGTCGGTTATCGCTCGCTTGATCGGACTTACTGGACGTAAACAATTCGACCGCAATTATAAGGTGCATGCACCCGCAACAGGCTCGCTTGTCACCAGGTGCTTTGTCACCGTATCCTCCAGCGAGGCCGGACGAAATAAGCTTTGAGCCAATCGGGGTAGGGGCTAAGCTCTCACTTTTTGGATTTGAGTCGGGAAGACTCAGCGCAAATTGTTTATTCGGCTGAGATTTCACAACTTTTAGGGTCGGGCAAGGCAACGACGCGCTCCAAGCAGAGCATCACAGCCGCGTTGAGGGCACTGGTACCTCTTCCCGCAACCCCACGCGGGCATCATGAGCAGATAGTGCGCTAGCTTGAAACTGCGGACGCGTGATATGAGTGCTGAACAAGCTCGTAGATCTTGCAGGTTTCTTCCAGCTTGCCCGAGCAAGCCAATCCACGTGACGGCAGCCGAAACCGAGACACCGCAATCGACAGACTATGAGTTGGCGCAGAAGGCAGCCCACGGAGACATGGGGGCCTTCGAGGATCTCTACCAGCGCCACAATCGTCGCGTCTACTCCTTGTGCTTGAGGATGACTGGGAGTGTGTCGGAAGCTGAAGACCTCGCTCAAGAGGTTTTCATCCAGCTCTTTAGAAAAATCGGTAGTTTTAGAGGCGAGTCAGCTTTTACGACCTGGCTTCACCGGCTTACGGTCAATCAAGTCCTGATGCACTTCCGCAAGCGGGGAGTGCGTATGGAGACAACGACCGAAGACGGTGAGACTCCAATACAGATTGTAAAAGGCACGGAAAACCCCAATGCGATGCCTGTAGTGGATCGCATTGCTCTTGATAAAGCTATCGCGCAATTGCCGCCCGGATATCGAACGGTGTTTACCCTCCACGATATTGAAGGGCACGAACACGAAGAAATAGCGAGAATGCTAGGCTGTTCGGTCGGAACGTCGAAGTCGCAATTACATAAGGCAAGAATGAAATTGCGAGGATTATTGAGGCAACAGAACAAGCCTGAATAGCCTCGAATACAAAGAGCCAGTCAATTATTCACCATTGGCGCTCTCTAGTGCAGTCTTCCCAAGGATCGATGAAAACCGGAGTATGTTCTGTCTTCCCGCGATTTAGTAATATTCGCCCGCGTTGTGCGGCAGAACAAAGGTGGTTGTAATGAACTGCGAGACATGTCAGGAACTCATCCACGATTTGATCGACGGCACAATTAGCCGTGCCGATGAGCTCATTCTAAATACGCACCTTCGAGAGTGCCTGGATTGCGAGAACGTTCGACAGGAGTTGTCGTCGATTGTCGGGTTTTGCCGCTCACACCGTGGAGAATATGAAGCTCCGCCTCAATCCGCAGGCGCTTTGGTTGCGCATTCAGAACGTTGTGGACGCTGAGCCTTCTCAATCAAGCGTGCGTGGCGTAGCCCCGCGCAAAGCATTTCTAGGCGGCTTACTGAATCGGAGTTGGGAGTTGTCGTTCCCGCAGTTGGCTAGTTTGACAGCCGCATTAGTGTTGTGTGTTTCGCTGATAACGGTTGTTGGTGTTCGACGTTCGGGTAACGGCGGTCCAGTGGAACTTCATCAAACGTTAGGTGGCGAAAGTGTGAATGAGCGCTTCTCGCAACGTCAGCAGGTGATCAACTACTGGAACCAGCGAGTCGAATTGAACAAGACGCGTTGGAGTCCTGAAATGCGCGCAACATTTGAGCGCAACCTGCAGGTCATCGACCAGGCTGTCAGCCAGTCGTTGAATGAACTGAATCGCAATCCCCATGATGAGATTTCTGAGCAGATGCTCAATGAATCACTAAACGATAAGCTTGCGCTCTTGAGAGAATTCTCCGACTTGTAATGCCGCACGCAATCCGGTTTAGTAGAAGCCCCACTTTGATGAATACGACTTCCCTATTTTGGCGACTCTCATCGCGCACCGTGCCAGCAATGGTTGCGTGATCTTCTGTCTGTCGCTTGTAGTTCAGGCTCAGCAGCGCATTTCGAAGCGCTACCCAGCCAGCAAGAACGTTCGCGTGGAGTTGAGAAATATTTCCGGAACGATCGAGGTTGAGTCCTGGAACAAGGATGAAATTCGACTCTCGGCCACCATCGAATCTCCAAACGCCCACGTGGTTCCGAAGCAGATAGATCAGAATCTCGTAATCGATGTCATGAACGACAATCGCGGTCGTGGCGATGTCGGCGACGTTAATTTCAAACTGCAGGTACCGATCAATTCGTCGGTTGATCTTGAAACTCGCCGGGGCAACATCAGCGTTGCCAACATTCGCGGCGGAACAGTGCGCGCGTACGTTTCTTCTGAAGGCGACATCGAGCTGTCGAACATCACTGCCTCTCAGGTAGTTGCGCAAAACACCATCGGCAATATCTTTTTCGACGGCGAGTTTTCAAGTGGTGGTACATACGAATTCAAATCAACCAAGGGTGACATTACGATTCGAATTCCTGAAACTCGGCGTTCCGTTTAGTCGCTGCTTCCCGGCACGAAAGATTGCGCTTGGAGACTTTTGGAACAATGGGTTCAAGACTCAGGACGGACGAAAGTACACGGGCGACGTAGGTGATGGACGATCTTCAGTTTCAGTAACAAACTTCAGCGGTCAGATTACGTTTATGCGTAAGTAGCTCGATTGCGAGAAAGTGATAGAGGAAACGGACGTGGAAATCAGCGTCCGTTTTTTTGTGCCTATGCAACAGCGCGGTTACATAGCTCTCAGCACTTGAAACTTGGGCTAATTATGCGGCAACACCGCACATCAGAAGCCACAATGATATTTCAGAGAGCAGTCGTTCTAATGTATTGTGCGTTGTCGAAAGAAAGGAACCGCGTGGCTAAATCAAAACTGATCCTGTTATTGGCTCTAACATCTGCATTGTTGGTTCCCATAAACCATTCAACCTCACGCGCGTCTCAGAAGAACAATCCAACCGCGTCCGCTTCTCCGATTTTGTTGAAGCGAACCGCAACTCGCCATGAAAATGTCCGTCTCGGCTACGGTGGCACTGTAACCATTCTCGGTGCACCTAAGGGATCCGTGAAGATTGAAGGCTGGCAACGCAACGAACTTGACTTAACAGCAGAGCTCGAGTGGCAAGCAGAAACTCAGGCGGATTTCGACCTGCTTGCACAGGTTAACAATTTTGCTTTCGACGACGATTCCGATCACATCCGGCATCATCTCAACCGGAACGCATGATCGCGAGTTTATGAAAAAGGTGGCTAAGAACTTTCCCAAACGTCTGCTAAATCTGCCCTGGAAGATCGACTATCGTTTGCGGAGTCCCAGTTTCAACTGGACGTTGAGATCGACGCTGGTCACGGCCCAATCAGCTTGTCGGGCGTCGAAGGGGCCTTGCGAATAAATGCCACTGAAAGCGAAACGGCCCTGACGCTAACGGGCGGCCTGGTTTCGATCACCATTGCGGCTGGAAACGTAAACCTATCGATACCGACCAGGAGCTGGCGAGGCGGCGGCGCCGAGATTCGTATCGCGGCTGGGGTGTTGTCGGTCGATCTGCCGCCAGGCTTCAACGGTGATGTTGATGCGGACGTTTTGCGAGCGGGAAAAATTGTGAACGAGTATGACGCGCTGACTACACGTGAGAAACCTGGAATTACCGAACGTACCATTCGAGGTCGCGCCGGATCGGGCGGGGCTTTTTTCAAGTTTACAGTTGGCGATGGCGTGATCAATCTCAAGAAGACAGCGCTAACTCAGCCGTGAGCTAGCTGGCATTGATTTCTGTGCTTGGTACTTTGTGCTTTGTACTTGGCACGTCTAAAATGAGCGCTCGTTTTCCCAAGCACAAAGCACAGTACCAGGCACAAGTTCAAACCTTCCCCATGAGTATCAAATCAGACAAGTGGATTCGGCGCATGGCCGCCGAGTACCAACATGATCGACCCTTTTGAGGCCGGTCAGGTGAAAGAAGTCGACGGCCGGCGCATCCGTTTCTTACGGCACGTCGAGTTACGGCTACGACATTCGTTGCGCAGACGAATTCAAACTCTTCACCAACATCAACAGCACCATCGTCGATCCAAAAGAGTTTGACGAGAAGAACTTTGTCGATATCAAAGGTGACTCAGTAATCATTCCACCCAACAGCTTCGCGCTCGCTCGCACAGTTGAATACTTTCGCATACCGCGAAATGTTCTCACCGTCTGCCTGGGCAAGAGCACTTACGCGCGTTGCGGCATTCTGGTGAACGTCACTCCGTTCGAACCTGAATGGGAAGGCTACGTCACGCTCGAGTTTTCAAACACGACGCCGTTACCTGCGAAGATCTATGCGAACGAAGGTGTTGCGCAAGTGATCTTCTTCGAGTCGGACGAGGTTTGCGAGACGTCGTATAAGGATCGCGGTGGCAAGTATCAAGGTCAGCGCGGGGTAACGCTTCCGAAAATGTAAATCTCGATGTCGCTTTCTCCAAACATACTTCACTTCAAACGTCTCGATGACCGCGCCACTCTGCCGACACGGGGCAGTTCTTCGTCGGCGGGTCTGGATCTTTATTCGATCGAAGACATCACAATTGAGCCGCAGAAAAGAATCGTCGCCAGAACAGGGCTGGCTGTTGCCGTCCCGGTAGGGTTTTATGGCCGTGTCGCACCGCGCCTCAGGCCTTGCCGTCAAAAATGGATTGGACGTTTTGGCGGGGGTGATAGATTCCGACTACCGCGGCGAAGTGTGCTGCGCGCTTTTGAATACTGGTGACGAGGCGATAAATCTTCCGCAGGGCAGCCGGCTTTGTCAGCTGATCATTGAACAGATCATCACGCCGAATCCGGAATGGGCCAACGAACTCGACGAAACAGCGAGAGGCGCTGGTGGGTTCGGATCAACTGGTTAGGGATTCTCTGTGCCACCTCTGATGTCCGATAAACTTTAGTTTGTCGTTCTCTTCAGCTGAGAGACCGCAAGTCGTTCACAACGACAAACTAAAGTTTATCGGACATCAGATGGCAAATCTCACTCCTCACTGATAAGCGAAGTAACTCTCAAAAGGAAACGAATAATAGTGAACAGACAATTCTCGCGTTTCAGTGCCGTGCAGCAGCGTCTCTCATTTGCGCTGGTCGCAATTTTCTTTATTTACCTCGGCGGTCTCCTCTAAGCAGGCAGCTGCCATTGCTCCGTCGAACTCGCTTTCAACGATCGAACAGCAGTTAGTCAACAATCTAAAAGTGGAAACGATCAAGGAAGTCGTGACCGCGTTATCCGCCGATGACATGCAAGGTCGGGAACAGCTCAACCAGGCGGAGACAACGCTGCCGCCTACATTGCGGATCGTTTCGAGAAGCTCGGCCTGAAACCTCTGGGCGAAAAAGAATTCCTTCTACCAACCAATCAAGTTCAAAGACCAACAGTTTTTGCCTGAGACGTCGATGAAAGCTGGCAACAACCCGCTCAAACTTGGGCCGGAATTCATCGTCACACCGCCTGTACACCGGGGAAAAGACTGTTTCTGGTGGGCTTGTTTATATTGCTTATGGACTGACACTCAACAACCCGAAACGAAATGACCTGGCGGGCATTGATGTAAAAGGGAAAAGTCGTTGTGTTGTTGGAAGGTCCGCCGAAAAATCATTTCTAAGGACTCGTGGAAGAAAGTCCACGCGCAACATGGATGTTGATGAGAAACCTCGTAGGCATGGGTGCTGCCGCAATCATCATGATCGATCAGGAAGACAAGGAGCATCCATATTCAGAGATGTCTGACTATCTCACGCGGCGACAGGTGGCAATGGCTGACGATGAGGACCTTCCGAGTTTTGTTCCGCCCTTTATCGGCGTAAGTGATGGCGGTGCCGAAAAGCTCTTTGCCGCTTCGGGGACAACTTTCGCCGAAGCACGGGCCAGAGCTGATCAAGATGGATTCGTTCCGATGAATCTCAAGCAGTCGGCCACGATCAATATTCGGTTGAAAAAATCTAAGGGAGTAAGCAGTAACGTAGTTGGATTACTCGAAGGTTCCGATCCAAAACTGAAAGAGGAAGCAGTTGTCTACTCCGCTCACTATGATGCGTTTGGTGTTGGAGCAGATAACCGCATCTATCACGGTGCCGCAGACAACGGGCTTGGCGTAGCCGAGATGTTGGCCGTTGCGGGAGACGATGGTGAAGATGGAGACAAAGCCGCGTCGGTCGATCATCTTCATGGCACTCACTGAGAGGAATATGGGGGCTACGGCTCAACTTACTGGGTTGCGCATCCGACCTGGAAACTCAAACAAGTCGCCGCTGATTTGAATCTTGATGGAATGGGTACAGAAGTCTATGGGCCGGTGAAAGTCCTCGTCGGATTTGGTGCCGAACATTCATCCCTGGGTTCGATGTTAACTGACGTCGCAACTGCTAACGGGCTCAAAGTGATTCCCGATCCAATGCCTGAAGAGAAGTCGTTTTATCGTTCGGATCACTATTTCTTTGTGAAGCGCGGAATCCCGGACTTATGTGGATGGGTGCTCCTGAAGGTGACTCGAAGATTTGGATCGATCGTCTGAAGCAGTGGGAGAAAACTGACTATCACCAACCGTCCGACACTGTTAGACCTGACTGGAACTGGGATGGTCCAAAGACGATCGCGGTGGTCGGTTTGGTGATGGGGTTGCGCGTCGCCAACGAGGAAACGATGCCGTCGTGGTTACCCAATTCAATCTTTAATCGCGAGCGTGGCACTGACAAGCCGGCGCCACCCGAGCTCCCAAAACGTCGCCGATTGCCGATTGCCAATTTGCGCTAATCGGACCGGCGCGCGTTGCAGTATTGGTAGATAGACATCGGGTTAAAACTCAAGATTGCGTCTCGGATGAACGGCACCATCAGCAATACGTAACTGAACGAAGCGACAA
>ERZ1370068.7226-contig-6157_pt1 | contig 34051 bp, 52 predicted proteins | sample MGYA00561227_ERZ1370068 | MGnify/ENA primary metagenome ERZ1370068 (study PRJEB38410, sample SAMEA6850437) | metagenome | study: Metagenomic assessment of the ecological functions of the soil: analysis of the soil microbiota associated with the...
CAAGCCACGTATTGCTTCGGCGACGCTCGTGGCCTTTCGGAAATGATCGGCGCGGGCAGCACCCGGGGCCAGGCGGCCCTGATCGAATTTCGCGCGGCGCTCATGCGAACATCTCCCTTGAGCTGCCGACCGCACCCTTGGTCACCAGCACCTTCTTGTAGAAGACCAGCGACACCGGATCGGCGTAACGCGGTCACCACGAGCACGTTGGCCAGGTTGCGCGAGGCCAGGCGAGGTTGTCATCGATCCTGTCCGCGATCACCAGCACCGAGCTCAGGCCCATCGCCTTGAACTTGGCGCCAGCAGCTTGGTCTTGGGCGCAGTGACCTCCAGCGAATCGACCACCGCCAGACGGCCGTCGCGCACGAGCTGCAGAGATCAGCCATGCCGGCGCGGTACATCTTCTTGTTGACCTTCTGCGAGAAGTTCTCGTCGGGGCTGTTCGAAAGACGCGACCGCCCCACGCCACAGCGGCGAGGAAGTCATACCGGCACGGGCGCGCCCGTGCCCTTGGCGGAAAGGCTTCTTCGTGAGTGATGGACTGTCGCGGTTCTGGGCGCGTGCCTGGCGGGCATTGGCCTGAAGGCGACGGACGACCTGGTGCACCAGGTCTTCGCTGTAGTCACGGCGCGAACACGGTTTCGAGGCGCGTCGTACCTTCGACGACGCCTGGCCTTGTTCGTTCAGGAGTTCGAGCTGCATTACTTCTGCTCCTTCAGCGCTGCGGGCTTGGCCTTGACGGCCGGGCGCACGGTGACGAAGCCACCCTTGAACCCGGAATCGGCGCCGCGTGATCAGCAGCAGCTGACGGGCTTCGTCGATGCGGATCGACGTCGAGGTTCTGGGTGGTGACGGTGTCGTCGCCCAGGTGGCCCGTCATGCGCTTGCCTGGGAACACGCGGCCGGGATCCTGCGCCATGCCGGATCGAGCCGGCACGTTGTGCGAACGGCTGTTGCCGTGCGAGGCGCGCTGCGAGCCGAAGTTGTGGCGCTTGATCGTGCCGGTGAAGCCCTTGCCGATCGACGTGCCGCTGCACGCTCGACCATCTGGCCAGCGGCGAACAGTCTCGACGGGCACCGTGGCCTTCGGCTTGTAACTCGACGGCAACTTCAGCGGTGACGCGGAATTCCTTGAGCATCGGCCGGCTGTCGACGCCCGCCTTGGCGAAGTGGCCGGCTTCCGGCTTAGTGCACGCGCGATGCCTTGCGCGCGCCAGAACGCCATCTGGAGGTCGGCGTAGCCGTCGGTCTCACCGTCTTGACCTCGGGTATGACGGTTGTTGGACACAGCCGAGCACCGTCACTGGGACACGGCGTCGCCGTCATCCGTGAAGATGCGCATCATGCCCACCTTGCGACCCAGCAATCCGAGACGATTGCCGGTTGAGACTCATGGTCTGTTCTCCAGCCACCGGCCTGCGGCCTTGGCGCTTACACGATGCCCGACATCGATTGCCGGGCTGACCTGAATGACCGCCACCACAGCGCGCCTCGTGCACTGCCGCTGCAACTGAAAGCCCCTGGGTAAGCTCAGCGGACGGAAGCTGATTGCTAGCAGATGCGGAGACTTCCCGCAACCACCGCGCATGGCCGCATGCAGCTCTCACTGCAGCTTGATCTCGACGCCCGACGCCGGCCGGCAGGTCCGAGCTTCATCGCGCGTCGACCGTCTTGTTCGGTCGGATCGACGATGTCCATCAGACGCTGGTGCGTGCGGATCTCGAACTGGTCGCGCGACGTCTTGTTGACGTGCGGCGAGCGCAGGATGTCGAAGCGCTGCATGCGCGTCGGCTGGGGACGGGCCCTCGACGATCGCGCCGGTGCGCTTGGCGGTGTCGACGATCTCGAGCGCCGACTGGTCGATCAGCTTGTAGTCGAACGCCTTCAGGCGGATGCGGATCTTCTGCTTTTGCATGATGGTGTCCTAAAAGAGCGATTGCCGACCGCCTTGCCGGGCGGGAGCTTCGGGAACCGGGCGGCGATGCCGGGCGCCGCCAGCCCGCACCAGTGCAAATGCCTTACTCGATGATCTTGGCCACGACGCCGGCGCCGACGGTGCGGCCGCCTTCACGGATGGCGAAGCGCAGGCCCTCTTCCATGGCGATCGGGCTGGATCAGCTTGACCGTCATCGTCGATGTTGTCGCCCGGCATGACCATCTCGGTGCCCTCGGGCAGCGTCGACGACGCCGGTCACGTCGGTGGTGCGGAAGTAGAACTGCGGACGGTAGTTGTTGAAGAACGGCGTGTGCCGGCCGCCCTCGTCCTTGGTCAGGATGTAGACCTCGGCCCTCGAACTCGGTGTGCGGCGTGATCGAGCCGGGCTTGCGCGACGACCTGGCCGCGCTCGACGTCCTCGCGCTTGATGCCGCGCAGCAGCAGGCCGACGTTGTCGCCGGCCTGGCCCTGGTCGAGCAGCTTGCGGAACATCTCGACGCCGGTGACGGTGGTCTTGCTGCGTCGTCGCGGATGCCGACGATCTCGACTTCCTCGTTGACCTTGACCACGCCGCGCTCGACGCGGCCGGTGACCACGGTGCCGCGGCCGGTGATCGTGAAGACGTCCTCGACGGGCATCAGGAACGGCTTGTCGGTCTCGCGGACCGGGTCAGGGATCGCACTCGTCGACGGCGTCCATCAGCTCATCGATCGGCTGCTCGACCCACTTCGCGTCGCCCTCGAGCGCCTTGAGCGCCGAGCACGCGGATGACCGGGGGTCGTCGCCCGTCGAACTCCTGGGCTGGCCAGCAGCTCGCGGACCTCCAGCTCGACGAGCTCGAGGAGCTCCTCGTCGTCGACCATGTCGGCCTTGTTCAGGGCGACCAGCGATGTAGGGCACGCCGACCTGGCGGGCGAGCAGCACGTGCTCGCGGGTCTGCGGCATCGGGCCGTCGGTCGGCGGCGACCACGCAGGATCGCGCCGTCCATCTGGGCGGCACCGGTGATCATGTTCTTGATGTAGTCGGCGTGGCCCGGGGCAGTCGACGTGCGCGTAGTGACGCTTCGTCGGTCTGGTACTCGACGTGCGCGATGTTGATCGTGATGCCGCGCTGACGCTCCTCAGGCGCCGTTGTCGATCTGGTCGAACGCGCGCGGCTCGTTCAAGTCGCGGGTACTTGTCGTGCAGAACCTTGGTGATGGCCGCGGTCAGCGTGGTCTTGCCGTGGTCAACGTGACCGATGGTCCCGATGTTGACGTGCGGCTTGGTCCGCTCGAACTTCGCCTTCGCCACTGTGTGTCCTCCTGGACGTGTCGGTGCTTGTTTAAAGCAGTGTTCGATCCGTTCGTCATGGGTCTCGCGAAGCCGACGGGTCAGATTTACTGACCCGTTGCACTTCGCCGAATCGATTGCTCGACGTCAGGCCATCTCGCGGGCCTCGGGCTGGCGCCTCGGGTCTCACTCGACCCGTCGCCTTCGCGATGATCTCCTTCGACGACGTTCGGCGGAACCTCGGCGTAGCGAGTCGAACACCATCGAGTAGATTCGCCCGGCCCTGGGTCTTCGAGCGCAGGTCGCCCGACGTAGCCGAACATCTCCGACAGCGGCACATGCGCCTTGACGACGCGTGCACCGGCCCGCTCCTCCATCGGCCTGGATCTGACCACGGCGGGAGTTCAGGTCGCCGATGACATCGCCCATGTAGTCCTCGGGCGTCGTGACCTCGACGGCCATCATCGGCTCGAGGATCACCGGCTGTGCCTTGCGCGCGGCCTCCTTGAGCGCCATGCGAGCCGGCGATCTTGAACGCCATCTCCGACGAGTCGACCTCGTGGTACGGCACCGTCGAGCAGCGTCGACCTTGACGTCCACCAGCGGGTAGCCGGCGAGCACGCCGTACTGCATGGCGTCCTGCGCACCGGCGTCCACCGACGGGATGTACTCGCGCGGGATGCGGCCACCGGTGACCTTGTTCATCGAACTCGTAGCGTCGCCCCGTCCGTCGCCGGTCGAACGGCTCGATGGTGATGAGCACCTTCGCGAACTGGCCCGAGCCACCGGTCTGCTTCTTGTGGGTGTAGTCGTGACCTTGTCGACCATGTGCGGATCGTCTCGCGTGTAGGCGACCTGCGGCTTGCCGACGTTGGCCTCGACCTTGAACTCGCGCTTCATGCGGTCGACGAGGATGTCGAGGTGCAGCTCGCCCATGCCGCCGATGATGGTCTGGCCGGTCTCGTGGTCCTGGTGCACCTGGAAGGTCGGGTCCTCCTCGGCGAGCTTCTGGATCGCGGTGCCCAGCTTCTCCTGGTCGCTCTTGGTCTTGGGCTCGATGGCCACCTCGATCACCGGATCCGGGAACGTCATCGACTCGAGCACGACCTGGTTGGTTCGGGTCGCACAGCGTGTCACCGGTGGTGGTGTCCTTCAGGCCGATCACCGCGTAGATGTGCCCGGCGCAGGCCGTCGTCGACCGGGTTCTCCTTGTTGGCGTGCATCTGGAACAGCTTGCCCGATGCCGCTCCTTCTTGCCCTTGGTCGGCGTTGATGACCTGCGGCGCCGGACTCGACGCACGCCCGAGTACACGCGGATGTAGGTCAGCTTGCCGAAGAACGGGTGCGTCGGCGATCTTGAACGCCAGCGCCGAGAACGGCTCGTCGGCGGTCGGCTTGCGCGGACGACCTCCTCGTCCTCCTTGCCGGGGCGTGGCCCACGGCCGCCGGCACGTCCGAGCGGCGAGCGGCAGGTAGTCGACGACCGCGTCGAGCATGCGGCTGCACGCCCTTGTTCTTGAACGCGCGTGCCGCACAGCACCGGGTAGATCTCGCTGGCGATCGTCAGCTTGCGGATCGCGCCCTTGATCTCGCTCGACGGTGAGCTCCTCGCCACCGAGGTACTTCTCCAGCAGCGCCTCGTCGGTCTCGGCGACGGCCTCGAGCAGCTGGTCGCGGTACTCGTCGGCCTCTCTCGGCAAGGTCGGCGGGAATCTCGATCGGTCTCGTAGGTCTCACCGATGCTGGTCTCGCCGCGCCACGACCAGCGCGTTCATCTCGACCAGGTCGATGACGCCGACGAAGTCGCCCTCGGCGCCGATCGGCAGCTGGATGGGCAACGGCGTTGGCGCCGAGGCGCTCCTCCATGGTGCGCACGGTGAAGTAGAAGTCTGCGCCGAGCTTGTCCATCTTGTTGACGAAGCAGATGCGCGGAACGTCGTACTTGTCGGCCTGCCGCCAGACCGTGCTCGGACTGCGGCTCGACGCCCTGCCTTGCCGTCGAAGACACGGCGACGGCGCCGTCGAGCACGCGCAGGTTGCGCTCCACCTCGACGGTGAAGTCGACGTGCCCGGGGGTGTCGATGATGTTGATCTGGTGGTCTGTTCCAGAACGCAGGTGGTGGCGGCCGAGGTGATGGTGATGCCGCGCTCCTGCTCCTGCTCCATCCAGTCCATCGTGGCGGCGCCGTCGTGCACCTCACCGATCTTGTAGTTGATGCCGGTGTAGTAACAGGATGCGCTCGGTCGTCGTCGTCTTGCCGGCATCGATGTGCGCCATGATGCCGATGTTGCGGACCTTGCTCAGGTCGGTGAGCACGTCCTTCTGTGCCACGGAAGTCTTCTCTTTCGCTCAGATGCTGCTGTTGTCAGTGCGCCCGAGCAGCGCTGCCGCAGGTGGCTAAGTCACCAGCGGTAGTGCGCGAAGGCGCTGGTTTGACTCGGCCATCTTGTGGGTGTCCTCGCGCCGCTTGACGGCGGCGCCCGAGGCCGTTGCTGGCGTCGAGGATCTCGTTCATGAGCCGCTCGATCATGGTCTTCTCGCGGCGCTGCCGTGAGAAGCCGACCAGCCAGCGCAGGGCCAGCGTGGTGGAACGGTCGGCGCGCACCTCGATCGGGCACCTGGTAGGTCGCACCGCCGACACGGCGGCTGCGGACCTCGAGTGGCCGGCTTCACGTTGTCAGAGCGCGCTTGCAGACGTGACGACCGGATCGGTGCCGGTCTTGTCGCGAGCCTGTTCGAGCGCGCCATAAACGATGCGTTCGGCCAGCGATTTCTTGCCGTCCAGGAGAACCTTGTTGACCAGCTGGGTGACCAGCTGCGACCCGTAGACCGGGTCGCTGACCAACGGACGCTTGGGTGCAGGTCCCTTGCGCGGCATCAGCTCTTCTCCTTCTTGGCGCCGTAGCGGCTACGGGCCTGCTTGCGGTTCTTCACACCCTGGGTGTCCAGCGACGCCGCGGATGATCTTGTAGCGCACACCCGGCGAGGTCCTTCACCCGGCCGCCACGCACGAGCACCATCGAGTGCTCCTGGAGGTTGTGGCCCTCACCCGGGATGTAAGCGGTGACCTCGACCTGGCTCGTCAGCCTGACGCGCGCGACCTTGCGAAGCGCCGAGTTCGGCTTCTTCGGGTGGTGGTGTACACGCGGGTGCACACACCGCGACGCTGCGGGCTGCCCTTGAGGGCCGGCGGTCTTCGCCTTGGCGATCTTGTCGCGGCGACCCTTGCGGACCAGCTGCTGAATGGTTGGCATCTACCGGCTTTCTGTGTTGCTTCTTCGTTCTTAAGTCTCTGTACTGCAGTGTTGTCCCGTTCACGCACCCCGCGATCGGGTGTGTCGCATGCGCCCGCCGCGTAGATTTTCTCTGAGGCTTCGTGGACACGCGAATTGGCCCGGCGTGCAGGCATGCTTGTGACTTTCACGTCGGCAAGCGCCTTATCTGCCAGGCACGATCGTCCACGATACCAGGGCTGGCGCAGCGCTCCAAACCCATCCCGGGCGCCCTAACCCCAGGTCAGCGCTACCGTCTCTCCATCCCGGACGCCAGCCTCATCACCATATCGGTGAACACCGCGTCGGTGATCGATCGATCCGTTCATCGCGCCGGTCATCTCCAGCAGCACGAAACCGTGCATCGCCGACCAGAACTCCAGCGCCACGTAAAACGCGTCCTCGCCGTCGAGCCCGTAGGAGGCCAGCACCGCGATGACCGGGGCGGCGGCCGCCCGGGTCGCGTCGGTGAACTCGGGATCGTCGCCGTCCAGCGGCATTCGGGTGAAAGCCGAATAGCGGCCAGGGTGATGATGCGCGTAGCTGCGGTAGGCACTGGCCATCACCATCACCGCATCGTCGCGGGTGCGGCCCTCGCCGACGGTGTTCAGCATCTCGATGATGTCGCCCGACCACCCGCATCCGCACCGTCCGGCGCAGGTCCTCGAGGCTGTCGACGTGGTTGTAAAGCGACGGGCCCTTGGTACCCAGCTGGGTGGCCAGCGCGTTGATGGTCAACGCGTCCCAGCCCTCACGGTCCAGGAAGGTCAGCGCAGCGTTGACGATCGAGTCACGGCTCAGCCGAGAGGTCGTCGGCCACTCGCCGAGTGTGGCTCGGGCCGGGCTGCCATGTAGCGCCTCCCGGTCGTTGTGAAGACCTCGCAATCGGGTCAGCGCAAAACTAACACCTCTAGTTTCCCGAGGGTCAGTTCATACGCTCTTGACTGAGCTCGGCGAGTTGCCCGGTGATCGTCGCACAGGTCGGGCAACATCGCCGGATTCATCGTCTGGATCGACCAGGTGATGACGTCGGTGCCCTTCGCCACGTAGATGCTGCACGCGTTGGCGTCGTACGCCTTGAAGCCCTTGTTGCCGTCGATCGACAGCTCGGTCAGCGTGCGTCCGGCCTGTTGTTCCAAGCGTCCGCTCGGTGTCCATATCGCTGCCGCGATACCACCATGTGGAGATGCCCATGCCCTGCCGAAGTGCCGAGCACGGTGTTCTCCTGCCAGAAGCACCCGGCGTCGCTGACCACCGCCTATGGTGAACATCGACGATCCGACGGCCTTGGTGACGTCGGCGTCGGTGATCACCGTTGCAGTCGGCGCTGCGGAACCCGCCGCCAGGAGCCTGCGCCGGTGTCGTCGGAGCCGCCTGCTGATCCGACGGACCGCAGCACCGGCCAGCACCGCCGCCCCGACCGCAAGCGCGGCCCAGCACCTCGGCATCGATCTGGGACTGCCATGGTCACAGGTCTGACTGCAGGGTGGCGGTCAAGCAGCTTCTCGGCGTCCTTGCAGGGATCGCCGCTGCGCTGGCCGCGGAACTGCACCCACCAGCTGAGCACACCGGTGCCTGCCGCCGCGGTCGCCGAACAGGCTGCGCCCGTGGTGTCGCGGCGCGCCAGGAATGCCTGATGCCGTTCGACGACCTTCTCGGTGATCGTCGCGCCTCGCTCAGAGGCCAGCTCACGTTCGCGGTCGAGGTTTCCGGTCTCGTACCACGAGAAGGTGACGTCCACGATCATCGGAGGCGCACCGGCGCCGACATCGGGCCCAGAGCCGCGCCCAACACGTACTGGCAGACCGCACCGCTAGTAGGGCCTGCACGTGTGGTCGGCACCGATCGCCTGCTGAATCGAGCCGTCGACCAACAACCCACATCGGTCGTCGACGTAGCCATAGCTGCGGTTGGGATCGGGCACGGCGGACTGCGCCCGTCGCGCGGTCCCGCTGACGGTCTGAGAACACCCTGCGACGGCCACTACCGCTGTGACCACCGCAGCGGTTATCGCCGCAAAATAACCGACACGCCAACGCATCGGTCATCACGCTAACGCAGCACGGTCGACGAAGGCGACTCGTGCCAACCACTGCCATCGGCGCGGATGACCGTCGTACGCTCCCTGCATGACATCGAGAGCTGGTCGGTCGCTGGCGGCATGCACGATCGCGCTTCCGGTCGCACTCGGCCTCGGAGTCGCCCCGGCTCAGGCGAAGAACGGCGATACCCACATCACCGGGCAGGGCATCGTGCAGACGATCGACTGCAACGAGTCGACACTGCTCGTCAACGGCACCGGCAACACGATCTACGCGTTGGGCAGCTGCTGGGCGGTGACCATGCAGGGTTCGTCGAACATCGTCATCGCCGACAACATCGTCGACAATGTCATCGTGTACGGAAACGATCAGACGGTGTTCTACAAGAACGGCGAACCGAACGTATGGGACCGCGGCCGTGAATTGGGCATGACCAATCGCATCGACCGGGTACCTGCCTGATATGCGCACCAATTCGTTCATCACGTGCTGTGCGATGGCGGCCATCGCCGTAGGGCTGGCCGGCTGCGGCTCTGAAAGCAAGGAGACCAACTCCCCGACGGCGACAGCCGGTTCGTCCGGTGCGCAGGTCGAGATCGGCAACACCATCAACTACGGGTCGTTCGGCACGACCGCGGAAATCGATTGCGCCGACGGAAAGTCGCTCAACGTCGGCGGTTCCAACAACACGCTGACCGTAAAGGGCACCTGCGCCAGCGTGAACATCAGTGGCGCCGACAACAAGATCACCTTCGACACAGGTCGATAAGGATCTGTCGGTCGTCGGCCTGAACAACACCGCGTCACCTACAAGGACGGTGACCCCAAGGTCAACGACCTCGGCTCGGGCAACAAGATCTCGAAGGGCTGACGCTAGGCGCTCGCGCCGTGCCGGCCTGCGCCCTGCGGCGAACCGTGCTGCGCCCTCCCGTGATTCGGCCGCAACGCGCGCGATGCTGGCGAATTCGAAATCCATGGCCTCGGCTTCGGAGTCAGCCCCACTGATTCAGCGTCGACAGCCGGTCGGACCGCATGCACTGTTGCGGCAGCTGGCGAGTTCGGCGGCGAGCTCCTCGAGCACGTTGGCGCGCTTGGCCTTTGGGCACGACGCGATTGGCCAGCCCCATCGCCAGCGCTTCGGCGGCGTCGACCGCGCGGCCGGTCAGGATCATGTCCATCGCGCGGCCATGCCCGATCGATCCGCGGCAGGCGCACCGTGCCGCCGTCGATCAGCGGCACCCCCACCGCCGGCAGAAGACGCCCATTATCGCGTCCTCCTCGACGACGCGCATATCGCACCACAGCGCCAACTCCAGACCACCCGCGACCGCGTGATCCGCTGACGGCGGCGATCACCGGCTTGACAACACCATCCGGCTCGGCCCCATCGGACCGGGCCCGGTGCGATGCACCGGGTTGGCATCCGGCGTGCCGAACGCCTTGAGATCGGCGCCGGCACAGAATGTTCCGTTGTCGCCCCACAGCACGGCGACGGCATGCCGACGTCATCCTTGTCGAACTCGTCGAACGCCTCGTACAACTCGGCCGCCGCGGGCCCGTTGACGGCGTTGCGCGCCTCGGGCCGATTCATGATCACCGTCGTCACCGGGCCGCTGCGCTCGACCCGCACTCCACCACTCGTCACGTTGCCTCCATCAGTTCGACACCGTCGCGCCGCGCGACCAGTTCCGCGGCGAAGTTCGTGTAGGCCTGCCGCAATGCGGCGCCTGGCCAGTCGGTCGGGCAGTAGTTCGTCGGGCAGCACCGGATCGGTGAGCAGGTGGCGCACCATGCCTGCCGCGGCGACGAACCGGCCGGGAATATCTGTGGCCGTTGCTATTTCGTCGAGTAGTTCGGCGGCCGATGCGTACCCAGCCCGGCAGGTCCACAGCCGCGCGGCCAGCTCGCGGGCTCGTCGTCGCGGGCGTGCAGTACCCGCACCCGCTCGAGCACCTCGGCCGTCAGCTCCACGTCGAGGTTGTCGGGGCCGCAGCCACACGCCCTCGCGAAGTTCGCCGAACCGCTTGTCCTGCAGAGTGGTTCGCAGCGCTGCGCGGGTACGGGCGTCGGTGCCGACGCTGGTGATCACCAGCGTGGTCCAGGTGCCGTCCCACTTGCGCAGCCGGGGATTGATGGCGTCGTCCTGGCGGCGCTGACAGCGACCAGCAGCCGGTCGGAGAGCCGGTAGCCGTCCTCGGAGCGGACCAGGTCGCCTGCGCTGACCATCCGCGTCAGTGCCACCCGGACCGTCGGCTCTCTGATGTCGAAATCTGCTGTGAGCCTGATGAGTTCGCTCGCAGTGGCCCAGGCCGGGTGCGCGCCGAGCAGCACGCTCAGCACGACGGAACGGGCCGTCATCCGCGAAAGCGTCGACATCGCTAGACCCCGGACGCCTTCCTGCCGTGGTCGCCGAACGGTTCGTCGCGCTGGCGGACCGCCTCCGGAACCCGTGCTCGCGCGATTGTGCGACGAACGCGTGACCCTCGGGGTGTGTCGGGCGATGCCGTCGAAGATCGTCGATGATCATCGCGCTGTTGGCGACGCCCTGGTTGTAGAGCGCGCTGTTCATCGCCAGCTTGACCATGATGAGCTGGTTGACCGGCACGGCTGCGATCCGTTCGACGAGGCGCTCGGTGCGCTCGTCGAGGTCCGTCGGGTCGGGCGCCTCGACCGCGAGTCCCCATTCGGCGGCCTGGGCGCCGGTGATGCAATCACCGGTCAGCAGAAGGCGTTTGGCGCGCTGGTCGCCGAGGCGGTGCGCCCACATCCCGCGGCGGGCACACCCCACACCCGGTCGGCGGGTAGCCGATCTTGGCGTCGGCCGCCGCGATCACCTGGTCGGCGTGCAGGGCGATGTCGGTGCCGCCGGCCACGCAGTAGCCGTGGATCTTGACGACGGTCGGCTTGTCGGCGTGCATCAGGCTGGAGAAGCCGCGGACGAAGCGGCTCATCATCTGGTAGTCGATCATCGGGTCCCACGGCTGATCGGGCAGATGGTTGATGGCCTGCGTCTTGCCGGAGAGCACGGTGTCCGCGTAGGGGCTGCCGCCGCCGCGCCGATGACGAGCCCTCGGCGTACGCGGACAGGTCGAACCCGGCGCAAAAGCCTTCGCCGCGACCGGATACCAGGATGACGTGCACGTCGGGGTCGAGGTCGGCGCGCTCGACGAGCGCCGACAGCTCCAGCGGCGTGTCGGCGACGATCGCGTTGCCCTTCTCAGGGCGGTTGAACGTGATGCGCGCAACCCGATCGGTGACCTCGTAGGTCATCGTTTTCAGAGTTGTCGAAGTCGACGGCCTAGGCCGTGCGCGATCGCGTTCCGCTTGCGAGTCATCCCTTGACCAGTCGCACGTTCGAGGATCGGCGCGAGATCCAGCCCGGTGGGCATGGTTCCGAACGCGCCGCCCCACTGCGCCGCCCATGCCGGGTGGCGAGGAACGCCTCGGCGACGGCGGGATGGCCGTGGCGCACCAGCAGCGAGCCCTGCAGCGCGAGGCTGATGTCCTCGGCGATCTTGCGGGCGCGGTACTGGATGGTCTCGAGATCCTCCAGCGCCGGCTCGAGCGCGTCGACGTGGGCGTCCAGCCGCGGATCCTGCCCTGTCGTCTTGGCCAGCTCGTCGAACAGCACGTCGACGCACTCGGGCCGAGTTGCCATGGCGCGCAACGTGTCCAGCGCGCTGACGTTGCCCGAACCTTCCCAGATGCCCATCAGCGGCGCCTCGCGGTACAGCCGCGGCATGCCCGACTCCTCGACGTAGCCGTTGCCGCCAAGGCATTCCATCGCCTCGGCGGCGTGCGGGGTGGCGCGCTTGCACACCCAGTACTTGCTGGCCGCCAGGCCGATGCGGCGCAGCAGGGTCTCGCGCTCGTCGCCGCGCACCGCGCGCGTCGGTGGCGCCGGCCATCCGCATCGCGACGATGGTGGCGGCCTCGGCCTCGACGGCGAGGTCGGCCAGCACGTTGCGCATCAGCGGCTGGTCGATCAGATAGTCGCCGAACGCCTTTCGGTGCTGCGCGTGGTGGATGGCGCGGGTCAGACCGCTGCGCATGCTGGTGGCGCTGCCCAGCGTGCAGTCCAGCCGGGTGAGGTTGACCATCTCGATGATGGTCGGCACGCCGCGGCCCTCTCGCCGACCAGCCATGCGGTGGCGCCGTCGTACTCGACCTCGCTGCGAGGCGTTGGCGTGGTTGCCCAGCTTGTCCTTGAGCCGCTGCAGGAACATCCGGTTGCGGCTGCCGTCGGGCAGCACCCGCGGCAGGAAGAAGCAGCGTCAGCCCGCCCGGCGCCTGGGCCAGCACGAGGAAGACGTCGCACATCGGCGCCGACGTGAACCACTTGTGGCCGGTGAGGCTGTAGCTGCCGTCGCCGTTCGGCGTGGCCTGCGTGGTGCCTGCGCGGACGTCGGAGCCGCCCTGCTTCTCGGTCATCGACATGCCCGCGGTGATGCCGCACCTTGGTGGCAGGCACCTTCGAGCTCGGGGTCGTAGCTCGCGACTGGTCAGCAGCGGCTCGTAGACCGCCGCCAGCTCGGGGTTGTTGCGCAGCGCGGGAACGACGGCGTACGTCATCGAGATCGGGCAGATGTGGCCGGGTTCTGGCGTCCACACCGACGATCTTGGCGGCGCGCACGACGTGCGCGCCGGGCCGGTCGTCGGCCCACGGCGCGGCGTGCAGGCCGTGGCCGATCGCGACCTTCATCAGCTCGTGGTACGCCGGGTCGTACTCGACCTCGTCGACGCGGTGGCCGTAGCGGTCGTGGGTGCGCAGGATCGGCTGGTTGCGGTCGGCGAGCTCGCCCCAGCGCTGCGCCTGCCTGCTGCCGGAGAGCGCTCCGAGTTCGGTGACCTCGTCGAGGCCCCACTCGCCGCCCTCGCGGATCAGCGCCTCGGTCAGTACCGGCGATGTCGCCGGGTTGTAGTTCTCCAGCGGCGGGACCTGGTTGGTGACGACATGCGTGTCTGGCATGACTCCTATATTACATTTTCACGACAGTCTGCACAACAGGCGTAATACTAGTGCGCCGCGAAGAACTGCCAGAGCGCCTGCATAGCAAACGACGGCCAACTCGTGTCCACCGCCGTCCACCGTCATCAGCACCACGTTGCAGGCCGTCGGGGCAGTCGGCGGTGCGACGTCGTCACCGGTCCGTTGGTGGTGATCGCTGGTGCGCGCGCACTGGTCGACGTTGCGCCAGAACGCGTTGAGGTCCGGCACCGGCGGGACCGTCGATGCTGAGCGACGCCCATGCCGGGTCCGCCGTCGTAGCGGATCAACCGGTCGGCGGTGCCGTGGATGTGCATCACCGATGTCGGGTGCGGCGTAGCGCAGTCGTCGAGCTGGGTGGCGGAGTCGGGACCGATCGCGGCGAAGGTGCCGGCGTCGCATGCCAAGGCGTAGGCCATCATGCCGCCGTTGCTGATACCGGTGGCGTACACGCGTGGGGTCGACGCCGGCGTGACCGCTGATGTCGTTGACGACCGCATTGATGAAGCCGACGTCGTCGATGTTCTCCCGAGCCGGGTCCGCCGCAACAACCGCCGTTGACGTTCCAGGCTCTGTCTTCACCGTCGGGATAGGCGACGACGAACTTCGCGCTGTCGCGCCAATTCGTCCCAGCCATAAGCCCTTTCGGCCTGCTGGGCGCTGCCGAATCCGCCGTGCAGCATGACGACGAGCGGTGCGGGATGTCTGCACTCGTCCGGAATGTAGAGCCGATAGGACCGATCCAGACCGCCGGACGCTCAGCGCATGCGCCGTCGAGCCCATCGGTGAAGCCCTGCGGGGCAGCCGAACTCGGCGTCGAGCAGCCCGCTGTGCACCAGGAGCTGCGGCGAGCAGCGCAGCGAGCCTATCGACGGCCATGATCGCGAGGCGACGAGTTGCTTTCGTTGGTTCGGCTGTTCAGCGCTCGTCTGACATCGCCAGGATTCGTAGCTGCTGAATAACGAGCAGCACCACCGCGGCCGAGCAGCCATCCGAGCAGGATGTCGACGACGTAGTGCTCCGCGGTGTAGCACGAGCGTGAACGCCATCACGAGGACGTAGGCCACCAGCAGCGGCCGCCATTTCCGCGCAACGCGAGTCCACAGGAACGCCGCGACCGCCAGCCGTCAGGCCCGCGTGCAGCGACGGGATCGCCGCCACCAGGTTGACGCTTGCCTGCCCTGGTCGATCAGCGCGCTGGCCGTGTGCGAGGTTCAGCTTGCCCCACCCACGGCCGACGATCCGCTCGACCCAGCCGTTGGCCCCGTCCTGGTGTGGTCTGCATCGCGCCGAGCAGTCCGCCGTCCGGGTACTCCGCGGGCCGGTCGGAACATGCACGCGCTGGATCCGGACGGACCGCCGTGCGACATCTGCGGCGGTACAGCGCGCGGCGGCCCACGGCGGTGCGGCGGGCAGCAGGGCGTAGATGATCAGCGCCGCGAACGACAGTCCGACGAACAGCTGGACGAACGCCTTCCACTCGTCGCGATCGCGCAGCCACAGCACCGCCGGCGACGACGTACGGAAGGATGAAGAACGACATGTAGACGGTGCTGATGACGATCTTCCCACCACGGCGGGTAGGGCAGCTTCAGTCGCTCCTGCAGCCACACCGTCGGGATCGTGCCGAAGAACATCCAGCGATCCGGCGTCGATCTGCCAGTGCCACATCGTCGGCCGCCCGATCAGCCTCGCCGCTCCCCTGCTGAGGTCGTAGGCGACGAGCACCAACGCGAACGGCAGCCAGTCCCGGATGACATACAGCATGCGGCGGCCCTGGCCGATGCTGGCCGCGAGCAGGCCGGTGCAGATGTAGAGCAGCAGCAGCTCGCGGTTGAACGCGAAACCCGTTGGTGACCGTTCGATAGACCACGATGGCGGCCCACACGGCGACGGCGATCCACCGCGCGATCGTGAGCCGACGCTCGCGCGTTGCGTCCGCGGTCGTCGGCGTGCGGCACCGCAATTGACGGTGTCGTCAACTGCGGACACTCAGATCAGCGTAGTTCACCCCGACGTCACCGCAGGTTTGGGTGACCGTTCGTTTATCGAACCGTGCTTCAGACGCCGGCGTCAGTGCTCGCGCAGGAACGCGATGTCGTCCTTGCGGCCCTCGTCGGCGGTCTCGCAGATCACCGGCGCGTCGGCGGCCTTGACGACCGCGACCAGCAGCTCGGGGTCGATCTGGCCGGTGCCGAAGTTGGCGTGCCGGTCGGCACCTGAGCCTGCGGCGTCGCTGCGAGTCGTTGCAGTGCACCAGGTCGATGCGGCCGGTGATGACGCCTTGATGCGGTCGACCGCGTCGATCAGCGCCTCACCCGCGGCCCATGCATGGCAGGTGTCGAGGCAGAAGCCGATGCCGCTTGTCGCCGATGTGGTCCCACAGCCGGGCGATGGTGTCGAAGTGCCGGGCCATCGCATGGTCGCCGCCCGCGGTGTTCTCCAGGTACACCGGCAACGTCGGTCTCGAGGTACTCCAGCGCCTTGACGCCAGCGCTCGAAGCCGGCCTCCATGTCGTTGTCGTCGGCATGGCCGCCGTGCACGATCACCGCGGTGGCGTTGATCTCCGACGCCGCGTCGCAGGTGTCCTGCAGGATCTTGCGCGACGGGATGCGGACGCGGTTGTTCGCCGACGCCACGTTGATCAGGTACGGCGCATGGACGTACAGCGGCATGCTCGACGCCTTCAGCACCTCGGCGTCGTCGCGGGGCTTGGGCTTCTTCCAGCTCTGCGGGTTGCCGAGGAAGAACTGCACCACGTCGGCGCCGTCGGCCTCGGCCGCGGCCAGGGGGTCGTCTTGGTGGACATGCGAACCGATAAGCACGCCGCCAGTTCACGAGCCGTGGCGGCCGACAGCAGTTGCGCGCTTGCCCGCTCAGGTCCGTCCGCGGCGACGGATGTCACGCCTGCTGTCACGGGCAGGCGATCAGCTAGGCCAGGTACACCGACCGCTGGCGCCGTCCCTCGAGCGCGACCGACCCGGCGGATCCTCCCGAGATGATGCTGCGCGGATGCGCGGCCAGCGTTGCCGGCCCCGACGACGAGCGCGCCCGAGCACTGCGGAGCAGAAGGACGGCCGCGATCACGACGACCACCAGTCGAGCGTGGCCAGCACGCGATCACGGCGTTCATAGCATGGCTATGCCGGTCGTCGAGGACCGGGTTACAGGTCACGCGAATCGCCTTATGCGCGCGCCGTAAATTCGACCTCGCCCACGAAAAAGCCCCGGGGAGGAGCCGGGGGCTTCTCCGTCGTGACTTAGCGGTAGTCGCTGTAGCCGTAGTCGTCCAGCGGAACCGCGGCTCCGGTGGCCTGGCCGAAGTCCGGGCTGTAGTACTGATCCTCGTAGGACGGGATCGTGTACGCGGCGGCCCGCGCCTCTTCGGTCGGCTGCACCTGGATGTTGCGGTACCGGCTGATGCCGGTACCGGCCGGGATCAGCTTGCCGATGATCACGTTCTCCTTCAGACCGCTGAGCTTGTCGCTGCGGCAGTTGATCGCCGCATCGGTCAGCACTCGCGTGGTCTCCTGGAACGACGCCGCCGACAGCCACGAGTCGGTGGCCAGCGACGCCTTCGTGATACCCATCAGCACCGGGCGACCGGCCGCGGGCTCGCCGCCCTCGGCAACCACCCGACGGTTCTCCGCCTCGAACTCGCGCACGCTCGGTCAGCGAGCCGGGCAGGAACTCCGTCGCGCCCGAGTCGATGATCGTGACGCGCCGCAGCATCTGCCGGACGATCACCTCGATGTGCTTGTCGTGGATCGACACGCCCTGAGCGCGGTAGACCTCCTGGACCTCCTTGACGAGGTGGATCTGCACCTCGCGCGGGCCCTGACACGCAGCACCTCGTGCGGGTCGGCGGAGCCTTCCATCAGCTGCTGGCCCACCTCGACGTGGTCGCCGTCGGCGAGCAGCCGCTCGGAGCCGTCGTCGTGCTTGAACACCTTCAGGCGCTGACGACGCGGAGAGCTTGTCGTAGACCACTTCCTCGCCACCATCGTCCGGGACGATGGTGATCTTGTAGAAGCGCTCGCCCTCCTCGAGCCGCACCCGACCGGTGACGTCGGCGATCGGCGCCTTGTCCCGCGGGACGCGGGCCTCGAACAGCTCCTGCACGCGCGGCAGACCACCGGTGATGTCGCTGCCGCCGGCGACGCCACCCTGGTGGAAGGTACGCATGGTCAGCTGCGTGCCGGGCTCACCGATGGACTGCGCGGCGACGATGCCGACCGCTCTCGCCGATGTCGACGAGCTTGCCCGTCGCCATCGAGCGGCCGTAGCACATCGCGCACACACCGGTGCCGGTCGTGCAGGTCAGCACCGAGCGCACCTTCACCTCGGTGATGCCCGCCGCCAGCAGCGCCTCGATGGCCGGGTCGCCCAGGTCGTGGCCGCGCTCGACGATCGACGTTGCCCTTCTCGTCGACCGCGTCCGCGGCCAGCGTCCGCGCGTAGGCAGATGGTCTCGATGTGCTGATCGCGCACCAGCGTGCCGTCGGCCTGCACCTCGGCCAGCGTGACGTTGATGCCGCGCTCGGTCTCGCAGTCGCGTCTCGCGAACGATGACATCCTGCGACACGTCCACCAGACGACGGGTCAGGTAACCCGAGTCGGCGGTGCGAAGAGCGGTGTCCGCCAGACCCTTTCGGGCGCCGTGGGTGTTGATGAAGTACTCCAGCACCGTCAGGCCCTCGCGGAACGAGGACTTGATCGGACGCGGGATGAACTCACCCTTCGGGTTGGTCACCAGACCCTTCATGCCGGCCAGCGTCCGCGTCTGGGTGAAGTTACCCGTGGCGCCGGAGTCGACGATCGTGATGATCGGGTTGTCGCTCGGGTAGTGCTCCCGCAGCGCCTTGCCGACCTCTTCGGTGGCGTCCTGCCAGATCTTCACCAGCGCGCTCGTTGCGCTCGTCGTGGTTGAGAGCACCGCGCTGGTACTTCTTCTCGATCTGCGTCGCGCTTCCTTCTCGTAGCGGTCCAGGATCTCCTGCTTCTGCGGCGGCACCAGCACGTCGGCCATCGACACGGTGACACCCGAACGGGTGGCCCAGTAGAAGCCGGCGTCCTTGAGCTTGTCCACGGTCTGCGCGACCACGATCATCGGGTAGCGCTCGGCCGAGATCGTTGATGATCCGCGCCTGCACCTTCTTGTGCATCTGCTCGTTGACGAACGGATACCCGAGCGGGAGCAGCTCGTTGAACATCACCCGGCCCAGCGTGGTCTCCGCCGTCCAGGCGTCGCCCGGCTTCCAGCCCTCGTCGCCGAACAGCTCGGCCTCGATGCTCGGCAGGCGGACGCAGCTGGGTCAGCCGCACCGTGATCTTGGCGCGCACCGCTCAGCGCACCGCGGTCCAGCGCCATGATCGCCTCGGCGGGCGACGCTGTACACGCCCGACTCCGGCTGATCCTTGGCGGCCGGCACGGTACTCGCCGGTGTCGCCCTGGATCTCGGTGGTCAGGAAGTACAGGCCCGGTCACCATGTCCAGACGCGGCATGGCCAGCGGGCGGCCCGACGCGGGCGACAGGATGTTGTTCGACGACAGCATCAGGATGCGGGCCTCGGCCTGCGCCTCCGCGGACAGCGGCAGGTGCACGGCCATCTGGTCGCCGTCGAAGTCGGCGTTGAACGCCTCACACACCAGCGGGTGCAGCTGAATGGCCTTGCCCTCGACCAGCATCGGCTCGAAGGCCTGGATGCCGAGGCGGTGCAGCGTCGGTGCGCGGTTCAGCAGCACCGGGTGCTCGCCGATGACCTCTTCGAGCACGTCCCACACCTGCGGGCGCTGACGCTCGACCATCCGCTTGGCGCTCTTGATGTTCTGCGCGTGGTTCAGGTCGACCAGACGCTTCATCACGAACGGCTTGAACAGCTCGAGCGCCATCAGCTTGGGCAGGCCGCACTGGTGCAGCTTGAGCTGCGGGCCGACCACGATGACCGAACGGCCCGAGTAGTCGACGCGCTTGCCGAGCAGGTTCTGACGGAACCGGCCCTGCTTGCCCTTGAGCAGATCGGACAGCGACTTGAGCGGACGGTTGCCCGGCCCGGTGACCGGGCCGGCCGCGGCGGCCGTTGTCGAACAGCGCGTCCACCGACTCCTGCAGCATCCGCTTCTCGTTGTTGACGATGATCTCGGGCGCACCGAGATCGATCAGCCGCTTGAGGCGGTTGTTGCGGTTGATCACGCGGCGGTACAGGTCGTTGAGGTCCGACGTGGCGAACCGGCCACCGTCGAGCTGCACCATCGGGCGCAGCTCCGGCGGGATCACCGGCACGCGCGTCGAGCACCATGCCCATCGGCGAGTTGCTCGACTGGCTGGAACGCCGCGACGACCTTCAGGCGCTTGAGAGCACGAAGCTTCTTCTGGCCCTTGCCGTTGCGGATGACCTCGCGCAGCGATCTCGGCCTCGGCGTCGATGTCGAAGTTCTCGATGAGCTTCTTGATCGACTCCGCGCCCATGGCGCCCTCGAAGTACTCGCCGTAGCGGTCGACGAGCTCGCGGTAGAGCACCTCGTCGACGATCAGCTGCTTGGGGGCCAGCTTGGTGAAGGTGTTCCAGATCTCCTCGAGCCGGTCCAGCTCACGCTGGGCACGGTCGCGCAGCTGACGCATCTCGCGCTCGCCGCCGTCGCGCGACCTTGCGCTTGACGTCGGACTTGGCGCCCTCGTCCTCGAGCTCCTTCATGTCGGCCTCGAGCTTCTGCGCCCGGGCCTCGAGGTCGGCGTCGCGCTGATCCTCGACGGCCTTGCGCTCGACGACCATCTCGGCCTCGAGCGTGGACAGCTCGTTGTGCCGCATCTCCTCGTCCACGCCGGTGATGACGTAGGCCGCGAAGTAGATGATCTTCTCGAGATCCTTCGGCGCCAGGTCGAGCAGGTAGCCGAGACGGCGACGGCACGCCCTTGAAGTACCAGATGTGCGTGACCGGCGCGGCCAGCTCGATGTGGCCCATCCGCTCACGACGCACCTTGGCGCGGGTCACCTCGACGCCGCAGCGCTCGCAGATGATGCCCTTGAAGCGGACGCGCTTGTACTTGCCGCAGTAGCACTCCCAGTCGCGAGTCGGTCCGAAGATCTTCTCGCAGAACAGGCCGTCCTTCTCCGGCTTCAGCGTGCGGTAGTTGATGGTCTCCGGCTTCTTGACCTCGCCGAAGGACCAGTTGACGGATGTCGTCCGGCGGTGGCAAGGCCGATGCGGAGTTCATCGAAGAAGTTGACGTCTAGCACGTAACTCCCTTCCCCTTGCGGGTATTTAGAAACTGCAACTGAGCTGCGATTAAGCAAGATCTTCGACGGACGCAGATTCGTTGCGGGACAAGTTGATTCCGAGGTTCGCGGCAGCGCGCTCCAGGTCCTCGTCGTCGCCGTCGCGCATCTCGATCGCCGCGCCGTCGGACGACAGCACCTCGACGTTGAGGCACAGCGACTGCAGCTCCTTGAGCAGCACCTTGAACGACTCCGGGATGCCCGGCTCGGGGATGTTCTCGCCCTTGACGATCGCCTCGTACACCTTGACCCGGCCGACGGTGTCGTCGGACTTGATGGTCAACAGCTCCTGCAGCGTGTACGCCGCGCCGTAGGCCTGCATGGCCCAGCACTCCATCTCACCGAACCGCTGGCCACCGAACTGCGCCTTACCGCCCAGCGGCTGCTGGGTGATCATCGAGTACGGGCCGGTGGAGCGGGCGTGGATCTTGTCGTCCACCAGGTGGTGCAGCTTGAGGATGTACATGTAGCCGACCGTCACCGGGTACGGGAACGGTTCGCCGCTGCGGCCGTCGAACAGCATCGCCTTGCCGTCCTCGTCGACGAGCACCTCGCCGTCGCGGTTCGGCAGCGTCGAGGCCAGCAGGCCCTGCAGCTCCTCCTCACGCGCGCCGTCGAACACCGGCGTGGACACGATCGTCTCCGGCTCGGCCGCCAGCAGCTCCTCGGGCAGCCTGCCCGCCCAGTCCGGCGACGCCTTTGACGTGTCGACCTTCCAGCCGGTCTTGGCCACCCACCCGAGGTGGGTCTCCAGGATCTGGCCGATGTTCATCCGTCGCGGCACACCGTGGGTGTTCAGGATGATGTCCACCGGCGTGCCGTCGGGCAGGAACGGCATGTCCTCGACGGGCAGGATCTTGCCGATGACGCCCTTGTTGCCGTGGCGTCCGGCCAGCTTGTCGCCGTCGGAGATCTTGCGCTTCTGCGCGACGTAGACGCGGACCAGCTCGTTGACACCGGCGGCAGCTCGTCGTCGTCCTCGCGGGAGAACACCCGGATGCCGATGACCTTGCCGGACTCGCCGTGCGGCACCTTCAGCGACGTGTCGCGGACCTCGCGCGGCCTTCTCACCGAAGATCGCGCGCAGCAGCCGCTCCTCCGGGGTCAGCTCGGTCTCGCCCTTCGGGGTGACCTTGCCGACCAGGATGTCGCCGTCGCGGACCTCGGCGCCGATGCGGACGATGCCGCGCTCGTCGAGGTCGGCCAGCACCTCATCGGAGACGTTCGGGATGTCCCGGGTGATCTCCTCGGCGCCCAGCTTGGTGTCGCGGGCATCGATCTCGTGCTCCTCGATGTGGATCGAGGTGAGCACGTCCTCTTCGACCAGGCGGTTGGAGAGGATGATCGCGTCCTCGTAGTTGTGGCCTTCCCACGGCATGATCGCCACGAGCAGGTTCTTGCCGAGCGCCATCTCACCGTTCTCGGTGCACGGGCCGTCGGCGATGACCTGGCCGGCCTCGACCCGCTCGCCCGGCGTCCACGATCGGACGCTGGTTGGCGCAGGTGCCGTGGTTGGACCGGGCGAACTTGCGCATCCGGTAGGTGTGCCGGGTGCCGTCGTCGGCCATCACGGTGATGTAGTCGGCGGAGACCTCTTCGATCACGCCGGCCTTGTCGGCGACGACGACATCGCCCGCGTCGATCGCGGCGCGCAGCTCCATGCCGGTGCCGACCAGCGGGGCCTCGCTGCGCACCAGCGGAACCGCCTGGCGCTGCATGTTGGCACCCATCAGGGCACGGTTGGCGTCGTCGTGCTCGAGGAACGGGATCATGGCCGTCGCGACCGACACCATCTGGCGCGGCGAGACGTCCATGTAGTCGACCTCGGTCGAGGAGACGTACTCGACCTCGCCGCCCTTCCGGCGGACCAGCACGCGCTCCTCGATGAAGCGGCCCTTGTCGTCGATCGGCGAGTTGGCCTGCGCCACGACGTGGCGGTCCTCCCTCGTCGGCGGTCAGGTACTCGATGTCGTCGCTGACCACACCGTCGACCACCTTGCGGTACGGGCGTCTCGATGAAGCCGAACGGGTTCACCCGCGCGTACACCGACAGCGAGCCGATCAGGCCGATGTTCGGGCCTTCCGGCGTCTCGATCGGGCACATCCGGCCGTAGTGGCTGGAGTGCACGTCGCGGACCTCCAGGCCGGCGCGCTCACGGGACAGACCGCCGGGCCCAGCGCCGACAGGCGGCGCTTGTGGGTCAGACCCGACAGCGGGTTGTTCTGGTCCATGAACTGCGACAGCTGGCTGGTGCCGAAGAACTCCTTGATCGCCGCCACGACGGGACGGATGTTGATCAGGGTCTGCGGCGTGATCGCCTCGACGTCCTGAGTCGTCATCCGCTCGCGCACGACGCGCTCCATACGGGACAGGCCGACCCGGATCTGGTTCTGGATCAGCTCGCCGACGGTGCGCAGACGACGGTTGCCGAAGTGGTCGATGTCGTCGGTCTCCACCGGGACCTCGACGCCGCCGGGGACGGTCATCGTGCGTCTGGCCCTCGTGCAGGCGCACCAGGTACTCGATGGTGGCGACGACGTCCTCTTCGGTCAGCGTCGAGCTGGTGATCGGCTCGCCCGCGTGCAGGCCGAGCTTCTTGTTGACCTTGTAGCGGCCCACCCGGGCCAGGTCGTAGCGCTTCTCCTTGAAGAACAGGTTCTCCAGCAGGGTCTGCGCGGACTCCTTGGTCGGCGGTTCGCCCGGGCGCAGCTTGCGGTAGATGTCCAGCAGCGCCTCGTCGGTGCCTGCGGTGTTGTCCTTCTCCAGCGTCCCCATCATGATCTCGGAGAAGCCGAAGCGCTCGACGATCTGCTCGTTGGTCCAGCCCAGCGCCTTGAGCAGCACGGTGACCGGCTGACGGCGCTTGCGGTCGATGCGCACACCGACGGTGTCGCGCTTGTCGATGTCGAACTCCAGCCACGCGCCGCGGCCGGGGATCACCTTGACGCTGTGCAGCGTCTTCTCGGTGGACTTGTCGATGGTCTCGTCGAAGTACACACCCGGCGAGCGGACCAGCTGGGACACCACGACACGCTCGGTGCCGTTGATGATGAAGGTGCCCTTCTCGGTCATCATCGGGAAGTCGCCCATGAAGACCGTCTGGCTCTTTGATCTCACCGGTGTTGTTGTTGATGAACTCGGCCGTGACGAACAGCGGAGCCGCGTACGTCATGTCCTTGTCTTTGCACTCGTCGACCGGGGCCTTGACCTCGTCGAAGCGCGGGTCGGAGAACGACAGCGACATCGAGCCGGAGAAGTCCTCGATCGGCGACAGCTCGGCGAGCACCTCTTCGAGGCCGCCGACCGGGTTCACGTCGCCGCGGGCGATGGCAATCTCGCGCCAACGCGGCGCGCCGATCAGCCACTCGAACGACTCGGTCTGCACATCGAGCAGCCCGGGAACCTCGAGAGGCTCACGCAGCTTTGCAAAGGAAATTCGATTAGGTGCGCCGGGGACGGAGCTATGAGGTAGCTACTGCTGACTTGCTCTGGCGAGAAACTGCCAAGATGCCTCCTTCCAGCACCTCATGCGACGCATCTGATGCCGGGCTACACCGGATCCTAAAGTCGCTATATCTGCGTCGGTTCGGCTGGCCTCTCGAGACCACAAAGCTTCCCGAACGCACGGCACGCGACTAGATCACTGAGCGGGGCTCAGGCTAGGACATCGGTGTCAGGTGCGGGTTTAGGTGGGCAGGATGCAGCCAGCGCAACGTCCAACAATACCGCAGGACGGCTTATTCCTCAACCACCGCATGCAAAAGTCACCGGGCGCTGGCTGGCGTCCTTAACCCGTGCACACATGCTGCCCAACAGATTGGCCCGTTTGCGCTCCGTCCGTCAAGAGATAACGCCGTGTTTGGTGTGGAGTTTTCTGTTAAGAACTCGGTTCGCTGCTGTTGCACATCGCTCGGGTCGACGGCGCAGTACGAGAAGTTGAGAGTCTCGCGTGGCCTCCAGCAGGGTCTCCAAGACCACGTCGATGATGGCTACCGCTCAGGCGCGGGCGCCGGCAGACGTATGCAGTGGGCAGGTGCTCCTGGTATCAGTCGTTGATCCAGTCTTGGGCGAGCTCCTGACGGCCCTCCCGACGCCTCTCTGGACGCGAGAAGCGAGGCGCACTCAAGCCACAGCAAGAACCGGTCACTCGCGACGCTCCCAACCCCGACCGCAGCAGTAAACGGTAACGCGCGACCTGTGCCTGGCGACGCGGGTTACACAAAGCGCTTAGGTGTCAGGGCAGCCATCGACCCTGTGCAGGTGGCCGCGGCCATGGAGTCGGGGCCGCACGTCGGCTCGAACGTGAAGAATCCATTCCCCAGCGCTACGAGCGCCTGCAGCGGGTTCAACAGGAACGGCTTCGTGAGCGACGTTGGGAAGCGCTACCGCGGTGGCCTGTCCCGCAGGGGTGTCGATCGTGATCTCCTCGGCTGGGGTTCGTGTAGATGCCGTCCGTCCTGGGTGCCAGCGAACATGTCGTTGACCCAGCCGACCATCAAGATCTGAGCCGCCGCGACGTTCTCCGGCATCGAGAAGCCGGCCACGAGTTCCTGCGAGAACTGGATGAGGGGGTTGCCGCCCTGCATCGAATCGACATGGGAGCCACCGACCAAGCATGACACCGACGAACCGATCGGGCCGCGCCTCGAGCAGTGCATCGGCTGCCGACGCCGAACTGGTTCCAGAAGTACTTCGGCGCGGCGAGCTGGTAGATCGGAATGTCGTCGGGAACCTTCTCGAGTGATGTCGTCATCGAGCCGTCCAAGCCGACGCCGTCGAGCATGACGACCCCGGCAAGCCTGTCGACGGTGTCGTTGTCGACCATGTAGCCGGCCGGTGCCCGCGACCAGGCCGCCGCCAAGGGGAGTGTCCGACCAGCACGACCCGGTCCGGAATTGGGCCGGTATAGCCGGCCGCCAGTGCGCTGTCGGCGAGGGCCGTGTTGTCATCCTCGAACAGATTCGCGACCGCTTGCTGCATCGGCGGCGCACCGAGCCAGCAGGCGTCGCACGACAAGAAGTTCGACGTTATCGAGGGCGCGACCACGATGCTGTTGGTCTGCTCTGCGAGGGCCGCCGCAGTGTGGCTGTACCACGGGCCGCTGGCCAGGAAGCCGTGCTGGAGGTAAATCAGGCGTTGTGGCGGGTTTTCTTCGGCGCCGGCCGGGATGTACCAATCCGCAGGGCACCTCGTATCCGTCAGCGCAGTCGATCCGCAGCGTGGAACTGTGCACGGTGACCGTGCTGTTCGGGGGAAGGATCGGGGGCCTCCGACCAACCTGGTCGCGCAAGCCGTACAGGTTGAACACGATGGTCCCGATCGCACTGAGCAGAGCCGGATAGTGGCGGCGCTGCCGCGGTGGAGGTGATCTCCGCGTGTGGCCGGTGCGGCGAACGCGACCGCAGCGGTCTGGGGAGCGGCGGTCTTGAGTGTGGCCGCGGTCTCGTCATTGCGCGACGTCGGCACGACGGTGGCCACGGCGGGCTGCCACGGTCGTCTCCGATCCGTGGATTCCGTGGATTCTGTGGCGTCGGCTCCTGACCTCCTGCTTGGCCGTCGGCTTCGTGCGGCGGGCTTGCGCTCGGATCGCGGCTCGCTTGACCGGTTGGTCCGCGAGCTTTCCGCGGTATCCGGATCCGGCCGGCTCCGCGTCTTTGGCGGTCGCCGTCGGCTGTTCGTCGGGCTGCTGGGCGGGCGGCTCCGTCTCGTCCACGATCTTGTCTTCGTCGTCCTGCTGGGCCGCATCGGTTTCATCGGCGCCCTTGGGGTCGGCCGGTGCGTCCTTCTTCGGCTTCGCCGGAGGGTTTCGGCTCGGCGTGCTGGCGCCGTCCTTGTGCCGAATCCGCTTTGCTTTCAGTCGGATTTCGTCGATTCTGCGGAGGTAGTCCCCTTGGCGTCTGAGCCCGGCGAACCCGTCTCGGCGGCCGCGATGCCGCCCCGACGACCATCGCCGCCGACACACCCGCGGTCGACCACACCCGCGCTCAACCACACCAAGAACCGGTCAACCATGCCGGTCTCCTGTCCCCGACCGCGGAAACGGTAACGCGCGTTGTCAGTCGGGGACGGCCGTTTACAGCAATTCGACGCCTGCCTCGTTCATCGGCCATCGGCGTGCGGCAGATCGGTTTATGCTCAGGTCAGGTGGCCATGGCGCCGCCGTGGCGCCGTTGATATCGAGATGACCGATGGCCAACAGCGACCCGCTGCCGACGCAGGGGATGTGCACGCCGGGATCCCGGCGGAGTTGATGGCTGCCGGATTCACTGATCCCGAGGAGATCGGCCGAGGCGGATTCGGGGTGGTGTATCGCTGCAGCCAGCGCGCTCTGGACCGCGTCGTCGCGGTGAAGGTGCTGACCGCGGATCTCGAGCCCGACAACCTGGAGCGGTTCGTGCGCGAACAGGTGGCGATGGGCAAGTTGTCCGGGCATCCGCACATCGTCAGCATCTTCCAGGTCGGGACCACCGCCACCGGGCGGCCTTACATCGTGATGCAGTACCACCCGCACGGTTCGTTGGAGGCCAAGATCCACGACAACGGGCCGGTCGGTTGGGCGGACGCGCTACACATCGGCGTGAAACTCGCGGGCGCGCTGGAAACCGCGCACCGACGCGAGACACCTGCACCGCGACGTCAAACCGGCGAACATCCTGCTCACCGAGTACGGCGAACCGCAGCTGACGGATTTCGGGATCGCCAGGATCATCGGCGGGTTCGAGACGGCGGACGGCGCGGTCATGGGTTCGCCGGCGTATACCGCCCCGGAGGTGCTGCTCGGCCAACCACCCGACGTGACCTCGGATGTCTACAGCCTGGCGTCGACATTGTTCTGTGCCGGCACGGGCCACGCCGTGTTCGAGCGCCGCAAGGGCGAGCAGATGGTGGCCCAGTTCCTGCGGATCACCAAGCACCCGATGCCGAACCTGCGGGACTCCGACCTGCCCGCCGACGTGTGCGCGGTGATCGAGCAGGCGATGTCCCGGAATTCCCAGGACCGACCGGCGACCGCGGAGGCTTTCGAGAGCAGTTGCGCGAGGTGCAGCGGCGTGCACGGCCTGCCGGTCGACGACATGCCCGTACCCATCCCGGCACCGACGATCCGATACAACCCGACGCGGTCGCTCGGCACGCCATCGAGTGGGTATCCGGCGCGGGCGTTGACGCCGCCGGTACCGGCCACCCGGTTCCAGTCACCGGTGTCGACGAAGGAGTTGGTCGATCGCGCCCGGTTGATCGAAGTCCTGCGCGCCGGACAGAGCAAGAAGCTCACGGTGATTCACGGCCCAACCGGCTTCGGAAAGAGCACGCTGGCCGCCCAGTGGGCGAAGCAGCTGACCGCCGAAGGCGTGGCGGTGGCATGGCTGACCGTCGACCATGACGACAACAACGTCGTCTGGTTCCTGTCGCATCTGATCGAGGCCATCCGCGCGGTGACGCCCGCACTGGCGACCGAGCTCGGTGAGGTGCTGGAGGAGCATGGCGACGAGGCCGAGCGTTACGTGCTTGACCTCGCTGATCAACGAGATCCATCAGAGCGGCACGCGCGATGACGTTGGTGATCGACGACTGGCAGCGGGTCACCGACCCGGCGACCATCGGGGCGCTGCTGTACCTACTCGTCTACGCCTCTGATGATTTGACCGTGGTGGTGACCAGCCGCAGCCAGAGCGGCCTGCCGATGAGCCGGATGCGGATGCAGGACGAACTGGCTCGAAATCGACGCCACCGCATTGCGTTTCGACGTGGCTGAATCGGAGAACTTTCTGGTCGAGCTCAGTGGGCTGGACCTCGACCACGCCGACGTCGAGGAGCTCACCGCCAAGACGGACGGCTGGGTGGCCGCACTGCAGCTGGCATCGCTGTCGCTGCGCGGCCGCGACGATCCTGTCCGGCTGATCGGCACGATGACCGGCCGCCACCACGCGATCAGCGAGTTCCTCGCCGAGAACGTGCTCGACACCCTGGAACCGTCGATGCTCGACTTCCTGCTGGCCACCTCGATCACCGAGCGGATCTGCGGCGACCTGGCGTCGGCGCTGTCCGGCGTGCCGGACGGGCAGGCGATGCTCGAGCAGGTCGAGGAGCGCGACCTGTTCCTGCGCCGGATCGACGAGCAGTGGTTCCGCTACCACCAGCTGTTCCTCGACTTCCTGCGGCACCGACTCGGCCGTGACGAGCCCGAGCGGGTCGTGCGGCTGCACCGCGTGGCTTCCACGTGGTTCGCCGAGCACCAATTGGTCAGCGAGGCGGTCGATCACGCGCTGGCTGCCGGTGATGAAGAGCGGGCGGTGAAGCTCGTCGAGAACGACGGCATCGATCTGGTGGCGAACTCGCAAATGGCCACGCTGATCGGGCTGGTGGGCAAGCTGCCACCCGGCCGTCGTGCAGTCCGGATCCGCGGCTGCAGCTCGCGCTCGCCTGGGCCAACATCGTGTTGCACCGGATTCCGGCTGCCGAACACGCACTGGCCCTCATGGAATCCGGGCTGAGGACGTCCGGCCTCAGCGACGACGAGATCGCCGACGTGCGCGCGGAAGGCGGGGTGGTGCGCGGCGTGGCCGACCTGCGCTCCGACCGGCTCGCGGGCATCGACGAGCACATCGCGCCGTGTCTGGCGCGACGAGACTGCCTGCGTCCGTTCGCCGTCGGCGTGGCCGCCACCGTGGCGACCTTCGCCGCCGCGTATCACTACGACCTCGACGAAGTGAACCGGATCCAGGCGTGGGCGGCACCCTACGCCGAACGCAACCGGGACACGTTCAACATGGTTCACGGACTGTGCTACACGGGGCTCGCGCACCGATTGATGCTCGACATCCCGACCGCGGAAACCTGCTTCCGCAGGGCGCTCAAGATCGCCAAGCGGTCCGGCGGCAGCCATTCCTACACCGCCCGGCTGGCGAGCTCGGCACTGGGCGAATTGCTCTACGAGCGAGGCGATCTCGACGAGGCCGACCGCCTGCTGGAGGAGGGCTACAAGCTCGGGCCCGAGGGCGGCTCGGTCGACTTCAAAATCGCCCGATACGTCATCGCGGCCAGGATCAAGGCGCTGCAGGGCGACCGGCACGCGGCCGGTCAACGACTCGACGAGGCCGCCCGGGTCGCGCGCACGTTGTCACTGAAGCGGCTACGAGCGATGGCGGAGCACGAACGCACCCGCCTCGGGCTTCCTCCGCATCCGGATTCCGATGCGTGGCCGCCGACGTCCTACGAGTCGCGCCGCAGCCGGTGGACGCGATCGACGAGATCACCGGTGCAGTTCGAGGAGGCGTCGGCCATCCGGCTGCTGATCGACGGCCGATGATCCGGACGAGTAAGAGAGCTTGCCTGCCGGTGGGCGCAGGAGTGGGTCGATCGAACCACGTCACGCCGAACCGCCCACAGGCGTTGCTGCGGGCGCGTCGGCTGCTTGGTGCGTAGCCTGTCGGCCGCCGGACGCGTCGACGAGGCGAAGACCACGATCGCGATCGGTCGCGGCGCAATGCGCGCAGTTGCGGGATGTTGCGTTACCTCGTCGACGGCGGTCCGTATGTCGTCGCAACGCTCTCGGAACTGCAGGCCGACCAGCGGTCCGGTCAGCTGGCGCCCCGAATGGCCCGAAATTCCGACCGATTTCCTCGATCAAGCGGTCAATGCCGAAGTTGCGCAGCGGGTTTGATTGACTGCGCGGCCGACGAGATCGGAGTGGAAGACGAGCACGTCAACACCGTTGCGGACGCTATTGCGCGAGGAATCCCCCGTCGACTGGCAGCACGGCGCCGGTGATGAAGGAGGCGTCGTCGGAGGCGAGGAAGAGAATGCGCGCTGGCGACTTCGGCCGATTCGCCGATCCGGCCCATCGGGTGCATCCGCTCGACCGCCGCCAGGTACTCCGAGCCGCCCGGCTCCTCCGGGAACCGCATGACCCGCTCGGTGCGAATCGTGCCGGGTGCGACGGCGTTGACCCTGATCCCGCGGTCGGCCCACTCGACCGCCAGGTGCTTGGTCAGCCCGGTGGCGACGAACTTGGCCGGTCCGTAGGCCGCCTGCCGCTTCTGCCCGGCCAGTCCGGAGATCGAGGAGAGGCAGACGATGGCGCCACCGCCGGTCGCCAGCATCGCCTCGATGGCGAACTTGCAGGTTAGGAACATGCCGCGCCCGTCGACGGCCATCACCTCTTCCCAGTCGGCGGCGGTCACCTCCTGCACGTCGCCGAGCGGGATGATGCCCGCGTTGGCGACCAGCACGTCGAGCCGGCCGAAGCGATCGACCGCCGCCCCAATCATCCGCCGCGCGTCCGCCTCGACCGAGACGTCGCCGACGACCGTCTCGACCTCCGCACCGCCGCGCTGCAGTTCGTCGGCCAGCGCCAGCAGCGGTTCGCCCTGAATATCGGTCGCGGTCAGGCGCGCGCCCTCGCGCGCGAAGAGCTCGGCGGTCGCCCGACCGATGCCGAACGCCGCGCCGGTGACCACAGCCGACTTTCCCGTAGGAGGCGTCCGAGTCGCTTGGGTCACAACCCTATGCAACCACGCAGCGCCAACCATCCGATCCCAAACCGATCACCCGCAGACGCCCGCCACCACGGGACCGAAGCTACGACCGTCAGGGATTGCCGGGTGGTCGAACGACCACGGGTGGGCCGATTCCAGTTGGGCGGCGACGCGTACGAGGATGTCCTCCCGGCCGTAGGCGGCGAGCGAGGTTGGATGCCGATGGGGAGGCCGTCGGTGTTGCGATGCAGGGGCAGGCTGATCGCCGGTTGCCCGCTCATGTTGAACGCCGGGGTATACACGGCGAACCGCCCTGCCCGGCGCATCGGTGCCGTCGGGTGCTCGGGGTTTGTTCTCGAACTCGGTCAGTTGGCACCGGCGGCTCGGCCAGCGTCGGCGTGAGTAGCAGGTCCCAGCCGTCGGCCCACCACTGCGGCAGCCATCCAGCGTCTCGTCGGCCAGACCACTCATCGTTCCCCGTCGTACCACGACCGATACCGACAACTGCAAGCGAAGTTACGTCCCCTTGGATGCCTTGGACGACTTCAAGCGAAGAGGTGACACCCGCACCGGCACGCCGGTCAAGCGAGCCATTCCGGCCAGCTTCTCGAGGTCTTCCGGCGCGCTGGACATCAGCTGGTTGACGTTCGCGCCGCCCGCACGGTTCGGCCGACCCGCCAGCCGCCGGTGCCCTTGTGGCCCCAGCCGTGCGGGACCGCGACCACGCCCGCAACGATGTCCTTGGTCACGATGACGGGCAGCTCGATCTCGCCGTGCGGCGAGGCGATCCGCACCGTGTCGCCGTCGACGATGTTCGCCGCGGCCGCATCGTCGACGTGCATGCGGGCGTGCTGGACGCGGTCGCCACGCATCAGCAGCGGCGCGTTGTGCATCCACGAGTTCTCCGAGCGTGCCTCGCGCATGCCGATCAGCCGCATCGGATATCCGTCGGGGACCCGCCTGACGCGACAGCGCCTCGACCTCGGCGGCGATCTCGTCATGCCGCAGCCGCACCCGGCCGCCGCGGTAGACGACGACCTTGCGCAGCACGCCGTCGCGCAGGTTCGGCGCCAGCACCTTGCCGTGTGGATGGTCGGCCGCCAGGCGGGAGAAGGTCAGCCCGCCGCGGCGCAGCCCGAACAGGTCGCCGCCCTCGCCCAGCCGGATCACGGCGTCGACGAGCAGCCGCGGCGTCAGCCGAACACCGAAGAGCGCCAATGCCTTTCGCGCGGCAGCCAGCGCGACCAGCCCGGTGTGCGACGCCACATCCGGCGGGTGAGGTCGTCGATCACCTCCCACTCGGCGCGGGCCTGCCCGGCGGGGGCGACGACGGCCTCGGTGGCCTGGCGGAACGGCGTGGGCTGCAGCGTCTGGAACGCCAGCGGGAAGTCGTCGCGCTCGTACATCGTCGCGGCGGGCAGCACATAGTCACAGTGCGCGAGCGTCTCGTTGACGTAGAGGTCGATGCCGACCATCAGCTCCAGGCCGTCGAGCGCTTCTTCCAGTTCGTCGCCGTTGGGCACCGACAGCACCGGGTTGCCTGCGCTGACGAACAGCGCCCGGACCTGGCCGCGGCCCGGTGTGGTGATCTCCTTGGCCATCACGCCCGCGGGCTCCGGACATCAGCACCGACGGGAAGCCGCCGATCCGGGACCGCCTGCGGGTGTAGCTGGTGCGCAACAGCGCGCCGAGCGCCTTCATCCCCCAGCGCTCCCCGGCATGCCGAAACTGCCGAACATGCTGCCGCCCGGCTGGTCGAGGTTGCCCGCCACCAGGTTGACCGCATCGAGCAAATACGTTGTGAGCGTGCCGTTTTCGCCGGTGCTGGTGCCGACGCGGCCGTACACCGCCGCGCGCCGCGGGTGCGGGCCAGGTCGCGGGCCAGTGCGCGCACGGTGTCGGGGTCGATGCCGGTGCGCGGCTCGGTGGCCTCGGGGCTGAACGGCCTGGCCAGCTGTTCCAGCCAGACGGCGCCGTCGGCCTGACGGGCGCAGCCGGGCGCGGTCGGCGAGGTTCTCGCCGAACAGCACATGCAGCAGCGACAGCAGCAGGTAGGCGTCGCCGTCGGGAATGATGCCCAGCCACTCGAACTGCGCCGCGGTCTCGGTCTTGCGCGGATCGATGACGAGCACCCGGCCGCCGCGTTTGACGATGTCGTGCATGCGGTCCTTGATCCGCGGCACGGTGAGCACGCTGCCGTGGGAGACGATCGGGTTCGCGCCGATGACGACGAGCAGATCGGTGCGCAGCACGTCGGGCACCGGCAGTGCCAGCGGCGACCCGTACAGCAGCTGGCTGGCCACGAAGCGGTTGTTGACGTCCTGCGATCCGGCGGTGAACACGTGCAACCGAGGTCCGAATCCGAGCATGAACGTGTTCAAGCTCAGCGTGTGCGAGTAGCTGAACGCACCTGGGTTGCCGTAGTACCAGCCGATCGCGCCCGGAGCCATGCCTGCGGTGGATGTCGGCCAGCCGGTTGGCGATGTCGGTCATCGCCTCGTCCCAGCTGACCGGTTCGAACCCGCCGTCGGCCGTCGCGGCGCAGCGGGGTGGTGACGCGGTCGGGGTCGTTGACGACCTCGGTGAACGCGATGCCCTTCTGGCACGCGAAGCCCGCCGACAGCGGATGGTCCTTATCGGGACGCAGCGATACCAGTCGACCGTCGTCGACGGTCGCGATCATGCCGCACAGCGGCTCGCAGATCCGGCAGAAGGTCGGCTTCTGCTCGGCGGGCCATGCCTTGAGGCTAGCGCTCCCGGTGAGCAATACGTAACTGAACGAAGTA
>ERZ1370068.5179-contig-4212_pt1 | contig 34047 bp, 43 predicted proteins | sample MGYA00561227_ERZ1370068 | MGnify/ENA primary metagenome ERZ1370068 (study PRJEB38410, sample SAMEA6850437) | metagenome | study: Metagenomic assessment of the ecological functions of the soil: analysis of the soil microbiota associated with the...
CCAGTTACGCACATTGCTCGCAGCGGTGGTGCTGGATGAACGGCAACCGGGGACGGCCGCAGCGTGCCCCCAATACCAGCGGCCATCGTCGCGATCCCCTGTGGCTCGCCGCCTTGCTGCATCGCATTTCGGGCCTGGCGCTAGCCGCCTTTCTGCCCTGCACTTCCTGGTTTTTGCCTTGGTCCTCAAAAGCGCGGCGACACTTGATGGCTTTCTGCGCTGGACGGCCAACCCCGCGGTCAAGCTCGCGCCGGAGACGGGTCTCGTGTTCCTGCTTACGCTGCATTTGCTCGGAGGCATCCGCATCCTGCTCCTGAGAACCTGCCCTGGTTTGCCGGCCATAAGCAGCTGGTGGCGGCAGCGCTGCTGACCGCCTCGATGCTGGCGCTCGTGTTTATTGCGCGCGCCGCCTAACGGCGCTGAAGGGATCATGCTCGAACGGTTCGCGACCGACGTCTTATCCTGTTCCGGCGGTGCCGGCCTGTTTGCGGCTTTGCACGCCCATCAAGCCAACCCGACCTCGGCATTACCATCGCCAGCAAGGGCCTGCATCGGCAAGTGCGGCTGCACGCGCATGGTCCAGGGCGGCTACAACGTCGCGCTCAATCCCGGGCGACTCGATCGAGCGTCACTTCATGGACACCATCGAGGGCGGCAAGTGGCTGCCGCAACCAGAACATGGCCTGGACGCTGGTGACGCAAGGCCGTCGAGCGCGTGCGGGAGCTGGAAAACGAGGTCGGCTGCTTCTTCGATCGCAACCCCGACGGCACGCTGCATGGCAAAGGCGTTTGCCGGCCAGACCTTCGATCGCACCGTGCACAAGGGCGATCTTACCGGGATCGAGATCATCAACCGGCTGCTGGAGCAGGTCTGGGCGCGGCCGATCCAGCGCCTCGAAGAGCACCGCGCGGTGCGCGCTCATCCCAACGGCGGACCGGCAGGCCTTGGCCGGCGTTCTGATGATCGACATGCGTTCGGGCGACCTCTCGCTATTGTGGCCGCGCAGGCCGTGCTGCTGGCAACCGGCGGCGGCCCGACCATGTATCGCTACCACACGCCATCCGGCGACAAGAGCATGGACGGCCTTGCCATGGCGCTGCGCGCAGGTCTGCCGCTGCGCGACATGGAGATGGTACAGTTCCATCCGACGGGCCTGCTCGCGGGTCCCGACACGCGTATGACCGGCACCGTGCTCGAGGAAGGCCTGCGCGGCGCCGGCGGGCATCTGCTCAACGGCGCAGGTGCGACGCTTCATGGGCGACTACGACCGACGCGCTCGAACGCGCCACGCGCGCGACGTCGTAGCCGCGCTGCATCTATGCGGAGATGCGCGCCGGGCGCACCACGCCTCACGGCGGCGTCTACATCAAGATGGGCCACCTCGGACCCGACCAAGGTCGCCAAGCAATTCAAGGGCATGGTCGAGCGCTGCGCGCGATTGCGGCTTCGATCTCGCCGGCCGGGCTGGTCGAAGTCGTGCCGACCGCGCACTACCTGATGGGTGGCGTGGTCTGCCAGGTCGACACCGCCACCGAATTGCCGGGGTCTGTTCGTGGCCGGCGAGGACGCCGGCGGCGTGCATGGCGCCAACCGGCTCGGCGGCAATGGTGTTGCCAATTCAACGGTGTTCGGCGGTATTGCCGGAGACATCATGGCCAACTGGATTGCGCGCAACCCGGCCGAACGACCGCCCGACGAAGCGGTATTGCGATCTGAGATTGGCGCGCGCACCATCCCTTCACCCGCAAGCGCGGCGATCTCAATCAACTGCGCGAACGGCTGCTCGACGTCATGTGGGACGATGTTGGCGTCATGCCGCGACGCCGGCCGGCTTGCGGCCGCGGCGCAGGTCGACGATCGATGAGCTGAGCGCGAACTGTTGGAGACCGGCTTGGCCGATGGCGAGCCGCGCCTTTCAATCTGACCTGGCACGATTGGCTAAACCTGCGTTCGCTGATCGAGGTCAGTCGAAGACGATTGCGCTGGCCGCGCTCAAGCGCGAGAATTCGCGCGGCGCACATTTCCGCTCAGACTTTCCACGCAACCGGGCGATCTCGCGAGCTCAACGCTTCACCGTGGTGCGGCAGCACGGCGACGCCGCCCTTACCATCAGCCGCAGCAGCCGGTCGAGTTCACGCATCGTCAAGCCGGGCGAGAGCTTGTTACAGCGGGCGGCGCCTGAAGCGAGTAGGGCACCCTGCGGCGGCGTGAGGCGCCATCGGTCTCGCCACTTGGCGGCACGGCCCTTTTTTCTTGCTTCCCCGTCGGGGGAAGGGACATATCGTTGCCAACGCGCCCGGCGAGGTCTGCCGATGATACCCATCGCTCCCCTGCAGAGAACCGCTGAGGTCTTGATGGCAAAGGCTGCCATCGAGATCCCGGAGGACTACCTGGCCGGACTGCGCCACTGCGCCGACACCGAGAAGGGCGAGCTCTCCGCCTTCGTCATTCAGGCGATGCTGGAAAACTACGAAGCCGCCGAGGAAGACCGGCGCGCCATGTGCGGCGACACCGGCGTGCCCCGCTGGTACGTCAAGATTCGGCAACGAAGCGCGATCGAGGGTGGCCCGGTTGCCCTCGAGGCGGCGCTGCGCCGCGCCACCGCCACGGCTACGCACGACGTGCCGCTGCAGACCCAACCGCGTGCACCCGCTCTGGCGCACCGATCACAATAACAACTGTCGGCATCGGCGCGCCGGAAATCGAATACTCGTTCCATCCGGACGCCGACTGGATCGACCTCACCACCGTGCATAAAGGGCGGTCTGTTCGGCTCCGACTACCGCATGCTGTTTCCCGGGCGACGGCATCGAGGGCATCAAGCGCTTCTATCTCGATACGCTGATTGGCATTCGGCAGGCGCGGGCTCGCCTGCCAGCCCGCCATCGTCGGCGTAGGCCTCGGCGGCTCGAAGGACATCTCGATGGTGCTCGGCAAGCAGGCCGTCTTGCCTGCGCAGCGGTCGGCTCGCGCAACCCCGACCCAAAGATCGCCGCGCTCGAAGACGAGCTCAAAGAGCTCGGCAACACCATAGGCATGGGTGCCATGGGTTTCATGGGCTCGTCCATGGTGGTCGATTGCCACATCGAGGTCGGCTATTGCCACACCGGCGGCATGCCGATGAGCGTGCACATGTTCTGCCTGTCCTCGCGTCGCGCCACCGCGCGTGTTACCCTCGACGGCCGCGCCGAGTTCCGAGCGACCCGCAATGGTTCACCGACTACATGCGCCGAACCGGCGTCGAATGGCAGGAGCCCGCCCATGCCAGCGCAGCCGAATGACGGGGTCGAACGCCGGCGCCGATGGCGAGGCGTGCAACCCACCGCCAGAGCCCGGTTCGTCGCGCCAGGCCGGCTACGCGGCGGCCGTGTGCGCCCTGTTTGCCAGGCCTGTTGCAGGCGGGTGTTCGCCAAGCTAGCCGCAGGCGCGGCGGCGGCCCCGTGACACCGACCGATTGAGGTGGCCCGCGGCCGCGCCCGCTCCTGTTGCATTTTCTTGCGCTTCGAGCTGAGGAGAAGAGCGATGCGAGCTGCCGTCCTGACCGAGGTCAACAAGCCGCTGCAAATCCTGGACCTGGAGCAGGAGGGCCCAGGGCCGGTGAGGTGCGCGTTGAAGTCAAGGCCGCTGGGGTGTGCATGAGCGATTGGCACATCATGAATGGCGACTGGCCGCTTCCTTGCCGATGGTGCTCGGCCATGAGGCCGCGGGCATCGTCGCCGAGCTCGGTCCCGGCGTCAGCAATGTCAAGCGTGGTGACCATGTCATCTTCATTCCGTCCGCACTGCGGCCATTGCCGTTACTGTTCGACCGGACGCACCGTCTTGTGCAGCGGACACAACGATACCCCCGCGCTGGCGCATGCATGACGGCAGCGCACGCCTGAAGCTCAACGGCGAACCCGTCAACCAGATGGCCCGGATCGGCACGTTTTCCCAATACGTCGTCTGCCCGGCCGAGCAAGTCGTGGCGGTGCGTAAGGACTTGCCGTGGACGCACGCCGCCATTATTGGCTGCAGCGTCGCCACCGGCGTCGGCGCCGTGATCCGCCATGCCAACTTGGAGGCGGGCTCCTCGGTATTGGTGGTCGGCTGCGGCGGGGTCGGACTCAACATCGTGCAAGGCGCCAAACTCGCCGGGGCCAAGGTCATCATCGCCTGCGACCTGCTCGATAATAAGCTGGCCTACGCGCGCCAGTTTGGTGCGACGCATACCATCAACGCCAAGCACGAGGATGTGCTAAAGCGCGTGCAGGAATTGACCGCAGGTTTCGGTGCCGACTACGCTTTCGATGCCATTGGCGGTGAACAGACAGCCGCCTTGGTGGTCGACGCCATCGCCGCGGCCGGCCATGCCGTCCTCGTCGGCATCCCGGCCTTTTCGGCGCGGGCCGCGATCTCGCCGTCGGCCATGGTTTATGGCGAAAAGAAACTGACCGGCACCTATTATGGCTCAATCCGTCCGGCCCTCGACTTCGCCATGCTGGCCGATCTGGACATGGATAAGCGCATCGACCTCGAGACGTTGATTAGCCGCACCTATGCATTCGATGACATCAACGAAGGTTTCCGGCTCCTGCTGACGGGAGCGGTCGCACGCGGCGTGATCACGTTCAACTGACCCGAGGCGGCCCACAGCCGGCCGCTGGCACTGAGTAAAGGTGGGTAGTCGCGAGGGTGGGCGCCCCGATGGGGACCCGCGGCGGCGCTAGGCGACGAGGCGATGTCCGTGCGTGAACCTCGCCAAGCCGCAAGCAGAGACGCCACCGCGAGGTGGGGTGTTGGCGCACACGCCCCGACACGGGTAGGGAACCAAGAAAAAGCCCTCCGGCGCGCCCGCGCAGCGCCCCTTCTGAGGGGGTATTTCGGCCGCCACGCTTAAGGCATTGCCGTCGCTCTCTCGCAGCCGGCGGGGCATCTGAACGTTGGCGGCGCGGTGCTTCGATCGCGAGGAATGCTGTCCACTTAGCCGTGCGGCGGCTAGGATAGCAACAAAGACCCGCAAGCAAGGTGAGCATGTCCGCATCCCCTCTCAAAACCGTTCGCCTCGACCTACCCGTCTCGACCGCCGACTTGCGCGTTCTCGAGATTGGCACGGTCGTCTACCTGGAGCGGCCGCATCTATACGGCCCGCGAGGGTGTCTACAAGAAGGCCGTGGAAGATAAAGCCGGCCTGCCGGCGGCAGCCGCCGACCTCGGGTCGGCGAACTTCCACTGCTCACCCGCCGCCACGCTCAATCCCGACGGTAGCGCCACGGTGGGTGCGGTGACCGCCACGGCCTCTTTCGGTTCGCCAAATGGCTCGATGGCTGGTTCGAACTCTCGGGCTGCAACATCATTATCGGCAAGGGGGAATGACGAGCGAGATCTACCGGCGCTCGTTCGTGCCCAACAACGCCGTCTACCTCACCACGGTTGGCTACGGCACCGGCGCGCTGCTTGGCCGCGGCATCAAGCGCGTGTTGGCCAGCATTGGACGCAGGAGCTGGGGCTCGCCCAGGCGATTTGGGTGTTGCAAGTGGAGAACTTCGGGCCCTTCATCGTCGACAGCGATCTTGCCGGAAATTCCTGTTCGAACGCGAGAACGCCAAGATCGCGCCGAACATCGATAAGCTTTACGCCGGCACCAAGCCAGCGATGCATGCGCCGCTACGGCGAGACCGACGACAAGACCGACGAAGTGATCTAACTAGACGCGCCGGTCGGCCCCAACCCACATCCGCTGCAATACACCATCCTTGCGAACAAAGTAGTGATAGAGCGCAGCACTGACGTGCGCACCGACCAATAGCAAGATAAAGGACGGCACCGACCCAGTGCAGAAAAAACTCGCGCCGCCGCCGCCTGGTTTGCCGCGACGATACTCGGCAAAGGGATGCCGAACACGTCAAGGGCTGGATAGAGCGAGATGCCGAGATAACCGCCGATCGGTACCAGCAGCAACAGGAGATAGAGGCTCCAGTGCGTCGCATGCGAAGCCCCCTTCTGCCAGGTCTCAAGGCTGGGTTCGTCGGCGGGAGCACCCTGCGTTAAGCGATAGCCGAGGCGCGCCAGCACCAGGAAAAAGATCACGATCCCCGTAAGCTTATGGGCATTGTAGAGGCTGTTCGTGACCCCATCCCAAATCTTCAGGCTCGGGCCGCGATAAACCATGTAAAGCCGACCGGCGCTTGATGGCAACGAGTGCCGCCGTCCACCAGTGAAAGCGACGCGCCGCTTTGCTGTAGGTCGCCCGGCCCGTCCGGGCCCCGTTGTCCTCCATTCCTGGCCTCGCTTTTCCCAGAGCAGAAAGTGCCGTCGCATACCACATCTGCCCTGAGGGGGCAGAGAGCCGGCCTCCTGCGCCGGCTCGGGCGGCCCCGGGACCGAGCATCCGAGGCGGAAAAATGCAAAAGAAACAGCGCCTCCCTCGCGAACGGCCCCCGCCCGGTGGAGCGATGCGCAGCGATGGGCTACGAAAAAGGGCAGGGGAGGCCACCCATGCCGGCGCCCCCGCAAGGGCCTCTCTTTGCCCAACTCGGGCGCTATACCCCACGCCCGGGTGGAGCAGAGAGACGACCCCGCGTCGCTCCCTGTGATGGTGCAACGAGAGCATGCATTCAGGAAAAACCGAGTTGAGGACGCCTCCGTCACCTCGACGGCAACGCGAACCTCGCGATCGCGAACTCCAACCGCAGGAGGAGACGCGCCTGGCGCTGGCGCTCCTGCTGCTCGCCGCCCTGGTGATCGGCTGGCCTTTGGCTGTCCGGTCGCGTCACGATTCCCTGGGATGCCAAGGCGCATTTCCAACCGCAAATTCAGTTCCTGGCGCAAAGCCTTGCCGAAGGCCAGTCTCCGTTTTGGACACCCTACGTGTTCAGCGGCCATCCGCAAATCGCCGATCCTCAGTCGATGATCTTTGCCCCGCCGTTTCTTGCCCTTGCGCTCGTCAACGGTGCGCCGGGCCTCCGGGCCGTCGATACCACCCTATTGGCCATGCTCTTTCTCAGCGGCGCCGCACTGATTTTATGGTTCCGCGATCAGAATTGGCATTGGGCCGGAGGGCTGCTCGCCGCCCTGGCCTTTGCTATGGCGCGCCTCGATGGCCTGGCGCATTCAGCACACCGGCCAGGTGCTGAGCCTCGCCTACTTGCCACTGGCCGTGCTGACCTACGATCGAGCACTGGCGCGCTGCTCGCTGCCGTGGGGCATTGCCGCCGGCATCGTGACGGGCGCCATCGTGCTCGGCCGCGATCATGGTGGCCTTGCTCGCCATTTATTTGCTGGTTGCCTTGTCCTCTGGCGCATTGTGGCCGCACCACAGCCACGCGCTGCCATGCGTGCAGCCCTGCTGCCGCTGAGCGGAGCCGCCATCGCTGCGCTGGCGCTCGCCGCCATCCCGATCCCTGTTGACAGCGCTGTTCGCCGGCGATCTGAACCGCCCGGCCATCGACTACGTCGGCGCCGGCCGCGGCTCCCTACACCCGGCGCTACTGCTCACTTTGCTGGCACCGGATGTGTTCGGCGCGGCGGGTCGCATGGAGGACTATTGGGGTCCGCCGAGCTTCGCCTGGCAAGATACCGGCCTCTTCGTTGCCCAGAACATGGGTGTGTTGTACATCCGGGGCGTTGCCGCTGCTGCTGCTTGTATGGACGCGCTGCGCGGCGACCTTTGGCGGCGCGAGATCTGCTTCTTCACCTGTGCGGCCGGTCTGGCTCTGCTCTACGCCTTGGGCTGGTACACTCCGGTGTTCAAGATCATCTACGAACTCGTTCCCGGCATTCAGCTGTATCGTCGCCCCGCCGATGCGGCCTTCCTCATTGGCGGGCTCGGCGCAATCCTTGCTGGCTATGGCGCACATCGGCTGTTTTTCGGCGCCCGGCATCGGCTTTGATCCACGAGTGATCCGGATCATGGCTGGCCTGCTCGCGGCGACGTGCGCGGCGGCGATCACGCTGGCGACCTGGCTCGACCGCACACCGCGAGTGTTGCTGCCGCTGGCTCTGGCCGTCGCCGCCTTCGCTGCCGCCGGCCTTGCCCTACGGCTGGCGAAGCCGCTGCTCGCCTCCAAGCCCGCTGTTGCGGCGGCGCTCCTGGCCGCGGTGACGACCCTCGACCTTGCCTACAACAATGGACCAAGCAGCTCGTCCGCCCTACCGCCCACAACCTATGACGTGCTTGAGCCGCGCACGAGCAACGCCACCATCGGTATTCTCAAGGGCAGCGTCGTTGAGAACGACCGCCGGCGCGACCGGGTTGAGCTTGTCGGTCTCGGCTTCCATTGGCCGAATGCGAGCCTAACCCACAATCTTGAGAACACGCTTGGTTACAATCCCCTTCGCCTCGCGCTCTACAGCAAGGCGGTCGGTGCCGAAGATCATGTAGGGTTGCCCGAGCAGCGCAAATTCTCGCCCCTGTTTGCTTCCTATCGCTCCACGCCTGGCTAATCTGTTGGGGTTGCGCTTTATCGCCAGCCCTGTGCCGATCGAACAGATCGATCAGACTTTGAGACCCGGGGACCTCGTCCCTATTAGCGCGTACGAGCGATGGCTATATCTTATGAGAATCCGAGCGCCGTGGACCGCGTCCGCTTCGCCACGCAGGCGCACTCTGCCGATTTCTCGCAAATGCTGCGTGACGGCCAATGGCCGGCGGTTGACCTGTCCGCCACGGTCCTGCTCGAGCGTGCCCCGACCCAGCAAAGCGCACGTCGTCGCGGCCAGGTCAGCATTGTCTCCTATCAGAACACCGAAGTGATCCTGGAGGTGGACAGCCCAGACGGCGGCTGGGCGGTGCTCAACGATGTCTGGCAGCCTTGGTGGTATGTGGATTTGGACGGAAAGCCGGCGGAACTCTTGCGCGCCAACGTGCTCTTCCGCGCGGTCGCCGTGCCAGCGGGCCACCACGAGGTCCGATTCACCTTTCGTCCCCTGCAGGGAGGCTGGGCGGAGTTGCGGCAAAAGCTGGCGTCGCTGTTGCAAAATCAAAGATAAGGCCCGCTGCCGAGCGCTCCCCATCGCACTATCGCGCCAAGGAGATTCCCGTGAAGCGATCCTGCTCTAAGCATGTCATGTTGGTTCGTTCATGCCGCCTTCAGACTTGCCGTGAGATCCGGCGAGCGGTGGCGGCATGGTTTTGTGTGCGCCCCGCCAACTCTATGACGCGTGTGACCCTCAATGACCGCAGCTCACTTTCAAGCGCCTGATGCCCCGGGCTTCCGGCTCGACCCTCGTGTGATCGGGGCGTTCGCGCGCTTTGCCGGCGGCTACTGGCGCGGCGAAAATGCGATCCGAGCTTGGACCCTGACCATCGGTCTTGCCGTCGCGCTCCTGCTGTCGACGGCTGCCACGGTCGCGCTCAACCAGTGGAACCGTTGGTTCTTCGATGCCCTCGAGCGGCGGGATGTCGAAAGCGTGACGCAGGCTGCATTCGTGTTCGCCCTCATCATCGCGGCCATGGCCGCCATAGGCGTGTTGATCGTGCTGGCGCGCGAAACCCTGCAAGTGCGCTGGCGCGCCTGGATCGTTGAACACCTCGTCGATCGTTGGCTCGGCTTGCGCCGCTTCTACCACCTCAACGTCAGCGGCAGGGAGCCCCCAAATCCCGAGTACCGCATCTCGGACGACACGCGCTGGGCCACCGAACCGCTCGTCGACCTTGGCATTGGGCTCTTGCTTGCCATCGCCGGCGCCACGGCGTTCATAAGTATTCTTTGGAGCGTGGGTGGCTCCATCGTCGTTGCTCTGGGCTCTTGGGGCACACTCACGATACCCGCCTACATGGTTTGGGTCGCAGTCGCCTACGGCACACTGGCCTCCGGCCTGATGCTGTGGGTCGGCGCGCCGCTAGTCGGCTACGTTGGCCGCAAGAACGAAGCGGAGGGTTACTTCCGTTTCGCCATGATGCGCATTCGCGACAATGCCGAGAGCGTCGCCCTGATGAACGGTGGTCGCTACGAGCAGGCGATCCTCGGCCGCTTCTACGACACCGTGGTGGCACGCTGGCTGGCGATCGTGTGGCAGCACGGCCATCTCACCTGGATCACCAACGCCTGCGGGCCGATGAAGCCCATCGTGCCACTGTTGTTCCTGGCGCCTAAGTATTTGTCCGGGGAGTTAACGCTCGGGCAGGTGACGCAGCTGGCGGCGGCTTTCGTCGAAGGTGCAAATCGCCATTTCCTGGGTGGTCGACAACTACAATCGGGTGGCTGAGTGGTACGCCTCGGCGCGACGCGTCATGGATATCGTCGATGCCTGCGCGGCGAGAGACGCGGAGGCTGCAGCGGCAGTGTCGCCAGCGCACGGCCCCGCCATCCGCATCACAGACTTCGAGATCGCGGACGGTCGCGATCGACCGTTGCTGTCCGGCACCGGCTTTGCTGCAGCGCGCGGAGAAGCGGTGCACATTTATGGCGAGTCGAGCACCGGCAAGTCGACCCTTAGTGCGCGTGTTGGCCGGGCTGTGGCCACCTGCCCGCGGTGTCGTCAGCATGCCCGAGCGCGGTGATATCATGATCGCACCGCAAAAGACCTATCTGCCGTTGGGCTCCCTCAGGGGAGTCCTGCTCTATCCCGACCCCGCGCTTGAGGTCAGCGACGACAGGCTCGCCGCCGCCCTGGAGAAGGTAGGCCTCGGCACTCTGGTGGCGCGGCTCGCCGAGGTGGCGCGCTGGGATCAGGTGCTTTCCAATGGCGAACGCCAGCGCCTCGGGATCGCGCGACTTTCCATTCATCGCCCCAAAGCCGTTATTTTGGATGATGTCCTCTCCGCGCTCGACGAGGGCACACAAGCCACGCTGTTTGCGCACTTGCGGGCGGAGCTGCCCGACGCAATCATCGTCAGTCTGGCGCAGCGCCCCGCGTCACCGGCGCTGCACGATCGCCAGCTCTGCCTGGAACGGAACGGGGACAAGTCGATTCTGCGCCCCACGGAACGCCGAGCATGGCGGTCGCACGATAGACAATTGCAGCAGCGCGCGAGGCGGCGAACGATGAGCACCTTGAACTTTTGGAATACGACCTGGAGTCTCGATGAGGCGCAGTGCCCGTGCGATCTGCACTTCCTCGATTACCTTGATGCGAAGGGCGCCAAAGGCGCCTCGATCTTTCATTTCGGTACTGGCAACCATCACATCGTCGGGCTGAGAACGGCACAGAACGGGTCCGACAATGCGGTGCTCGGCATCACGGCTTCGCCGCATGAGTATCAGGCCTACATCGAGCTTTTGATCAAGAACCCGCGCCTAGGGCACAGCTACAAGGCCTACTTCGGCGATATTTACCAGCTCGATGCGCGCCTACTTCCTGAATTCGACTATGTCAGTCTATTTCACCTTGGCGAGTACCGCACCACCGAGAACGACGCTTACGGTGCGCTCACCGATCTTGGGATGGCCCTAGTCCTTGCCGATAAGGTCAAAGTGGGAGGCGAGATTTTGTTCTACACGGGCTCCTTCGCCTACGACAAAGCCGAGCAGGTCGCCAAGGAGCTGAGCGAGCGCTCGTTCCAGGCGGCAGGCAGCTTCAAGAGCCTCCGGATCATCAGCAAGCACGCGGCCCGGTGATGACGATCCTGCAAGTCTATCGTCGCGCGCTTTCACTGCTGGCAGTGGAACGTGGGCTTACCATCTGGGTGGCGCTCTCCGGCATTGCCGTTGCCGCCGTGCAATTGGCCGAGCCGGTGCTGTTCGGCCGCGTGGTCGATGCCCTGTCCCGCGGACGGGAGGCCTTCCCGACCATCGGGCTGTGGGCCGCTCTCGGATTGTTCGGCATCGTCGCCAGCGTGGTGGTGGCCGTCGTGGCCGATCGATTGGCGCATCGCCAACGCCTTAGCGCCCTTGGTCTGGCCTTCGAGCGGGCCATCATTCTTCCCATTAGCTACCATGCAGAAAAAGGTTCCGGCGCGGTCGTGCGTACCATTCTTGCCGGCACCGATGCCCTGTTTTGGAACTGGCTGTCGTTTTTGCGTGAGCAATTAACGGCCGTGGCGGGGATCGCCGTGCTCGTGCCGACGGCAATCACCATGAACAAGAGCATGGCGATGATCTTGATGCTGCTGGCGGTCCTGTATCTCATTTTCAATCTCATCGTGGTGCGCCGCACCAGCAACGGGCAGGCGACGGTCGAGCAGTACCATAACAACGTATACGGCCGCGTCGGCGACGTGCTCGGCAATGTTACGGTGGTGCAGAGTTACGCACGGCTCGCCGCCGAGATGCAGGCCATGCGCACCGTCATGAGCGAGCTGCTCGCCGCCCAGTACCCGGTCCTTACCTGGTGGGGGCTATTGACCGTGCTCACCGGGCGGCGGCAACCATCACGATGGTTGCCATCTTCGCGGTGGGCGCCCTGCTCGTGCAGCGCGGCGAAATCACCGTCGGCGAGATCGTGGCGTTCGTGGCGTTTGCCAATCTGCTCATCACCAAGCTCGACTTGCTGTCTGGCTTTGCGGTGCGTATTTTTCAGTACGCACCGACGCTGCGCAGCTTCTTCGAACTGATTGATGCCACCGAGGGCGTGGTTGAGCATCCGCAGGCCAAGCCCCTCAAGATCGCTGCCGGTGACGTCGCCTACGAGCGTGTGACATTCCGCTTCCGCAACAGCGACCAGGGTGTTTTCGACGTCTCCTTCGTGGCCTCGGCCGGCCAAACGGTGGCGTTGGTCGGGCCGACCGGCGCCGGTAAAACCACGACGCTGGCTTTGCTGCAGCGCCTCCGCAGCCCCGATCAGGGCCGCATCTTGATCGACGGCCAGGACATCGATACCGTCACCTTGAACTCGCTGCGGCACAGCATCGCCGTGGTGTTCCAGGACGCCGGACTGTTCAACCGTTCAATTGGCGAAAACATCCGCATTGGACGCCCCGAGGCGACCGATGCGGAGGTCGAGCAGGCCGCCAGGCTGGCCGAGGCCCACGATTTCATCGCCAGAAAGCCCGGCGGCTATGGCTTCGTGATCGGTGAGCGCGGCGCTTCCCTTTCCGGGGGCGAGCGTCAGCGCATCGCCATTGCCCGGGCGATCCTCAAGAACGCGCCAATTCTCATCCTCGATGAAGCCACCAGCGCACTCGACGTGGAGACCGAGGCGAGAATCAAACGCGCGATGGACCGCGTACGCGAGGGTCGCACAACCTTCATTATTGCGCACCGACTGTCGACGGTTGCCGATGCCGACTTGATCCTGGTACTTGACGGCGGCCGCATCATCGAACGGGGCAACTTCAGGCAGCTAGTGGCGGCCAACGGCCTGTTTGCACGACTGGTGGCGGAGGGAGGCTTCATCGAGCCGGAGTCGAAGCCCGATCCAGTGGCGGCGCTTGCCTGAACCACCCTTTCATTCCTCGCCCGTTGCTGCAAGCTTACCGGCCACGCCGTGCATCTCGGCAACTTCCATTTCCAGCGCCCTCAGCAGCGCCTCGATCCAAGCCCGCCGCAAGTTGCGACCGATAAGGACCAGACGGCTGCGACGATCTTGCGAAGGCCAGCGGGCGGAGCCAGGCCGGCGGATGGAACACGTGTTGCACCCCGTGAATAACCGCCGGGCGCTCCGGGCATTCGGCAATATGGACGAGACCCTTGAGGCGAAGCAGGTCGCCGCCGCAGTGTTCGGCCAAGACTTCGAGCAGCAGGGTCAGGCCGACGGCACGCATGGGCGTCTCGCGCACGATGGCAATGCTGCCGATCTCGGCATCATGCACGTGCCCGGTTTGCCGCGCCTCGCCGGGTGCCGAGGTCGCCAGCCAGCGCGCCAGCTTGGCCGGGGCCTCGACGCCGCAAGCGAGGTCGAACAGCGTATTGGCCTCGACCTCGCCGAAGGTTGCGGACAGAAGTTGAGCCGCCGGATTGAGGGCAGCCAGCCGCGCCGTCAACGCGGTCGCTGGCATTTCAAGCAAAATCGGTCTTGGTCAGTAGCAAGCGGTCCGCCATCGCGACCTGCTTGATCGCCTCCAGGTGGCGGTCGAGCGTGCGCCAGCCGTTGACTGCATCAACGGTCGTAACCACGCCGGCGACGACGAGTTGTCCGGCAAAGGCTGGCCCCATCATCAGCGCATGTAGGATCGGCGCCGGGTCGGCAAGGCCGCTGGTCTCGATGACGACGCGTTCGAACGGCGGCGCCATCCCGGCCGCACGCCGCCGCAATAAGTCCTCAAGCGTGAGCACCAGATCGTCGCGCACGGCGCAGCACAGACAGCCCGTTTGCAGGGCGACAAAGCTCTCGTCGCTCGTTTCGATGAGGTCGTGATCGAGCCCGATTTCGCCGAACTCGTTGATGATCACCGCCGTGCGGGAAAAGCCGGGGCTCTTGAGCAGCCGGCCGAGCAGCGTGGTCTTGCCGCTGCCGAGAAATCCGGTCAGCACCCAGATGGGTATCATGGCACCAGCGGCGGCAGGGCCGCGATGCGCACCGCGATCGGCCGATAGCTGGGATCGATGCTGGCGCGCACGGTCCTGAGCAAGCCCGGGACACCGCTAACGGCGCGCTTGCGATCCCCGAGGCCAACCAGCCAGCGAAACGGCAGACCGGCGGGGGCGCGGGTGATGTGAAGGTGAGCCGTTGCCGCGCGCACCTCTAGGCCGCCATCGGCGCTGCGGCAGAACGGCACCGCGCAGGCCCCAGGCCGGCAGGCTCTCCTGCAACAGGGCCACGACGTACTCCGGTACGGCCGTACTCACAGCGATGGACCGCGCAGGATTTCAGGGGCAATCTTGCGCTTGAGATAGCGGCCGTTGGCCCTCGCGCGCGTGGAATTGGCCGTCCTCAACCACCACCTTGCCGCGCAGGATCGTCAGCATCGGCCAGGCAAATATTTCGTGACCTTCCCAAGGCGTATAGTCGGTCTCGTGCAGGTCCTCTTTGCGCACCTTGCCCCGCCGCGACGGATCGAGAATGGTGATATCGGCGTCGCTACCGATCGCAATGGCGCCCTTGCGCGGATAAAGTCCCATGATCTTGGCGGCATTCGTCGAGACTAGGTCGACATAGCGTCGCAACGAATAGCCACGCCGCTCCACCATCTCCGTATACATCACGGCCAGGCGCGGCTCGACGCCCGAGTTGCCGCCGGTGGTATCGTCGATGCGTTTGCCCATCGTCTTTTCGCGCAGACTGCAGCACAGTTCATCGGTCGCAACGCAATTGATGCCACCGCTCAGCGTGCCCTCCCATAGGGCCTGTCGATCAGCCTCCGACTTCAGCGACGGGTAAGTGTGATAGATCTGGCCGTTTGGAAGCTTGTAGTCCTCGGCGGTGTGGAGCATGTACTGGTGCAGGCGTTTCGCCGTAGATCGGCAACCCTTGGCACGCGCCTCGCCGATTGCGGCGACGCCGGTGGCGGCGGAGACGTGCATCATGTAGAGCGCGGTGCCGGGCACACTTTCGGCAAGCCGCAAAATGCGGCGAAAGCTAAGATCTTCCGAGAGCGCATTGTGCACCTCTGCCAGATGCTCGAAACCAATACGGCCTTCGCCGATCAGCTTGGCATACATGTGCATGACAATGTCGTTGTCCTCGGCATGGATGACACCTAGTCCGCCCGCCTTTGCCAGGACCTGGAACGCTTCCCAGATGTCGCCGAAGTCGAGCATGCGGCCAGTGCGATGCGGCCAGATGTTGGTCGTGAAGATCTTGATGGTCGGATAGCCCGGCCTCGATCGCCTCAGCGAGTTCGCCGAACTGCTGGGGCGGCGGATCGGTGCTCAGCATCATATGGTAGGCCCAATCGCAGCAGCTCTTTGGGGCAAAATCTGCATCGCGGGCCTCGATCGACCGCCGCACGCTGCGCTCGCCGGTCACATAGGCGAAATCGATGAGCGTGGTGGTGCCGCCGAACAGCGCGGCCTTGCCGACCTGATCAATGCCCGCGCGTGTAGAGAATGGTGCCATCCGGTGCCAGAAAGGGATGCTGCATGTGCACATGCGGGTCGATGCCCCCGGCATCATGATTTTGCCGCTCGCCTCGATGACGCGGACCCCGTCGCTGTCCGGCAGTGTGCCGCACGACGTCACCGCTGCGATGGTCTCGCCCTTGATGGCCACGTCGCAGCGCACAACGCCCTCGGGCGTCACCACGTCGCCGCCACGTAGGATGAGATCGAGCATCGGTTGCCTCCGTGTTTGCCGAAGTTTGCCCCAGCCGGGCGCAGCGGCCAAAGCCCCAAAGGCGTGGCGGCGAGGTGGCCGTTTCGTGCCGGGACCCGCGCCCATTGGCGAGACTGCACGCCCGGTGGCGACGCCGGCAACCGGCCACTGGCAACGTGCGCCGACCCTTGCCGGTTGTGCTCGAGACCAGCCGTCCCCCGGGCGAGGCTCGGGATGCAAGTCTCGATGCCGTCCAACCGCGTTGCCGCATTGCCGAAGGCGCCGGGCGCGGGTTAGCGTTGCCGCGAATGTTCGGCGCTGACCGTTCGGCGTGAGCGGCCTCGGGGAGAAAGAACCATGGCGGAGCGAAAAGTGAGCGAGACGGAGCGGTCACTGGTCGAAACCGCGCGAAACGTTCTTCCTGGCGGCGGTTTCGGCAACGTATCCCATGACATCGTCCTCGCGCGGGGACGCGCCGGTCGTGTCTGGGACGTGAGCGGCAATGAGTACGTTGACTATCTGCTGGGCTCGGGCCCGATGATCGTCGGCCATGCGCATCCCGAGGTGGTGGACGTGGTGCAACAAGTCGCCGCCAGGGGCACCACCTTCTTTACCAACAACGAATACGGCATACGTCTGGCCGCCGAAATCGTGGAAGCGGTGCCTTGCGCCGAACAGGTGCGGTTCGTGAGCACCGGCTCGGAGGCGGACCTCTACGCCATGCGGCTGGCCCGCGCATTTCGCAACCGCGATAAGATCTTGAAATTTGAGGGCGGCTACCACGGCATGAGCGACTACGGGCTCATGAGCCTCGCGCCCAAGCGCGCCGGCAATTTCCCGCAGCCGATCCCCGATTCCGCCGGCATCCCCAAAAGTGTCCGCGATGAAATACTGGTCGCACCCTTCAACGATCTGGAGACCGTCGCGAGCCTCATTCGCGAGCATAACCACGAGCTAGCCGGCATTATCGTCGAGCCCTTCCAACGCCTGATTCCGCCGGCGCCGGGCTTCCTCGAAGGCCTGCGCAAACTCACGCACGACAATGGCCTGGTGCTGATCTTTGACGAGGTCGTGACCGGCTTCCGCTTCGCCTACGGTGGTGCGCAAGCCTACTGCGGCGTCACACCCGACGTTTGCACCCTTGGCAAGGCGATCGGAGGCGGCTTCCCGCTGGCGGCCATCGCCGGCCGCGCCGACATCATGGCGCACTTCGACAAGGCCGCCGTGGCAGACGATCCATTTCTGACGCAGATCGGCACATTGTCCGGCAACCCGATCGCGGCCGCCGCTGGCCTCAAGACTTTGGAGATCCTGAAGCGGCCCGGAGCCTACGCGCAAATCTTCACCACCGGTCGCGCGCTGATGGACGGCTATCGGGATATCCTGAAGCGTCGCCGCGTCCCGGCCCGCGTCGTGGGCGCCGAGCCGATGTTCGACGTGGTGTTCGCGGATCGCGAAATGAAGGATTACCGTTCGGCCAAGGGTGACGAGCTGCTGATGCGGCAGTTGAATGTCCTCATGCGCGAGCACGGCATCCTCAAGAGCGAAAGCAAACACTACATCGCGCTCGCGCACACGGAGGCGGACGTGGCCACAACGCTCGAGGCGTTCGATGCCGCCATCGCCGCCCTGACGGCGCGCGCGACCTGAACGGGGGCTGCGCGCCGCTGCCTAGCAAGCAGGCAATCCTAGCGATCGCCCGCCGGTTGTGCAGAAAGCCCCTGACACGTCAAAAGGCTTACCTCTCGCAGGCGCGAAGCCACCCGCTGCCCGACTCACCCGGGCGCGCGCTACAGTGGCACGTGAGCAAAATTCAAATCGTGCTGGAGATTGTCACCCTGCTGCAGGGGACTCCGGTCGACAGTTTCGCGCGGCAGAACCTGTTTGCCATTGGCGACAAAGTCGTCGTCCGCTGCGCCGAGGCGAGCACCATCGCAAGCCCCGAAGGTCAGCTGTGCAAGCGCGCAATGGCGACGGCGTTGCGCCGCTACTCCTATCGCTTCACCATGCTGCAACTCACCGTGTTGGCCGATCTTTACGCCACCGCGCTCGAGCGGCTCGAGCCCGAGGCCGTCCCTTTGGTCCGCCGACGCATGTGCGACGCCAATTCCGCAGAAGCGCACGAGGATGCCGCCGCCGCGCTGCCGTCTGCGAAACGCCTATCGATGGATTTTTAGCCGGGCTCTCGTGCGGCACCACCTTGAGTCTAGTCCAGGCCGCGCCTGCGCGCTCGAGCCGCGCCGGAGCCGACCCTTGGCCACGTCAGGGTCTGGCGGGGTTCGTCGCCCGCCTATCATTGAAGTATCCTCGGCGGTTTTTAAAAAATTTGGCGTTCGACGCCCCAAGTCCGGGTTCAACTCCTCGCGTCGCCTAGCCCGCCGCCAGCGGCAGCCGCGACAATCGCGAGCGCCAGGGCCTGTGCACGCGGCACCAAGGAGGCAACCCTCCAGGTACTCTTCCGCCGTGTGCGCGTTGCTCTCCAACGGTCCGGTTGCGCACAGGAGTCGGACAGCGCGACACCGGCGCTGAAGCCCGAATCGGCGCAGCCGCCGGAAAATTCGCCCTGGATGGAAAGGCCGGCATCGGCGGCGGCTGCCTGGTAGCTCGCAAACAGCTCTTGCGCCGCACCCGTCGTGGTGAGCGGCAGAAACTCGCCGAGGACACTCCAGCCGCGCCGTGCTGCCGGGAACGACGGCTGTGTCGACGATCTCTTGCAAACTGGCGAGCGCGCGTGCCCGATCCGTCGGCTTTTACATAGCGCAGATCGATCTGCCCCTCGGCGCGCGGCGCCGTGGTGTTGACCGACTGCCCTCCCGCGACGATGCCAACATTGACGGTCACGCCGCGCGCCATATCGGTCACCTTGTGCATGGCCACGACCCCGTGCGCCAGTTCGCCAATCGCGCTGATGCCCTTCTCGAAAGCACCGCCGGAATGCGCCGCCCTGCCGAACACCTCGAAGCGTAGGAATACACCGCCCTTGCGCCCGGTCACGATATTGCCGCTGGGCCTGCCAGGTTCGGCGTTGAAGAGGCAGCGGGCGGCGCGCGCGACCCGCTCGATGATCGGTCGAGATGAGGGCGAGGCGATCTCCTCATCGCTGGTGATGAGACCGACAACCGGTGCCGGAGCACCACCGAAACGCTTTACCGCTGCGAGGACGAAGGCGTTCATGACGAGGCCCGCCTTCATATCAGACACACGGGCCATAGGCCCGGCCGTTTTCGACCCGCGAAATGGGCGGCGGGCCGCCTCGCCCTTCCGGAAAGACGGTGTCGCGATGGCCCATGAGCACGATGGGCTTCTCGTTGGAACGCGTGGCGTCGAGGCGCACGTGGATGGCAGGGGCGAAGGTCTCGTGCGGCTCGATGGCGACGATGAGCCCGTTCTCCTCGAAGAAGCGAACCAGCCGTCGTCCGACTGCCTCCACACCGGCCTTGTCGTAGCTGCCGCTGTCAATGTTGACGAGCTCACCCGATGAGTTCGAGCATGGCGTCCTTCTGCGCGCTGAGCCAGTCCGTGAGCTTGGCTTCGTTCGGCGAGATTTGGCCATGGTTACCTCGTACGATACGGCTCACGCGTCGCGGTGGCCTCAGCCTTGCTCGAGCCCAAGCGCGGTGCGAAAGCGATAGGCGATGGTGGCGCCGATCCTTCTCCGGTAGCCGCCAGGGATCGTCGGTGATGGCGATCTTGGCGACCGCCAGCACCGGCCCGGAGGCTTTGAACAGGAAGTCCGCGAGCTCGGCGACCGCGCCCTGTTCGGTGATGGTTCGTGTCTGACGCAGGCCAAAGGCCTTGGCAACGGCGGCAATATGCGGCGCGGTTGCTGGTCAAGCCGCGCTGACGCCCGGTCTCGCCAGAAACTCTCGTTGTCGAGGACCAGAATTGCCAAATTGTCCGGCGCCTGGTCGGCCACCACGGCAAGCGAGCCGATTCCCATGAGGATTTCGCCATCGCCCGTGACGCACAGCACGCGCCGGCCCGGCTGCGACAGGGCGACACCGAGCGCCGTCGGCACCGCCAGGCCCATGCCCCCAGGAATAGAGGTATTCGGCTTGATCCCCGGCGGCGAAGCAATCCCAGGTCGGGCTGCCAAGCCCCGGCACCACCAATGCCATGCCGCGGCGCGACGAAGAGGTCGGCCATGAAAGGCCGGCGCTTGATCCGATTCGAGCTTTTGTCGGGGCGGCGCGTCATTTCTGCCCGAACCCCTTGGCGCCGATCACGCGCTGACTGATCAACACCGCCGCGCTCACTCGGCTATTGAAGGCGAAATCCGCGGCGGCCGCGAGGTTTCGCCGACCTCTTCCGGGCTTATCGACGGGGTAACATTTGACGCCGACCGCTTCGAGCGCCGGGCGTACCGCCTGGCCCATGTGCACCTGCCAGGGATTGAACTCTCCCCATTGGCCCCGCATCGTTACGAGCAACAGGCACGGCGCCCGGAAGGCGGCCGGCAAGCCCAGCGCGTTAATGCAGTTGCCGACGCCGGACGACTGCATGGCGACCATTGCCCGCGCGCCGGCCAGCCAGCAACCGGTGGCAATGCCAACGCCTTCTTCCTCCGTCGAGAGCGTGACGAGGCTGGCGCTTTTGCTTGCCTCGATCAGCGAGGAGTTAGGTCAAACCCCCGTCGGGGATGGTACAAACGGTCGCGATTCTGCGCGCCTGCATGGCGCGCAGAACCTCTTCGGACCAGTTCGAGGTGCGACTCACCCAGAAAAACTCGCCAAACCCAGCACCCGGGGAAGGTCTCCCCTTAGGCAATTTGCGCTAATCGGCCAATCATCTGCAATGGGCCAATATCGCGCACGCGGGCCGTGAAGGTCGCCTTCAGCGGTTCGTCGATGTCGGTGATGTTGCTGGTGATGATTTCACCATAGGGGGCCGGGAAAATGTACTTGTCGATACCGTCGGCACCGCCGATGTAATCGAACATTCGCCCCGTGCTCTCCTTATCGTAATAGATCGCCAGTTTGCCCACGTAGTCCTTGTATTCGACGCGATCGATGGCGTTGAAGAGCGCGTCGTCGGAGACCAGGAAGGCAAGGCGCCGGCGCACATAGTTGACGATCGCCAGTTCGCGCTCCGTGGTGACGATGCGCTGGCCGATTTGGTGCAAGTTTACCGAATTGAACTTGCCCTCCGGGGTCGCATCGGTGCGTAGCCGCTGCACGACCGGTAGCACCAGCGCCTCCTCGAAGGCCGATTTGATCACCGGTCCATAGTAGCGCTCGATGGTGCCCTTGCGCACGTTCTTGAGACCCGCCTTCTGCAAAAGAAGCGGCAGAACTCCTCGGACGGCGTCTTGGTTTCCTCCACCAGCACGGTCCGCAACCGCTTCTTGACGAGCTGTACGTGCGCCAACTCGGCGATGGTATCGGGATCGAAGTTATCCTTGGTCGTGTAAAAGCAACGTCTCGAGCACTTCGTCGGATACGCCGTTGCGCGAGACGGTGTCGAGATCGAGCGTCAGAAAAGGCTCGTCATCCATCACGTTGGGATCGACGGAATCGACAAAGAACTCAAACACTATACCGTTGGTGAGGATGGCAAGACGCGTGGTCGGCAGGGCGTTGTAGTAGGTGCGGATCTCGGCACGCGGCTCGATCAGATCTGAACCGACCTTCTTGCACTCGATGCCGATCACCGGCTGGCCGTCGCGCATGATCGCCAGGTCCACCTTGATCGGCTTGTTGGGATCGAAATGCGCCATGTGCTCCGGATAGACCTCATAGGGATTGGAGTAGTCGTAGCCGAGTAGCCCGAGCATCGGCAGCGCCAGGTAGAGTTTGGTGCTTTCCTCATTGCCGCAGGCGCTCATTAAGCCGACTGAGCGTTTGGCGAGCGCGCACAGCCCGGCGCGCAGCTCATTGAAGGATTCATGGCCTTACCCCCACTGAGGCACCACGTGATGCCGAATCAAACTCGCTCGGCAAATTAGAGCATGTTAGAGGCAAGATGCGGAAGCCACGGGTTGTAGGTAGTTGGGGGTAGCTTCGCGTCGGGCGTTGGGTCCGAACTCAGGCCGCAAGCTTTTCAACTTCTTCGACAATGGCTTTACCCATTTCTGCCGTCCCCGCCTTGCGCATATTGGGTTGCATGATGTCGGCGGTCCGATAGCCTTGGGACAAGGTGTTGGCGACGGCTTTCTCGATGAGTTCGGCTTCCTTGACGAGGCCATAGGAATAGCGCAGCGCCATGGCGTAGCTGGCGATGGCCGCGATCGGGTTGGCGAGACCTTTGCCGGCAATGTCGGGAGCCGAACCATGCACGGGCTCATAAAGGGCCTTGCGTTTGCCCGTCTTGGCATCGGCAGCACCGAGCGAGGCGGATGGCAGCATGCCGATCGAGCCCAGTCAACATCGCCGCTTCGTCGGACAGCATGTCGCCGAATAGGTTGTCGCAGACGATGACGTCGAACTGCTTGGGATTGCGCACCAGTTGCATGGCGCAGGCATCGGCGAGGATGTGTTGCAGCTCGACGTCCTTGGCCTCGCGCTGCGTGCGCTGGCGCTGACCACCTCGTTCCACAGCACCCCGGTCTTCATGACATTGCGCTTTTCGGCCGAGTGCACCTTGTTGCGCCGCGCACGGGCAAGATCGAAGGCCACCCGCGCGATGCGTTCGATTTCGAAGGTCGTATAAACGGTCGTAGTCGACGGCGCGCTTCTGGCCACTCTCGAGCGTCACGATTTCTTGGGCTCGCCGAAATAAGTGCCGCCCGTCAATTCGCGCAGGATCAGGATGTCCAGGCCCTCGACGTGCTCGCGCTTGAGGGACGAGGCCTCCGCCAGCGCCGGATAGCAGATGGCGGGGCGCAGATTGGCGAACAGATCGAGGTCCTTGCGCAGGCGCAGCAGGCCCGCTTCGGGACGAGATCGCATAAGCTACCTTGTCCCATTTGGGCCCGCCGACGGCACCGAATACGATGGCGTCCGCCGCACGCGCCAAGCCCAAAGCTTCATCCGTCAAAGGCACGCCGTGCTTGTCGATGGCGGCCCCACCGACCAACGCCGTCGAGGTGTCGAAGCGCACCTTCCCTTCTTGTTGAAGAAGGCAATGAGGCGCTCGACCTCGGCCATCACCTCCGGGCCGATGCCGTCGCCGGGAAGCAGCAAGAGTGAGTGCGCGCTCATCGGTCTCCTCGCCAGAACAGCTGGGCCCCGCATTGCTAGCTCGCCGGGGTGCGGCGGGCAAGAGTTTCAAGGCCTTGTGGTTCTGCAAAGTCGCTTCAGCCCAAGAACGGCATGTTCACCGCCAAGGTGAAGCCGTTGATCATCAGCAGCAGGCCCAAAAGCTGAGGGCGCCGCTGAGCCCCAGCACGCGTCATGTTGCCGATGATGAGGTGCACGGATGCCAGTACGATGCCGATCTGCAACAGCGCCTGGCTCCAGTCGAAATAGGGATCCTTGCGCAGCGCCACGTCGCGATCGACCTCCAAGGCCTTGGCCTTTGTGAATAGCTCATCGAGGCCTTCCTTGCGCACGGGATCGGTGGTGAGCAGCTGCACCTGGGCGCGCAAGTCCTTGATCTTGTCTTCGAACTGCTTGCGCACGTCGGCCGGCAGTCCCGCTTGTGCCGCGGCGGTGAGTTCGAGTTGGGTGGCGGCAAGCTGGATGGCGTTACGGCGCATGTTCTTGGCTTGGAAAAAGGCCCACGTATTGGCGGCTTCGATGTTGGCCCGCGTGGAATCCTTGGTCGCGTTGCCCCCGCCGACGCCACAAATCGCCAGCAGCACCGCCAGCACGCCAATATAAACACCGATCCATTTGTTGCGCTCGTCCTTGTCACTGCTGAGCTTTTCGACGACGTCGTCCAAGGCCATGACCTCCCTCCCCGAAGCATTAGGCGCTACCTCCAGGCCGCAAGTTCACGCCGATCGGATACGCGGCCATCGGCGCCCAGACGATAAACGATCGGTACACGCCGGTTCCCAGCTCGCTGTGCAACAATCTGCTCCCCCGGTCAATCCTTCCAGTTGCATGATGAGCGCACGCAGCGAGGTTGCCGTGAGCCGCAACAAGCACATTGCGACCGGCGGCAACCTCGGGCCAAATCTGCGCCTTGATAGTAGGGCAGTACGCGCGCTCGGCCGTATCTTTTAAGCTTTCGCCACCCGGTGGGGGGACATCGAAGCTTGCGCCGCCAGATGTGCACCTGCTTCTCGCCCCAGCGCTTGCGCGCCTCATCCTTGTTGAGGCCGGAAAGATCGCCGTAGTCACGCTCATTCAAGCGCTGATCCCGGCGCGTCGGCAGAACCAGGCTGGCCGAGTTCGGCGAGCATGATATCGGAGCGTGCGCTGCGCCCGCTGTAGGGCGCTGGTGGAAGGCAATATCGAATTTAAGCCCCTGGGCCTTGAGCAATTGGCCAGCCTTGTGCGCCTCGGTGACACCCTTGTCGCTAAGATCGGGGTCCTTCCAGCCCGTAAATAGGTTGAGCTTGTTTCAATCGCACTCTCGCCGTGACGCACCAATGCCAGCACGTTGTCCATTTCAATCCTCTGTCCAAGCTCTTTCGCCGTTCATGCTCAGGCTTGGTACTCTACAACTGCCCCAGCACATCCCATTCATAGCGAACAGACCGGGCCACCTTGCCCGCCCCCAGCAGCGCGGCACTGACGGCGCCGCGCGCATAGATCCCCCGATCCGCGGCTGCGCGATGGACCAACTCGATCCGTTCACCGTCGGCGGCAAAAGCAAGCTAACCAGTGGTCGCCCACGACGCTGCCGCCGCGCAGGGTTGCAAAACCGATATCGCCGCGCCGGCGCTCGCCGGTGTGGCCGTCGCGCACGCGCACGCACCTCCTCAAGCTCGACCGCACGCGGCCGTCGGCGGCGGCCCGGCCCAACATCAGGGGCCGTGCCCGACGGCGCGTCGACTGTGGCGTGATGCATCTCGAGCACCTCGATATCGAAGTCGGCGTCGAGCGCCTCGGCAACCTTGCGCACCAGGGCGCGCATGAGGTTGATGCCGAGGCTCATGTTGCCGGCGGATGATGGTCGCGTGCCGCGCCGCCGCCGCCACCTTGGCCTCATCGGCCGCCGACATGCCGCGTCGTGCCCATGACTGTGGATCGATGCGGGCGTTGGCGGCAAGCGCCGCGGGCTCCAGCGATGCCACCGGCGCGCTGAAGTCGACACCCGCATCCGATTTTGCTGAAAAGCTCCATGGGATCATCGACGATGACAACGCCGAGCTTGCCAAGCCCAGCGAGGAGAGCCGGCGTCCTGCCCCAGCGCGAGCAAGCCACGCCTGCTCGACGGCGCCCGCCAACACGCACGCTTCATTGCCGTGTACCGCTCTGACCAGCTCGCGGCCCATGCGCCCCGCCGCGCCGGTTACGGCGATCTTCAGCTTTGCCATCACCCACCTATCTGGCTCTCAAGCCCTATAGCTAACGGCGCCAAGGGCACCGGAAGCATTGGCCTGCACGCGGCGCAGAGAAAGATTGCAGCTGTCATGGTATACGTGCTCCGCCGCTCGCTCGCAAAGGCTGGCCGGCGGCTGGGGGTCTCGCAAGGAGGCGCGAGCATGCGTGCGCCGGCGGCGCTTTGTGCGTTCATTTTGATGCTGGGCCCGGCCGCCGCCAATCCGGTCAAAAGCCTGTACGACGGTTGAGGCTCAAATCCTGTCGGCCGATCGAGCCACACAAGGATGGTGATGCCTGGCGCTGCCAGGGACGCCGGGTTACCTCGTCTACGTTGCCGCGGGCGACCTGCACCAGTTCGTGAGCGCGCGGCAGGATGCCGAACATCACCGCGCCGCCACGCGGACCCTCAGGCCCTTCAACACGATTTTCGAGGCTGGCGGTCGGCGGGCCACGATCGAATGGCGTTTCGAGCGGCGTGGCGGCAGCCACGTTCCCTACGCCACCATCGTGCGCTATCACACCTCGCAGCATGGGCTGCGGGGCGACGTTTTGTGGTCATCTCCAGAGTCACGCCTGAGGAAACCTGCCACGTCGCCTACATCGATGCGCTTCTGGCCAATGCCGATGCCATCGCCCTGGCGCGCCGCGTCGCCGACGCCACGGCGCGCCAGCTTTGACCTGCCGAGCCGAGCCGCAGGCCATGGGCGGAAGGGCAAAAGCCCCATGTGGGCCGCATCAGCCCCAGGCGGAAGGCGACCTTTCCAGCCGCTCGCCGCCGATGCGGGTGAAGGTGCTTGCCACCGGACGCCCACCGCGGCGCCAATAAAAGTCGCAGGCGCTGGAATTGCCGAGCAGAGCCCAAACGATGGGGGCCGTCAGAGCCCGCGCATGTCGGCGCGTGCCGGCAGCCCTCGAACAAGTGCTCGCCGAGGCCCAAGCCTTGATAGAGCGGATCAAGATAGGGCTCGTAGATCTCACCCTGGTAGCGCCGCGCTGCTGGCGCGAGTTGCCGAGCGTCGCGTAGCCCGCAGCCGCACCCCCGACGTCCAGCACCAGCGTACTATCGCCGGTTTTCCATGGCATCGCGCGCCACCATTCCGGCGAGCGCTGGCGAACCATGCTGTCGAGATGGCGTTGCGGGATGATGCCGCGATAGGCGAACAGCCAGGAATCCTTGAAAACATTGGCGAGCGCCTTTGCATCGGCAGGCTTGCCGCCACGCACCCGCACCTTTGCGCCCGAGGCCCAGCATACCCACACTACAGCGCGGCCCGGATCGGCTGTGATCAGAAAATTTTTCCCCTACCTGTCAAATGAGGGCATCGAACACGCACGGCGGTAGCCAAGCACCGGGTGTCGAACAGGATATCCGCGCCGCGCAGCATCGTCGCCAGTGCCAAACCCGCAAGCGATCGGCAGCGCGACAGGGCGACATAAAGTCTGGCCGTGAGCAAAGCGCGCCCGCCCGAGATCGATGTACACATGGTCGAGCGTCAAGCCCTGGCTTTGGTGAATGGTCAAGGCCCAGGCCAGACGCGGCGAAAGCTGACGGAAAGTGCCGGCCACCGTCTCGACGATCCTTTGCTGCGCCTTGTCGCTGGGCATAACGCCGGCTTTCCCAGGAGGCCTGCTCGACCTCGTGCTCGGCGCCATCAATCTCGATCCACCCTCTCGTCGGCAAGCCGCGCGACACGGGCAATCGACCCGTTAACCCAACGTCGCTCCGGATCGTTGCGCAACAGCATGACCTTGGCCCCGGGCGGGCACCAAGCTTCTCCTCGGTCGGATGCGCCGAGGGGCTGAACTCACCCGTGACGCCCGCGGCATGGGCACTGGCCCGCCCGGACTAAGGCGGCGAGGGTAGGCCATATTGATGCGGCTAGCCGCCGCGTTGGTGGGGGTGAGGATGACGTAAGGTTCGCCTTCCGCCAAGGTGCGGATCGGACGCACCCGCGCGTTGAGCAGCGCCAGCTTGTCAGCATCGATGGCGCCGTCGCGGACGCGATTGAGGATCTCGAGAGGACCTCGTCGTTCTGGCGGAAGACCTGCGTCAATTCGATCAGCGCCGTCCAGCCCCTCGCGCAGCGCCGCCAGACTGAAAGAACGGCCCGCCGTGCTGCGTTTCCAGATGCTCGGCGACGTCGGCCTCGTTGATCTACGGGCGGCAGCTGATGCAAGTCGCCGAATAGCGCCAGGCGGACGCCGCCGAACGATTCCCGCGGCCGCCCCCGATTGACGACGCAAGGACTGATCGATGGCCCACATCAGGTCGGAGCGGACCATGGAGACCTCATCGATCACGAGAAACCCGAGCCATCTCGCATCAGATGGCCGTTGCGACTGCGGCGAATGTCATCTGGCCGGATTAGCCACGGCGGGAAGGCAAAGAAGGAATGGATGGTCTGACCGCCGACGTTAACGGTAACACGCAGAGCCCAGTCGGTGCCACGATGACCATCTCCTCGGCGATCAGGTCGCTTGAGGCGGCGCAACAGCGTCCGATTTGCCCGTGCCGGCCGACCCGTGACGAACAGATTGCCGTTCCCCTCACGCAAATAGTCATGCGCGGCGCGATGGCTGCGCGGTCGGTTCAAAGCCACAGGCCAAGCGCTCGGTGTCGCTACAATCGTGCGCTCGATATCACGCAACGATGATGTGGCATTTGGCCATGCTGAGGACAATCGGGGCCGAGCAACGCACACGAACGCGCACTATACAGGATTGGCATTTCCGCAAGCCTAGGGCCGCGACCGCCGCTCACATCAAGAGCGCACCGGTGATGTGAGCGTCGCCTGGTCCGAGCACAGCCACAGCACCGCCTCTGCCACTTCCTGGGGCGTACCGCCGCGCTTCGGTGGCACCAGATCCCCATGCCGTGCCGACGCGATCGCCAATGCCAAAATCCTTCTGAATATCGGTTTCGATCAGGCCCGGTCTGACCGCGTTGGGACGCGAATGCCCTCGCTCGCCTAGCTCCTTGGCAAGACCGACGGTCAGCGTATCGATGGCGCCCTTGGAAGGCGTAGTCGGTCGATTCGGCTGCGCCGCCCGGCAGCGGCGGCAGCGACGACATATTGACAACCAGACGCCGCCGGCGCCCCCAACGCGTCGACGTCGGCGTACGGCTTTCCTGCGCGGCGATGAAGGCCCCGGTGGTGTTGACGGCCAATATCTGCTGTAGCCGTGCCGGCGCGATGTCGACGAGTTTGGCTGCCGGCTCAGATCCGGCATTGTTGAAGAAGGCGTCGAGCCGTCCAGATTCAGATCGATGGCCTGAAAAGAGCCGCGCGATCACGTGCGGTTTGCCGATGTACGGCCTGGATGGTGAGGGCCTTGCGCCCAGCTTTGCGCGCACATCGGCGGCCACCGCCTCGACCGCGTCGCTTGCGCGCGACGTAGTCGAGCCACCACGAGCATAGCCGCGTGCAGCCGCCAAGCGCGCCGTGGCCGCGCCGATGCCCCGGCTGGCACCGGTGATAAGCATCACCCTGTCCGGCATTGTTTGGCCGCTGTTGTTAGCCGACGGTCGCGGCGTCGTCCGCGACCTGGTGAGCCTTTGTCCGCGAGCTTGCGCTGATGCCAGCCAAGACCTCGTCCTCACCGTGGGATCGGGCCGCCAAGACCCTTCTTGCACCGACCGCAGCATTAGCGAAGCCGGAAGGGCCGACAAGCCTCAAACACCCGGGCCGCGAAAGGCGCACACCAGGTATTCCCCGCCCGACCTGAGCTTGCGGATGCAAACGTGGATGCGACCAAGTCCGGCGACTTTCTCACAGAGGGCATAGTCCGAACGGGATCACGGCGGACAATCCGCGCGAGGTCTGAAAGCTGCCGTCGGGTCCTGCGCTCGACCGTCTCGGCCGGACACGCAGTCACAAGCCGCTGCAACGATTCAAGGGTACCAATCGTGGGCGGGTGCGTCAGTGCCAAGCAAGCTCGGGGCGGCGATCAGGACCGCGAGGCGATGGTGTCTCATAGCTCGTTTGCCCCACCACCGACCTGATCGCCCGAGGTGTCCCTGCCCAAACGAGGTTCTGCCGCGACCAGCGAGCAACCCTGCCGAAACGCAATGCAATCGCGAGTAGCTCGGCGAAACGGCCGGCGCCAGGCGGCCGGTTTGCGGACCGGGTCGGTCCTTCACCGGCCTCGGGTTCCACCTTTTCGGCGTCAGGCTGTAGCCGGCCTCGGCCGAGACCGGTGAACGCCGGGGTGACGGTCAACGTGCCCTGTGACCCACACCGGATCCGAAGGTTCCCTGCACGTCGACAGCCACCCTCAGCCTTGACGTGGACGATCTGGTTGGGGCGGCGGTGGCACGTGGATGCACGCGCCCACGAAGGGCACCAGCAGGAACTCCTTCACCCGCGTCGCGCTCGAAGTCGAGCGGCACGACGTAGCCGCCGATCTGGACCCGCTTGCCGTCGAAGGCCCTGCCACCACCGCAGTGCCGGGCTGACGCTGGACGGCCGATGGCGCCGACATCCAGCGTCCCTCGACCAGCGGCTGCGTCGCGGACGGCGCATGCTCCGGCGCGGAAGGCACCCGATCGTCGGCCTGCCGGCTGAAGAAGGCGCTTCGAGCGGTTTGGGCGGCGCCGGCGGCACGAGCTGGTCCCATTTCAGGCTCAAGACCGCGTCCGACGGTCTGCAGGCGGGACGCCACCATGCCGCAGGCGGCGGCACTCAGCGCGCCGAGCAGGATTGCCGCAGTGGGTGCCGTGCGCATCAAAAGCCTCTCGCTTCTCACGTCCTCACCGTCATTCCATCCGCCACGCGACAGGCGATAGGCGCGCCAGCGCTGGCAGCAAGCCCGCGACGCAGCCGGCGACCGCGATGCTGATGACCCAGCGCTGCCAACTCGGCCGGCTTTGGCGCATCGATCGGCAGATGCAGGCCGTAGGTCGTGTCCACATAGGGCTGCAAGACCAACAAGGCGGCGTAAAGAAGGACGATGCCGAGCGCAATGCCCGGCCAGCGTCAGCACGCCAGCGCCTCCGCCATCAGCAATGCCAGAATGGTGCGCGGTCGTGCGCCGACCGAGCGCGGGATGGCCATCTCGCGCCGGCGCTCGTTCAAGCGTGGTCAGGATCATGGTGACCATGCCGAGCAGGGCGGTCGCCACCACCATGGCGGACACCGACCTTCAAGGCCGTCTCGGCCGATGCCGACCAGCCCCACAGCTCCTGCAACGCGGCCCCCGGCAGGATCGCCGATAGCGGCTCAGCTCCGATATTCGTTGATTGGCCGTTGCAGCCTGAAGCGTGGCCAAGCTTCGACTTGAGACCGACCAGCGAGGCGGCCGTGATCGCTTTCGGCTTGAGATCCATCCTGCGCACTTCGTCGGCCGAGATCGATTGGCCGGAGATCGCGCGCTCCGCTTTGCCAATCGACGTGGATGGCCTCGATCGCCTCCAGGCCCGACGTGCACGGTGCGATCGACGGGCGTGCCGGTCTTTTCCAGGATGCCCGGAAACGCGAAACGGCTTGTCGTCGTGCTCGATGAACGAGACCGCGCCCAGTCCATGCGAGACGACGATGGGGTCGCCCACCTCTGTAGCCCCAAGCGCCGCCGCGACATCGGCGCCGACCACGGCATCGAAGAGGTCGGCGAACGGCTGCCCCGCGCGAGAACGGCGAGGCCGTGCGTCTGGCGGTAGCTTGTAGTGCGCGAAGTAGTCGGGCGTCGTGCCGAGCACGCGAAAGCCGTGGTGGCTGTCGCCCGAGCGACAGCAGGCACGACCCAGTCGATCTCCGGGCGCGCCGGCGATGTCCCTGGTAGCTCTGCCAGGTGACGTTGTTGGTGGCGTTGCCGATGCGGAACACCGGAGTAGAGCAGCAGGTTGATGCTGCCGCTGCGGCGCCGACGATCAGATCGGTGCCGGAGATGGTGTCGGCGAAGCTCTGGCGCGCGCGCCGGCGCGGACCTTCTCGACGCCCAGCAGCAGCGATGATGCTGACCGCGATCGCCAACACCGTGAGCGAGCGCCGTGACCCAGCGGTTGCGCAGCGACTGCAGAGCGAGGCGCAGGACGATCATGGGCTGCCGCTCTCTGCTCGGCAGGTGGCGATCTCGTCGAGCCGCATCACGCTGATCGAAGCGCGGCGGCGAGGCTCTCGTCGTGGCCTGACCATGATGAGGCGTCGCGCCGGCCTCCGTCGCCTCGGTGAAGAGCAGATCGAGGAATGCCAGCCTGGCGATCGCGGTCCAGCGCCGAGGTCGGCTCATCGGCCACGATCAGCTCCGGCGAGCCGATCAGCGCGCGGGCGGCGGCGACTGCGTTGCTGCTGGCCGACGCTCGAGGTTGGCGGCCGAATGGTCGCGCGTCGAGGTGGGCCTCGAGGCCGAGCCGTCAGCAGGCGCGCGGCTTCCTGCTTCGCCAGTCCCCTTGGCCGTGGCGCGCCGGCGACGCCTGCGGCGCGAAGCTCAGCGGCAGCAGCACGTTGTCGATGCACCGTGCCGTAGGGCAGCAGGTTGAACATCTGGAAGATGATGCCGAAGTGCTCGGCGCGGAAAGGCGTCGCGCGCCGACGCCGACAGGCTGGTGATGTCGGTGCCGAGGATGTCGATACGCCCCGACTGCGGCGCCGATGATGCCGCAAATGCAGGCTGAGGAAGGTCGACTTGCCGCTTCCCGACGGCCCGATCAGCAACAAGGCGCTCGCGCGCCGGCAAGGACGAAGCGGTCGATAGCGAGCGCGAAGCGCGCCGCGGCCGGGCCAGCGTGAAGCGGAGGTCGGACACGGCGGATGACGTGCAGACACTGGGGGCGAACGGCTCCCGCGCGGTGACAGCAACCATGGGCAACCCGCCAGCCTACATCATGCCGGCAAGATCGATGCGCGGCTTGGCGCGCGTCACCTCGAACGTGGTCTGCCCCTTGAGCGGTGATCACGCGATGACGTCGAGCTTCTGGGCGCCGGCGAAAGCCTGAGGAAATAGTCGAATTCGATCGACGGTGAGGCTGGCCGGGTCCTTAGCGGTTGAGATGTCGTTGCTAGGGACATGAAGGTGGGAGTGGTTGTCCTGTTGAGGGGCCTCAGGCAGCCAGCTCGGGGCCGCTGCTCCGGCCTTGGCTTCCTCGTGCTCATGCTCGCTCTGCCGGCGTCCAGATCAACTGCATGGCATCGGCCACCACCTGTCGCCACCACCGCGGCAGGAAACTTCGGAACAGGGCGCGGGGCGAAGCAGCTCATGTTCTTGGCCTGCGCGCCACGGCGGCCTTCTGGCGCGATCGATCGCGGCCATGTGCTCAAGGAAACCGACGATGTCGGCCCCGGTGCCTCTGGCTCAGAGGCTGACGCGGGTCCCCTCGATGGCCATGTTGAGCGTACCGCGTCCCGTGCTCATGCGCTCCCAGTTGTCGCTGCGAAGCTATTGCGCCGGGCCAGCGCCGACGCCGAGGCTACAGAGACCGAGGCCAGGGCCAGAAGACTGATCGTTGCGCGCATGGCGACCTTTGCGTCCCCGATTGGTGCCGCGCGAAGGCGTCGCCTCGGCGCCGAAACGCCAACCGCGGCGGCGGTCCCGAGGTTCGCCGCAGGCGTTATTGCGATGTTACCAACGTATCCATGCTACCAGCTTTGGACTTGGGGCTCCGCAGGAACAGCGCCGGCCGGAGCCCCGCCCCTGGCGCTCGACCTTGGCCCGGGCGGAGCCAGAGGCGGCCTCGCGCTTCCCCTCGCGGCCGCCGGCGCGAGCAGATTGTCAGGCGGTGGCCAGCCGCGGCTGCTCCGGCCAGCAGCCCCGCCACTGTCAAAGAACAGGGCGCTGGCTGATGATCACGCCTTCCACCGTTCGTCGAGGGCCGGAACGGCTTGGTAAACTCCCGGAGGCGGGTCGAGTTCAGGACGCGTCCCGATCAAAACCGCTGCCGGATAGGCCGTAATCGTGAATGACCGGGACGGAGAACTGGCGCAGGATCTCGTTCGACGAGCATCGAGCCCCGAGCTTTCGTCGGCGAGCGCTGAATGTCGGCCAATGTCAGGCCAGGTCGCGTGCGTGGGAACTGGACTTTCGGCAGGCGCTGTCCAGCTCCGGTGCGAGCGATCACCCGACCACCCAGAAGTGGCCCAGTGGTAACGAGCCGCTCCGGGTCGAGGGCAAATCAGAGGCTTGCGTCCTCGATCGATGACCACATCGGTCGCCAATTTGGCGTGCAATTTCGCGGCCGGCGGCTCGATCGACGAGGCTTTGCACCTCCGCGGGCGACCACGTTAGAGCACCAACGCTTTCGCGTCCTGCGCAGGGAGAACTCCTCCACCGCAGATCGGCAGAGCACGCCTGTCAGGCCGGCGGCGTCAGCATCATCAAAAGTTGCGTTAGCCGCATCGAGAAAGGCAGTGAGAACCCGCATCGCGTCGCCTGCGTGTTCAGGGCCACAGAATTGAAGATGCTACAGAAGCACGATCTGGTTAGAAGGGCGTGCGGGCCGGCAACTGTTCCGGGCTGGAAGATGGGAGGAAGGGTCGGCAAGAATGGCCTCGAGCGTGGAGGCCACGTGAGGCGTCGCCCAGCTCTTCTGCAGCTGCCCGTGAGGGACCGCGCAAAACGCCTGCGTACGGCAGATGCGCCGCCACCTTTTTCCGCCAATGTCATACCAAATCCCCTCAGCAATACGTAG